>LNFM01001671.1_pt1 | contig 56112 bp, 59 predicted proteins | sample 596031 | NCBI WGS metagenome assembly LNFM01 (sample SAMN04254537, study PRJNA301005) | activated carbon metagenome | isolation source: dual media filters at the Ann Arbor, Michigan drinking water treatment plant | place: USA: Ann Arbor
TGCGGAGCGAGAGCAGCTCCAGCATCTGATATTCCTTGCCGGTCAGGTGGACGCGCTGGCCGCCGACTTCGACCGTCTTGGTGTCGAGGTTGACCACCAGATCGCCAGTGTTGATGACCGACTGGGCGTGGCCCTTGGAACGGCGGACGATGGCGTGGATGCGCGCGATCAGCTCGTCCTTGTGGAACGGCTTGGTCATGTAGTCGTCGGCACCGAATCCGAGACCCTTCACCTTGTCCTCGATGCCGGCCAGGCCGGAGAGAATCAGGATCGGCGTCTTGACCTTGGACACCCGAAGCGACCGCAGCACCTCGAAACCCGACATGTCGGGGAGGTTCAGGTCCAGAAGAATGATGTCGTAGTCGTACAGCTTGCCGAGATCGACCCCTTCTTCCCCGAGATCCGTCGTATAGACGTTAAAACTCTCGGATTTGAGCATCAGCTCAATCGATTGGGCGGTCGCGCTGTCGTCTTCAATCAGTAGAACGCGCATTTAAGTCCCCTTCTCGCCGCAACCGGGCTTCAGGTCAGCGCCGCACAACGCGGCGAGTGTGAAAAAACGCGGTGGGACAAACCGATTCGACACTATGCGGACATGGTTAACAAAACCTGATTCTTCAGTGCAAGCATTCGCTGGCGAAAGCAAGCCGAATCGCCGTAAGATGTTGCCACTGAGTGGTTTTTTAGCCACGACGCGCCTAATGCTCCAGTTTAAGAGCCGCTGGCAAGCGACTCAGCAGACTCGCCCCTCGTGTCCTGGCCGGGCGATTCGATTGGCCGTAGTCCCTTGGACGATGACCCAATGATTAACGACGCGGGTAAACACCAAGTTAAAGTCCGGCCTCTGCCGGTAAGCCTAAGGGCGAGTTTACGGCCTTTTCGCGTTTTTTCGCCAGAGCGGTGCATGCGGGAACCGTTAAAGCGGGCCCGCGGCGAATCGGCACGCGCCGGGGCGGCCCCGTGAAAGCCCTGGCGGAGCAGATTGCCGATATCGACGGCGCCGAAATCTACGGCCGCGTCGTCGGTGTGCGCGGGCTGATGGTCGAGGTGGCCGGGCCGATCCAGGCCATGTCGGTTGGCGCGAGGCTCAATATCGAGAGCGGCACCGGCCGCGCCATTCCCTGCGAGGTGGTCGGCTTTGCCGGTGCCCATGCGCTGGCGATGCCGTTTGCGGCGCTGGAAGGTGTGCGGCGCGGCTGCCGCGCCATTGTCGCGACCGCGGCCGGTACGGTCCGCCCCTCTGAACGCTGGCTCGGCCGCGTCATTAACGCCATGGGCGAGCCGATCGACGGCAAGGGGCCGCTGCCGCCTGGACCCGCGCCTTATCCTTTCCGCGCCGCGCCGCCGCCGGCCCATGCCCGAAGGAGGGTCGGCGAGCCGCTCGATCTCGGCGTCCGTGCGCTCAATACCTTCATCACCGTCTGCCGCGGCCAGCGCATGGGCATTTTTGCGGGCTCGGGGGTCGGCAAGTCGGTGCTGCTGTCGATGCTGGCGCGGAACGTCGCGGCCGACGTGTCGGTCATTGGCCTGGTCGGCGAACGCGGCCGCGAGGTACAGGAATTCCTCCAGGACGACCTCGGCGAGGCAGGTCTGGCGCGCTCGGTGGTGGTGGTGTCGACATCGGACGAACCGGCGCTGATGCGCCGCCAGGCGGCCTATCTGACGCTGTCGATCGCCGAGTATTTCCGCGACCTGCACAAAGATGTGCTGGTGCTGATGGATTCGGTCACCCGCTTCGCCATGGCGCAGCGCGAGATCGGCCTCTCGGCCGGCGAGCCGCCGACCGCCAAGGGCTATACGCCGACGGTGTTCACCGAATTGCCTCGGCTTCTCGAGCGCGCCGGGCCCGGCACGGATGCCGGGACCATTACCGGGATCTTCAGCGTGCTGGTCGACGGCGACGACCACAATGAGCCAGTGGCCGATGCGGTACGCGGCATTCTCGATGGTCACATTGTCATGGAGCGCGCCATCGCCGAGCGCGGCCGCTATCCGGCCATCAATATTCTAAAGTCGGTTTCGCGCACCATGCCGCGGGCCTGCGATCCGGCCTTCCTGCCGGCCATCACACGAGCCAGGCAGGTGATGGCGACCTATGCCGACATGGAGGAACTGATCCGGCTCGGCGCCTACCGGGCTGGCACCAGCGCCGAGGTCGATGAGGCCATCGGTTTGAACAAGCCGCTGGAGACGTTTCTGTCCCAAGGCAAGGATGAAGCCTCGACGCTGGCCGAAGGTTACCAGTGGATTGAGCGAATCCTGGCCGGCAAAGAAACCGAAAACTAACGATATTGCCCCACAGTCGGCACCTGAACGTCCGGCACGTCCGCGCATGGCCATTGGTATCGGCTTAGCCCAGCAGGCGAATTCGCGGCTTCGGGGAGTATTGAGTCGATGAAGTCACGCGAAACCCTCATCCGCCTGAAAAAGTTTCAGGTCGACGAGAAGCGGCGCAAGGTCGCCCAGATCGAGGCGATGATTGCCGATTTCGATCGTATGGCGAGCGATCTCGAGCGCGAGATCAAGCACGAGCAGGACCGCGCCGGGATTCACGATCCCAGCCATTTCGCCTATCCGACCTATGCCAAAGCGGCGATCGGCCGGCGCGAGAACCTCCAGCGGTCGGCTGGCGAGCTGAAGGTCCAGCTCGACGACGCCAAAGCCGTGCTCGGCGAAGCCTTCGAGGAATTGAAGAAGGTCGAGATGCTGGACGAGCGGGACCACGCCCGCGAGAAAGCCGAACAGAGCGCCCGCGAGCAGAACGAACTCGACCGCATCGCGGCCATGCGGTTTTCCGCCGGCACCGCGCACGCTTGAGGCGCGCCAGTTTTGATTTTGTGAAACGGCGCCGCAAGGCGCCGTTTGCGTTTCTCGCCGGGCTACTTCTTCGCCGGCTCGGCCTTGGCTCGCAGCTGCTTCATGTCGCCGTCCAGCCGGGCGAGCGCTGCCTTCAGCGCCGCAATCTCGGCCTGCGCCGCCGCCAGGCGGGCGTCACCCTCACGTTTCACCTTGGCCAGTTCCTGCTGCAGGAAATTGTCATTGGCCTGCAAGCAGCCGGTGCGGCGGTCCATCTGCTTTTCCGCGGTGCAAACTTCCAGGCCGCGGATGTCTTGCGCGGTGGCGGGCGCGGTGAGCAGAACGAGCAGCAGAATGGCGGCGGTTTTCATGGCAACTCCGGTTGGGCTGTCGCCGGCATAGACCGTCATTGCGTCGCTGTCGCGGCGCTCCTTAGCGGAAGGCGGCCGCCAGTTCCTTGGCGCCGGGCTGTTGCGCGCCTTTCGCCATTTTGGCGTCCATGTCGGAAATGAGGTTGGCGACCACGCCGGTGCGGCGCGCCACCGGATTGCGCTCATAGCCGTTGCGCTGGAAGAAGTTCGCCGTCGGCACGCGCTCGCGCAGCGCTTGCGGCATCAGCACCATGTCGATGCCGTTGCCGTCGCCGGTCAGGTTCATCAGCTCCAGTTCCGCCGCGGTGAGCGGTTTGTTGTAGCGGCGGGTGCGGGCGAACTGCACCGAAGTGACCAGCTTCTGCACCTGCACCAGCGGACCGAGATCGATGTCGAGCACGATGGCGTGCAGGCCCCAGCCACCGCGTGTGGTCTTTGCGAGCTTGTCGAGCGCAGCCCACTGGTAAGGAACAGTGCGGGCGTAGGCGATCATGCGCCGCAATGCTTCGATCTTGCGGTTCATCGCCTGCCGTTCAGCGCCGCTCAGCGTTTTGGATTTCTGCTGCAAGGCCGTCAGCAATTGAGAACCGTGGCTGTGCAGGGTGGCTGCAGAGATGGTGCTGAGCAACTGGTTGTAGCCAACCGCCGGCGAGATCGGCCGCGTGCGCGTCGCCGATACGCCGGCTTGCGTATCGTGGGTGCCGTTGCCGCCCGTCTCGAACACATAAATGCCGACGATCTGGTCGCGCGTCAGCCCGGCCGCTGAGGCGGCGCGGGCGTAAGCGCGCATGAATTCGCTTTCGGTTTTCGGGCGGTCGGGGACGAAGCCGAACTGATCGGCGGCGGCGGCGATGAAATCGTCGATGGTCGGGATGACTTCGCGCTCGACCGGCGGCCGCGCCGGTGCGTCGGGATCGACCGGGCGCGGCGGGCCGTCATAGACCGGCGGCTGCGTCAGCACATAATCCTCAAGCAGGATTCGTTCGCCACTGCGGTGCTTGGCGTTGCGGATGCGGCGTTTGGCGCCCACAGCGTCCCAATAGGCCGAGGCCTGCCGCTCGTATGGGCCATACGCGGCTTCATAAGCTGCGAGCCGCGCCTGATAGTCGGACCGCTGCGCCTGGGCGGGCACAAGCATGACCAGGGCGGCGACGAGTCCGGTGAGAAAAGTACGAATCAAGTGGCTTTTCATAACCGCCCTTGTCGGCGTTTTTCGCCGATTCGCCCATCTGACAAAAAAGCGCGCCGCAAAGGCGGCAGAACGCCTGCCGGATGGCTCGGCCTGCGGAATAACGAACTAGCGGATCATGACGCCGTCGCGCGCGGTGTAGGCCACGGGCCCGCCGGCCTTGATCACAGTCGGTCCCTGCGCAGTCATGATATCGGTGCCGAGATTGAGGTGCTGCGCCGAGATGCCGATAACGGCGATGAGAAGCGCTGCGGCAAGCCCCACCACCACGATCTTCAGGTGGGTGGTGCGATCGGCGGTGTACATCGACCAGTTCATGATGTCCTCCAAGGGTACGCCAGTCAGTCGGCCCGGCCTTGGTAAAGGTTCAAATGTGCGACGCGATTGTTCGCGGAGTAAACGTGGGGAACCCATCTTGGTTCCGGGAGACCTTTTCACGGAACGTTGAAAAGAGCGTGAAAACGCGACTTTTTTTGCAGGAAAACAGCCGCAATAGACCGGATTGGGCGCAATTTCGCCTCCGGTATTAACGCCGCTTAGAGGATGTCGGCAGAGAGCGGCTACGCGCCGCGGCTGAGCTGGTGCCCTTCGGCGATGCGCTCGAAGGACTCCGCCAGGCTCTTGATGCGACAGGCGCGGCGGTCGTCATTCTCGACGGGCAGTGGGCGTACGATCGTGTTGCCACGCGCGGCGGCGTTGCCGAAGGCCGGCTCGTCGTAGACGGTATCCCCGGCGGCGTAGCGGTGCGTCATGGCCTCGATCGCCTTCGTTTTCTTGAAAGGGCCGGTGCCTGCCGGGAGTGCGCCATGAGCTAAAACGCCCGGCACGAGGCCGGGCGCTGCATCGGTTCTAGCTGCGGAAACGAAAATCAGGCGTTCTGCAGATTGGACGCCGCCTGCTTGCCGCGCTCGGTGACGATCTCGTAGCTCAGGCGCTGGCCTTCGTTGAGGGTGCTCATGCCGGCGCGCTCAACCGCGCTGATGTGCACGAACACGTCGCGCGACCCGTCGCTCGGCGTGATGAAACCGAAACCCTTCTGGGTGTTGAAGAACTTAACCGTACCTGTGGCCATCGTAGCTACCTTTGTGCGTTATCGCTGCTCGTGTTGAGATGCGCCCGGGCACTCAGGCCCGGTGCGATCGAAACATCAGGGTTTTAGGGGTGCGTTGATAAGCGCCCTAAAAGGGCAGCGCAGCAAGGCAGAGCAAAACACTTTGTTTCAACGAACAAAATCATACCGGATTTGGCGATTTCCGTCAAACCAGCGCGATTTTACGGCGCTGAAGGCAGCGCGTCAGACCTAGCTCGCCAGCTTCTTGTGCGGAAAGCGTTCACTCTCATACAGGGCGCGAATGTCCTTGTGGCCGAGCCGGCTGTCATCGATCTCAATGAAGGCGCCGAGCAGCAGCGGCTCCGGCAATTCCTCGACGGCATAGCGGATGGCATCGGCGGCGGTGGCGAAGCGGCGATATTTCACGCGGCTGGCGATCTTGCGGTTGCGTGACGGAAACAGCTCTGCAGGCGCACTGAAATCGAATTTATCCATGACTAACTCCAATGACATCCGGGGCGGACCGAGAAATCCGGCCGGCCGAACGTGAGCAATATGAGACGATTGACCGGATATAGGTACGAATTGGCCATTTTCCAGAGGCGCTGCACGGTCTGGGCCGTCAAAAATGCCTTTGCATTTGATTAAAGTCAGTCGCGGTGGAGCGGAGAAGTCATGTCGCGTGCGGGGATCGCTTGCAGAAACGCGGTCCGACGCTTGGCATCGTGCCTTTCACGCCCGTTTCTGTGGCGATCCGGTCCCATTTCTTGAGTTCTTCGCGCATGAACGCGGCAAAGCCGTCAGGTGACATTGGCGGATAGGGTTCGAGAAACGCGACCTCGAAAGCTTGTTTGGTTTCCGGCTCCGACAGAATTGCCTGAAGTTCCTTGTTGAGACGGTCGATGATCGGCTTCGGCGTTTTGCCCGGCGCGAGCAAAGCGGTCCAAGCGGCGATGTCGTAATCGTTCAATACCGACAGCCCGGATTCGCGCAGCGTCGGCGTCTCGGGAGAGAAGATCGAGCGCTTCGACGTGGACACTGCCAGCGCCTTGACCTTGCCGCCCTTCACCAGCGCGTTCGCCGATGTCATGGCGTCGAACATGAAGGTGACGTTGCCGCCCATCATGTCGGTGAGCGCCTGGCCGCTGCCCTTGTAGGGCACCGCGACCATCTTGAGGCCGAGCGCCAGCTTGAACGCTTCCATCGAAAGCTGGCTCAGTGTGCCGATGCCGATATGTGCCGAGTTGAATTCGGCCGGGTTCTTTTTGATCAGGGCGACGGCCTCGGCGATGTTGTTGGCCGGCACGTCGTTACGGGCGACGAACATCATGCCGGTGAAGCCGAGCAGCGCCACCGGCGCAAGGTCGCGCGTCGGATCGTAGGGCAGGGCTTTGAACAGCGCGGGGTTGAGAACCATCGGCGACAGCGATGTCACCAGCAGCGTGTGGCCGTCAGGCTCGGCGGCGGTGACGATCTGGACGCCGAGGATGCCGCTGCCGCCGGGCCGGTTTTCAATCACCACAGGCTGGCCGAGGCGCTGATGCAGCTTGTTGCTGATGAGGCGCGCCGCCACATCCGACGCGTTGCCCGGCGGGAACGGCACGATCAGGCGAATGGTGCGGGTGGGATATTCCTGCGCGACCGCGGCTCCCATCGCAAACTGGATGCACGCGAAGGCCGCGGCGGCCAGGCCTCCTTGCAGCAAGGACCTTTTGTTCATCGGTGTCTCTCCCTACGTTGACAAATTTCTTGTTATAAACGCTATAATGTTATAACAATTAAAAATTCTCGTCAAGAAACGCCGGGACCTTTGAAGAATGACTTTGTCGATCCTGAATGGCGTGCGCGTGCTGGCGGTCGAACAATACGGCGCCGGCCCGTTCGGCACGCAATTTCTGTCCGACCTCGGTGCCGAGGTGATCAAGATCGAGAATCCGATCGAGGGCGGCGACGTCTCCCGCAGCGTCGGACCGCATTTCAATCCCGCGCTCCCGGCCACCACTGAGAGCTACTTCTTTCACAGCTTCAATCGCAACAAGCGCAGCCTGACCCTCAATCTCGCCGACCCCCGCGGCCGCGACATTTTCCAGCGGCTGGCGCGTACGGCCGACGCGGTGGCGAGCAATCTGCGTGGCGACGTGCCGCAACGGATCGGCATCACCTATCCTGCGCTGGCGCCCTTCAATCCCCGCATCGTCTGCGCGCATCTCACCGGATATGGACGCGACAACGAACGCGCCAACTGGCCGGGCTACGATTATCTGATGCAGGCAGAGGCCGGCTATTTTCAGCTCACCGGCGATCCATCCGGGCCACCCTCGCGCATGGGCCTGTCGATCGTCGATCTGATGACCGGATCGGTCCTGAGCCTCGCTTTGGTCAGCGCGCTGCTGGAGGCGCGCCGGACCGGTCGTGGCCGCGATGTCGATGTCAGCCTGTTCGATCTGGCGATCTACAATCTCAATTACATCGCGCACTGGCAGTTGAACGCCGGTGTCAACACCGTGCGGCTGCCGCGTTCGGCGCATCCGTCGTTGACGCCATGCCAGACCTATCGCACCGCCGACGGCTGGATTTACCTGATGTGCAACAAGGAAAAGTTCTGGCCATTGTTGTGCGAGCGCGTCGGACATCCGGAATGGGGTGACGATCCTCGCTTCCGGCGTTTCCCGGACCGTCTCGCCAACCGCGACACCATAACGGAGCTGCTGGACGGCGCGCTGTCGAAGCGGACCACCGCAGAATGGCTGGCCGAATTCGCCGGCGTCATTCCGGGCGCGCCGATTCTCGATGTAGCGCAGGCGCTTGATAATCCATTCGTGAAGGATCGGGGCGGCATCGAAACCGTGACCGCTGAGGGCGGGCAGACGGTCAAGCTGATGGCCAGCCCGATCCGCTCCAGCGAAGCCCATGCGCCGTCGAGGCCAGCGCCGGTTCTGGGTCAGGATACGTCGAGCCTGTTGGGCGAAATTGGCATCGATGCGGACGAAGTCGCGTCGTTGCGCAGCGAGGGCGTGATATGAGCGTCGGCATCGCCGCCCGGTCGGCGCCCCTTTATGCCCGCATCGCCCAGCAGATCGCGGAAGACATCGAAGCGGGCCGCTATACACCCGGCAGTCTGCTGCCGCCGGAGATGGCGCTATGCAAACAGTTCGGCGTCAGCCGCATCACACTGCGGGCCGCACTGAAAGAGCTGCAACTCAACGGCATGGTGTCGCGCCGCGCCGGCGTCGGCACCCGCGTCGAGGCCGGCGGATCCCGCGAGCATTTCGTCCTTGAAAGCAAATCGCTCGAAGAGCTGATCCAGTTTACCGAAGAACTGACCGTCAAGGTGATCCAGGTTGACGTGGTGAACTGCGACGCCGTGCTGGCGGCGGAGCTGGGTTGCGACATCGGCGAGAAGTTTACCCGCATCCAGAACCTGCGTTCCCCGAAACAAGGCCCCGCTGTCTGCTTGTCAACGCATTACGTGCCCAATCTTGATCCCGGGCAGGCAAAGGCTTTCAACGGCCGTTTCGGTTCGCTGGCGACCATGGTTGAACATGCGCAGGGTGCAAGCATCGAAAGCATCCGTCAAAGCATGGACGCTGAAAGACTCAATGCCCGGCAGGCCAAGCTGCTCGATGTCGTCACCGGTGAAGCGGCGTTATCGCGCTGGCGCTGGTATCGCGGGCCGCAGCAGCGGCTGATCATGGTCAGCCACACGTTGTTTCCGCGCAAACGCTATTCCTACAGCTTCACGGTCTGGCGCAGGCCGGGCCGGCCGTTTGATCCCTCACCCATCGCGCTTGCGCCAACGGTCTGATGCCATGCCGCACCTCTCCGCCTATTCGAAGATCGCTCCCGGCCGGTATCGCGAGCGTTTCGGACTCGACTTCGAGGACTTTGCTCCCGGGCAGCGCTTTCGTCACCGGCCGGGCATCACCTTCTCGCAGCAGGAGAACGTTGACGACGCGCTGGACACATTCAACGGCGCGATGCTGCACTTCGACGCGCATTACGCGGCGCAGACGCCGTGGAAAAAGCCGCTGATGGTCAGCACGCTGACGCTGCAGCGTGCGATCGGCATGGCCAGCAAGACATTCGGCCGGCGTAAAGCCATCCCCCGTTTCAAAGAGATCGTGATGACGGGTCCGGTATTCGGCGGCGATACCTTGTACGCGGAATCCGAAATCCTCAGCGCCGCAGAGACCGATGCGGACACGGGCGTGGCAACGGTTCAGACCGTCATGGTGAAGCCGGACGGGATGCCGGTCGCCCGGCTGCAATACGAGGTTCCGGTCTACCGGCGCGGCCGCGGGCCGCTCCAGTCCGGTGGCGAACCGGCCGACGAGGCGCGCTTTGCCGCCTATCATGCCGATGCCGATGGTTGCCTGGTCGAGCAGGCGGGATTGTTCTTCGAGGATATCGCCGCCGGCGAAACGTTCGTGCATTTTCCGCGCCGGAGTTTTTCGGCCGTCGAAGCGGCCCGCCAGCTACGCCGCACGCTGGATCTGTCGCCTCAGGCCTATGATGCGGCCTGGACTGGCGAAGGCGAGGGCAGCGCGCGGCATATGCCGGAAGCATTCCTGATCGGCGCCGCGACCGCCCTGACGACCCGCACCTTTGGTCGTGTCGTGGCCAATCTCGGCTGGTACGATGTCGAATTGCCGATTCCCGTGCTGGACGGTGATATCGTCGAGGCCGAATCCGATGTGATCGATGCGCGTGTGTCGCGCTCGCGCGAGGGCGAGGGCGTGCTGACGGTCGATACGCGGTTGCTCAACCAGCGGCGCGAACTGGTGCTGACGTTCCGGCGCAAGCTGCTGGTGTGCCGGCGCAGCGGCGCCGGGCTGTACACCGAGGCGGGATACTGAGCAGCGCTGGCTAGATGCTGCCGACCGTCTTGAGCCGGGCGCGCGGGTGTATTTCGGCCTGCGAGATCACCGGCGTCTGGGCGCGGAAGCGCTCGACAATGCCGCGCACGAACGGACGGATCGACGGCGACGTCACCAGCACCGGTGCTTCTCCTTCGCGCGCCGCCGCTTCGAAGTTCTCGCGCACCAGCTTGATGAATTCCGACAGCTTCGACGGCTGCATCGCCAATTGCCGTTCGTCGCCCTGACCGACCATGGACTCGGCGAAGGCCTGCTCCCACTGCGCCGACAGCGGGATCAGCGGCAGATAGCCGGCATAGCTCGTATGTTGGGCGCAGATCTGGCGCGACAACCGTGCACGCACATGCTCGGCCAGAGTCGACGGGTTGCGCGAACTGCCAATGCCGTCGGCAATGCCTTCGAGGATGGTCGAGAGGTCGCGGATCGAGACGCGCTCCGCCAGCAGGATCTGCAGCACGCGCTGGATGCCGGACACCGTGACCAGCGACGGCACCAGATCCTTGAGCAGTTCGGCCTGTTCCTTCGGCAGTTCCTTGAGCAGCTTCTGTACTTCGCCGTAGGACAGCAGCTCGGACATGTTGGTCTTGAGCATCTCGGTGAGATGCGTCGACAGCACCGTGGCGGCGTCGACCACGGTGTAGCCCTTCATCGATGCTTCTTCCTTCACCGAAGCATCGACCCAGGTGGCAGGCAGGCCGAAAGTCGGCTCGGTGGTGTGGGTACCGGGCAGCTTCACCTGGCCGCCTGACGGGTCCATGACCATGTAGTGCCCGGTCCACAGCTTGCCGCTGCCGGCTTCGACTTCCTTGATCTTGATGACGTAGCTGTTGGCGTCGAGCTGGACATTGTCGAGGATGCGCACCGCCGGCATCACGAAGCCCATCTCGGTGGCCAGCGAACGGCGCAGCGCCTTGATCTGCTCGGTCAGGCGGTCGGTGCCGTCGGGTGAATTGACCAGCGGCAGCAGCGCGTAGCCGAGTTCAACCTTCAGGTCGTCAATCTTCAGCGCCGTGGTAATCGGCTCGTCGGCGGCTTCGACCTTGGCCTCGTCTGCCACCTTGCGCGCTTCGGAGGCGATGGTTGCCTTGCCGCGCTTGTCCGAAATGAAAGCGAGCGCGCCGGCGCCCAGGCCGAGCACCAGGAATGGCAGCATCGGAATGCCGGGCAGCAGCGACATCACCACCATGACGCCGCCCGACATACCGAGCGCCAGCGGGTAACCGGTGAACTGGCGCAGCAGCGCCTTGTCGGCGGCGCCGGTGACGCCGGCCTTGGACACCAGCAGGCCGGCGGCGGTCGACACGATCAGCGCCGGCACCTGCGTCACCAGGCCGTCGCCGACGGTCAGCAGGGTGTAGGCCTGCGCTGCGTTGGCAAAGGTCATGCCCTGCTGGGCCATGCCGATGATCATGCCGCCAATCACGTTGATGAACACGACCAGCAGGCCGGCGATGGCGTCACCGCGCACGAATTTGGAGGCGCCGTCCATGGCGCCGAAGAAGCCGCCTTCGTCCTCCAGCACCTTGCGGCGGCGGCGGGCTTCTTTTTCGTCGATCAGACCGGCCGACATGTCGGCGTCGATCGCCATCTGTTTGCCGGGCATGGCGTCGAGGTGGAAGCGCGCGGCGACTTCGGCGATGCGGCCCGAACCCTTGGTGATGACGACAAAATTGACGATCACCAGAATCGCGAAAACGATAATGCCGATGACGAAATTGCCGCCCATCACGAAGTTGCCGAAGGCCTCGATGACGTGGCCGGCGGCGTGGGTGCCTTCGTGACCGTGCGACAGGATCAGCCGCGTCGACGCGAGGTTGAGCGCCAGCCGCAACATGGTCGAAATCAACAGCACGGTCGGGAAGGCGGAAAATTCCAGCGGCGTGTGGATGAACAGCGCCGTCATCAGGATCAGCACCGAGAAGATAATCGAAATCGCCAGTGCGATATCGAGCAGGACCGGCGGCAGCGGCAGGATCAGGATGACCAGGATGGTCAGCACGCCAACGGCGAGCGCGATGTCCCCGCGCCGGAGAAAAATGCCGACTTCGCCGAGGCCGGGCAGCTTGATGTTGCGGGCAGTGGGGGCGGCGGTAATGTCGCTCATGCTGCGGAAAAGAGCCTGACCTAAACCCGCCAAAGCCGGGCGGCGCGGACGCGGACGACAATACGTTGGCTACAAATCGGCGTCGGCGGCCCCCTGGCCGCCTTCTATGAGCAAAACTGCTGACGGTAAAACCCCGACCCGGCAGTATTTGCCCAGTTTATGGTTAGCGGTCGGTTAACGGGTGCCGGCGGCGGGACTGCGGCATCCTGACACAAAAAGACCCTCCCCCTGGGGGACTGGGGGGAGGGCCGCGTGCGCTACCGGACAGTGAGGAGCGATTAGCCCGGGAGCAGCACGGTGTCGATCACGTGGATGACGCCGTTCGACTGCTTGACGTTGGCAATGGTGACCGTGGCTTCGTTGCCCTTGCCGTCGACCAGCACGATCTTGTCGCCGTTCATCTTGGCGTTGTAGGTGCAGCCGCCAACCGTCTTCACCGGGTGCATGCCCTTGCTGTCCTTGATCATCTTGGCGATCGCCGAGGACATGACATCGGCGGCGACGACGTGACAGGTCAGGATCTTGGTGAGAGTCGCCTTGTTCTCGGGCTTCACCAGATTATCGACGGTGCCGGCCGGCAGCTTGGCGAAAGCGGCGTTGGTGGGCGCAAATACGGTGAAGGGACCTTTGCCCGACAGCGTCTCGACCAGGCCTGCGGCCTTCACGGCGGCGACCAGCGTGGTGTGGTCCTTCGAATTGACGGCGTTCTCGATGATGTTCTTGTTGGCATACATCGGCGCGCCGCCGACGGTGACAGGCTTGTCGGCCATTTGCGCGGCGCTCGGGCCGACGGTGGCGAAGCCGAAGCCAAGCGCCAGCGCGGCGGTCCCGGCCAAGGCGAGTTTGTGAAGGGTCATGGTCAACTCCGTTTGCTCTCGTCTCCGTGGTGGAGACATCGGGAGCTACGGAGGCGGCTGCGTCAGAGACGCGCCGCCGGTCTCACAGGTTCGTGAGCTTGCCCGTGGCGATGACGGGGCCGGTCGGTTGTCCGGTCGGCGAGCCGCCGGACGGTTCCAGCGAGACCGCCAGCACCGCGTCGCGGGTGGCGAAGGGCCGCAAGGCCTGTGGAATTGTGATGACGACGCCGCCATCGGCGCGCAACAGGCCGAGCGGGCGCGGCCGGCCGTCTGCCGGGATAAGCCACAGTTCCGGTACGCGGGTCGCGTCGGCGGCAAAGGCGGCCGGCGCCACGGCGATGCTGCCGCGAGCGAGATCGACAGTGGCCACGAAATGACGGTGACCACCGCCGTCGATCGACGCCATCAGGGGCGGATGCTCCGGCACATTGCCGCGATAAATCAGGACGCCGATGCAGGCGGCGGCGAGGGCGCCGCTGGCCAGCGACAGGCCGCGCCAGAACGCCAGACTTTGCCACCAGCCGCTGGACGCAGGCGCTGCATGGGCCGGCAAGGCAGCGGCGATGTTGTCCCAGAGCTGCGGCGGCGGGGGAACCGGGGCAATGCCGGTGGCCCACGGCGACAGCCGCGCTTCCCACTCCGCGACCATGGCGGCGAAGACGCCTTCGCGCGCGATTCGCTGCTCGGCGGCGGCGCGTTCGGCGCCGGCCAGTACGCCGAGCGCATACTCGGCGGCGAGCAGTTCATCGGCGGGAAGCCCGCTATGGTCGGCCGTGTCGCTCATGTCTCCAGACAGCTCTTGAGTTTGATCATGGCCCGCCGCACCCAGCTTTTCATCGTTCCGAGCGGCACGTTCATGCGCGCGGCGAGGTCGTCATAGGTGTTGCCGTCGAAGAACGCGCCGCGCAGGGCGTTGCGTTCGTGCACTGCCAGACCGTCGAGGCAACCGTAAAGGCGGGCGCTGTCCTCGCTTTTTTCGAGCATGCTGTCGGCGGGATCGGCGCCATCGGCGATCTCGGCGGCACTGTCGATCGGCTCCATGTGGCGGCTCGATCGGGTGGCGCGCAGCCGGTCGATGGCCCGGTTGCGCGCGATCGCGATCAGCCAGGTCATCGGGCTGGCACGGCCGGCGTCGAACTGCTCGGCCTTGCGCCATACCGTGAGGTAAACCTCCTGCACCACGTCTTCGGCCTCGCTGCGTTCTCCCAAGATACGCAGCGCCACGCCAAAAAGCTTCGCCGAGGTCAGCCGATAGACCGTTTGCAACGCCGCCCGGTCACCGCCGGGAATGCGCGCGAGAGCGGTCGCGATCAGGCTGCGGTTGGCGTCGAGGTCCATCGAACCCTTGAAACTGTTCAACTAATTGCCTTCCGGACGCCGGATCCACCGGTGCGGACGGCTCGAACGACCAGCCGACAGCCATGCCGCACCGAACTCTAGGCGGCGGGAAGCGCGGGGACAATGATAGGGGAAGGGACGTCGTCCTGAACCAGCAGGTGCATTTCGCCGCAGTCGACGCAGCGGATCCGCGCGCGGGGGCGGGCGATATCGGCCAAAGCCTTCTCATCCGTGACCAGCACCAGGCTGTCGGTCACCGGACATTGGTACCGCACCGCCCCGTGCGGACGGAGCGTCGCCGGCACCGCCTTCAGGGGACTGGCGGTTTCACTGAAAACGGAGCGGTGCATGGTGCCGCAGGTCTGGCTCAGAATCGGCATGTCGCCCCATCCGGTATTATTGCGCTGCACAATAATGCCCCGGCCGGCGGTTCGGTTCCGCCGGATTGCCAAAAAGTGAGTCACTTGAAGCGGGTGCCTAGGTTCAGGGCAGCGGCAGCAGCGGGACCCCGTCCGGACCGAGCGGAAGCGCTTCGCACCGGATGACGGCCGATAGGTCGAGGGGCCCATACAGATGTGGAAACAGGGCGCCGTCGCGGGAGGGCTCCCACTTCAGCCGGTCGCCGAGCTTGGCGGCATCGACATGCACCAGCAGCAGGTCGCGCTGGCCGGCAAAGTGTTTGGCGGCGGTCTCCGCGACCTGCGCGGCCGTTGAAAAATGAATGAAGCCGTCGCGTGAGTCATGCTCGGAGCCGTGGAATACCCCGGTGCTTTCCGCAGCCCGCCACAGCGCGGCCGGCATAATCTTGAAGATAACCGCCATTTTATTTTCCAGCCTATGTCGTTGGTATACCAACGATTATCACGCGCGTGCCGTGGCTGCTGCGATCTGTCCGTTAACCAACCTTGAATTGCTGCGTTTGCTGTGCATATCCGGATCAAATCGAAGGATGGATTTGACGATGACCACAGCAGAATACCTCATCGAGACCGCCGACCGGTGCACCCGGTTGGCGCGTGAGGGCCGCGAACTGGTGGCGAACCTCGAGGCCGTCAGCAACCACCTGATGGCCAAGGCTGTCCAGCTCGACACGATCAGGGACAGGAACGAAAGCCGTCGGCAGAAGCGTGCGGTGCGCTCGGTCCGGCGGTAATTCAGCGCTCGCCGCCGACAGCAGAAAAAGCCCGGCCATTGAGCCGGGCTTTTGATTGCTCGCGGGTGGCCTAGGCCGCGCCGCGCATCTCGCCGCCATGCGGCGGCGGCACCGGCACGCCGTCGCCGGAATACTCGTTGAGCTTGTTGCGCAGCGTGCGGATCGAGATGCCGAGAATGTTGGCAGCGTGGGTGCGGTTGCCGAGGCAGTGCTTGAGCGTCTCCAGAATCAGGTCGCGCTCGACCTCGGCCACGGTGCGCCCCACCAGATTGCGGGTGATCTGCTCGGCGGCAATGGCTGCGTGAGCGACCGCGCCATTGACGCGCGCCTGATCGAGACGCACGCCATCGGGCGACAGAATGCCGTCGATGCCGATTTCCGGACCGGTCGAGAGCAGGACCGCGCGGTGCAGCGTGTTTTCCAGTTCGCGGACGTTGCCGGGCCAGCGGTTGATGTTGAGCGCGCGGCGGGCTTCCGCCGACAGCGGCCGCACCGGCAGGCCGTTGGCGGCCGAATATTTCTGCACGAAATACTGCGCCAGTTCGGCGATGTCGGCGGGGCGCTCGCGCAGCGGCGGAATCTTCAGGTTCACGACGTTGAGGCGGAACAGCAGATCCTCGCGGAAAGTGCCTTCGCGCACGGCATCGGTCAGGTTGCGGTTGGAGGTGGCGACGATGCGAATGTCGACCGGCACCGGGCGGGCGCCGCCGACGCGGTCGATCACGCGCTCCTGGATCGCGCGCAGCAGCTTGGCCTGCAGCCGCACGTCCATTTCGGTGACTTCGTCGAGCAGCAGCGTACCGCCATTGGCCTCTTCGAACTTGCCGATGCGCCGCGCCATGGCGCCGGTGAAGGCGCCTTTCTCGTGCCCGAACAATTCGGACTCCAGAAGGTTTTCCGGGATCGCGGCGCAATTGACCGAGATGAACGGCTTCTTGGCGCGCAGCGAGCGCGAATGGAGGTAGCGCGCCAGAACTTCCTTGCCGGTGCCGCTCTCGCCGGTAATCAGCACCGAGGCGTCGGAACCCGCGATCTGCTGCGCCAGCTTGACCACCTTGGCCATCGACTCGTCGCGATAGATCATGTCGCGGCTGTCGTCGGTCACCGCAGCCAGCACCGCCGCGATCAGATCCGGATCGGGCGGCAGCGGGATGTACTCTTTGGCACCGGCATGGATGGCGCGTACCGCTGCGCGGGCGTCATTGGTAACGCCGCAAGCGACGATCGGCACGTGAATGCGCTCGGCGTCGAGTTTGGTGACGAGGTCGCGAATATCGAGGGCGACATCGACCATCAGGAGGTCGGCGCCTTTGCCGGAACGCAGCACGGCAAGCGCCTGCTCGTTGCTGTCGACGTGGGTGACGCTGGCGCCCTTGTCCATCGCGATCTTGCTCGCGACGGTGAGCTGGCCTCCCAATGTTCCGACGATGAGAAGTCGCATGTTTAATTCCTGTCCGCCTTGATGATTTCCGTCATGGTCACGCCAAGCTTCTCTTCGACCAGCACCACTTCGCCGCGGGCGACGAGGCGGTTGTTGACGTAGATGTCGATCGCCTCGCCGACCTTGCGGTCGAGTTCGAGCACGGCGCCGGGTCCGAGCTTGAGCAGCTCGCCCACCGCCATGCGGGCGCGGCCGAGCACCGCCGAAACTTGCACCGGCACGTCGAAGACGGCTTCCAGATCGGCGGCGCCGCGGTTGACCGATTCTGTATCGGACGGCGGCAGCATGCCGGCATCGTCGACCGCCGGTATTCCCGAACCGCCTTCGAGGTCGGGGAGCGGCACTTTGCTTTCGTCACTCATCGCATCGGTCTCCTGAAGTCCTAATCGATCGGGTCGGGATGCCGCGCCGCGACGTAGCGGCCGACCATGTCATTGATGACGGTGAGAGTGGCTGCTTCATCGCGCTTGAGGCCGCCGTCTGCCCATTCGACCCGGCAGTCGCCGGGCGCCATTGTGTCGTCGATGAGCACCACCAACCGGCCCTCGAAGCCGCGCCCCTGTGCGATGGCCTCGAGCTTTGCCTTGGCCTCGGTGTGAATGGCGCTGCCGACGTGTACCACCACATGCGGCGTCTTCACGAGGTGGTGGAAGCAGTCGGTGGCCAGCGCTGAAATCTCGGCGAAAGGCTCGCGCGCGATCAATTGCGGCGCGAGTTTGCCGGCGACCGCAACAGCGACCTCGACCGCCTCGGCTTCAAGCCGCGCTTCGATGCCCTTGAGCGCCCGGTCAATCCCGGCCAGACCATCGGCGAGCCGGGCCAGCGCATCGGCGGCAAGCTGCGCCGTATCGCCCTGCGCCTGCGCCAGGCCGGCAGCAAAGCCGTTGCGATAGGCCAGCGATTCGGCGTCGGCGCGCCGGCGTTCGGCTTCGACCACGGTGATGGTCGGACGCTCGCCGGTGGCGAAGTCCTCGTCGAACATGTATTTCGCAGACGTCGCCTTCATCGGTGTCTCAAAAAATGAGTTCGTCTTCGCCGCGGCTCTTGGAGATCAGGATCTCGCCTTTTTCGGCGAGCTCCTTGGCCTTGTTCACGAGCAGCGTCTGCGCCTCGTCGGCGTCGCGCAGCCGCACCGGGCCCATGGCCAGCATTTCGTCGACCAGCATCTTGGCGCCGCGCGTCGACATGTTGTTGAAGAAGAACTGGCGCACGGTTTCGTTGGCGCCCTTGAGCGCGATCGCCAGCTTGTCCCTGTCGATGTTGCGCATCAGCGTCTGCGCCGAACCGGTGTCGAGCTTGATCAGGTCGTCGAAGGTGAACATCAGCGCCTTGATGCGCTCGGCAGCGTCGCGATTTTCCTCTTCCAGCGCGGCGAGGAAGCGCGTTTCGGTCTGGCGGTCGAAATTGTTGAAGATTTCCGCCATCACCTCGTGAGCGTCGCGGCGGCGGGTCTGCGACAGATTGGACATGAATTCGGTGCGCAGCGTCTCTTCGACGCGCTCGATCACTTCCTTCTGGATTGCTTCCATCTTCAGCATGCGGCTGACGACGTCGAGCGAAAAGTCCTCCGGCAGGATCGACAACACGCGGGCGGCGTGTTCGGGGCTCAGCTTCGACAGCACGACGGCCACCGTCTGCGGATATTCGTTCTTGAGGTAGTTCGCCAGCACGGCTTCCTGCACGTTGGCGAGCTTTTCCCACATGTTGCGGCCGGCCGGGCCGCGGATGTCGTCCATGATGCCGTGCACGCGCTCGCCCGGCAGGTATTGCTGCAGCAGCCGCTCCGTGGCCTCGTAGTTGCCGATCAGCGCGCCGGAGGCCGACATGCGCGACACGAATTCGAGCAGCAGTTGCTCGACGGCGTCGGCCTCGATGGTACCGAGCGACGACATGACAATGGAAATTTCGCGCAGTTCGTCGTCGTCGAGCAGGCCAAAGATGCTGCCGCCGTATTGCTCGCCCAGCGCCAGCATCAGCACCGCGGCCCGCTCGGGGCCGGTCAGCTTGCGGCGGCCGACCTGGACCTGCGGACGGCTTGCAAGTTCTGCCATTAGACCGCCGATATCTTCGCGCACGGCGTCAGTTTTGCTCTTCGCTGCTGCTGGCATGGCCTAAGCTGCGTCCTCGTGGAGCCAGGTGCGGATAATGGCGACGGCTTCATGCGGGTTCTTCTGGGCGAGTTCGCCCACCTTCTGCACTGACTGAGCGTGAACCTGACCTTGCACCTGCGCGACATCGATCATGGCGGAGGTACGGTTGGAGATGGCGACGGATTCGTTGCCGCCGACGATGGCGATATTGGCGCCGCTGGTATTGGTGATGCTGCCGGCGCCGCCGCCAGCGCTGGTCAAGTTTGTACCTGGCGCGGTCGAGGTCAGCGCGGTGCCGGATGAGCCGGCACCTCCAATCGCGCCGGCGACGCCCGCGACGCCGGCTGCGCCGGCCAGCAGAGCGGTTTCCGGAGTGACGATCCGGCGCACCAGCGGACGCACCACCAGCATCAGCACGATGAGCCCGAGCAGCGCCATCACGCCCATCTCGGCGCCGCGCATGATATCCTGCTTGGTGAACTGCAATATGTTCAGCCAGCCCGACGGCTCGTTGATCGGCGTGGCATTGGGTTCGGCGAAGCGCAGATTGACGACTTCGACCTGGTCGCCGCGCTTGGCATCGAAGCCGATCGCCGAGCGCACCAGCGCCGCGATGCGGTCGATGTCTTCCTTGGAGCGCGGCGTGTAGACCGGTTGGCCGCGGTCGTCGCGGGTATAGGTGCCGTCGACCAGCACGGCGGCCGAAATGCGGTTGACGCGGCCGGCCTCGGTCACTTCGGTCTTGGTGGTGCGCGAGATTTCGTAGTTGACGATTTCTTCGCTCTTGCGGTTCTGATCGCCGGAATTGACCGGCTCTGGCGGCTTGTTGCCGCTGGGCAGTTCGGTGGCGACCGAGACCTGGTTGGACTTGGTCTCGCCGCTGCTCGACTGCTCCTCGCGGGTCTGGCTCGAGCGCAGCACGCGTCCGTCGGGATCGTATTTGTCGGACGTCTGGGTGATGCGGTTGAGGTCGAAATCGGCTGTGAGCTGGACGCGGGCGCGGCCGGGTCCGACGACCGACGAGACGATGGCCTCGACCTGGTCGCGCAGGCGGTTCTCGAAGACGGTTTTGCGTTCGTCGGCGCCGACGCCGCTGACGGCGTTGTCGCGGGCGGCGCCGTCGGCGAGCAGCCGGCCGCTTTCGTCGATCACCGAGACCCGTTCGGGTTTCATGCCGTTAACGGCGGTGGCCACCAGATGGCGGATGGCCCGCACCTGCTGCGGCTCCAGCGAACCGCGCACCTTCAGCACGATTGAGGCGGTCGCTTCCGCCTTGTCCCGCGAAAACAGCACCCGCTCCGGCAGCACCAGATGCACGCGCGCCGCCTGCACGCGATCGATGCCGCGAATGGTGCGGGCGAGTTCGCCCTCAAGTGCGCGCAGGTGATTGATGTTCTGGATGAAGCTGGTGGCGCCGAGCGCATCCGACTTGTCGAATATCTCGTAGCCGACGCCGCCGCCCTTGGGCAGGCCGCCTTCGGCCAGCTTCATGCGGATCCGCGCCACCTGATCCTTCGGCACCATCACGATCGAGCCATCGCTCTTGATCTGGTAGGGGACCGCCTGGCGTTCGAGGTCCTTGATGATGGCGCTGGAATCCTCGACCGACAGGTCGGTGAACAACGGCACCATCTGCGGCGTCGTCATCTGCATTGTGATGAATGAGAAGAAGCCGATCAGGGCCAGCGTCACCGCGGCCATGGCCGCCATCCGTGCCGCACCCAGCGACTTCACAAAATCGAAAAAACCCTGCACCGGCGATTCGTCCCACAAGGCGCGCGTGAATGCGCTTCACCCGGCAAGATTTGCCCAGTTTATGGTTAGCGTCTGGTTAATGCCCGGGAAATGCAGGATGAAAGGCGTGCAGCAATGCACGCGCAGCACTGGTGGAATTCGCTTTGTCCGGCCCAAACGAAATCGCCGGCCAACCGGCCGGCGATATTCGGAATTTGATAATGGAAAAATCTACTGGCGGTATTGCTGAATGCGCGTGGTGCGCAGGCCGGCAAGGCCGTGCTGATCGATGGAATACTGCCAGGAGAGGAATTCCTCAACCGTCAGTGTGTAGCGGGCGCAAGCTTCTTCGAGCGACAGCAGACCTCCGCGAACCGCTGCGACCACCTCGGCCTTGCGGCGGATGACCCAGCGTTTGGTCGTTGGCGGGGGCAGGTCCGCAATGGTAAGCGGACTGCCATCGGGCCCGATGACATACTTGACCCTCGGGCGGTGGGGTTCGGTCATTGGTACTCTCACAACACTCGACTGACAGTTACTCAGGAAAAACTACAGGCGGCGGCTTAAAAATTGGCTAAGCACGCAGCATAAACAGGGAAATGTTTGCCGCGTTTTTGCTAACCTTTTGGTTACGGTTGAAGGTAGCGGAGCGACGGTAAGTGCGCTGACAAATACTATTCAGGCCCGCATTATAGGGCTGAATGGCTCTGCCGGGGTAGCCGTGAAAAAGTTCCCATTCGCCGCCGTCACCAACACAAGCGCCCCAGGCGCTACCATTATTATCCTGCTGGCGGTCGGCTTTGCGTATTTTCTGCTGGCGCGGATCGGCCTGCAGCTCGCGTCCATCAACCCCAGTGCCAGCCCGATCTGGCCGGCGACCGGCTTGGCGATGGCGGCGGTGCTGCTGGGCGGCCTGCGGGTCTGGCCGGCGATCCTGGTTGCCGCCTTCGCCGCCAACGTCACCACCGCCGCCACCCCCGTCACGGCGGCTTTCATCGCCGCCGGCAATACCCTTGAAGCCGTGGTCGGCGGCTGGCTGATCATGCGCTGGTCCGGCGGGCGGGACACCTTCTCGACGCCGGCGCAGGTGGCGAAATTCGCCCTGATCGCGTTTGGCCCGGCGACCGTCATCAGCGCCACCGTCGGCGTGCTGACATTGTGTGTTGCCGGTCTGGCCCCGTGGGCCAATTTCTGGCCGGTCTGGATCACCTGGTGGCTCGGCGACGCCGCCGGCGCGCTGGTGGTGACGCCGGTGATTGTGCTGTGGGCGACGACGCCGCGCGCCTCGCTGGATGCCCGCGAAGTGAGGGCGGTGGCGATCGCGCTCGGCGGCGCCGTGGCGGTCGGCCTGATCGCCTTCAGCCCGCTGATGCCGCGCTCCGAATATGCCAGCCCGCTCGGTTTTCTGGCGATCCTGCCGCTGCTGTGGGCGGCGCTGCGGCACGGGCCGCGCGACACCGCGACGGTGGCGCTGATCCTGACTGTCTTCACCGTCTGGGCGACGGTGGCGCAGGCCGGACCCTTCGCCGGCCTGGCGCAGAACGAGACCTTCGTGCTGCTGCTCACGTTCATCATCAGCGTCACGGTGCCGAGTCTGGCGCTGAGCGCCGACGTCGCGGTGCGCCGGATGACCGAAGACAATCTGCGGCGCACCTTCAGCGATCTCGACCAACACGTGCAGCAGCGCACCGCGCTGTCGGACGCCAATATCCACCTCAAGGATGCCCAGCGGCTGGCCAATCTCGGTAGCTGGTCGTGGGAAATCCCCGAGAATAACGTCGTCTGGTCGGACCAGCTTTGCGACATCTACGGCATCACGCGCGACCGCGCGCCGACGAAGGTCGAGCACTTTGTCGACTTTCTGCATCCGGAGGACCGCGACCGCGTGCAGGCCAGCATCGGCAAGGCGCTCGAGTCGGGCCGCGACTTCGGCCATGACGAACGCATCCTGCGGCCGGACGGCAGCGTGCGTCATCTGCGAAGCATCGGCGAGGTGATCCGCGACGACAAGGGCGCGCCGCTGCGCATGCTTGGCGTCTGTCTCGACGTCACCGCGCAACGTGAAGCGCAGGAAGTCCTCGAGCAGACCCGCGAGCAACTGGCGCAGTCGCAGAAGATGGAGGCGCTGGGCCAACTCACAGGCGGTATTGCCCACGACTTCAACAACCTGCTGATGATCGTGTCCGGCTACGCGCAGATCCTGCAGCGCCGTCTCAGCGAGCCGCGCGATGTGCAGGCCGTCGAAGCGATCCGCGCCGCCGCCAGCCGCGGCGAGAAACTGACCCGGCAGTTGCTGACCTTCTCGCGCCGGCAGCAACTGTCGCCGGTGGTGGTGGACCTGCATAAAGCGATCGAAACCGTGCGCGGGCTGTTGGCGCCGTCGCTGCAAGGTAATATCGCCTTTGTCAGCAACATCGACCGCGATGTCTGGCGCGTCGCGGTCGATCTCGGCGAATTCGAGCTGGCGCTGGTCAATCTGGCGGTCAATGCGCGCGACGCCATGCCTGACGGCGGCACCATTACGCTGACAGCGCGCAATGTTGTGCTGGATGGAGAGGCGGCCACCGGCGGCCTGGCCGGCGACTTCGTCGCGCTGTCGGTCAGCGACAGCGGGATCGGAATGGCACCGGATGTGTTGCGCCGGGTGTTCGAGCCGTTCTTCACCACCAAGCCTGTCGGTAAGGGTACCGGCCTCGGCCTGTCTCAGGTGCATGGCTTCGCCAATCTCTCGGGCGGCGCGGTGGCGGTGACGAGCGAGGAAGGGCTCGGTACCGCGGTCACGATCTATTTGCCGTGCGCGCGCGCCGAACTGGCGGCGGAAGCGGAAGAGGCGGCGGCGCCGGTTGCCGGGCAGGCGCAGGGAACCGTGCTGGTGGTGGAGGACAGCCGCGAGGTCGCCGACGTGACCACGGCGCTGCTCGAACAGCTCGGCTATCGCGTGGTGCGGGCCGAGAATGCGGCCGAGGCCCTTGGCTATCTGGAAAGCGAGACGGCGTTCGATCTGGTGTTCTCCGACATTGTCATGCCGGGCGCGATCAACGGTCTGGCGCTGGCGGATATTTGCCGGCAGCGGTTTCCCCACCTGCCGGTGCTGCTGACCAGCGGTTTCAGCGAGGCCGCCCTGGAACTGAATGGCCGCTTCGATATCCTGCGCAAGCCATTCGATCTGGCGGCGCTGGAACAGGCGGTCGACGCGACCCGCGGTCGCGCCGGACGGGGACTGGGTTAAACGGCGGCTAGCCGGAATATCCAGGCCGCACGATGCGCTGGATCTGGTTGACCGGATAGTTCTGCCCGCCGATCGACAGCAGCGGCGGCGTCTGGGTCAGGTCGACCGAGTCGACCTTGGCTTGCACCGAGGCCGAGACGGCGACGACCTGGTTGTTGGCATCGAGCGCGGTGGCTTTCAGGGTGTAGTTGCCGGTCGGCCAAACGCGGCCATCATTGCCCTTGCCGTCCCAGGTGAATTTCACACCGCCCGGATTGACAGTGAAGCTGCCGCTGTAGGCGGTCTGGCCGGTAGAATCCGAGATCGTGATGGTCGCCGTCGATGGCGAGGGCACGGTCAGGTCCCAGGCCGCGCTGCCGTTCTCCAACTGCGTCGTCGATCCATCGACCACCACGGTGGCGCCGACGTAAGCCAGCGCCGCGGTCGACTGGGCATTCTGGTTGATCGAGATCAGCGTATCGAGCTGGGTATTTGACTTCATCTGCTGCTCGACCTGGGCGAACTGCACCAGTTGCTGCGTGAACTGGTTGGTGTCGAGCGGGTCGAGCGGATTCTGGTTTTGCAACTGCGTCGTCAGCAGCGTCAGGAACGTCGTGAAGTTGTCGGCGATCATGGCCGAATTGGTGACCGAGCCGGTGTTGGCGGCGCTTGCGCCCGTGGTCGGGACCGGTGTCGATGTGATCGCAGTCATGACTTCATCCTCAGACTTGGATATCGAGTCCGCCGGCGCGGGCCAATGGCCTGCGGTATTCGGCGGGTATGATCTCGGCCGGGCCCGTCGCGTCGTCAGTGGCGATCATGTGAGCCCGGTCGGACCGACCGCCATTGTGCTGGTGATCGGCGGACTGATCGCGCAGCGAGAATTGCAGGCCGTTACCGGATGTCTTCAGGCCGGCGTCCTGCAAGGCGCGCTCGAGATTGGGCGCGTCGCGGCGCAGCAGGTCGAGCGTGTCGGGACGCTCGACGACCATGCGCGCCGTCACCTTGCCGTCGCGATCGACATCAAGGCGGACGTCGATGCGGCCGAGTTCGGCCGGATCGAGACGGATCTCGAAACGGTTCGATCCTTCCAGCGCCTTGGCGGCGATGGCGATCGGCACGCCGGCGAGCGGCACAGTGACCGACTGCGGCGCCGATGGAGCGGTGGGCGCGACGGCGGCAGCGGCGGCCGGCGGCGCGGTGTTCTGGACCGGAGCGGTCGGCGGGGCGGGCAGAGCCGGGTCGGCGGATGCCTGCGGCGCAACGGCATTCGATGACGCGGCCGGGTCAATGACGGGAGGCGCGGCGTGCTGCGGCTTGGCCTGCGCCTCGGCCGGCATCTGCGTCTTGGCGCGTTCGGCGTCGGGCGCGGTGAGCGGCGGCTTGGCGGCAGCCGGCAGTGGCGACGCGGTGGTCGTTGCGATCGCCGTCGTCGTTTTGGCGTCGGTTGGCCCGGCAGTTTCGGCGGGCTGTTCGCCGTCCGCCTGGGCCGGCGTCAGTGTTTTGGCTTGCAGCGTCGCCACGGTCATGGCGCCGGTCTGCACGGTGGCCGGCTGCGCCGCCGGTTGATCGGGGTCCGCTGCGGCAGGGGCAGCGAGCGCCGCGGCATCGGCTTGCGCTGCGGTCAGGCCCGGGTTGGCGGCGGGGATCGCGGGTGCGGCGGGCTTGGCGGCGTCGGCCGGCACAGTGTCAGTGACGCCGGCGGTGGCGTCGGCCACCGTTGGCGTTTCGAACGCGGCGTCCTCGCCTTCGGCCGTGCTCTTGCCGTCGCCGGTGGCTGCCGCCTTGGTGGCCCCGACAGCAGGAGCTGCCGTCTTTTCCGATGGCGCGGTCTTTGTCTCGTCTGCCGGCTTTTCGGCTGGCTTGTCGCTCGACCGGGACTCAGCGGTCCGCGACGGCTCAGACCGGCTGCTGCGCGCGCTGTTATCCGGCTTCGGCGTGCCGCGCTCTGGCGCGTCAAGAAGGCGTTCAAAGGGGGCGGTATCGTCCGGCGCCGCCGCCTGACGGGGCGCGGGCGCCGGCGGACGGCTCGGCGCCAGATTTTTTGTTTCGAAAGCAACTTGCGGCAAGGCGGACTCCCCCGTATCTGCGCCTTGCTTTGCAATCGTCAGGCCACCCAGCCCGCCTTATAAAATCCTTTTTGTTCAATCACTTATCTTCACGTACAGCCGCCGCTGACGGCGTCGGCGGCTGCCGAAGCTGCCGATCCGGCAAGAATTGCCGACGGCGGAGGCGCTGGAGCAGTTCCAAACTGCTTTCATTGCACCCACCCCGTCGCCCCCTGTAGTAAGAGCGTGCCATGCGAAACAGCCTCGACCTTGAAACCCGCCCGCAGGACACCCGCGTCGTTGTCGCCATGTCCGGCGGCGTCGACTCGTCGGTGACGGCGGCGCTGCTGAAGGCTGAGGGCTACGACGTCGTCGGCGTCACGCTGCAGCTCTACGACCATGGCGCCGCCAGCCACCGCAAGGGCGCCTGCTGCGCCGGCCAGGACATCTACGACGCGCGCGGCGTCGCCGAGCGCATTGGCATTCCGCATTACGTGCTCGACTACGAAAGGCGCTTCAAAGAGGCGGTGATCGATCGCTTCGCCCAGAGTTACATCGACGGCGAGACCCCGGTACCCTGTGTCGACTGCAATATGTCGATCAAATTCCACGATCTGCTGGACACCGCCCGCGAACTCGGCGCCCGGGTGCTGGCGACCGGCCATTACGTCGCGTCGCGCATGCTGCCGACCGGTGGCCGCGCGCTGTACCGGGCCCGCGAGGAAGAGCGCGACCAGAGCTATTTCCTGTTCGGCACCACGCGCGAGCAGCTCGACATCCTGCGCTTTCCGCTCGGCGAGCGCACCAAGTCCGAGACGCGCGAGCTGGCGCGGCAATATGGTCTGGCGATCGCCGACAAGCACGACAGCCAGGACATCTGCTTCGTGCCGACCGGCCATTACGTCGACATCATCGAGCGCCTGAAGCCGGGCGCGGCCGAGCCCGGCGACATCGTCGATCTCGACGGCAAGGTGCTGGGCACGCATGGCGGCATCATCCATTTCACCGTCGGCCAGCGCCGCGGTCTCGGCCTGTCCACGGGCGCGCCGCTCTACGTGGTGCGGCTCGATGCCGAGCAGCGCCGCGTCGTGGTCGGTCCGCGCGAGGCGCTGCGCACCCGACGCATCACGCTGCGCGACGTCAACTGGATCGGCGACGGCGACATCGGCTTGGAACTGGCCGACGACCGCCGCGAGGTCTTCATCAAGGTGCGCTCGACCCGGCCGCCGCAGGCCGCGTGGCTGCGCCACGGGGTTGGCGGCTACGAGGTCGAACTGGTCGACGGCGAGCACGGCGTGTCGCCCGGCCAGGCCTGCGTGTTCTACGATGCCGGCGAGGGCCAGGCCCGCGTCTATGGCGGCGGCTTCATCAAGAGCGCGGTGGCGGCGGCTGACTTATCCCGCGCCAGCGCGTCACCGAAGACAGAAGCTGCGGTTTCGGGTTAGGCTGACGTATGGCGGGTGACATCGACAAGGCCGGGGTTGAGCGCGCTTATGCGCGCTGGGCGCCGGTATACGACTTGGTATTCGGCAAGGTATTCGACACCGGCCGCCGCGAATCGATCAAGGCTGCGGAGCAGGCCTGCGGCCCGGCCGGCGGCCGCATTCTCGAAGTCGGCGTCGGCACCGGCATTTCTCTTCCCGACTATGCGCGCGTCAACCGGCTGGTCGGCGTCGATCTGTCCGAGCCGATGCTGCGCAAGGCGCATCAGCGCGTCATCGAGCACAAACTCCACAACGTCGAGGTGATCTCGGTGATGGACGCGGCGCGCATGGCGCTGGCCGACGCCTCCTTCGACGTGGTGGTGGCGCAATTCGTCATCACCGCGGTGCCGGACCCGGAAGCGACGATGGATGAATTCGCCCGCGTCACCAGGCCGGGCGGCGAGATCATCCTGGTCAATCACATCGGCGCCGAGAGCGGCTTCCGCAAAGTGTTCGAGCAGGGCTTCGCGCCCTTGGCGCGCCGGCTCGGCTGGCGCCCCGAGTTCCCGTTCGGCCGTCTGACGGACTGGGCGGCCCGCCACGGCGGCGTCCGCGTCATCGAGCGGCGGCCGATGCCGCCAATGGGGCATTTCTCGCTGATCCGCTTCGAGCGCCTCGACGATAGCGCGCGCCGCGTCGCCTGACGGAACTTCACCTCCGGTTCGGCCGTTGTCTCCCGAACGGGAGAACACCCATGCGCGCATTCTCAGCCCTGACTGTCGCTGCCGCTGTTGCGATGCTGCCTGCGGTGGCTATTGCGCAGGCGCCGCCGGAGGCCAAGCCGCCGTTGGCGCCGCGCACTGAAACCGCCGACCCGAAAGCCTGCGCGCCGAGCACGGCAACGACCGGGCAGGGTGCCGATATCAACGTCACCCGGCCGGACGGCACCACGCTGAGTGACAAACTGGCGCAAACCGGCGGCGTCATCTGCCCGCCGCCGCAGGTCGACCCCGGCATGGCCCAGCCGCCGCCGGGCGGTGGTCGCACGCCGGTCATCCCGCCGCCGGCCCCCGGCAGTGCGCCGAACGTGGCGCCGAAATAGCGCCGCGCGCGGGATTTCGGCGGCGTTGCTTGACAGGCTTTGCCGCGCCTCCCTATATCGCGCCATCCCGGCCTCGGCCGGGATCGGTGGCGGGGTAGCTCAGCTGGTTAGAGCGGCGGAATCATAATCCGTAGGTCGGGGGTTCGAGTCCCTCCCCCGCTACCAACTACAGCCCACGCGGCGACCCCTCCCAAAACCCGCTAGCGCCGCGGTGCGTTTTTCTCGGCCGCGCGACGCATGGCTGCGGCGAGGGCGCCGCCGCCGGACGGCTCCGCCGGCTTTTCCGCCGATTTGCGCGCCTGGAAGGCCCGCACCGCCTTGTCGTTCCGTTCCGGTGCGCGCGGCTTCTCGGCGCCGACCTCGTCGTCCAGCCGCAGGCTGAGCGCGATGCGTTTGCGGCCGACGTCGACCTCCATCACCTTGACGCGCACGATGTCGCCCGGCTTTACCACCTCGCGGGGGTCCTTGATGAAGGTGCGCGACAGAGCCGAGATGTGCACGAGACCGTCCTGGTGCACGCCGATGTCGACGAAGGCGCCGAAGGCCGCGACATTGGTCACCGCGCCCTCGAGGATCATGCCGGGCTGCAGGTCCTTCAGGGTTTCGACGCCTTCCTTGAACTCTGCCGCCTTGAAGGCGGGTCGCGGGTCGCGTCCGGGTTTCTCCAGTTCGCGCAGGATGTCGGTCACCGTCGGCAGGCCGAACGTGTCGTCGGTGAAGTCCTTCGGCTTGAGATTGCGCAGCTCCGCCGTGTTGCCGATCAGCACGTCGATATTGCTTTTGGTTGCCGCCAGGATGCGGCGCACCACCGGGTAGGCTTCCGGATGCACGCCGGAGGCGTCGATCGGGTCGTCGCCGTTTCTGATGCGCAGGAAGCCGGCGCACTGCTCGAAGGCCTTGGCGCCGAGCCGCGGCACGGCGAGCAGATCCTTGCGCGAGCGGAAGGCGCCGTTGCTGTTGCGGTGCGCGACGATGTTGCCGGCGAGGCCGGCGCCGATGCCGGCGACGCGGGCGAGCAGGGGCGCGGACGCGGTGTTGAGATCGACGCCGACGGCGTTCACGCAATCCTCGACGACGGCGTCGAGCGCGCGCGCGAGCTTCAGTTGGCTGAGGTCATGCTGGTACTGGCCGACGCCGATCGCCTTTGGATCGATCTTGACCAGTTCGGCGAGCGGGTCCTGCAGCCGGCGTGCGATGGAGGCCGCGCCGCGCAAGGTGACGTCGAGATCCGGCAGTTCCTGCGATGCGAATTCCGAGGCCGAGTAGACCGAGGCGCCGGCTTCCGACACCACGATCTTGGCAAGCTTGTGCTGCGGCCCGAGCAGCTTGACCAGTTCGCCCGCCAGCTTGTCGGTCTCGCGCGAGGCGGTGCCGTTGCCGATGGCGATCAGTTCGACCTTGTGCGCGACCACGAGCTTGCCGAGGGTCGCCAGCGCCTCGTCCCACTGCCGTTTCGGTTCGTGCGGGAAGATCGCGGTGGTGGCGACGACCTGGCCGGTCGCATCGACGACGCACACCTTCACGCCGCTGCGATAGCCGGGGTCGAGGCCGAGCGTGGCGCGGGGTCCGGCAGGCGCCGCCAGCAGCAGGTCGCGCAGATTGGCGGCAAAAACGCGCACCGCTTCTTCCTCGGCCGCGTTCCACAGCCGCAGCCGCGTATCGATGTTCATGTGGGCGCGGATCTTGGTGCGCCACGCCCAGCGCACGGTATCGAGCAGCCAGCGATCGCCCGGCCGCCCGAGGTCGGCGACGCCGAAGCGATGCATGATTTTCAGTTCGTAGGGGCCCGGCACGCCCTGGACCGGCGGCGCCGGCGCGTCCTCGAACTGCAGGGTCAGCACCTCTTCCTTCTCGCCGCGGAACAGCGCCAGGATGCGGTGCGACGGCAGCTTGCTGAAGGATTCGCTGTAGTCGAAATAATCGGCGAACTTGGCGCCGCTTTCGGCCTTGCCGTCCTGCATCTTCGACGTGAGATGGCCTTGGACCCAGAAGTCTTCGCGCAGCGCGCCGATCAGGTCGGCGTCCTCGGCGAAGCGCTCGACCAGGATGGCGCGTGCGCCATCCAGCGCGGCGGTGACGTCGGCGACCTGCTTGCCGGCGTCGACGAAAGCCGCTGCGGCCGCCTGCGGGTCGTTCTGCGGCGCCGCGAGCAGCAGGTCGGCGAGGGGCTCGAGCCCCGCTTCTTTCGCGATCTCGGCTTTGGTGTGCCGCTTCGGCTTGAACGGGAGATAGATATCCTCCAGCCGGCCTTTGTTGTCGGCCGCACGAATCTTGGCCTCCAGCGCTGCATCGAGCTTGCCTTGTTCGCGCACCGATTTGAGGATGGCTCCGCGACGCTCCTCGAGCTCGCGCAAATATTTGAGGCGCTCGTCGAGCGTGCGGAGTTGTGCATCGTCGAGCCCGCCGGTCACCTCTTTCCGGTACCGCGCCACGAAGGGAACCGTCGCGCCGCCGTCGAGCAGATCGACCGTCGCCTTCACCTGTTCGACGCGAACAGACAGCTCGGTGGCGATGCGGAGGAAGATCGGTTCGGACATGGCGGCATCCAATTTTGAATCAGCGGGCGTGCATCTCGCGCATCGCCGCATGCCGTTGCAACAGCAATATGCCCGGCCTGTGGAGAGAGTGAGTCCAAAACAGATGGTTGCTTTTTTCGTTCTGAACTGATCGCATCACTGCGCGCTCGCCAGGATCATGCCGCTCGATGTCTCGTCGCCTGGGCGATATGCTCGACCGGCACCGCGTGGCGAGCGCGCGGTTGGCAAACCGGCTACAGTAACGAACCTGCTTTCCGCCGCGTCGAGGAGCCTTGTGTGAACAGACCGCTGAAAATGCCGGCGAAGCTTTTGCTGCCGATCGCTCTGCCGTGCGCGCTGGCGCTGGCTGGCTGCGCCAGCCAGCCTGTGCCAACGCCCGTTCCCCAGCCCTATCCTGCCAACTATCGTCAGATGGCGGCGAATTCGGTCGCTGCTTTGCCGAACGCGGTCACCTGGAGGGGCGCCGTTATTTCAGAGCTGAAGCCTGCGATTGCGCCGCAGCCGGCCGACTGGTTCGCCTGTGCGCGGCTCAGCGACGGCAGTTACGTCGCGTTTTTTTATGGCGACAATAAAATAACCGACATGCGGCGCAGCATCGGCGTCGATCGCTGCGAGACGGCACAAAATTTCAGGCCGCTGCCCCGGCCAGAGCCGCCGAAAAAGCCGCCGCCGGCCTGAATGGCCAATGCACCGAGACTCTGCATTTAAAAGTGCTGAGCCTCGAAGGCTTCTATATCCTTTTGATATCAAGTTAACTCGGGCGGATCGATCCGAACAAGCTTGACGAAGCGGTCGGAGGCGTTCGCCATTGGAACGTCTTCCAGTTCGTATATCGTCCCCGGATTGGCCTCGGCTTTGCGTTCTGATACTTGCGCTTTAATGAGGCGGTAGATTTTTCCGCGAACCTTGAACTGGGGGTAGCCCCATGGAGATGGAAACGGGCCGAAGTCCGCTGCTCGAACGAAGTTCACAACATCTGCCGCTGTTCTGGTCCAATCAATCTGTCCGCCTTGCGGAACTCGCCGATCGTAATAGGCGCTTTTAGACGAATCTTGCGGTGTATCGATAATAGGTTCCGCTGCTGCGAGCTTCTGCAGGAAATCGCGAACAAGGCTGACGCCCTCATTGGAAGTTTTCGCCATAAGTTCGAGGGCGGTTTCTTCAGGCTCGATAGGGAAGTGGGCAATTCCGACTATCGCCCCGCCGTCGACCGTGGGTGTCATGCGATGCAGCGTGGCGCCGTGCTGCGTCTCGCCGTTGTAAATGGCCCAGCTGACAGGGTTCCGGCCGGCATAAGCCGGCAGCGGGCCCGGATGAAGATTGAACGCGCCGATGCGCGGTGCGGCGAGCACCTCGTCGATCATGATATATTTGGTATGGATGCTAAGGATTACATCGACCTGCTGCTCGCGCAGCCACTTCGCCAGATCCCTTTTTTTGACGCAGCTTCCTTCGAATGATCTGACGGCCTGAGCATCCGCCAGCTTGAGCATTGCCGCATTGGCTGACGTGTTCGGTGCCGCCAAACCAATCCATTGAAAGCCAGCGGCCTTTATAAGCCGCGCAACTTTCAATCCCGCGCTCCCGTCTGCAGCAAGAAATATCTTCATCTCGGCCTCGGGTTAGTGGCGCCTGGCGAGCGTAAGCCAAGCGACTCAAACTATGATTAGTTTTCTGCCGCTTCAATCGGTTTCAGGCAAACTCTTCTTGGGATCGGGGTTCGGGATAGACCCAGATTTCGAAGGCCTCGCAGCATAAAGGTGCGCCAGATGAATCGCTGCCGGGAATCCTGTCAAACGCCTTGATCTGACCCGCAAGAATTGAGATGAATTGGCCGGGGGACTTATGGGATATTTCAGATTTGCTCTCGCTGCGCTGGTAATGCTCTCGCATTTGCCGGGAACTGCCTACAAAGTGAACTACGGCCAGATGGCCGTGCTCGGATTTTATTTCATCAGTGGTTACCTGATGGCGCTTATCTTTTCCAGATTTCGGGAGAAGTCAGAGCGCCCGATTGCCGACTTCTACATCGACCGCGCGTTGAAGCTCTGGCCCGCCTATGCTGTGGTTCTTCTGGCCACGTTCATTTTCTATAACGTCACAGGTATACGCCACGTCATGCCGTGGGAGTTGGCGGCGGAAATTTTTATTCTGCCGAACGCCTATGGAAAGCTGATCTGGCTGCCGAACAATTACTTGCTGATTCCGCCGACATGGAGTCTTGGCGTTGAGGCTCACTTTTACCTCATTGTACCCGTTCTGGCATTTATGTCCTACAGGGCAAAGATCGCGACCGCCTACGGCCTGACTCTCATGCACCTGACGGTGCTGACGACGGGCAACAATATCGGCAATTTCCTTCCGGTGTTCTGGCCCATTCGTCCCACGATCGACCAACTGCCAATCAGCGATTACCTCGGTTTCGATCTCCCGTTTTTGATTGTTATCGTTTTTTTGCTGGGATATCTCTCGTATGAGAGCTTTATCGTCCGCAAAGATAACAACCCGCATCTGTTCATCATCTGGAGCCTCTACGCCTTCAGCCTGTTTTTCCTGTTTCCTTATAAAGCCTGGATCAGAACGCTCTCCGCAAACGAAACCCTGATGGGCATCTCGCTTTTCATTCCGATCGCTTTAGCGTTGCTGGTGTTCACGCATCACAGACCACCTGGTCTGCTCGATCGGATTTTCGGATCGCTATCCTACCCGCTGTTTCTGACCCACTGGTTGTCCAAGGAGGTGGTTGTTTATTTCTTTGGAGCGCATGCTGTGAACCCCCGTATGATTCTGCAATCCATCGTTCTGTCTCTCGTGACAGCCGCCGCTCTGGCTCTGTTGCAGAGGTTCTACTTCGACCGGCTCCGATATTCGACGCGTGGGTTCGGTTCCACGGCCCGCAGGCAGTCAGTAGCGTCTGAGAAAGTGTAATCCGCCAAGAGTCCACCCGAGCAACACCGAGCAACACCAAGCATGACCGACTATAACCGCGCTGCCTTCGACAAAATCTTCACCGCGCGGCGCGTCGTCGCGCATGGCGCTTCCTTGCACGTGCTGGAAGGTGGGGCAGGGCCGTTGCTGCTCCTGGTGCCGGGCTGGCCGCAGTCGCTGCACAGCTGGCGCAAGGTAATGCCGGCATTGGCGGCGCGCTACCGCGTCGTTGCCTTCGATCCGCCGGGCCTGGGCGATTCCGAGGCGCCGGTCTCAGGCCAGTACGACACCGCGCATATCGCCAGCCACATCGATCCGCTGCTGGACGATCTCGGTGCCACCGACTGCCTTCTCGTGACGCACGATATCGGCGCCTGGCTTGGCTATGCCTATGCCGTGCGCCGGCCCGAGCGCGTGCGCAAACTGGTCGCGATCGACGCCGCCATCCCCGGCATGGCGCCGCCCGACGTCTACACCATGACGCCGGAGCGGCTGCACAAGAGCTGGCACTTCGCTTTCAACTTCCTGCCCGAATTGCCGGAGCTTCTGATCACCGGCCGCGAGCGCGAGTTTTTGGCGTGGTTGTTCAAGTCCAAGTCGATCGATGTGACCAAAGCGATCGATGCCGACGCGCTCAACGAATACGCGCGGCTTTATGCGACACCGGGCCGCTGGAGCATGGGGCTTGGCTTCTATCGCGCCATTTTCGACTCGATCGCGCAGAACCGCGCCACCGCCGCGACGCCGCTGCCGATGCCGGTGCTGGCGATCGGCGGCGAAGGCGGCTTGGGCGCGGCCATGCGCGCCTCGTTTCCCGCGGCGTCAAATCTTACCGGCGCGGTGATCCCGGCCTGTGGTCATTACGTACCGGAGGAATGTCCGGAGGCGTTGCTGGCCGTGATGGAGCCGTTCCTCGCCGCGTGAGCGAGGATAAAGCCGGCTTCTCAAGGAACTCCCACCTTTGGCGTTCGTTACGCCCTGACTGGCGCCGCCACCGGCGCGCCGGACGTAACTCTATTTCAGGCGGGAACGAGACATGGCCAAATCCGAGGAATTTGCGACGGCGGTCGGTGACGGCGGCGAAACCCATCAGCAGATTCCGAAGAAGGGCCCGCACACTGCGGAAGCCCACCTCACCACCAACCAGGGCATCCGCGTCTCCGACAACCAGAATTCACTGAAAGCCGGCGCCCGCGGGCCGACGCTGCTCGAAGACTTCGTGCTGCGCGAGAAAATCTTCCACTTCGATCACGAGCGCATCCCGGAGCGCATTGTGCATGCCCGCGGCTCGGCCGCGCACGGGTACTTCGAAAATTACAAGTCGCTGGCCGACATCACCAAGGCCGACCTGTTTCAGCGCCCCGGCGAGAAGACGCCGCTGTTCACGCGCTTCTCGACGGTCGCCGGCGGCGCCGGTTCGGTGGACACGCCGCGCGACGTGCGCGGCTTCGCCGTGAAGTTCTACACCAAAGAAGGCAACTGGGATCTGGTCGGTAACAACATTCCGGTGTTCTTCATCCAGGACGCCATCAAGTTTCCGGACCTCGTCCACGCCGTAAAGATGGAGGCCGACCGCGCCTTCCCGCAGGCCGGCAGCGCGCATGACACGTTTTGGGACTGGGCGTCGCTGATGCCGGAGTCCACCCACATGCTGATGTGGGCAATGTCGGACCGCACCATCCCGCGGTCCTTGCGCATGATCGAAGGCTTTGGGGTTCATACGTTCCAGATGGTCAATGCCAAGGGCAAGGTGACCTTCGTCAAGTTTCACTGGCGGCCGAAGCTCGGCATCCAGTCGACGGTGTGGGATGAGTCGCTGAAGCTTCAGGCCGCCGACAACGATTATCACCGCCGCGACCTGTGGGAATCGATCGCCATGGGCGCGTTCCCGGAATGGGAGCTGGGCATTCAGGCGTTCGACCAGAAGCTCGCCGACTCGCTGCCCTACGACGTGCTCGATCCGACCAAGATCATCCCCGAGGAAGTCGTGCCGCTGCGCATGATCGGCCGCATGGTGCTCGACCGCAATCCGGATAACTTCTTCGCCGAAACCGAACAGGTCGCCTATTGCCCAGCCAATATTGTGCCGGGCATCGACTTCACCAACGATCCGCTGCTGCAGGGCCGGCTGTTCAGCTATCTCGATACCCAGAAATCGCGGCTCGGCACCGCCAACTTCCACCAGATCCCGGTCAATGCGCCAAAGTGCCCGGTCATGAACTTCCAGCGCGACGGCCAGATGCAGATGAACGTGCCCAAAGGCCGCGCCAACTACGAGCCGAACAGCCTGACGGCACATGGCGAGGAAGGCGGCCCGCGCGAATGCCCGATGACCGGCTTCGTCACGGCGAATGCAGTAACCGGTGAGGACGAGCAGGGCGAGAAGTTGCGCGTGCGCCCTGAGCTGTTCGCCGACCACTACAGCCAGGCGCGGCAGTTCTGGAAGTCGATGACCGAAAACGAGCAGGCGCATATCGCGTCGTCGTTCGTGTTCGAACTATCGAAGGTCGGATTGGAGCAGGTGCCGGCGCGCATGATCGCCAATCTGCGCAATGTCGATGAGGACCTCGCCAAGCGCGTCGCCGACGGCATGAACCTCGACCTGCCGAAGAAGGCGCAGGCGCGGCGAGAGGTGATCGATCTCGATCCTTCGCCGGCGCTGTCGATCCAGAAGAAGATGAAGAAGACCCTGGAGGGACGTAAGGTCGGGATTCTCTACGCCGACGGCTCCGACGAGGCCGAGATCAAGGCGGTGCGCAACGCTGTGGAGAAAGATGGTGGCACCGTGTTCCTGGTGGCGCCGAAAGTCGGCGGCGCCAAGGTCAAGGGCGGCGCACTTCTGAAGGCGGACGGGCAGCTTGCCGGTTCGCCGTCGCAACTGTTTGACGCCGTGGCGGTGGTGCTGTCGGCGAAGGGCTGCGAGATGTTGCTGACGGAAGGCGCGGCGGTGCAGTTTGTGATGGACGCGTTCGGCCATCTGAAGGCGATCGGCGCCAACGATGCGTCCCAGCCGCTGCTCGACAAGGCCGGCGTGGTTGCCGATGACGGGGTGACCGGTCTCGGCAAGGACTTCGTCGCCGCCGCGCAGCAGCGCTTCTTCGAGCGCGAACCTTCGGTGCGTTTGCTCGCCTGACGGGCGGCATTACGCATCACAATGCTGTCAAACCGTGGGCAATCGGGGTTTCCCGGTTGCCCCGCGGGGGAGGCAGTGGAACAATTACCTCCAATATTCGTATGTGTATCGATGATCATACTGTTTTGACGTCAATTGATGTGACGGAGGTTCTCCATGGCGCGTACCGCTGTTGTTCCGGTCGCTGCCGCCAGCTCCAATCCTTCCCTCGATGACGTTCGCGCTCAGTGGACGGCGGCGTTTCGCCGCGTCCGCGGCGAGACCGAATCCCGGGCGTCGCACCTGTCGGCGGAGGACCAGATCATCCAGTCGATGGCGGACGCCAGCCCGACCAAGTGGCACCGCGCCCATGTCACCTGGTTCTTCGAACAGTTCCTGCTGGTGCCGAACGATCCGTCGTACCGGATTTTCGACGAACGCTTTCCGTTTTTGTTCAACTCCTATTACGTCGCCGCCGGCCCGCGCCACGCGCGGCCGCAGCGCGGCCTGATCACCCGTCCGAACGGCGCCGAGGTCACCGCGTATCGTGCCCATGTCGATGCGGGTGTGGAGAAGCTGATCGCCACGGCGCCTGCATCCGCTGTGGCCGATGTGTTCAATATTCTCGAGATCGGCCTGCATCACGAGCAGCAGCACCAGGAATTGCTGGTGACCGACATCCTGCATGCCTTCGCGCAGAACCCGACCGACCCGGTTTATGATCCCACGTGGGAGGCGCCCGGCGCTGCGCCGGGACCGCGTGGCTTTGTCGACGTTCCGCACGGCATTCAGACCATCGGTCACGACGGCGACGGCTATTGTTTCGACAACGAACTGCCGCGCCATGACGAATTGATTCCGAAGGTGAAGATCGCGCGCCATCTGGTCAGCAATGCCGAGTGGCTGGAGTTCATCGACGCCGGCGGCTACGAGACGCCGGCGCTGTGGCTGTCGGACGGCTGGGCGACGGTGCAGGCCGAGGGCTGGCAGGCGCCTGGCTACTGGCGGCGCGACGATTCGGGCTGGAACGTCATGACGCTGGGTGGGCTCAAACCGGTCGATCCAGCCGCGCCTGTTTTGCATGTCAGCTATTACGAAGCTGAGGCCTTCGCGCGTTTTGCGGAAAAACATCTGCCCAGCGAGGCGGAATGGGAGGTTGCGGCGCGCGCAGGGCTGCTCGCCGACGCTTTCGGCACCGCTTGGCAATGGACACGCAGTGCCTATCTGCCCTATCCGGGCTACCGCGCTGCCGAAGGTGCGTTGGGTGAGTACAACGGCAAGTTCATGATCAACCAGATGGTGCTGCGCGGGTCGTCGCTGGCGACGCCGGAACATCACGAGCGGATCAGCTACCGCAATTTCTTCCAACCGCCGGCGCGCTGGCAGTTCACGTCGCTGCGCCTCGCCGAATTCGTCTAGTCAAAGGTCAGTCATGGTCGCACTCGCACGTTCTCCCCGCCCGCCGGATGCGGAAGTCTCGTCGTTCGAGACCGACGTGCTGGCCGGCCTTGGCGCGACCCCGAAGAGGATTCAGGCCAAGTATTTCTACGACGGCGCGGGATCGCAGCTGTTCGAGCGCATCACCGAGCAGCCGGAATACTACCCGACCCGCAGCGAGATGCGGATTCTGAGCGAGCAGGGCGCTGACTTCGCCAAGCTCATTCCGGAAGGTGCGGCACTGGTCGAGTTCGGCAGCGGTTCGAGCAAGAAGGCGCGCATCATGCTGAAGGCGGCGCCGAAGCTTGCCGCCTATGTGCCTGTCGATATCTGCGGCGAAATGATTGAGCAGGAAGCCATCGACCTGCGCCCGGACTTCCCCGGCCTCAAGGTGCTGCCGGTGACCGCCGACATCACCAAGCCGTTCGAACTGCCGGAAGAGGCAAAGGCCGCGCCGGTCCGCGTCGGCTTCTTTCCCGGCTCGACCATCGGCAATTTCGAGCCGCATGAGGCGGCGGCGTTTCTGCGCAATGCCGCGCAAATCCTCGGCAAGGGCGCGCTGATGATCGTCGGCGCCGACCTGATCAAGCCGGCCGATACGCTCAATGCCGCCTATAACGACGCGGCTGGCGTGACCGCGCGGTTCAACCTCAATCTGCTGGTGCGCATCAACCGCGAGCTGCGCGGCGACTTCAAGCTCGACACCTTCGAGCACCATGCCTTCTACAACCGCGAGCGTCATCGCATCGAAATGCACCTGGCGAGTCTGAAGCGGCAGCGCGTCAAGGTGGCCGGTGAGAGCTTTGACTTCCGCGCCGGCGAAACCATCCACACCGAAAATTCCTACAAATACAGCGTCGAATCCCTGGGCGCGCTGGCGCGCGGCGTCGGCTGGCTGCCGGTGGGCGCCTGGACCGATCCCGACAAGTTCTTTTCGATCCAGGCCTTCAAGCTCGGCGAGACCGTGACGCGGGCCTCCTTCTGACCTTTCCGAACGCGCTCGGCTGCGCTAAGCCTTGCCCGCCCGTCCCCCGCCGGACGGGCCGTCAAGCAAGGCAGGGGTCAATGAAAATCGTCAGTTTTGAAGACAAGAACAGCGTGCATCTCGGCGTCGTCGATGGCGACAGCGTCATCGATATCCAGGCGGTCGACGCCAGCGTGCCGGGCGATCTCGGCGATTATCTGCGCCAGACCAATGGCGACCTGAGTGCGCTTGCCGACCTCGCCAAGAAGGCGCCGGCCACGGCGCGCCGCCCGCTCGCCGGGCTGAAGTTTGCGCTGCCGGTGGCCAAGCCCGGCAAGATCATCTGCCTCGGCCTCAATTACCTTGATCACGTCAAGGAAGGCCCGCAGAAGGACAACATCCCGAAATTTCAGTCGATCTTCTTCCGCATGGCGTCGTCGCTGGTGCCGCATCTGACGCCGATCGAGCGGCCGCAGAAGTCGATCCAGTTCGACTACGAAGGCGAGATGGTGGTCATCATCGGCAAGCGCGCCAAGCACCTCACTATGGACAACGCCACCGACTGCGTCGCCGGTTACGCCATCGCCAATGAAGGCTCGATCCGCGAATACCAGCGCCACACCACGCAGTGGGGCATGGGCAAGAACTTCGACCGCACCGGCAGCTTCGGTCCGTGGATGGTCACCGCCGACGAACTGCCGAAGGGCGGCAAGGGTCTCAAGATCGAGACGCGCCTGAACGGCACCACCATGCAGTCGTCCAACACCGACCTGCTGATGTTCCCGGTCGCCGAGTCGCTGGTCTATCTCACCGAAGGCATGACGCTGGAGCCAGGCGACATCGTGCTCACCGGCACGCCGTCCGGCGTCGGCCATGCGCGCAAGCCGGAGCCGATCTGGATGAAGGCCGGCGACACCGCCGAGGTCGAGATCCAGGGCATCGGCGTGCTGCGCAATCCGGTGGTCGACGAGAAGGCGTGAGCCGCGCCTGACGGCGAAGCATCAACGCTTGAATTGCAAAGGGAATGACATGGCCGACAAGTTGAACGTGGTGGTGATCTGCGGTTCGTTGCGCAAGGGCTCCTACAATGCGTCGCTCGCGCGCGCATTGCCGGAGCTGGCGCCGGCGGAGATGAACATCGTCGCGGCGTCGGCCTATGACGGCTTCCCGCACTACAACGCCGACGTCCAGAATGCCGGCGTGCCGGCGGAGGTGACCGCCTTCGCCGACGCGCTGCGCGCCGCCGACGGCATCATCATCGTGTCGCCGGAATACAACTGGTCGATTCCCGGCCCGCTCAAGAACGCCATCGACTGGGTGTCGAAGCTCAAGGACGTGCCGTTCAAGGACAAGCCGGTGGTGCTGCAATCGGCATCGACCGGCCAGATGGGCGGCGGCCGCATGCAATATCACTTGCGCATGGCGCTGGTGTCGATCGAGGCCATCATGTTCGGCAAGCCGGAAGTTTTCGTGAACTTCGCCGCCAAGAAATTCGACGAGAAGACCGGCGAACTGACCGACCAGCCGACAAAGGACATCGTCAAGCAGCAGCTGGCAGCCTTCGCCAAGTTCATCCCGCGGGTGAAGGCTTAATCTCTTCTCCCTCTACTCGCGTGCGGTCTCGCGATTGTCATCACCGGGCTCGTCCCGGTGATCCCGCTTAGGAAGGCACTGCGCTCCTAAGCGGGATGGCCGGGTCAAGCCCGGCCATGACTCAGGTGGTTGCCCGCTTCGGAAACACCTGCGGTCGCATTTTCGGGTGCGCCGGCATGGTGCGCGGGGGGTACGGCGCCTCGGCGCCCAGCTCCTCGGCGGCGTGCCAGGCCCAGCGCGGGTCCCACATCGCACCGCGGCCGATGCAGATGAAATCGGCCTTGCCCGACGCGACGATATCCTCCGCCTGCTGGTAGCCGGTGATGAGGCCGACCGTCATGGTCGGCAGGCCGGCCTCCTTGCGGACGCGTTCGGCGAACGGCGCGTTGTAACCGGGCGCGAACGGGATCTGCTGGCGGGCGTCGAGCTGGCCGCTCGAGACGTCCATGTAATCGCAGCCGAGCCCTTTCAGTTCGCGGGCGAAGGCCACGGTATCCTCGATGGTGGTGCCGCCCTCGACCCAGTCGACCGCCGAGACGCGGATGCCGAGCGGCTTGTCCGACGGCCAGGCCTTGCGCATCGCCTCGAATACCTCGAGCGGATAACGCATGCGCTTCTCAAGACTGCCGCCATATTCGTCGGTGCGCTGGTTCGACAGCGGCGACAGGAACTGGTGGATCAGGTAGCCGTGGCCGCCGTGCATTTCGAGAAGGTCGTAGCCGACGCGTTCGGCGCGCTGCACGGTCGCGACATAGTCCTTGAGGGTCGCCTTCATCTCGTCCTGGGTCATGGCGCGAGGGATGTGCCAGTCGGGGCCGAACGGAATCGCCGACGGCGCCAGCGTCTCCCAGGCGCCTTCTTCGGCCTTCAGCGGCTTGCCGCCGACGGCCGGCGGCGCGGTCGAGCCTTTGCGGCCGGCGTGACCGACCTGCAGGCCCTGTTTGGCGATGCCGTACTGCTTGCAGAAGTCGATGACGCGCTTCATCGCCTTTTCATTGTCGTCGGAATAAAGCCCGGCGCATTTATGGGTGATGCGGCCGGTGGCATTGACGTTGGTCATTTCCGTCATCACCAGCGCCGCGGCGCCGAGCGAGAACTGACCGAGGTGCATCAGGTGCCAGTCATTGGCCGAGCCGTCGGTCGAATTGTACTGGCACATCGGCGACACGACGACGCGGTTGGGCAGCGTAAGGCCGCGCATGGTGATCGGCGAAAACAGGGCACTGGCCATAATCGGATTTCCTTTCAGGACGGAGAGAAGCCGGAGACTTGATAGGCGTGCAGCGCGAGTACCAGGCAGCAGATTGCCCAGAACACGCAGAATTCGATGCCGCCGATGACCCAGATCCATTTCCGGGACATCTTGTAGGTGGCGGCGGCGGCGACCAGCAGGTGAATGAAGCCGATGACGCCGAAGAACGCCGTGTAGATATCGAAAAACAGCGTGACGATCAAAACCAGTTCGATCGCGCCGGCCAGATACATCCAGAACGCCGGCGGCCGGAAGCCGACATCGACATAGAACTGCAGCGCCTGCGGCACGGTGACCTTGGCGATGATGTGTGGAATGAAGAACAGCGCGCAGGTGATGCGCAGCAGGTTGAACGGCTCAAGCAGATTGAATTTGTCGGCCAATGACATGGCGGCTCCCCAGCCTGGTTACAGTTCGCGGCCCTTGAGCCAAGCCGCGCCTTGTGCGTACAGCGCGTCGAGGGCCGGCCCCTCGATGCCGGGCAGATCGGCTTTCACGGTGTAGCCGATCTGGCTCTGCAGGTACGCCAGGTGACGGTAGCCGTCGGGAAAGGCGGCCAGCCGCTTCCTGTCGAGCTTGGGCGTCTTGCCCGGTGTGACCGGATCGAGCCGGTCCTTCTCGTAGATGTGCCGGCGCAGCGCGATGCCCCAAGTGCCTTTGCGCTTTTCCATGAAGTCATAGGCGCGGCCGTAGCAGGTGACGTCGCATTCGACGCCTTCGACCATGGCGCGCTGCGCGATCGACAGTTTGGTCTGGGCGATGGCGCGCTTGTCCTTGATATCGATGGTGCTGCCGCCGAGCATGTGGAAAATGCGTACGCCCTTGTCGAAGCCGTCCTGGCTGACCTGGATGAAGTCCTCGGCCGAGCCCTGAAACCAGGTCGCCCACATCGCCGCGTCCTTGTGCCACAGCGTGCGGAAGCGGTCCCACTGGCGGGCATCGCGCCACAGTACCCAGTTCTCGATGATGGCGCGGATGGCGAGGTGGTCGTCGGCGTGGCTTTTCGCCATCGTTGGTCTCCTCCGGGCCCGCCTTGTGGCAGCGGCCCTCTGTTTATACCCTTAGCGCATAAAACGGGGAGAGACAGCCGCATGAACCGCCTCGCAGGAAAAACCGCGATCGTCACCGGCGGTGCCAGGGGCATCGGACGACATTATTCGGAAGCGCTGGCGGCGCAGGGCGCGCACGTGATGGTCGCCGACATCGAGCACGCCCCGGAAGCTGCGGCGGAAATTTCCGCCAAATATGGCGCCGACGCAGCGGCGGGCGCAGCGTTCGATGTTGGCGACGAGGCGGCGGTCAAGGACCTGGTGAGCCAGACCGTGGCGCGGTTCGGCCAGATCGACATCCTGGTCAACAACGCCGCGCTCTATTCCAAGCTGACCCCACGCGCCTTTACGGAGTGGGACACGGCAACGTGGGACAGGGTGATGGCCATCAATGTGCGTGGGCCGTATCTGATGGTGCGTCATGTCGCCCCGCACATGATCGAGCGCCGCAGCGGCAAGATCATCAACATCGCCTCCGGCGCTCCGTACAAGGGGGTGCCGCGCATGCTGCCGTACGTCACGTCCAAGGGGGCTGTGCTCGCCTTCACGCGGGCGTTGTCGCGCGAACTGGGTGAATTCGGCATTGCCGTCAACTCGCTGTCGCCCGGCTATATCCTCAGCGACACCGGCCTCGAGAACAGCGCCCATGTCGCGGACGAGCGCGTGCCTGTGCGCAACAGCCGCGCCTTCAAGCGCGACGGCTATCCGGAAGATCTGCTCGGGGCGCTGGTCTTTCTGGCCTCCAGCGACAGCGATTTTGTCACCGGCCAGTCGCTGGTGGTCGATGGCGGCTCGGTCAACAACTAGATTCTGCAAATTAGTTACAGAGACGCTCGCTGTTTCAGTCGGCGGCGAAGTGGGGTATACTAGTTGCAAATCTAACTAATACCCAGAAACACGATCCAAGGAGCGTTCCCATGGCTGTCGCCACCGCCACCCCCGACGTCGCCCCGGGCTCGAAGCACAACATTCAGGCGTCCCGGCAGGCCTATTACGACAAGATCGCCAAGTATCACATGACCCCGCTGTGGGAAGTGTTGAAGGGCCTGGTGACGCCGGAGCCCAAGACCGCTGTGCAGCCGACGGTGTGGAAGTTCGCCGACGTCAAGAAGATGATCCTGGAAGCCGGCGAAGTCATCAGCGCCGAGGAGGCCGAGCGCCGCGTCCTCGTGCTGGAGAACCCCGGTCTGCCGGGCAAGTCGCGCGCCACCAACACGCTGTTCGCCGGCGTGCAGTTGATCATGCCGGGCGAGATCGCCGACGTGCATCGTCACGTTTCCTCGGCCATTCGTTTCGTGCTGGAAGGCGAGGGCGCCTACACCGCCGTTGAAGGCGAGAGGTCGCAGATGAAGCATGGCGACTTCATCATCACCGCCAACTGGGCGCCGCACGACCACGGCAACCCCGGCAAGCAGCCGGTGATGTGGCTCGACGTGCTGGACATGCACATCGTCAACCACTTCGAGACCTCGTTTGGCGAGCACTTCGACCAGAAGATGCAGAACACCAATCACGAGGACGGCGATTCGTTCGAGCGCTTCGCTTCGGGCGTACTGCCGGACGGCATGCCGGTGACGCAGAACCGCAGCCCTGTGGTGAACTACCCCTACGCCAAGATGCGGCCGATCCTGGAGCGGCTGAAGAACACCGGCGACGTCGACAAGCGTTTCGGTGCGCGGGTGCGCTACGCCAACCCGATCAACGGCGGCCCGGTGCTGCCGACCATGGGCGCGCACCTCGCGCTGTTTCCGCAGGGCTTCAAGGGTCAGCCCTACCGCTCGACCGACGCCACCATCTTCTGCTGCGCCGAAGGCCATGGCACCACCATCATCGACGGCAAGCCGATCGAATGGGGCGTCAACGACGTGTTCGTGGTGCCAGCCTGGAAGCACTTCCAGCACCAGCCGGCGGAAGAGTCGGTGCTGTTCTCGATCTCCGACAAGCCGGCGCAGGAAGCGCTCGGCATCTGGCGGGAAGAGAAGTAGCGTCTTGTCCCGAGCGCAGCGCATCACGGCGTGATGAGCTGCAGACTCGGGATCGTTCCACCGACGGAAAAACGGGACAGCCCCGGCTCAGCGGAGCAGCACTTTGCCATTGCGCTCGGGCGCGCTATGGCTGCGTGCCGCACCGCAGCGGGGGCACGAACCTCTTGCGGCGGCGCGTGTTATCGTCAGGGACCACGGAGACAATTCCATGCAATTCGAGCAACTGACCGCCGGCCATGGCGCGCTGACCGCGGTGCGCACCGGTAAGGGCCGCGACATCGTCGTGCTGCACTCGCTGCTGGCCGACCGGCATGCCTTCGACCCGGTGCTGCCGCAGCTTTCGGCACGGCATCGCGTCACGCTGTTCAATCTGCCCGGCTTTCATGGCTCGGAGCCGACGCTACTGCCGCTGATGGATGCCTATATCGCCGCCATCGAAGACGGCTTTCAGGAATTCGGGATCGGCAATGACGCCATCCTGATCGGCAACGGTTTCGGCGGTACGGTGGCGCTGGCCTTTGCGGTCGCCCATCCCGAGCGCATCGCCAAGCTGGTCTTGAGCGATGCCGCCGCCTGCTTTCCGCCCGAGGGCCGCAAGCAGTTCGAGGTGATGGCGGCCAAGGTCGCCGAAGGCGGGCTCGGCAGCATCGCCGAGATTGCCGCCAGGCGCGTGTTCTCGCCGGACCATCTCGCCGCCAACCCCGCGCTGATCGAGGAGCGCAAGCGCGTGCTGATGGGGATCGATCCGAAGGCGTTTCAGGCCGCCTGCAAGATCCTGCAGGAGGCCGACCTGACCATCGACCTGGCCAAACTTGAGGTGCCGACGCTGGTGGTGTGCGGCGAACTCGACCAGGCCACGCCGCCGGCGCTGAACAAGCAGATCGCCGACAAGGTCGCCGGCGCGAAATATGTCGAGATGCCCGGCTGCGGTCATTGCCCGCCGCTGGAGCAGCCGGAGAAGTTCGTCGCTGCGATCAAGGAGTTTGTCGGGCTGTAGCTCGTGTCCGGGGTTGGGCCCGCGTATCTTGAGCGATGGCATGTCGATCGGGACCAGATCCCCCCGGCCACAACTGGACGGCTTTTCGATCCCGCAGTATCGTACACGACTGGGCCGGGGGGCCAGGACACCATCGGTACGCGCGACCGGAGCGAGCGGCGGGCCGTGAATGGCTTTGCCCCAATCACGGTCCATGGCGTGACAGCGAAATCGTAGAATTCTGCCCCCAGCCGGCTTCGAAATAGAGGGGGGAATGACGATGGTTCGATCGTTCGGCGTGCTTACTATTGCTTTATCGTTAGCGGCGACGGCCGTGATCGCCCCGCTGGAAGCCCGCGACCGGCCGCCGTCGTCGAATGCCGCGGCCGCAAAGCAGAAGGTGAAGGATACCGCGGCAGCAAAAGGCGTCACGGCTGATACGGCGAAGGCCAAGGCGGCGAACGCCACGCAGGCCCAGAAGGATCAGGCCTGGACGGCAGCGCAAAACAGGGTCTACCAGAGGGTCGAGGCCGCTGCGCAGAAAGCGAAAGAGAATTGTCCGGGAAACCCCCAGTGCCAGGCCAAGGTCGATCAAGCGAAAGCCGCCGCCAGGGCTGAAGCCAAGAGGGAAGCCGAGGCGAGCGTGCAGTGGTGCAAATCGAATCAATGCGCCTCGGACGTCATCGCCGCAAAGGCGCGTGAGATTTATTATCGCGTGTGCCCCCGGTACTTCAATAACTGCTAGCGCGCCAAGCAATGACGCGGCGGGCCGGGACGTTGCCTCCCTGCTGTGAAGCTCGCGGCCGTACTGCGGGGCCGAGCGCGGCCTGAGGCGATTGGCCTGCAGGCGTTTGGCCTTCGAGCTGCGCGAGAAGCTCGTCGCAGCGATCGAGAGGTTTTTCGAGCAGTCACCCGGACGGTTGCGCCGGTGCAAGTTGCCTTGGCAACGCATCTGACTCGTCCGTCTCATGTGTACGCTGGCCCCGAACATGACGCTTACCGACTGGCGTTGCGCACAAGCGGCGGCTATGGAGGAGCCCCGCGCCGCTGCGCGACCGATCATTATCGAGGTCCTCATGCCGAAATTTGCCGCCAATCTCGGCTACCTGTTCACCGATCGTCCGCTGCTGACGCGGATCGACGCCGCGGCGGCGTCCGGCTTCAAGGCAATCGAGTTGCAGTTTCCCTATGATGTGCCGGCGGCCGATGTGAGGTCGGCGATCGAGCGCAACAATCTGACCATGCTCGGCGTCAACACGCCGCCGGGCGACGGCGAGGGCACGTTCGGACTGGCCGCGGTGCCGGGCCGCGAGCGCGACTGGGAGGCGCTGTTTGCCCGCGCACTCGATTACATCGCTGCCATCGGCGGCAGCGCCATCCATTGTCTGGCGGGCAAGGTGCCGCCCGAGCAGCGGCCGGCGGCTGAGCGCACCTACATCGCCAACCTGTCCCGCGCCGCCGATCTCGCCGCCGCCAAGGACGTGACGCTGCTGCTGGAGCCGATCAACCCGCGCGACCGGCCGAACTATTTCCTGAATCACGTCGCGCATGCCGCCGACATCATCGCCAAGATCGGCAAGCCGAACGTGAAGATGCAGTTCGATTTTTATCACGTGCAGATTGTCAGCGGCGATCTGGTGACCCGGTTGGAGCAGTTCCTGCCGGTGGTTGGCCATTTGCAATGCGCCGGCGTGCCGGTGCGCCACGAGCCGGATGACGGCGAGATCAACTACCCATTTGTGTTTGGCGAGGTCGACCGGCTCGGCTATCGGGGCTGGATCGGCTGCGAATACCGGCCCCGCGGCCGGACCGAAGACGGTCTCGGCTGGATGGCGGCCTACCGCTAGTTCCAAACTGCCACGTTGTTAACCATAAATGACTTTGAAAACCCACGCTTTTTCCCTTTGCGCGCGCTCCCGGGCTTGCTAAAATTAACCAATGTTCGGACGTGGCACCCAGAAGACCGATGCTGTCGAGGCGCCCAGTGCGCTGAAGGATGCCGTGCGCGACGCGCGCATCGAGGCGGCCGAGCGCACCGGCGTGGTGGTCGATCTGCGCGACGCCGACGTGGCGCGGCTCGATCTGCTGAACGAAGCGCTTGATCCGCGCTTCAAGGAAATTCCCGCCGAGATCGACTTGTTCGACCGTGGCCTCAGCCGGGGCGACGTGCCGCGGCTGTGGATCGACGCCATCGCCCATATCGAGATGGGCCGCGACAAGCGGCAGTACCGTTTCGTGCAGGATACCCGCTACGGCCGCACCGTCCTGGCGGAGACCTACGAGGTCCCGGAGATGGTGCAGGCCGTGACGCGCTATGTCGCGCGCCGGCTGGTCGAGCGGGAGCGCGCGCTGGCCGATGACGCCGCGGTCGGTTACGGCACGGCGCAGAAGATGGTGCAGCAGGAGCAGCGGCGTGGCCGTGTTCGCGCGTTGCGCAGCTTTTTCCTGGGCCTGGTCGTCGGCATCGGCGCGCTGGTTGCGCTTGCGCTGCTGAACGCCCCCTGGCCATAACGCCGCCTACTCCTCCAGCACCATCCGTTTCTGCTCGGTAATCCGCCCGTCGGCGCCCATCGCGCGTGCGATCAGTTCGCAGCGCCACGCGCCCTTTTTCCCGTCGATTGCGTAGAGATGATAGGCGGCCGGATCCTTGTCACGACCCGGCACCGCCGAGGCCGACGGCACGCCGACAGCGGGAATACGGCTGCCGTTCGGACCGTTAAGCCAGTTGATCATGTGCTCATGGTCATGGCCGTGCAGCACCAGATCGGCGCCAAGCCCGGCCAGCACTCGCAGCAGGACCGGGACGTCGAGAAGATGCTTGTGACGCGCCGTCCGGCTCACCGGAGGGTGATGGATCAGCACCACGCGAAACAGGCTTTCGTCCTTGAGCTGGTTGAGCACGGCGGCGAACTCGGTGAGCTGTTTGGTGCCGATCCAGCCGGTGGCAAGGAAGGGTGCGGTCGGCACGCCCGAACAGAGGCCGATCAGCGCAATGGGGCCGCGCCGTCGCACATAGGGGAATCCAGCCACGCCCGCGTCGTCGCTCATATAGGCGCCCCACTGGCGCCCGGCGAATGCGGCGGCCGCGCGCACATAGATGTCGTGATTGCCGGGGACCACGCTGACGTCACGGACGTTACCGAGATATTCCAGCCAGTCGCGGGCCTGTGGGTATTCCGGCGCCAGCCCGATATTGACCAGGTCGCCGGTGACGGCGACGTGGTTCGGCGCCTGCTGCACCACGTCTTCGGTGATCGCCGCCAGCACCGCCGGTTCGTGGATGAAACGCCGCTTGCGCTGCCAGTTCAGATAGCCGGTGACGCGCTTGCCGATCAGGTCGGTCCAGCGCGGTTCGGGCAGGGGGCCGATATGGGGGTCGGACAGGTGGGCGAGGGTAAACATGAGCGGGGGGTAACCCGCTATGCGCTTCCGATCAATATGCCGGCGATGAACACCAGCGTGCCGCCGACCACGATCTGGAATGCTGCCTGCAGGAACGGCGTGTCCATGTAGCGGTAGCGGATGTAGGAAATGACCGCGAGTTCCACGACCACCACCATGATGGCGACGACGGTGGCGGCCCAGAAGTCGGGAATCAAATAGGGTAAGGTGTGGCCGACGCCGCCGAGCGTGGTCATGACGCCGCTGACGGTGCCGCGCAGCCAAGGCGTGCCGCGCCCGGTCAGCGAACCGTCGTCGGACAGCGCCTCGGCAAAGCCCATCGAAATTCCGGCGCCGACCGAAGCCGCCATGCCGACCAGAAATGTCTCCCAGGTGCTGTGGGTGGCAAAGGCGGCCGCGAACAACGGCGCCAGCGTCGACACCGAGCCGTCCATGAGTCCGACCAGCCCGGGCTGGACGTATTGCAGCAGGAACATGCGCCGCGCGGTCTCGTCCTCTTTCTCGCGCGCGCCTTTGGTCAGGATGGTCTGGGAGAGCTTCTGCGCCAGCGTTTCGTGGCCGGCCTCGGCTTCGGCCAGTTGAATCAGCAGTTGCCGCACCGAGGCGTCGCGCGAGGTCTCGGCCGCCTTTCGGTAGAAGCGCTCAGCCTCGAATTCCATGGTCTCGGCGAATTTGCGGACCTCGTCGAGCGCGAGCGGGTGCATCAGCCACAGCGGCTGCCTGGTCTGCATGAAGCCCTTGACGTCCTGGCGGCGGATCAGCGGCAGGTAGTCGCCGAACTTCCGGCGGTAGAGGTCGAACAGCCAGGTGCGATGCTGCACTTCCTCCTCGGCCATCTCGTCGAACACTTTGGCCGATGCTGGAAACGTCTGCCGCAGGCCCTGGGCGAAGCCACGATAAATGCGGCTGTCTTCTTCCTCGTTGGTGATGGCAAGGGCGAGCACTTCCTGCTCGCTGAGGTCGGAAAATCGCTTCACGGCAGGCCCTTTTGTGATGGCCGAAGGGACAAGAATTCTTATATTAGAATTGTTCTAAACAAGGAAGTGCGAAAAGCTGGAAAGGGAATTCCGGTGGCCTGACAGGCCGTTCGCGGCGGGCTAAGGGTTGGCATGCCGTTGCACCCCCTCCGCCGCATGATCGAGCCCCTGGTCCGGCCGGCCTTCCATTTCTACTGGCGCTTCGCCCGCGGGGCGACGCTGGGCGCGCGTGCCGTCGTGATCGACGGCGACGGCCGCGTGTTTCTGATCAAGCACTCCTACGTCGACGGCTGGCATCTGCCGGGGGGCGGCGTCGAGACCGGCGAAACCATACGCACCGCGCTCGAGCGCGAACTGGCCGAGGAAGGCAATATCGTGCTGACCGGCCCGCCGCGGCTGCACGGCATCTTCTTCAATGCGCGGGTGTCACGCCGCGACCACGTTGCGGTCTATGTGGTGCGCGACTTCAGCCAGGACGGGATGCCGGCGCCGAATTATGAAATCGTTGCGCACGGATTCTTTGCGGCCGATGCGCTGCCGGACGACACCACGCGTGCGACCCGCGCCCGTATCGCCGAGGTGCTCGAGAGCAAGCCGCCGGTCGAGGAGTGGTGAGCGCCAACACCACTGCCGCGTCGAAGCGCGTCTTTGTCAGGACTTGCCTGCGTCCTTGAGGACCTTAAGCAATTCCTTGAGAATTGCCTCATTGCCAGCGGTGATATTGCCGGTGGCCAAGGGATCCTCGCCGCCGTCAGCGTCGCTGACATAGCCTCCGGCCTCGCGCACCAGGATCAGTCCGGCGGCCATGTCCCAGGGCTTGATGTCGCGTTCCCAGTAACCATCGAGGCGGCCGGCCGCGACCCAGGCCAGATCGAGCGCCGCGGCCCCGAAACGGCGCAGCCCGGCGACTCTTTCCTGGATAGCCCCGGTTTCCTTGCGCGCCAGCGGGAGATTGCCGCGGCCGATATGCGGCAAACCGCAGGCGATGACCGACTCGGCAAGATGCTTGCGGCCGGCAACGCGGATGCGCTGCTCGTTGAGGAAGGCACCTTTGCCCTTTTCAGCGACGAAAAGCTCCTCGATCGCCGGGTTGTAGATCAGCCCGGCCACCACGGCGCCCTCGCGCGCGAGCGCGATCGAGATGGCGAATTGCGGAATGCCGTGCAGGAAATTGGTGGTGCCGTCGAGCGGGTCGACGATCCAGGTGTGGCTGCCGTCGGCGCCTTCGCGCTTGCCGCCCTCCTCGCCGAGGAAACCATAGCCGGGGCGGGCGCGGGACAGTTCGGCATAGATCGTCTCCTCGGCGCGCTTGTCGGCGGAGGACACGAAATTGGCCGGGCCCTTGAGCGAGACCTGGAGTTTCTCCAGTTCGCCGAAATCGCGTTTGAGCGCGCGCGCAGCCTTGCGGGCGGCGGCAATCATCACATTGAGGAGGGCGGAGTGCTGCATGGAGCGTGGGGTCTGCCCGTGCCGGGCCGTGCCGTCAAGGCTGCATCGACTGCGCGGTCGACTGCCATTTCGTGACGGCGGCCTCGGCGGCCTCCCGCACCGCTTCCGGCTGCTGGGTGGCAAAGGCCTCCAACTGCGGGTCGCCGGCGCCGGCCGCACGGGCAATGAAGTGCCATTTGACCGCCTCGGCGGCGTCGGCGGGCATGCCGCGGCCGGCCATCAATATCCGCGCCAGCCGGTTCTGCGCGATCGGGCTGCCAAGGCGGGCAGCCCGCAGAAAGAGCTGAGCGGCGGCGGATTCGTCCTTGGCGGTGCCGTCACCGTTGAAGCGGGCGATAGCGAATTCGACCATGGCGTCCAGATTGCCGGCGATTGCGGCCTTCTCCATCAGGGCCATGGCCTGGGTCGCGTCCCTGGGCACGCCACGGCCTTCCTTGTACAGGGTGCCGAGCGCGTATTGCGCCTCCTGATTGCCGGCGTCGGCGGCGGCTCTGAACAGCTCAGCGGCACGGGCGAAGTCCTGCGGGAACTGCTGGCCCTCGAGATACAGCAGGCCGAGATTGTAGGCGGCGGCGGCATGGCCGAGCTTGGCTGCGGCGGCCATCAGGCGGGCGGCCTCCTCGCTGTTGCGCGGTCCGGTGCGGCCCTGGAAGTTGAACATCGCCAGCGCGAACATGGCGTCGCGGCCGCCATTGGCGGCGGCGCGCTGGTACCACTCCGCGGCCTTGGCATCGTCCCGGCCGACTCCCAGCCCCTGCGCGTAAAGCTCGCCGAGCAGGGTCATGGCGTCGGTGTCGTTCTGCTCGGCGCGCCGGGAGGCCTCCTTGAAGGCCGTCAGATAGTAGCCGCGCTGGTAGGCGCCGAAGGCCAGATCGGCATTGGGGTCGATCGACGGCGGCGCGGCTTCGGCCGGCGGTGGAGGCGGCGCACTCTTCGGTAACGGCGGGCGCTGCTGCGCGAACGCCCCGGTGCCGAAGGCGGCGACCGCGAGAGCGGTCAGCAGGACGCGCGCCGCATGCCTCATACCGCGGTCTCCGGCAGGCGCATATGCTGTGCGGCCTCGGCGATGGCGGCGGCGACTGATTGCGGATCGCCCCAGACCCAGTCGCCGAGCGCGATGAAATCGGCGCCGCCGGTCACCAGCGGTTCGATCTCGGCAATGGATGCGGCGTATGCGACGCAAGGTGCCTCGAACACTTCGGCCCACCAGGTGACGCGCTCGGCGATGGCGGCGAAGTCAGGGCGCTCGCCGTGCTGATCGGGGTCGCCGAACATCAGGTAATCGGCGCCGGCTTCGGCCGCGGTCATCGCATCATGCCGTGTCACGAGACTGCCGACACCGGCGATGCGCTCGGGCTTCAGACGCTCGAGTGCACCGGTAAAATCGTCGATGCCGCTCAGGTGCGCGCCGTCGGCGCCGGCGCGGGCAACCAGATCGACCGCGCCGTCGAGCAGGAGAGCGGCCCCGGCGGTCTGCACCGTCTCGCCGATCGCCTTGGCGCGATTGATCAACGTGCGCTCATCGGCCTCGGCCAGGCGCAGTAGCACCGCGGCAACATCGCCGGCCGCCAGCGCCGCCGCGAGTGTCGGGATGAATGCGGTCACGTCGTCGATGCGCGGCGTCATCAAATAGAGACGCGGCGCCGGTCGCGGTTCAGCCTGTTTCGGACGAGATGCCATGGTTCCCCCGCATGCTAGCCCAATCGGGCGGAAAATTGACCGGACGACGAATCAGCGGCCGGCCAAGGCGCCGCAGGCGCTTTTCCAGCCTCGCTAGCACCTTTCGCGGGCGGACCAAACGCCGCATCGCCAGAAGATCTCCCAGCAGCGCAGGACTGGGCGAGCTGGAGCGTTCAATGACAAGCGGGTGCCCTGCTATGGCACTTAACAACAAGCGCGAGGGAACCGAACTCCAATCCGGCGGTTAACTCGTGCTTCCATTTACCAAGGACAACTCCATGAAACTCAGTTTATTGGCCTCGGCTCTCGCTTTGTCGATTTTCAGCCTGTCACCGGCCAGCGCCGCTCCCGCGGCTCAGGGCATCCATACCGGCGTTCAGTCGCCGGTCATTCAGGCCCAGTTCTTCCAGCCGCAGCACCGCGCCACGCCGCGCCGCGCTGGACCGCCCCGTCACGCCGCTCCGCGTCGCGCGCAGCGTTACGTCGCTGGCCGCCGGTACAGCTCGCCGCCGCGCGGCTATCGCCGGTACGATCGCCGTCCGGGCGATTGGAATCGCCGCGGCTGCATCATGGTCGGTCCGGTCTGGTTCTGCCCGTAACCGCTTGAAGTGAAAAAGCCCCGGCGCAAGCCGGGGCTTTTTTGTTTTTGCGTCACCGGTGCGATGCGGCCTTAGGGCATCGGGATCGCGCCCATGTCCTTCGGTACCTTGTAACCGCGCTGCACCGCCGGACGTGCTGCGATCGTCGTGTACCAGCGCTTGACGTTGGGGTACTGGTTCAGGTCGATTGTCTGCCACTCGAAGCGCGAGATCCACGGCCAGATCGCGATGTCGGCGATCGAGTAGTCGCCGGCGACGAAGTCGCGGCCTTCGAGCTGGGTGTTGAGCACCTTGTACAGCCGGTTCGCTTCCTTGAGGAAACGCTCCTCGGCGTAGGCCGACTTGCCCGGATTATATTTCGTGAAGTGATGCACCTGACCGAGCATCGGACCGGCGCCGCCCATCTGCCACATCAGCCATTCGATGACCTGATAGCGCTCCTTGCCGGACTTCGGCAGCAGCTTGCCGGTCTTGTCGGCCAGATAGATCAGGATCGCGCCCGATTCCATCAGCGACATGCCGGTGTCGCGGTCGACGATGGCGGGGATACGATTGTTCGGCGCGATCTTCAGAAAATCCGGCGCAAACTGTTCATCCTTCGAAATGTCGATGGCATGCGCAGTGTAAGGCAGGCCGACTTCCTCCAGCATGATGGAAGCCTTGCGGCCGTTCGGCGTGGTCCAGGTGTAAAGATCGATCACGGTGTGTGTCCTTGAATGACGGGGAGGCAGAGGAACATCGTTGCGGGAAATGCGTTGTCGCGCATGGCTTTTAACAGGAGGCGACCATGAAGCTCAATGTCATTACTCTGGCGCTGGCCGCGACGGCTTTCGGCGCCGTGGCGGCGAATGCGCAGACCACCATCATCACCACCACCACGGTCAAGGAAGAGCGCGGTGGCCTGCTCGGCACCGAGAAGAAGACCACGGTCGAGACGACCGGTTCGGGCATCGCGGGCGATTGTTCGACCCGGACGGTGCAGAAGGAAGGCCTGACCGGTTCGAAAACCGTCACCCGCTCGAACTGCTAACGCTATTTTCGAAATGCGAAAGAAAAAGGCCGCCCCGCAAGGGACGGCCTTTTTTTGCTTTTGCTCTTCACGCAATGGCGCACGTCGAAGGTGGCATCAAGCCGCCTTCTTTTTTTCCAGGTCGGCTTTCCACTGGCCGAGGGCCGCCAGCCCGTTCATCCTGGCGCGGTGGGTAAAGGCGCTCTGACCCGCGGCCAAATTCTCCGCCTTGCCGCCCCACGCCTTCTGCGGCGCCGCCTGCAAGGCGCGGCCGTAGGAGAAGGTGAGCGCCCACGGCAGGTTGCCGATCTTGTTCATGGCATCGAGATGCGCGGTGGCTTCCTCGTCCGACTGACCGCCGGACAGGAAGGCGATGCCCG
>LNFM01001530.1_pt1 | contig 56062 bp, 47 predicted proteins | sample 596031 | NCBI WGS metagenome assembly LNFM01 (sample SAMN04254537, study PRJNA301005) | activated carbon metagenome | isolation source: dual media filters at the Ann Arbor, Michigan drinking water treatment plant | place: USA: Ann Arbor
GGAAAACCAGGCTCATCGTGGCGCTTTGAAATAATGCTCGATTTTGCATGAAGGCCCGATGACGTCTGCCCCGCGAGCCCGCCCGACGCCCCGCCATGCGCCCCGTGCGAATGAGCCGCTCGCGAACCCGATTCCTCCGATCACCTTCGCCGAGACGTTGCCGGTCTCGGCACGACGCGACGAGATCGCGAAGGCCATCGAGTCGCATCAGGTCGTCATCGTGTGTGGCGAGACGGGCTCCGGCAAGACCACGCAATTGCCGAAGATCGCTTTGACACTGGGCCGCGGTCGTGGCGCGGGCGGCCGCGGACTGATCGGACACACCCAACCGCGTCGCATCGCAGCGTCGAGCGTGGCCAGGCGCATCGCGCAGGAGCTCAATTCGCCGCTGGGAGACATCGTCGGCTTCAAGGTCCGATTCCAGGACCGGCTGTCGCCCGGCGCCAGCGTCAAGCTGATGACCGACGGCATCCTGCTGGCCGAGACGCAGACCGATCCGCTGCTACACGCCTACGACACATTGATCATCGATGAGGCCCATGAGCGCAGCCTGAACATCGACTTCCTGCTCGGCTACCTGCGCCAGTTGCTGCCGAAGCGGCCCGACCTGAAGGTGATCGTGACCTCGGCCACCATCGATGCGGATCGCTTTGCCGATCATTTTGCGAGTGCGGATGGGCCTGCGCCGGTGATCCAGGTGTCAGGCCGCCTGTTCCCGGTCGAGCAGCGTTGGCGCCCTTTCGAAGACAGTCGAGAGTACGGACTGAACCAGGCCATCACCGATGCGGTGGACGAACTGTGGATGACTGGGGCAGCCGGTTCCGACGGCGACGTGCTGGTGTTCCTGCCTGGTGAGCGCGAAATCCGCGATGCGGCCGATCACCTGCGCCGCCACCACCCGCCGGGTGTGGAAGTGGTCCCGCTGTTCGCGCGACTCAGTCAGCAGGAGCAGGACCAGGTCTTCGAGCCTCACAGCGCGCGCCGCATCGTGCTCGCGACCAACGTGGCCGAGACCTCGCTGACGGTGCCGGGCATCCAGTATGTGATCGACGCGGGCACGGCGCGCGTCAAGCGCTACAGCTATCGCAACAAGGTCGAGCAACTGCAGATCGAGCCGACCAGCCAGGCGGCGGCCAACCAGCGCGCGGGTCGTTGTGGCCGTGTCAGCAACGGCATCTGCATCCGGCTTTACGACGAGAAGGACTTCGCCAGCCGGCCGAAATTCACCGACCCGGAAATCATGCGTTCGTCGCTGGCGGGTGTGATCCTGCGGATGAAGTCGCTGAACCTCGGGTTGGTCGAGGATTTCCCATTCATCGAACCCCCGCCGCGCCGTGCGATCGCCGATGGCTACCAACTGCTGGCCGAGTTGGGTGCGGTCGATGAGCAGAACGAGCTGACGCCAATGGGTCAGGAGTTGGCGCGACTTCCTCTCGACCCGCGCGTCGGTCGGATGATCCTGGAGGCGCGCAGCCGGCAGGCGCTTACCGAGGTGCTGATCGTGGCCAGCGCGATGAGCGTGCAGGATGTGCGCGACCGCCCGCTCGAAGCGCAGCAGGCGGCCGACGCGGCGCACAAGAAGTTCGATGACGAGCGCTCTGAATTCCTCGGCACACTGAAGCTGTGGAAATGGCTCGAAGCTTCGCGCGGTGCGGGCCTCAGCGCGGAAGCATCTGAACCACAGCGCGAACACAAGCTCAGCGTGCGCAAGCAGGAACAGCTGCTGCGCGAGCACTTCATCTCGCCGCGCCGCGTGCGCGAATGGCGCGACATCCACTCGCAGCTGCTCACCGTGGTGGCCGAGCACGGCTGGCGGCTCAATGCGTCGCCCGCCACCTACGAGCAGCTGCACTTGTCGCTGCTGGCTGGGTTGCTGGGCAACATCGGCGTGAAGAGCGACGAAGACGAGTGGTACCTGGGCGCGCGAGGTATCCGCTTCTACCGACACCCGGGCATCAACCTGTCGAAGAGGCCGGGACGCTGGATCGTGGCCGCCGAGCTGGTCGACACGACGCGGCTTTATGGACGAGGCATCGCTGCGATCGAGCCGCAATGGTTGCCGCAGATTGCGGCGCACGTGATCAAGACCCAGTTGCTCGAGCCGCACTGGGAGAAAAAGGCCGCCGAGGTCATCGCGCTGGAGCGCGCCACGCTGTACGGCATCGTGGTGTACAGCAACCGGCGAGTGAACTTCGGCCTGTTGAATCCGGCCGAGGCGCGCGAGATCTTCATCCGCGAGGCGCTGGTCGCAGGCGAGTGGGAGACGCGGCTACCGTTCCTCGCGGCCAACCGCAAGCTGATCGAGCAGGTCGAAGACCTCGAGCACAAGTCACGGCGGCAGGATGTGCTGGTCGACGACGAACTGATCTACTCGTCCTACGACCAGCAGCTGCCGGCCGAGGTGTGCAGCGGTGCGACGCTGGAGCGCTGGTACCGCGACGAGGTCAAGCGCCAGCCCAAGCTGCTGATGCTGACCCGCGAAGAGCTGATGCGCCACGAAGCTGCTGGCATCACCACTGCCGCCTTCCCCAAGACCGTGCGGCTCGGCGGCGTGGATTGCTCGGCGGTCTATCTGCACGAGCCCGGCGATGCGAAGGACGGCGTGACGGTGACGGTGCCGATCTACGCGTTGAACCAGGTCAGCGACGAGCGCTGCGAATGGCTGGTGCCAGGCATGTTGAAGGACAAGGTGCTGGCGCTGGTGAAAAGCCTGCACCAGCGCCCGCGCTCGCGGCTGGTGCCGCTGCCTGATTACGTCGCGGAGTTCATCGCCGACATCGGACATGGCTTTGGAAGCGGCAGCCTGGTCGATGCCGTACTCCAACATGTGCGAGACAGAACGCAGCTGGACGTGAAGCGTGCTGACTTCAAGGCCGAACAGATCCCGGCGCACCTGTTCATGAACTTCCGCGTGGTCGACGAGCATGGCCGCCAGCTCGGCACGGGCCGCCATCTGGCGACACTGAAGGCGGAGCTGGGCAGCCAGGCACGTTCGGCCTTCCAGGCGCTGGCGCAGCTGAAGACGCCCGCGAGGGCGACGTCTCTCGCCGACGCGAAGGCGCAGAACCTGGCAAAGCCCGTCGAGTCGCTGCGAACCCGCGACAAGGTGGAGCCGGTCGACGCGCGGCCTGCCACATCGGTTTCGAGTGCAGAGGCGCTGTACACCGACTGGACCTTCGGCGAGCTGCCCGAGTTGCTTGAAGTGCGCCGTGGCGCGCAGACCATGGTCGGCTTTCCGGCACTGATCGACCGCGGAACGGCGGTTGCGATCGAGGTCTTCGACGAGCCCGCCAGCGCCTCCTCGCGCCACCGCGACGGCTTGCGGCGGCTGGTCGCGCTGCAAATCCGCGAGGCCCTGAAGTACCTGGAAAAAAACATTCCTGACCTGCAGAGGATGTCGGTGCTTTACTTGGCGTTGGGCACGGCAGAGGAATTGCGCGAGCAGATCATCGGCTTGGCCATTGACCGCGCCTTTCTCGCGGATCCACTGCCTACCGACGGGGCCTCTTTCAGTCGCCGCGTGGACGAAGGGCGAGGGCGGCTGACCTTGATTGCCAACGAGATCGCGCGCGCGGCGCAGGCCGTGCTGCTCGATCTTGCTGCAGCCGCACGCAAGCTGAAGGACGTGCGGGCGCCCAAGGAGGTGTCCGAGGACATCGAGGCGCAGCTTGCTCGCCTGGTGACCAAGCGATTCCTTCAAACAACGCCCTGGCCACAACTGGCCCACCTGCCGCGCTACCTGAAAGGCGTGGTGATGAGGCTCGACAAGTGGCGCTCGGACCCGACCCGCGATACTGCGCGCATGGCTGAATTGCGACCCATCGAGCAACGCTACCTGCGAGCGTTGGCCGAGCGCAAGGGCGTGCGCGATGCGCGCTTGGAGGAATACCGCTGGCTGATCGAGGAACTGCGCATCAGCCTCTTCGCGCAGGAGTTGCGCACGCCGCAGCCCGTTAGCGCAAAACGACTAGACAAGGTGTGGAGTCAACTGACTCAGTAAGTGATGTCCGCAGCGGCTGTTGTTCGGCATACAATGCAAGGCTCGGGGCGTAGCGCAGCCTGGTAGCGCACCTGGTTTGGGACCAGGTGGTCGTGAGTTCGAATCCCACCGCCCCGACCAACTTCCCACGTTCAGTGCCCCGCACTGAGATCTCTCTGGTGACGCATTCCCGCCTTGGCGAATTCGGATCCACCGGATTCGACGCAGCGGTCACGGTCAACGGTGGCGGTAGCTCAACCGGATAGAGCACCAGCCTTCTAAGCTGGGGGTTACAGGTTCGATTCCTGTCCGCCGCGCCCCATCTCTTCATGTTTCTGCGCACGGAACCAGTGCGATTTGACGGCATGCTGCCCGGTTTGAAGCGGTGGTGGACCCGCAGCCTCGGCCATGCTGATGCAGGCCTTGATGCCATCGAGACTTGGGCCGCTCAGGCCGGTATGCGCTACCGCCGCGATGAGGGTGGGCTGCGGTTTGTCATCGAAGCGCCGTCCGCAGGCCAGACCATGCGCATGGAATGGGGGCCGACGCAGCGGAGCTACATCGCCGGCGACGAACTGCGCATCCGGCTCGATCTGAATCTGCCTGGGGCCTTGCAGGTGCTGGCCATGACCCGCCCGCTGATGGAGCGGCTTGAACACGAGACCTTCGAGCGCTACACGCAGGAGGCGCAGACCATCATCGACATGTCGCACCCGGAAGAGATGCGCTGGTTGGCGATGTTCCCGAAGATCGATCTCTCGTTCGACAAGTTGCTTCAGTCGCGCTTCGGGGTACTCGGCGTGAACACCGTGCTTGCAATGGCCTGGGTCAATGGGCCGTTGGGCGAGCAACTCGCCAAGGCCACGCAGAACTTGTTGGCCAGCGAAGAGCCGTTCGTATTGATGGCGTTGCGCGGCAAGATGTACCTGCGGCTGCAACTGGCGCAGCCGAGCCCGGAATCGCTCTCGCAGTGCCTCACGGTCTTCGATGCGGCGGTGCAATCGGCATTGCAACTGACGGGCCAGATGTCCCCCGACGGCGGAGATTGGTCGGCCACGGCGGGCAGTTCGTGGTTGGTGCACAGCGCGTTGGATGACCCAAATCACGGTCCGCGCTAGCGCGTTGCCTTTGGCGCCCTTGATCGGCGATCCAAACCGAGGCCGCATGCTAGAGTGAATTTTCGCTACGTTTCCCGGATCTGAGTCCCTGAGCATGCGCATCATTTACCCGGCGCTGGTCGCCAGTGCACTGCTGGCCGTGGCAGCGCAGCCCTCGATGGCTGTCGGGTTTGGCAAGGTGGTCAACGCCACCACCCTGGGGCAACCACTCGACATCACCGTACCGGTGAGTGCCGATCCCAGCGAGCAAATCACCCTGAGGTGCGTGGCCGCGGAGGTGATCGCCGGAGACAACCCCTTGCCTCCAGGCTCGCTGCAATGGCGGCTCGACCCGTCGCCCGACAGCGGGGTGCAATGGTTGCGCATCCGCAGCAGCGTGCGCATGGTCGAACCTGTGCTCCAGGTCACGGTGTCTGCCGGATGTGCGTCGCGCGTCAGCCGGCAGTTCGTGGTGTTCGTCGATCCACCGCTTTCTGAATATGAGAGCGGTGTACCCACGGCGGCGGAGCCCGCCGCAGCCGCCGCTTCCGATGTGACGCCCAGGGACAGCAGCCTGGGCGCTGGTGGCATGTCCGCCGCCGGATCTGGCATGGCCCGCGCCGATGGCGCAGATGCAGCTGGGAGGCCCGCTTCATCGCGCGCGCAGCGCCGCCAGGCGAAGTCGGCAGCGGCCAAGCGGGCGTCAGCCGAAGCGCAGAGTGCACGTGCTGCGGTGCGCAAGTCACGGCGTGCGGCGGTCGCCTCTCAGCGTTCACGCGCCTCAGCGTCGCGGCTGCAACTTGAGCGAAGTGCCGCGCTGGCGGTGGTTCCAGGAATCACAGCAGGCGCGTCGGCGCCCACAGCAGCCGATGTGGCGGCCTCCGCGGCGGCGATGGTCGCAGCTGCGGCCTCTGCTGCATCGGAAGCCGAGCGGGCCAGCGAGGTGCAGCGCGAGCAGATCGCCGAGTTGCAGCGCCGACTGGAGCAGTCGAGGCTCGACACCGAGGTGTCGAACGCCGCCGCGGCGAAGTTGCAAGCCCGCTTGGATGCGGCCGAAGCCCCCCGCTACTCCTTGCCGTGGCTGGTGGCGCTGACGGTGTCGGTGGCGGTGCTGCTGTTCGGTTTGGGCGTGCTGCTGGACCGGCGCCGCATGGCACGCCGTCCGAGCCGGCCGACCTGGAGTGCCGAGCGAGCGCAGACGCGTCCCACCGCCAGCAGGTTGACGCCAGCGCCCTCCAGCACCATGGCTGGGCCCCGTGCCACGGCACAGTGGACAGACGACGACCCACACGATGCGGCGGCCAGCACCGGGCCCTTGCCGTTCAACCGTGCTGCGACACCAGCTGCCGTGCCGTTCGTAGCGGACGTCCGTGCACCCGCCGAGCCGGCGACGTCGGCGTTGCCGGTCACGGCCGACGCACTCATTGACCTCGAGCAGCAGGCCGAGTTTTTCGTCGCGCTGGGTCAGGCAGATACGGCGGTCGAGCTGCTCGATGGCTTCACTCGCGGCGCCGGTGGTGCGTGCCCGATGCCGTACCTGATGCTTCTGGACATCCATCGCCGTCGTGGCCAGCGCGACGCCCACGCCGTGGTGCGTGAACGGTACGAAACACGCTTCAATCGCACAGTGCCTGCCTGGGATGACCAGCCGGCCATTGCCACCTCGATAGACGATCACCCTGACGAGATACGCCGCATCGAGTCGGCCTGGAACGATCCGCCCGCGGCGATGCGCCTGGTCGAGTCGCTCCTGGTTCATGGGGGAACGCCGGCGGAGGCCTTCGACCTCAACTGCCTGAGTGAGCTGCAGTTCCTGTATCTGCTGGCCCGAGACCACAGCGAGATCGAGCCGCCGCCCGTCGAACCCGTCGATTTGCTGCTGCCGCTGGCACCCCAGACGAGTGCGAAGCCGGTGGGCACCGCTGTCGATCTGGAGTTGGATTTCCTGCCGCCCGCCGGTCCTGGGTCGTCAAAGTAGGCGCAGCCGTTCCAGCGCCAGCGACAGGGTGGCTTCTTCTTTCGCGAAGCAGAAGCGGATCAGCCCTTGCTGAACCGGCTGCGGGTAGAAGGCCGACATCGGGATCGCCGCCACGCCGATCTCGCGTGTCAGGCGTTCGCAAAACGTGCGATCGTCTTCATCGCTGATCGCTGAAAAATCAGCGCACTGGAAATAAGTGCCAGCGCTAGGCAATGGTCGCAGCCGCGTGCCGTGCAAACCCTCGACGAACAGATCGCGCTTGCGCTGGTAGAAAGCGCTCAACTCAAGATGCGGTTGCGGATCGCGCAGGTAGTTGGCCAGTCCGTGTTGAACCGGTGTGTTGACTGCGAACACATTGAACTGGTGCACTTTGCGGAACTCCGCCGTCAATGCAGCCGGGGCCGCGACGTACCCGACCTTCCAGCCCGTCACGTGGTAGGTCTTGCCGAAGCTGGAGACGACAAAGCTGCGTGCGGCCAGTTCGGGCCAGCGCGCGATGCTTTGATGCTGCACGCCGTCGTAGACCATGTGCTCGTAGACCTCATCGCCAATCACCAGCACCTGAGTGGACCGCAGCAATTCGGTCAGGCGCTGCATGTCGGTGGCGCTCCACACGGTACCGCTCGGGTTGTGCGGTGTATTGACGACGATCAGTCGTGTGCGCGGCGAGAGGGCCTGCGCGATGCGGTCGAAGTCCGGCGCGAAGCTGCCCGACGCGAGTGGCACGTGGACCGCGACGCCGCCCGCCAGCGCCACGTTGGGCGCGTAGCTGTCGAAGCAGGGATCGAGCAGGATCACCTCGTCACCCGGCTGCACCACCGCCATCACCACCGTGAGGATCGCTTGCGTGGCGCCGGCGGTGACGGTGATCTCGTGTTCCGGGTCGTAGTGGTGGCCGTACAGCGAAGTGATCTTCTCGGAAATCCCCTCTCTCAGGGCCCGCACGCCGGCCATCGGGGCGTACTGGTTGTGGCCCTGTCGCATGGCTTGATTCACCGCATCAAGCAGTCGCGGGTCACAGCCGAAATCCGGAAAGCCTTGTCCCAGATTCACCGCGCCGTGCCGTTGCGCCAGCGTCGACATCACGCTGAAGATCGTCGTGCCGACCTCCGGCAGTCTGCTCCTCACCGAAGGGGTGATGCCCAGCGCGCTCATTCGCCGGCGGCTCCTGATCCTCCCAGGCTGCGGGTGATCAGTGCGCGGCTCAGCCGTTCGGAAATCATCTCGGCGAACACATAGACGAAATTGCGCAGGTAGGCGCCACGCTTGAATGCGATGCGCGCCACGTTCTGGCCGAACAGCTGGCCGGCGGGTCGCCACACCAGATCGCCGCCCGGCGGGTCGTCGCGCACCGCCATCTCGGCCACGATGCCGATGCCCAGACCCAGCCGCACATAGGTCTTGATGACGTCGGAGTCGATCGCCTCAAGCACCACGTTCGGTTTCAAGCGCCGCGACTCGAAGGCCTGGTCAATGCGGGTGCGCCCGGTGAAGGTCGGGTGGTATGAGATCAATGGCTCGACCGCGAGCTGCTCGATGGTCAGTCGTTCGACCTGCGCCAGCGGGTGCCCGGCCGGCATCACGATGACATGCTGCCACTCGTAGCAGGGGAGGGTGACCAGTTCGTCGTAACGGTCCAGCGACTCCGTGGCCAACCCCACCTCGGCCACCTCCTCGATGACCATCCGCGCGACCTGTTGCGGATTGCCCTGGTGCAGGCTGACGTTCACCTTGGGAAAGCGCTTGCGCAGCCGCGCGACGGGCTCGGGCAACACATAGCGGGCCTGGGTGTGGGTGGTCGCGATCGACAGCGTGCCGGCGTCCTGGTTCGAGAACTCATCGCCAATGCGCTTGAGGTTGTTGACCTCGCGCATGATGATCTCGATCGCCTTCAACACCTCCAACCCCGGCTCGGTGACGCGGCGCAGGCGCTTGCCGTGGCGCGCGAAGATGTCCACGCCGAGTTCGCCTTCGAGCTCGAGGATCGCCTTGGAGACGCCGGGCTGAGAGGTGAACAGCGCCTTGGCGGTTTCCGTCAGATTCAGGTTCTGACGGACGGCCTCCTGGACGAATCGAAACTGGTGCAGGTTCATGGGCTGTTTGCAGTATCGGTGCGCCGCAGCGCGGCGGCCGCCATGGCCTCGATGACGCCCGGGGCTTCGCCGATCGATGGCTGAAGCGTCCAGGCCACTTGAGGATGCGCGCTGCGCATCGCCTCGATCAGCAGCGGCAGATCCTTGCGCACATGGCCGCCGGTGCCGAGGAACAATGGAACGATATCGACACGGGTGCATCCCCGGGCCGCCAGGGTGGCACCGGCTTCCGGCAGCGTGGGTGCCATGAATTCCAGAAAGCTCAGGGACACAGCGATGTTCGGGGCCTGCTCACGCACCCGTCGCAGCACTGCCTCGAACGGGAGGGCCCAGTTCGGGTCGCGAGCGCCATGGGCGAACAACAGCAAGCCGGTGGGCGCGTCGCTCATCGGTAACGCACCAGCCAGGCAAAAGCAGCCATCGACATCAGCAGGAACAGCACACTGGGTGCGGCGGCCGCAATCCACGGGGTCCAATTGCGCAGCAGCCCCAGATGCCCGGCCAGGCTGTTGAGCACGACGAAGGCGATGCCCAGCATGATGCCCCCGAACACTTTCAGGCTGATGCCTCCAGCGCGCGCGTGCAGGTAGGCGAACGGCAATGCGAGGCACACCATCACCAGGCAAGCGAACGGATACAGGGCGCGCTTCCAGAACTGAATTTCGTAGGCCTGGATCGCCTGTTCATTGACATCCAGGTGGCCGATGTAGCGCCAGAGTTCCACCGTCGACATCGTCGAGACGGGCAACAGCGCAGACGCGACGACTTCGGCAGACGGTCCGTTTGTCCATTGCCAAGACTCAAGCGATTCAGTGCTCACGGTGGGAGACTGGCCGGCGTCTCGGGTGTTCCAGCGCGTCAGGTTGACATTCGACAACGCCCAGTGTCCTCGGTCATCAATGCGTCCCGACGCCGCAGTGATCTGCCGAACCAGCCTGACATCGTCGTCGAATTCGAAGATGTTCACCTGCAGCATGCCGCCTTGCGAGCCACTGCGACCGATGTTGATGGAGTAAGAGCGATCGCCATCAGGCGTGCTCTGGCGATCCTTGATCCAAACGCCGGAGCGTCCATGGCTGAGACTGCCACGCGCCGAGGCCCGCACATCGACGCCCTTGTTCTCGGAGTACGGCGCCAGGTAGTCACCCACCAAGAAGGTCAACGCGGCGAACGCCAGGCCCAGGGTGGCCAACAGGCGCAGCGCGCGCCATGGGCCGAGCCCGCTGGTGCGCAGGATCGTGAATTCCGACGATTGCGCCATCCGCGACAGCGTGTAGATCGTACCGATCAGCACCATGATCGGCGCCAGTTCATAGAAGTGACCCGGGATGTCCAGCATGCTGGACAGTGCAGCCAGTCCTATCGATCCCCCTGACTTGGCCATGTCCGACAAGGCGTCGACCAGATCGATGAACAAAAACAAGGACAGGAAGGCCAGTGACACGAACATCACCGACATGGTGATGTCGACAAAGAACAGGCGACGTACGGTCTTCATCGGGTCCAGGTGCCTCAGGTGCCAGTAACGCCGGCGCGGCGTGGCAAGCGCTTCGCGGCATCCTGACGCCACATCAGGTACATGGCGAGCAGCAATGCGGTGCCGTGTGTGAGCAGCAAAGCCGAGCCCATCCCGAGTTTTCCGTTGGAGACCCAGGCGCGCGACAGGCTGATGAGGTTGTAGTAGACGATGAAGGTCAGCAGGGCAAACATCAGGTTCCAATTGCTGGCTCGTCGCGGATTGATCGCTGCCAATCCGATCGCCAGCAGCACCATGTTGGTTGCTGCCAGGATCAGACCCAGGCGCCAGGTCAATTCGCCCAGGTGTTCGGCGGTGGGCTTGCTCAACAGCGTCATCGTGGCGCGTGCCTTCGGTGGCAACTCATCGAGAGGCGACGTGAGCCGGTCGCCGACGATGACCTCATAGCGATCAAAGAGCGATAAGGTTCGTTCTGCGGATTGACGGTCGATCTCGTTGCGTTGGCCATCCCCGAGCCGCAGGTAGCGATTGTCATCCTCGACCTCGACACGACCCGTGCGCGAGGTGGTGACCGATTCGCTGTCCTTCAATCTGCCGTAGATGAACACGTTGCGCCCGTCGGTGCCGTCCGGCGAATTGCGCTCAATGAAGAACACCCGGCTGCCATCGGCGGAGGCCTCGAATTGACCGGGGGTGACTCGCGACAGATTGGACCGGCGCTCGAACTGATCCCTCAGCAAGGCAGAGCGTTCATTGACCCAGGGCCACACCAGCAGCGACATCAGCAGAACCACCAGCAGCACCGGCCAGGTGGTTCGCAGCACCGGCCGAATGAAGCGCATCAAGCTCACCCCGCTGGCAAACCAGATCGCCATTTCGCTGTCGCGGTACATCCGGCCCAGCGTGCCCATGATGGCGACAAACATCGACAGTGCCAGCATCGTGGGCAGGTGCGCCAACGCGGTGTAACCCAACAACAGCACCACGTCTTGCGGCGCTGCCTTGCCGCCCGCGGCCAAGCCCAACGTGCGGATCAACATCATCGTCAGCACGATGGTCAGAATGACGACCACCGTGGCGCCGAAGGTGCGCGCCAGGTCACGACGCAAGGTCGAATCGAATAACATCGTCAGCCCAATTGATCAGCAGGCATTATGGACTTCAGACACCTAGTGGCGACCCCGGCGTCGTTGGCCGATATCAGCGCTGACGCGCTGCTGCTTGTCGTGCATGGGAATGCGATCGATGGCGCCCTGGCCCCTGCGATCTCGTCATTGATCAGCGACGCCGTGGAGACAGGTGATCTCCAGCTCAAGGCCGCTCGAAGCCTCTACCTGCACCGGCCTGCAGGGGTGAAGGCGGCTCGCCTCCTGGTGGTCGGCGCGGCTGCAGCGAGTGTCAAGTCGTTCAAGAGCGCGGTGGCGGCGGGTCTGAGTCAGCTCAAAGGCAGCGGCGCCAAGCATGTTGCCGTGGCGGTGGCCGATGCCAACCCGCTGACCGCGTTGCATGGCGAGGCGCTGGCGACTGCCGCTGCCGACGCGACTTACCTGTATCGCCACACCAAGCCAAGCGCAGCCAAGCCGCCTGCGATGACGCGGTTCACGCTGGTGTGTGGCAAGGCGCAAGCCAGCGATGTGTCTGCCGGCCTGCAACGCGGCGCTGCCATCGCCTCTGGGGTCACCCTGGCGCGCGAATGTGCCAACCGGCCTGGGAATCACTGCACGCCGACTTACCTGGGCGAGCAGGCCAAGCGCCTGGGCAAAGAACACGGGTTGAAGGTCGAGGTGCTGGATCGCAAAGCGGTCGAAAAGCTCGGCATGGGCGCGTTTCTGGCCGTGGCCCAGGGCTCGGCCGAGCCACTGCGATTCATCGTGGCCCGCTACGAGGGCGCTGCGAAATCACAGGCTCCCGTGGTGCTGGTGGGCAAGGGCATCACCTTCGACACTGGCGGCATCTCGATCAAGCCTTCGGCCGAGATGGACGAGATGAAGTACGACATGGGTGGCGCCGCGAGCGTGCTCGGCGCCCTGCGTGCGATTGCCGAGATCAAGCCGAAGCTCAACGTGATCGGCCTCATTCCGAGCTGCGACAACATGCCCAGCGGCACGGCCGTGAAGCCGGGAGATGTCGTGACCAGCCTGTCGGGCCAGACCATTGAAATTCTGAACACCGACGCTGAAGGCCGGCTGATCCTGTGTGACGCGCTCACCTACGCAGAGCGTTTCAAGCCGGCGGTGGTGGTCGACATCGCGACGTTGACTGGCGCTTGCGTGATTGCACTGGGCCACCATCGCTCGGGCCTCTTCACTGCCGACGACGCGCTGGCCACTGAACTGCTGAATGCAGGCGATGCGGCGCTCGACCCGTGCTGGCGCATGCCGCTCGATGACGAGTACGACGAAGGCCTGAAGAGCAACTTCGCCGACATGGGCAATGTCGGCGGGCGAGCCGGTGGTGCGATCACTGCTGCGATGTTCCTGAAGCGCTACACCGCCAAGTACCGCTGGGCGCACCTCGACATTGCGGGCACCGCCTGGAAGTCCGGTGCCGCCAAGGGCAGTACCGGGCGACCCGTGGGCCTGTTGACTCACTTCGTGCTGGCCCAGATCAAGTGATCGCCCGCTGGCTGCACGTGATCCGATGACCGAAGTGCAGTTCCATGTCAATGTGCCCGATCCGGTGCACTATGCGTGTCGATTGCTGCGCAAGGCCTTGCGCCAAGGCGCACGACTGGCGGTGACCGGATCGGCTGCCACGCTCGCTGAGCTGGACCGCGCACTGTGGGTGTTCGAGGCAGACGAGTTTCTGCCGCACATACAGCTGCGTGACGACAAGCCCACTGCGACCCAGTCGCGCGCCCCGGTGTGGCTGGTCGAGGATGCTCGCCACGGCGCCGCGATGCCGGTGCTGATCAATATGGGCGCGCCGCTCACGGCTGGCTTTGAGGCCTACCCGAGGGTCATCGAGATTGTCTCGAACGATGAAGAAGAGCGCGCCGCCGGGCGCCAGCGATGGCGCGACTACGTGGCACGCGGTTGTGCCCCGGTGAAGCACGAGGTGGCCACTTGAGCCTGCCTGCACTCCCGCCGATGAGGGTTCCGACGCTGACCGAGGTCGTGGATTGGCCGCCAGTGCCACTGGTCGTGGTGGACCCACCAACGCCATCCACGGTTGATGCGCACGCCGATGGCGTGCTTGAAGTCTGTATCGAAGAAGCGGCCGAACTGCTGGCGTCAGAGCCCACCCTGGAGTCGCCGAGCGAGACGGCGCCTGTGCTGGTGGATGTGCTGGCGAACGAGGTGCCGGCACGCGAGTTGCCATCCACGCCTCCGATCGATGAAGCCGCGCTGGCCCAGCGCATCCTCACCGACCTGCAGAGCCAGGTCGATGCCATGCTGGAACAGCAACTGCGCGTGGCGATGCAGCCGTTGCTCAACCGACTGGCCGACACCTTGGCGCAGCAGGCACGCGAGGAACTGGGCTCGGCCTTGCGTGACATGGTGGCATTGGCGGTGTCACGGGAGATGATTCGGCTGCGTGCTGCAGCGCCTCACAGCGATACGGCTGCGTCCTGACACGGCGGCTCAGACTTTTTACTTTTTCTCGGGAATGGACGACATGCGAACCCAACAACACATGCAATCGCTCGCGATCGCGGCGGCCCTGACGGCAGCCCTCGCTGCACCGGTCTGCGCGCAGGAGCTGGTGGTCAAGATCGGGCACGTGGGGCCGATCAGCGGTCCGGACGCTCACTTGGGCAAGGACAACGAGCGTGGCGCCAAGATGGCCATCGACGAACTCAACGCCAAGGGTGTGATCATCGGCGGCAAGAAGGCGAAGTTCGTGCTGCTGGCAGAGGACGATGCCTCCGATCCCAAGCAGGGCACGGCCGTAGCGCAGAAGCTGGCGGACTCGAACGTCAACGGCGTCATCGGTCACCTGAACTCGGGTACCTCGATCCCCGCAGCGAAGATCTACAGCGATGCAGGTATCCCGCAGATATCTCCGTCGTCGACCAACCCGAAGTTCACCCGCCAGGGCTACAAGACCACCTTCCGTGTCGTTGCTGACGATGTGCATCTGGGGAGCACGCTGGGTCGCTACGCGTCGCAGACGCTCAAGGGCAAGTCGATTGCCGTCATCGATGACCGCACCGCTTATGGTCAGGGCGTCGCCGAGGAATTCGAGAAGGGCGTGGCTGCCAGCGGCGGCAAGGTCACGGGCCGCCAGTTCACCACCAGCAAGGAGACCAACTTCACCTCCATCCTGACCGCCATCAAGGCCGGCAAGCCTGACGTGGTCTTCTACGGTGGCATGGACTCGGTGGCCGGGCCCATGCTGCGCCAGATGAAGAGCCTCGGTATCGCTGCCACTTTCATGGGCGGCGACGGCCTATGTACAGCGGCCTTGCCCGGCCTGTCGGCCGGTGCGATGGGCGATGGCCAGGTGGTGTGCGCGGAGGCGGGCGGTGTGGTCGGCGAGCAGAAGAAGGCGATGGATGACTTCCGTGTCGCGTTCAAGAAAAAGTTCAACGTCGAGGTCCAACTCTATGCCCCCTACGTTTACGACTCGGTCAACGTGATGGCAGCCGCCATGGTCAAGGCTGGTTCTGCCGATCCCGCCAAATACCTGGCGACACTGGCAAAAACCGATGGCTACAAGGGCGTGACCGGCACGATCTCATTCGACGACAAGGGTGACATCAAGAACGGCGCGCTGACGCTGTACACCTTCAAGGGCGGTGTGCGCGAACAGATTGCGGTCGTGCGCTGACGTCTCGTGCTTATCGACTTGTGTTCTGCATCAACCCTGCAGCCTCCTGCCGCAGTTGCAGGGCTTTCTGATCGATCGCATCGAGTTCGGCGCTGGGCTCCTTGACGCTGTCCTTGGCTTTCAAGTACGCCGCCTGCCATTCCATGGAGGTGCACTCGGGAATGCTTGCGTCGCCTTGCTGTGCCTTCATGTGATCAACGCACTTCTGTAGCGCTGCGTTCATCTTGTGGCCAGCGGAGGTGGCGTCGCCAGCTCGATCGCAAGCTGACAGCATCAGTGCCATCAACATCATGAGGATGCTTTTCATCGCTGAGCTCCGCATGTAAAAACAGGCCCGAGGGCCCGTGTTCACTGGTTGTCTGGCGGAGAGAGCGGGATTCGAACCCGCGGGGGGTTATTAGCCCCCACACGCTTTCCAGGCGTGCGACTTAAACCGCTCATCCATCTCTCCGAAGCCCCAGAGTTTAGCCGACACCCCGGCCGGAAGCCGCGCTGCAGGCGGCCTGCGGTGTTGTCAGCGCGGTGGGAAAGCCGCCCGAACGTCGGCGGGCAGGGAATCGAAATCGTCCTCCTGCACCTGAAGGCCGCATTTCAGGTCGCTGGACGAGTCGAACCAGCCGCGCAGGTCGGAGAGCTTGGGCTCGGGCAGGGCTTCCTGCACGCCACGGTCAGCTTTGGCCTCGGGCCGGTTTCCAACATCCGATGGCGTAGGGCGAAGAAAGGGGAAAGACCGCATGGCTGTCCATTGAAGATGTTTCTGACGCCTTGCAGCGAACCGTGGTTCGCCGTGTGCCGGCACACCCTCAATTTAGCGATATCGATCCACCAGCAACACCCCGCGACTGAGTGGTGGGGAATCCCGAAACCGCACTTCAACCGTGCAGCTGATCACGCTGAATCTGTATTCGGCCCGCCCCCCAGCGCATGGGCCTGCAGCGTAGCCAGCGGCACGTGATCGAGTGCCTTGCGGTGGGTGCTCTCGAGCACGACCGGCGGTGCCACACCTGCTTTCTCGGCCTCAACCCACCGCGACGCGCACAAGCACCATCGATCACCAGGCTTCAGCCCTGCAAAGCGGTACTCCGGGTGTGGCGTGATCAGGTCGTTGCCGCGCTCCAGCGAGAACGCCAGGAACTCCGCCGTGACCTTGGCGCACACCACATGGGTGCCCAGATCGTCTGCGCGGGTCTTGCAGCAGCCATCACGAAAAAAGCCGGTCAAGGGGTCGTAGGAGCAGGGCACGAGCTCGGTGCCCAGAACATTCAATGGCATGGTTCAGTTGGCTCCCGGTGGCTTGGGTTTCAGCAAGGTCATCGCGGTGCCGATCAGTGCCGAGACTTCGCTCATGTTGCCGGGCACGATCATCGTGTTGTTCTTCTGCGCCAGCTGTGCATAGGCCTCGACGGCCTTCTCGGCCACCTTCAGCTGCACCGCTTGCTCGCCGCCGGGGGCACGGATGGCTTCTGCAATTTTGCGTATGGCTTCGGCGCTGGCTTCGGCCACGGCCAAGATGGCCGAGGCTTCGCCCTGGGCCTGGTTGATCTCGGCCTGACGCTGCCCCTCCGACCGGGCGATGAACGCTTCTCGCTCGCCGGTGGCGATGTTGATCTGCTCCTGCTTGCGGCCTTCGGAGGCGGCAATCAGCGCACGCTTCTCGCGCTCTGCGGTGATCTGCGCCTGCATGCTGCGCAGGATCTCCGCCGGTGGTGTCAGGTCCTTGATTTCGTAGCGCAGCACCTTCACGCCCCAATTGGCCGCCGCCTCGTCCAGCGCGTTGACGACTGAGGCGTTGATGGTGTCGCGCTCCTCGAAGGTCTTGTCGAGTTCCATCTTGCCGATCACTGAACGCAGCAGCGTTTGCGCCAGTTGGGTGATGGCGAAAATGTAGTTGCTTGACCCATAGCTTGCGCGCATCGGGTCGGTGATCTGGAAGTAGATGATGCCGTCGACCTGCAACTGTGTGTTGTCACGCGTGATGCAAACCTGGCTCGGCACGTCGAGCGGCACTTCTTTCAGCGAATGCTTGTAGGCCACTCGCTCAATGAAGGGCACGACGAATTTCAACCCTGGTGTCAGGGTGCGGTCGTACTTGCCCAAGCGCTCGACAACCCAGGCGTGCTGCTGCGGCACGATCTTGAACGTTTGTGAAATGAAGATGACCGCGATGATCGCGATGACGACGGCAATGTCCATGAGAGCCTTTGAAGTGAGGAGTTCAGTGGGCCGGACGCGCCAGCGCCGACAGGGGTGCGACCACCAGCCAGTTGCCTTCGACGGCTACCACGCGGTGCAAGCCAGGGCCAGCGTCGCAGCCGGGCTGTAGACGGGCGGTCCACGCGGAGCCTCGGTAGGTCACCCGGGCCGTGTGGTCGGCCGCCCACTTGCCGACGTGCACCGTTTCGCCGATGTCCAGATTCACGTCGCGGTTCTCGCGCGCGACCAAGCTTTGCGGATGCCGCATGCGGCGCCAGTGCCACAGCGCCGTCGCGCCGCTGCCAACGACCGCCGCGACGACCACCTGCACCACGCTGGCCAGCCCCAGGTGTGTCGCCACGGCGCCGCTGGCCAGGCCAAGCGCGATCATCAGCAGGTAAAACGTACCGGTGGCGAGCTCGACCGCCACTGCAGCGCCGGCTGCGATCCACCAGAACGTGGCCTGTGACATGTCCATGTCTTGTTGACGGTGTGGTTGTGGGAGTGCGCGCCAGTGTAGTTCGCGCAGGTTGCTTGCGCCCCGCAAACGGCGCGCGACAGGCTGGTGCGACGGGCTGCGGTTCGCCCAAACGCCCTAAACTCCGCGCTCCTTCCACGCCGCCCACTGGGACTGCCATGCTGCGCTTTCGCTTTCCGATCGTGATCATCGACGAGGACTACCGCTCGGAAAACACCTCCGGCCTGGGCATCCGTGCGCTGGCGCAGGCCATCGAGAAAGAGGGTTTCGAGGTGCTGGGCGCCACCAGCTATGGCGACCTGAGCCAGTTCGCGCAGCAGCAAAGCCGCGCCAGCGCCTTCATCCTGTCGATCGACGACGAGGAGTTCACGCCCGGCCCCGAGCTTGACCCGGCGGTGCTGAACCTGCGCAAGTTCATCGAGGAAATTCGCTTCAAGAACGCCGACATCCCGATCTACATCTACGGGGAGACGCGCACCTCGCAGCACATCCCGAACGACATCCTGCGCGAGCTGCACGGCTTCATCCACATGTTCGAGGACACGCCGGAGTTCGTGGCCCGTCACATCATCCGCGAGGCCAAGAGCTACCTGGGCGGTCTGCCGCCCCCTTTCTTCAAGGCGCTGATGGACTATGCGCAGGACGGCTCGTACAGCTGGCACTGCCCGGGCCACTCAGGCGGCGTGGCGTTCCTGAAGAGCCCGGTCGGCCAGATGTTCCACCAGTTCTTCGGCGAGAACATGCTGCGAGCGGACGTGTGCAACGCGGTCGAGGAACTGGGGCAACTGCTCGACCACGATGGCGCCATCGGCGCCTCAGAGCGCAACGCGGCGCGCATCTTCAATGCCGACCATTGCTTCTTCGTCACCAATGGCACCAGCACCAGCAACAAGATGGTCTGGCACCACACCGTGGCGCCCGGCGATGTGGTGGTGGTCGACCGCAACTGCCACAAGTCGATCCTGCACGCGATCATCATGACCGGCGCGGTGCCGGTGTTCTTGCGGCCCACGCGCAACCACTACGGCATCATCGGCCCGATCCCCCAGGCCGAGTTCTCGCCCGAGGCGATCCGCCAGAAGATCGCTGCCAACCCGCTGCTCAAGGGCGTCAATGCCAAGACCGTCAAGCCGCGCATCCTGACCTTGACGCAGAGCACCTACGACGGCGTGCTCTACAACACCGAGACCATCAAGCACGCGCTCGACGGCTACATCGACACGCTGCATTTCGACGAGGCCTGGCTGCCACACGCAGCTTTCCACCGCTTCTACGGCAGCTTCCACGCCATGGGCAAGAAGCGCGCACGGCCGAAGGACCAGATCGTCTTCGCGACGCAGTCCACCCACAAGCTGCTCGCCGGCATCAGCCAGGCCAGCCAGGTGCTGGTTCAGGACGCGGTCGATCGCAAGCTGGACCGGCACCTCTTCAACGAGGCCTACCTGATGCACACCAGCACCAGCCCGCAGTACGCCATCATCGCGAGCTGCGACGTGGCGGCCGCGATGATGGAAGCGCCGGGCGGCCCGGCGCTGGTCGAGGAAAGCATCAGCGAAGCGCTCGACTTCCGCCGCGCGATGCGCAAGGTCGACAAGGAGTTCGGCAACAAGGATTGGTGGTTCAAGGTCTGGGGCCCGGACAAGCTGTGCGCCGACGGCATTGGCAAGAGCGAGGACTGGGTGCTCAAAGCGGGCGATAAATGGCACGGCTTCGGCAACCTGGCCGAAGGCTTCAATCTGCTCGACCCGATCAAGAGCACCGTGATCACGCCCGGGCTGGACATGTCGGGCAAGTTCGCCAAGACGGGCATCCCGGCGTCGATCGTTACCAAGTATCTGGCCGAGCACGGCATCGTGGTCGAGAAAACCGGGCTTTACTCGTTCTTCATCATGTTCACCATCGGCATCACCAAGGGCCGCTGGAACACGATGGTGACTGCGCTTCAGCAGTTCAAGGACGACTACGACCGCAACCTGCCGATGTGGAAGATGCTTCCGGAGTTCGTTGCCAAGTACCCGCGCTACGAGCGCATGGGGCTGCGCGACCTGTGCCAGAGCATCCACGCGATGTATGCCAAGGGTGACATCGCCAGGCTGACCACCGACATGTACCTGTCGGACCTGCAGCCGGCGATGAAGCCGAGCGACGCCTACGCCTACATCGCGCACCGCAAGACCGAGCGCGTGGAGATCGACGCGCTGGAAGGGCGCATCACCACCACCTTGCTGACGCCCTACCCACCGGGCATTCCGTTGCTGATCCCGGGTGAGGTGTTCAACAAGAAGATCGTCGATTACCTGCGCTTCACCCGAGACTTCAACGCGGCGTTTCCTGGCTTCGACACCGATGTGCACGGCCTGGTCGAAGAAGAGGCTGAAGACGGCAGCAAGCGCTACGGGATTGACTGCGTGCGGGAAGATTGAGGCTTGCTGCTTCGAGTTCGGCGCGGTAGCACTGCGGCGGGCCACTGTGTTGCGTTCATGTCCCCCGGGCCGGTTCACCCTTCATTTGCTTCGGCTCAAGCCGCTCCGGCCCTCCTCCTTTACTTCACTCCACACAGCGGCCCACCGCAGCGCTCCTGCCACCACCGAAGCAGGCTGGGTTTGAAGCCTTTGCATGCGGCAATGGTGCTTGCTGTCGAGGGTGTGGGGTGACCGGCGCAGCGAAGTAAAGGGGGAGGGCCGGATCGGTCTTGCCGGAAGCGTTCTGGCCGTGATCCGGCCCGGAGGACATGAGCGGAGCCGGTCACCCCGCGCCCTCGACAGCCCGAGACGATCAGCCGATCACTGATGCACAGCCGGCCGCACCAGCGCCGGACGACCGCCGAAGCGCTTCAGGATCGATTGCTCGATGCCTGCGGCGTCGAGCCCGCAGCGCGACATCAGCACCGCCGGGTCGCCGTGTTCGATGAACTCGTCGGGCAGTCCCAGCACCAGCACCGGTGTCGCGATGCCGGCCTGTTGCAGCGCTTCGAGCACCGCCGAGCCTGCGCCGCCCATCGTGCAGCCGTCTTCGACAGTGACCAGCGCATCGTGCGTACGCGCCAGCTCGGCGACCAGCTCCGCATCGAGCGGTTTCGCGAAGCGCATGTTGGCTACCGTCGCGTCCAGGCGCTCGGCGGCGTCCAGTGCGGCGTAAAGCAGGGTGCCGAAAGCCAGGATGGCGATGCGCTTGCCGTGTGCGCCGTTGTTCTGCCCCGCCTCGCGACGCACCTCGCCCTTGCCGAGCGGGATCGCCGTCATCGCAGACTGCACCTCGACGCCCACACCCTTGCCGCGCGGGTAACGCACGGCGGTCGGGTGATCCTGCAGGAAAGCGGTGTACAGCAGCTGACGGCATTCGTTCTCGTCGGCCGGCGTCATCACGCTCATGTTCGGGATGCAACGCAGGAAGGCGATGTCGTAGTTGCCCGCATGCGTCGCGCCATCGGCGCCAACCAGGCCCGCACGGTCGAGCGCAAACACCACCGGCAGGTTCTGGATTGCCACGTCGTGGATCAGCTGGTCGTAGGCGCGCTGCAAGAAGGTGGAATAGATCGCAACGACTGGCTTCAAGCCCTCGCAGGCGATGCCCGCGGCGAAGGTCACCGCGTGCTGCTCGGCGATGCCGACGTCGTGATACCGGTTCGGAAAGCGGCGCTCAAACTCCACCATGCCCGAGCCTTCGCGCATCGCCGGTGTGATGCCGACCAGCCGCTCGTCCTGTGCCGCCATGTCGCACAGCCAGCTGCCGAAGACCTGGGTGAAGGTCGGCTTGCCGGGCGCTGCGGCCTTGATGCCCACCGCCGGGTCGAACTTGCCGGGCCCGTGGTAGTTGATCGGGTCGTTCTCGGCCAGCTTGTAGCCCTGGCCCTTCTTGGTGACCACGTGCAGGAACTGCGGCCCTTTCAGGTTGCGCAGGTTCTCCAGCGTCGGGATCAGTGCGTCGAGGTCGTGGCCGTCGATCGGGCCCACGTAGTTGAAGCCGAACTCCTCGAAGATCGTGCCCGGCACGACCATGCCCTTGGCATGCGACTCGAAGCGGCGCGCCAGTTCCAGCAGCGGCGGCGCGTTCTTCAATACCGACTTCGCGGTGTCACGCGCATTGGCATAGAAACGACCGCTCATCAGCCGCGCCAGGTAGCGATTCAGCGCGCCCACCGGCGGCGAGATCGACATGTCGTTGTCGTTCAGGATCACCAGCACGTCGGCACCGGCGACGCCGGCGTTGTTGAGCGCCTCGAATGCCATGCCAGCGCTCATGGCGCCGTCGCCGATGACCGCGATCGACTTGCGGTGCTCTCCCTTCAGTGCAGCGCCCACCGCCATGCCGAGCGCTGCCGAGATCGATGTCGATGAATGCGCGGTGCCGAACGTGTCGTACTCGCTTTCGTCGCGGCGCGGAAAGCCACTGATGCCACCGAGCTGCCGCAAGGTGCCCATGCGGTCACGGCGGCCGGTCAGGATCTTGTGCGGATAGGTCTGGTGGCCGACGTCCCACACGATGCGGTCGTTCGGGGTGTTGAACACATGGTGCAAGGCGACCGTCAGCTCGACCGTGCCGAGGTTGGACGACAGATGACCTCCGGTCTGCGACACGCTGTGCAGCAGGTAATCGCGCAACTCGCCTGCCAGTCGGTGCAGTTCGCTGCGAGACAGGCGCCGGACATCGGCGGGAGATTCGATCGATTGGAGCAGTGCTTGTTTCATCGTCAACGGTCCCGTTCCACCACCTTGTCAGCCAGCACGCTCAGCCACACCGTGTCGCGCAGCGCCGAGCGCGACAGTGCCGATTGCGCCTGATCGCGCAGGGCCATCGCATGTCGCCGCGCTGCGTCCAGCCCCATCAGACTGACATAGGTGGGCTTGTTGGCATCCATGTCCTTGCCTGCTGTTTTACCGAGCTTGTCCGATGCCTGGGTCACGTCGAGCACATCGTCGATGACCTGGAAGGCCAGCCCGATCGAGTCTCCGTAAACCTCCAGCGCTGACCAGGCTGCGGTGTCGATGTCGCCGCAGGCCGCGCCCATCATCACGCTGGCCCGCAGCAGGGCACCGGTCTTGCGACGGTGCATGTCGCGCAGGCTGTGTTCATCCAGCGGGCAGCCGACGCTGGCGAGGTCGATGGCTTGGCCGCCGGCCATGCCGGCATGGCCGGCGGCCCGGGCCAGCAGGCCGCAGAGCCGCGCTTGCAGCGCCGCCGGAACGGCCTCCTCAACGTTGGCCGATGACTCGGGGGTCAGCACCTCGAAGGCCAGCGCTTGCATCGCATCACCGGCCAGCATCGCGGGCGCTTCGCCGAACTGCACATGCACCGTCGGCTTGCCGCGTCGCAGCACGTCGTTGTCCATGCAAGGCATGTCGTCATGCACCAGCGAGTAGGCATGAATGAGTTCAACGGCGCATGCGGCCCGCAGCGATGCCATGCGCCGGCCGCCGACCGCATGCGCCGCGGCCAGCGCCAGCAGCGGGCGCAACCGCTTGCCACCATCCAGTACCCCGTAGCGCATCGCGGTGCCGAGGCCCGCCGGCGCGTCAGCGGGCACCCAACGTCCCAGGCAGTCTTCAACCGCTGCCAATTGGGCGCGTGCCCAGGTGTCGAAATCGGCAACCGTCATGTCGGGTTCCAGGGCTTGAGCTGGCCGTCCTCGAGCACCTTCACCTGCTGCTCGACCGCTTCGAGGCGAGCACGGCAGAAATTCAGCAGCGAGGCCCCCCGCCGGTAGCTGTCCAGCAGACGATCCAGGGGCAGTTGCCCGGCCTCCATCGCCCCGACCAACCGCTCAAGCTCGGACAGCGCGGCCTCGTAGGTTTCCGGCAAGGGCTCGGGCGGGATCGTGGGCTGCGGCGCTGCGGGCACTGAGGCCGGCACCGGGGCCGTCGGGGCGTGTGAGGACTTGACCATGAACGATTGGAGTACCGCCTCATTGTAGTCAGCGGTCTTTCGCTGTGACGCCGCCTTAAAATGAGCGCTGACCCGCATTTCATGTGACTTCGCTGAGGCGGCGGCGCCAAGATCCCCTGGCGCCACATTGCCCACTGTTTACCTGGAGACACTCCCGGCCATGTCCGAACTGTTTGTCGCGCGCGGCGCTCCGGTGTCCGACGCGGGACACCCTGTGCGACCCCGCAATGCGCACAACGCGTTGCCCCTGGCTGCCTCGGCCTATTTCGACGAGGCGCTCTTTCAGCGCGAAGTGGACACCCTGTTCCGCCACGGCCCGCGCTATCTCGGGCACGAACTGTCGGTACCCCAGCCCGGGGATTACTACACACTGCCTCAGGAAGGCGATGGTCGGGTGCTGGTGCGCACACCGAACAGCGTCGAGTTGATCTCCAATGTGTGCCGTCATCGCCAGGCGCTGATCCTGCACGGCCGTGGCAACACCCGCAGCAACATCGTCTGCCCGCTGCACCGCTGGACTTATGACCTGAAGGGGCAACTGATCGGTGCACCGCATTTTGCGGAGTCGCCGTGTCTGCACCTGAACAACTACAAGACGCGCAGCTGGAACGGCCTGGTGTTCGAAGACAACGGCCGCGACATCGCTGCCGATCTGGCCGGACTCGGCCCGCGGGCCGATCTTGACTTCACCGGGCATGTGCTGGACCGCGTCCATGTGCATGAGTGCGACTACAACTGGAAGACCTTCATCGAGGTGTACCTGGAGGATTACCACGTCGGGCCGTTCCACCCCGGACTGGGCAACTTCGTGACCACCGATGACCTGCGCTGGGAAATGGGCCGCGACTACTCGGTGCAGACGGTCGGCGTCGCCACCGCATCGGGCGAGGCCCTGGGCAAGCCGGGCTCCAGCGTTTACAGCCGCTGGCACGACGAGGTGCTGCGCTACCAGCAGGAGCACCAAGAGGGGCGCCCGCCAAAGCATGGTGCGATCTGGCTGACGTACTACCCAGGGGTGATGATCGAGTGGTATCCGAACGTGCTGGTGGTCTCGACGCTGTACCCCCGCGGCCCGCGCCACACCACCAACGTCGTCGAGTTCTATTACCCGGAGGAGATCGCTGCGTTCGAGCGCGAGTACATGGACACCCAGCAGGCGGCCTACCTCGAAACCTGTGTGGAAGACGACGAGATCGCCATGCGCATGGACCAGGGCCGTGCGGCGCTGTGGCAGCGCGGTGATCACGAGTCCGGCCCCTACCAGAGCCCGATGGAAGATGGCATGGAGCAATTTCATGCCTGGTACCGCGAAGCGATGGGCAACGCGCTGACGTCACTCAGCGATGCACCAGCGCTTTTGACACCACGCGCGCTGAACCCGGTCGCTGCGAAGGCCGCACCGTGAGCTCCGCGGATCACGCTGCCACACTGATCAAGGCGCAGTCCTTGCAAAAGCTGATCGACAGCGGCAGCCCGCTCGTGATCCTTGATGCCAGTTTCGATCTGACGGACGCTGGTGCGGGCGAGCGCGCCTACCTCGACGGACACCTTCCCGGCGCACTTCATGTGCATCTGGACCGCGACCTGTGCGGCGCGAAGACGGGACACAACGGCCGGCATCCGCTGCCCGACCGTGCAGCGTTCGCCACCACCGCGGGCCGCTTAGGCATCACGCCGGACACGCAGGTCGTGGTGTACGACCGTCAAGGCGCGATGTTCGCCGCCCGGGTGTGGTGGATGCTGCGCTGGCTGGGTCATGCGCCGGTGGCAGTGCTCGATGGGGGGCTCGCCGCTTGGCAAGCAGCCGGCTTCGCCGTCGACAGCGCCGCGGTCACCACGAACGCTCAGGCGGCTTATCCAATCGGCGCCGGGCCATCCCCGCTGGTGCGCACCGTCGACGCCGACACGCTGCAAGGACAGCTGGGCCGCATCGCATTGATCGATGCGCGCGCGCCCGAGCGATTTCGCGGCGAAGTCGAGCCACTCGACGCGCAGGCCGGGCACATCCCGGGCGCGCGCAATCGTTTCTTCAAGGACAACCTCTCCGCCGATGGTTCCTTCAAACCGGTCGAGCTGTTGCGCACCGAACTGCTGGCCTTGATCGGAGAGCGGCCCGCGAGCGAGATCGTGAACCAGTGCGGTTCAGGGGTCACCGCGTGCCACAACCTGCTGGCGATGGCGGTGGCCGGAATCGACGGCGCGGCGCTGTATGCAGGTTCATGGAGTGAGTGGTCGTCTGACCCCGCGCGCCCGGTCGCGCGCGGCTGAGCAATCGCTGGGCCCGTTCGGCATGTCTTGTGCACGCACGCCGCGTTGGTCGCAGCGTCACACTTTTCCCCGACAATGATTTGATGGATTCGACTCTGGCTGCACGGCCTGCTTCCTTCGACACGGCCGGCACCCGCTGGCGCGGCTTGCTGGCCGCCATCGACATGGGCTCGAACAGCTTTCGCCTGGAGCTGGGCCAGCTGGACGGCGTGCGCTACCGCCGCATCGATTACCTGAAAGAAACGGTTCGTCTCGGCGCCGGGCTTGACGACGACGGCCTGCTGACCGAAGAGGCGATGCTGCGCGGGCTGGCCTGCTTGAAGCGCTTCGCCCATCGGCTGGAGGGCGTGGCCTCTTGGCAGGTGCGGGCGGTGGCCACCCAGACCCTGCGCGAGGCGCGCAACCGCAACGCGTTTCTGGCGCGCGCTGAAACGGTGCTCGGGTATCCGATCGAAGTGATCTCCGGCCGCGAAGAAGCCCGACTGATCTACGCTGGTGTGGCGCGGCTGCAGCCCTCCACGCAACCGCGGCTGGTGATCGACATCGGCGGGCGCTCCACCGAGATGATCCTCGGCCACGGCCGCAGGCCGGTACGCGCCGAGTCGTTTCAGGTGGGCAGCGTCAGCCTGTCCATGAAATTCTTCGGTAATGGCCGCTACACCGAGGCCGCCTTCCGCGCCGCGCAGGTGGCCGCAGGCGCAGAGCTCGAAGAGGCGCTGCAGCCATTTGCGCCAGACCACTGGGTCGAGGCCCTGGGCTCGTCGGGCACGGTGGGTGCGGTCTCGCAATTGCTGCAGGCCAATCGCGTCACCGATGGACGCATCACCCCGAGCGGGTTGCGCTGGTTGATGGAGCAGTGCATCGCTGCTGGCCGAGTCGATCGCCTGGCGCTGGCGGGGTTGAAGGAAGACCGCCGAGCGATCATCGCCGGGGGCCTGTCCATCCTCTACACGCTCGCCACGCATTTCGGCATCGATGCGCTGCTGCCTGCGCGCGGGGCACTGCGCCAGGGCGTGATCTTCGACCTGGACGAGCGGCTCAACGCCAGCCAGCAGCCCAACGACGGCGAAGACATGCGCGACAGCTCGGTGCGCGAGCTGCAGCGCCGGTTCCTGGTCGATGAGCCGCAGGCGCTGCGCGTGGCGCAAGTGGCCGAGCAGCTGTATCACCACGTGCAGCCCGACGCCAGCCGAGATTCACGGCGTGAGCTGCAATGGGCCTGTGCCTTGCACGAGATCGGCATGATGGTGTCGCACCACGATCACCACCGTCACAGCGCCTACATGCTGGGCCACGTGGATGCGCCGGGGTTCTCGCAGTCTCAGCAGCGCCGTCTGGCTGAGTTGGTGTTGGCGCAGCGTGGCGGCTTGCGCAAGGTCGAAGCCAGTCTCACGCAGTCCGACTTCGCCTGGCAGACCTTGTGCCTGCGGCTGGCCATCATCAAGTGCCACGCCCGCGGCACGGTGGACAAGCATGCGATCGCCCTGCGGCGCAGCGGCACGGTGGCCGAGCTCAGCTGGCAGCCCGGTTGGTTGGAGAACCATCCGCGCACGCATTACCTGCTGACCGAAGAGGCCGCGACCTGGCAGCGCAGCGGACCATTGCAGCTCGAGCTGCCGCGCACGACGGGTTACTAGCCCGGTGAATCGGTCAGCGCCGAAGTCTCCTCAGCCCTGGCCGCGCGTCAGCGCGAGGCGACGGTCGCTGACGTTTGCGCTGGCGCTCTCGTTGCTGATACACGCGTTGTTGCTGAGCCTGACCTTGGGCGGGCAGGGCTGGGGTGTCCCCGGATTTTCCTTGCCCTGGCAACAGCGTCGCGCCGAGGCGCCTGACCTGCGCGTGGTGCTGATGCCTGCGCGCGAGCAGGCAGCGTTGGCGGTGGTCGCGCCGGTTGCGCCCGAACCCGTGCCAGCCCTCGCCGCGCCTGCAGCCCCCCCGGCTGCCCCCCCCGCAGCGCTGGAGACGTCTTTGGCCGCTGCGTCTGAGGCTCTCTCTGCACCGAGCGAAGAGGCAGTGCCTGTCGACGCCAAGCCGGAACCCGCACCCGACCCCGTCCCGCCCCCAGAGGCTGAACCAGAGACGTCCGCCGCGCCCGCCGCCGCCGAATTGCCGCCCCAGCCACCCACCGAGCCACCCACCGAGTTGGTGCAGGCCATCCCCGCGGCGCCAACCGTGATGGCGGTCGAGCGAACCGAGGAAGCCACCTGGGTGGTGCCACCTGAGGCCGCCTCCGCGCCGACGCCCGCGTCGGCGGCAGCGTCTGCGCCATCGAGCCCGGCGGCCGCTGCGTCGGCACCTGCGGAAGTGTTCGTTGAACAACCCGTCCCGGCCGTGGAGCAGGCTGAAGCCGACCGTTTAGCGCAAGAGGCACAGCGGCAGGCGCAGTGGCTGGAGGCCGCGCGGCTCGAGAGTGAACGCAACGAGACTGCCCGCCGGGAAGCGGAACGCCTCGAGGCAGAGCGGCTTGAAAAGGAGCGTGAGGCGCAGCGCCTTGAGATCGCGCGGCAGGACGCAGCGCGCCAGGAGCTTGCACGAGAGCAGGCTGCCCGCCAGGAATCGGCACGGCGGGAAGCACAGCGGATCGAGGCCGCGCGACTGGAGGCACAGCGCATCGAGAGCGCGCGCTTGGAGGCCGAACGCCAGCAGGCGGCGCAGCAGCAATCGCTGCGGGAGGAAGCTGCCCGGCAAGAGGCTGCTCGCCAGGAAGCAGGCCGCCAGGAACTCGCCCGACAGGAGGCGGCGCGACAAGAGGCCGCACGTCTCGAAGCAGGCCGACGAGAGGCTGCCCAGGCCGAAGCTGCGCGGGACGAGGCGCGGCGCGAAGCCTCGCGGCGCGCGATGGGTCGCCAGCTGGATGAAGAAGCGGCCCGGCGCGCAGCGGCCTCAGAGGCCGCGAACCTGGCGGCCCGCCTGGAGCCGTCGTCGCGCGGTGCACGTCGTGGCCGCCTCTTTGGGCGCACCGACCCCAACACCGAACTCGTTCTGTACGCCGAAGCCTGGGCCCGCAAGATCGAGCTGAACATGACTGTCGACCGCATCCGCGAGCTGGCCAGGCAGCCTCACGGCAACCCCTTGGTCACGGTGGCGATCCGCAGCGACGGGTCGGTGGAATCAGTGACCTTTCTGCTCTCCAGTGGCGTGCCGGACATCGATGAGGCCATACGCCGCATCGTGGAGAGCTTGTTGCCTTATCCAGCCTTTCAGCCGGCGCTGGCTCGGGAGTACGACGTGATCGAAATCCGTCGAACCTGGATCATCGACAGCGCTGTCCGCTTGTATTGACACAGCCCGCTCAGGGCACCACGGTCAGGAACAAGAAAGCGGCGAAAAGCACCAGGTGCACCGCACCCTGCATCACGGTGGCGCGTCCGCTGCCCAGGGTCAGCGTGCCCACCACCAGCGTGAGCATCAGCAGCACGATGTCGATCGGGCGCAGGCCCAGCACCAGCGGAAACGGAAACCACGGAGACAGCGCGGCCACCACAGGAATCGTGAGCCCGATGCTCGCCAGCCCCGAGCCCAGCGCGAGGTTCAGGCTGCTTTGCATCCGATTGCCGCGCGCGGCCCGCAGCGCGGCGCCGGTTTCCGGCAGCAGAACGATCAGTGCGATCACTACGCCGGCCACTGCCTTCGGCGCGCCGACCGCGGCGACACCGGCTTCCAGCGCCGGGGCCAGCGACTTGGCGAGGCCGACCACCGCCACCAGCGACACCATCAGCAATCCCAGGCTGGTCCAGGCGATCCAGTTGGCAGGCGGCGGCGCGTGGCTGTCTTCGTCGTTGCTGCCGACCGGCAGGAAATAGTCGCGGTGTCGCACGGTTTGCACGAAGACGAACACCCCATACAGCGCCAGCGAAGCCATACCGGCGAACGCCAGCTGCGAGCCGCTGTAGGTGGGGCCGCTGGTGGTGGTGGTGAAGCTGGGGAGTACCAGCGCCAAGCCTGCCAGCGCGGCGAGCGACGCCAGCGCCGGGCTGGTGCCTTCGATGCGGAAGGCCAGCACGCCGTGACGCAGACCACCGACCACCAGACACAGGCCTACCACCCCATTGCACACGATCATCACCGCCGAGAACACCGTGTCTCGCGCCAGTGTGTTGGCGGCCTCGCCGCCGGCCAGCATCAGCGCGACGATCAAGGCGACCTCGATGATCGTCACGGCGACAGCCAGCACCAGCGTGCCATAAGGCTCGCCAACGCGGTGCGCGACCACCTCGGCATGGTGGATCGCACACACCACGGCCAAAAACAGGGCCGCGGTGAGCGCCGCGCCCAGCCCCAGGCCGAGCGGCATGCCCCAGGTCAGTGCCAGTGTCAGCACCGCCAGCAAAGGCACCGAAATGCTCCAGAGAGGCAGGCTGTGCACGCGCCAGGTCGCGATCGGCGAGGGAGGGTTCGAAGCAAGCGTCATCGGATGATCCTAACCAAGGCCGGCGCGCTGCCTGAAATTGGCAGGCTGGGCCAGGATTTCGGCTACAACCTGAACCGGCCGCGGCGCAACCTGCGAACGGCGGGAAGCAGTCACACGCAGATCGAGCACTCACATGGCAAGGGAGTTCCAGATGAACATTGAATCGATACAAACCTTCCTCGGCACCACCGCGATCGACATCGCGCTGAAGGTGCTGGCGGCACTGGCGTTCTGGATCGTCGGCCGCTGGCTGATTGGCCGTGTCATCGGTCTGATGCAGGCGGCGATGAACCGCAACCACGTCGACCCCACGTTGACCAAGTACCTCGGTTCGATCATCGCCATCGCGCTGAACATCGCCTTGGTGCTCGGCATCCTGGGCTACTTCGGCATCGAGACCACCTCGTTCGCTGCACTGCTCGCCGGCGCTGGCGTGGCGATCGGCGCCGCGTGGAGCGGTTTGCTGGGCAACTTCGCCGCCGGCGCCTTCATGCTGATCCTCAGGCCATTCAAGGTGGGCGATTTCGTCAGCATCAGTGGCACGGTCGGCACGGTGCATGAACTGGGCCTCTTCGGCACCACCATCGTCACGCCGGATAACGTGATGACGCTGATCGGCAATGGCAAGATCTTCGGTGACACGATCCAGAACTTCTCGGTGCTGCCGGTGCGGCGTGTCGAGCGGGTTGCGCAGCTGGCCCATGGCGTCGACCCACTGGATGCCATCGCGCGCCTGAAGGCTGCCGTGGTCTTGATTCCCAATGTGTCCAAGGAGATGCCGCCCGAGGTGAATCTGCTCGACATGAAGCTCGAAGGCCCGCAGATTTCAGTGCGCCCGTACACCCACACCGACCACTACTGGCAGGTCTACTTCGACACCAACGAAGCCATCATCAGGGTCTGCCAGGAAGCCGGCTGGCCGGTGCCTTCGGCGCTGCATCAGATCCGCCAGGTCTGAAGCCGAGGGCGGCCGCGATGGGTGTCGTCAAGCGCGGGGTGTTGCTGCTGTGGCTGTGGTTGATGGCTGCGGCCGTGTGGGCGCAGGCAACACCGGCGCCGGTCAGCGCGACAGCTGCCGATGCGGCAACGGAAGTGCCTGTGATGGTGGCCAACCGCACCGTCACGACTTTCCGCGCGCCCTACCTGGGCGTGCCACCCGAGCGACGTGCGCAGCGCACGGAAGCCATCTTGCGCGAGTTGCTGGACAGGGCGGTGCAGGGCGAGGTGACCATTCAGGTCGAGCCGCAGGGTCATGTGCTGCTGGTCGACGGCGAGCTGGCGCTGGTGTTGACGCCTGCCGATGCCGACCCGCTGCGCGCGCAGACGCTCGCGCAGGCCAGTGCCGCAGCGCGAGACTCTCTGCGGTTGGCGCTCGCTGAAACGCGCGAGGGGCGCGACAGCCAGCGTCTGCTCTGGGGCCTGGGGCGCAGCCTGCTGGCCACGCTGATCGTGTTGGCCATCGCGGTGCCGGCGTGGCGCGCGCGCCGTTGGGCGACGGTGCACCTGGCGCGGCGAATCACGCAAAGCGCCTCCGGTGTGCGCGTGGCCGGTGCCGAGTTGCTGCACACCGATCGATTGGTCGTGGTGGTGCGGCTCACCGTGCGCGCCTTGTGGTGGATGTTGGCGCTGGTGCTGGCCTATGAGTGGTTGAGCTATGTGCTGCGCCAGTTTCCGTACAGCCGGCCGTGGGGCGAGGGCCTGACCCGCTACCTGCTCGATGTGGCCGAACACATCGGCCACGGCGTGCTGGGCGCGCTGCCCGACCTGATGGTCGCCGTCATCATCTTTCTGATCGCGCGCGGCGTGATCGCGCTGTTCCGCCCGTTTTTCAGCCGCTTGGCCGCCACCGGCGATCGGCAGGGCGGCTGGCTGGACGCCGATACCGCGGGCCCCACCCAGCGATTGTTTGGCATCGCCGTCTGGCTGTTCGCCGCCGTGATGGCCTACCCGTACCTGCCGGGAGCGCAGAGCGAGGCCTTCAAGGGGCTGTCGCTGCTGATCGGCTTGATGGTGACCCTGGGTGGATCCAGCCTGTTCGGGCAGGCGGCCAGCGGGCTGGTACTGATGTACTCGCGAACGTTGCGTGTCGGCGAGTACGTGCGCATCAACGAGCATGAGGGCACGGTCACGGAGATGGGTGCCTTCATCACCCGTGTGCGCACCGGGCTGGGCGAAGAGCTGACTTTCCCGAACTCGTTGGTGCTCGGCAGTGTCAGCAAGAACTACTCGCGTGCGGTTCACGGGCAGGGATTTGTCGTCGACACCACGGTGACCATCGGCTACGACACGCCTTGGCGACAGGTGGAGAGTCTGCTCATCGAGGCAGCGCGCCGCACCCCCGGTGTGCTGGCGACGCCGGCACCACGGGTGTTCCACACGGCGTTGTCCGACTTCTACCCTGAGTACCGGCTGGTCTGCCAGGCCATCCCCGACGAACCGCGACCGCGCGCCGAGGTGTTGAGCGCATTGCACGCCAACATTCAGGATGTGTTCAATGAATGCGGTGTGCAGATCATGTCGCCGCATTACCTGGGGGACCCCGCAGAGGCCAAGTTGGCCCCACTTGACCAGCCCTACGTCAAGCCCGTGCGTGGTGCCGACGGACACTCATCAGCGTCAGGCTGACGCCGCGCCGCCGCAAATCTCGCTCGCTGGCAAGGAAAGACGCGTGTTTCAGCCCGCATTTCCAGGCACTCAGCGCTGGCACCCAGCATCAGAATTCAGGTGCAGGTCAGATCGAGGTGATCTCCTGCCCGAACCGGTCGCCGCCCGCCCGCGCCGACTTTCGTGCCCCTGTCACTCGGCGCCGTGAAGCAGAAGAAGGCAAGCCCTGCATGGCCTCACGTCGATTCTCGCCAGACAAGCCCGTGGCTGAAGAGTCCGCGCAGTCGTCACCGCTGACAACAGCCGCGTGGCTGCCCAAGTCACTGGTCGCCTCCGCTGTCTTGACCGCTGTGCTGTTCTTTGCGTTGGCCGTGATTGCTATGTTCCTGTCCCGGCGCACTGGGGACATCGCCATGCTCTGGTATGCCAATGCCGCTGTCGTGGCGCTGCTGCAGGCAAAGCCGAAGACGCAGTGGCCGGTGCTGCTGGGCGCCACCGCCTTCGGCAACATCGCCGCCAATGGGTTGTTCGGCGACGCCGGGTTGCTGTCCCTGAGTTTCACGGTCGGCAATGTGATCGAGATCTCGATCGCCGCGATGCTGCTGCGCCGCTACTGCGCTCCTGCAGACTGCGTCAACCGCCCGGGCTCACTGTCCCTGGCCTTGCTGCTGGGTGGGGTCGTCCCGGCATTTTTCGGTGCGACGCTCGGGGCCAGCCTGCTGTACGCCCTGGGCGTCGGGCCGATCGACAGGGTGTGGCTGTCCTGGTTCGAGGGGAGCTCAATCGGCAGCGTGGCGCTGCTACCGCTGGGCCTGCTGCTGACCGCCCGAGGCTGGCGTCCGCTGTGGCTGGATTTGCGGCGAGCTTCGGTGCTGCTGGCCCTGCTGCTGGTGGTGGGTATCTCGCTGACCGCGCCGACCGCGCTGCCCCATCCGTACGTCTACATCTCGATTGCGCTGGTGCTGGTGGCGTCCGTCGGGCGCTTCGCAGGTGCTGCGCTCGGCGTGTTGCTGTGCTCGCTCTCCGTGGCCGTGTTGATCGCCCAGGGCGTATTTCAGCCGCTGATGACCATCCACTCTCTGAATGAAAGTCTGTTTTATCTACCGCTCATGCTGGTGCTGTTGCCGCCGTTGCTGCTCGGGGCGACCCTGGAGCGCATCCATCACGGCGTGGGCGAGTTGGCGCAGCGCGAGGACGACTTCCGCAACCTGTATGAAAAAGCGCCGGTGATGATGCATTCGGTGGGCATCGACAAGCGGCTGCTCAGCGTCAACGATGCCTGGCTGGCCCGGCTGGGCTATGAACGTTCGGAAGTGCTGGGCCGTCCGTCGATCGATTTCCTGACCCCCGAGTCGCAGCGACTGGCTCAAGAGACGGTCATCCCGAGGTTTCTTGAGCAGGGGTATCTGCGCGACGTGGATTACCAGATGGTCACGAAAAGCGGCGAGGTCCTGGATGTGCAGCTGTCTGCCATCTGGCAGCGCGATGCCCAGGGCCGCCCGGTGCGCACGCTGTCGGTGATCAAGGAAACCACCGAGCAAAGGCGCCTGGCGGCCGAGTTGGTCGCCGAAAAGGAGCGCATCGAGGTGACGCTGCAATCCATCGGCGACGGTGTGGTGACCACCGACGACCAGGGCCGCATCACTTACATGAACCCGGTGGCCGAGCAACTGGTCGGCCGCCGTCTGGATGACGCACGAGGGTTCGCCTTCGGCGAGGTGGTGCGCCTGTTTGATCATGTGACGGCAGCGCCGTTGTCGAGTCCGATCGAGAGCGGTGCTTATGGCAAGCGCGTCGCCGGCGTTCCGCAGAATGCGGTGCTGCGTGACCAGCAGGGCAAGGAGTACGGCGTACAGAATTCGGTCGCGCCGATCTTGGGCAAGAACGGCCAGCTGCAAGGCGCCGTGATGGTGTTCCAGGATGTGTCCGAGGCCCGCGCGCTGTCGCAGCGGCTCGCCTATCTGGCTCACCATGACAGCCTCACCGACCTGCCCAACCGGGTGCTGTTCCAGGATCGGGTGCACCAAGCATGTCAGTTCGCCCTGCGCCATCGGGCCCGATTCGCGGTCATTTTCATGGACCTCGATCACTTCAAGCACGTCAACGATTCGCTGGGCCACGCGGTGGGCGACGAACTGCTGAAGACCGTGGCGCAGCGGCTGACCCGCACGCTGCGTGGCAGCGACACGGTATGCCGCCTCGGCGGCGACGAATTCGTGATGCTGTTGTCGGAGATCGGTGGTCCCGATGATGCGGGCGAAGTGGCGACGAAAGTCCTGCGCGAGGTGGCGGTACCCTGCACACTCGAAGGCACCGAAGTCAATGTGGGCATCAGCCTGGGCATCGCGATGTTTCCCAGCGATGGGGAAGACCCAGAGACGCTGATGAAGCATGCCGACGCGGCAATGTACCGTGCCAAACGCGAAGGCCGTAACCGCTACCAGTTCTTCTCGAAGGCGGTCGACCAGGCGGCCTCGGCACGGTTGCAGCTGGAAGCGGATATGCGCCGCGGTCTGGCCGAAGGCCAGTTCATCGCGCACTACCAACCGATCATCGACGCGGTCAGTGGCCGGCCGGTGGCCTTGGAGGCACTGGCCCGGTGGGATCGGCCGGAGCACGGCCTGCAAGGCCCGCTCGTGTTCATCACCGTCGCCGAAGAAAGTGGCCTGATCGTGCCACTGGGGGCCGCCATGCTGCGCCGCGCCTGCGACCAGTTGCGGGCCTGGCGCGGCACCCCGCTGGGCCACATCACCATCGCGGTCAACGTGTCGCCGGTGCAGCTGGCGCATGCGGGCTTCATCGAGATGGTGGCCGAAACGTTGCAGTCGACGGGCGTGGAAGGCAGTCAGCTCGCCTTCGAGATCACCGAGTCCACGCTGATGACCGACCCTGAGGCGACGCTGGGACTGCTGCTGCAAATCAAGGCGCTGGGCGTCCGCATTGCCATCGACGACTTCGGCACCGGCTATTCCAGCCTGAGTCACCTCAAACGCTTCCCGGTCGACAGCGTCAAGATCGACCGGTCATTCGTGCGCGATCTGGAGACCGATCCCGACGACCGAGAACTGGTGAAGGCCATCGTTGCGATGTCGAGGAGCCTGCGCCTTCGCGTGGTGGCCGAGGGAGTGGAAACCGACGTCCAGGCCGAGATGCTGACGGCGATGGGCTGCACCTCGCTTCAGGGCTTTTTGTATGCCAAGCCAGCCGATGCGGTGACCCTGGGCGAGTGGTTGCATGCCACCCTCATAGAGCACCCCTCGGCAGTCGAGTAGCCAGCCGCCTCGGCGGCGCCCACCGCCGCCATCGACAGCCAAACTGTCGAATTCCGCATAAGCAAGCGCAAATCGCTTCGTTTTCAGCGGGAAAGCCCCTGCCTAGGATTCACCGCTCGTTGTCACGGCGTGGCCGTTGACACCCGGAAATCTCACTCAGGAACCGTCTTCATGACCATCTCCCGCTACTCCCGCTCTGTGCTGCTCGCTCTGGCTGTCGGTGTCACCGCGTTCGGTGCCATCGCCAAGGACGTCACGCTGCTCAACGTGTCCTACGACCCGACGCGCGAGCTGTACGTCGACTTCAACAAGGCGTTCGCCGCGCACTGGAAGGCCAAGACCGGGGACAACGTCACCGTCAAGCAATCGCACGGCGGCTCCGGCAAGCAGGCGCGTTCGGTGATCGACGGGCTGGAGGCCGACGTCGTCACATTGGCCTTGGCCTACGACGTGAGCGAACTGCATGCGAAGGGCAAGCTGATTCCGGCCGATTGGCAAAAGCGCCTGAAGCACAACAGCGCGCCGTACACCTCGACCATCGTGTTCCTGGTGCGCAAGGGCAATCCAAAGGGCATCAAGGACTGGGACGACCTGGCCAAGGCCGGCGTCTCCGTGATCACTCCGAACCCGAAGACCTCCGGCGGTGCTCGCTGGAACTACCTGGCCGCCTGGGGCTACTCGCTGAAGAAGTCCGGCGGCGACCAGGCCAAGGCGGAGGCCTTCTTGAAGGCGATCCTCGCGAACGTGCCGGTGCTCGACTCCGGCGCTCGCGGCTCCTTGATCACCTTCACCGAGCGTGGCATCGGAGACGTGTTCCTGTCATGGGAGAACGAAGCCTTCCTCGCGGTCAAGGAACTCGGCCCCGACAAGTTCGACATTGTTGTTCCGTCGGTGTCAATCCTGGCTGAGCCACCTGTGACCGTGATCGACAAGAACGTCGATCGGCGCGGCACCCGCGAGGTGGCGACCGCCTACCTCGAGTACCTCTACTCGCCTGAAGGACAGGACATCGCCGGCCAGAACTACTACCGCCCGATCGATCCGAAGGCCCAAGCCAAGTACGCTTCCAAGTTCACCAAGGTCGAGCTGTTCAGCATCGACGACGTCTTCGGCGGCTGGGACAAGGCCCAAGCGACCCACTTCAACGACGGTGGCTCCTTCGATCGGATCTTCACGAAGAAGTGATTCCCGGCTGAGTGACATCGATGAGGCCACCTCCGGGCGGTTTCATCGTTTTTCGCATAAGCATGGCCGGAAAACTTTGTTAGTGGCCCAGAGGCCGGTCTTTAGCATTCGATAAACAACTATTGGTGGCCGACTTCATGCGCTCTTCATATGTATCGTTGGGCCGTCGAGGCCTGCTGGCGGTGACCTTGGCCTTGGCGAGCGGCTGGGTCGCGGCCGAGCCCGGCAAGACCCTCTTGAATGTCAGCTATGACGTCTCGCGGGAGTTCTACAAGGACTACAACGCGGTCTTTCTCGCCCACTGGAAGAAGACGACGGGCGAAGGCCTGACGATCAACCAGAGCCATGGCGGTTCGAGCAAGCAGGCGCGCAGCGTGATCGACGGTCTCGAAGCCGATGTCATCACGATGAACCAGCACAACGACATCGACATCCTGCACACCCGCGGGGGCCTCGTGTCTGCGGACTGGGCCAAGCGCCTGCCGAACAACGCCTCGCCCACCACCAGCGTCAGCGTGATCCTGGTGCGCAAGGGCAACCCGAAGAACATCCGCGACTGGACCGACCTGGGCCGCAACGGACTGCAGGTGATCATTCCGAACCCGAAGACCAGCGGCAACGGCCGCTACACCTACCTCGCCGCCTGGGGCGCGGGCGTGACCGGCGGTGTCAGCCATGAGGCCGCCAAGGCGCTGGTCACCCGCATCTTTGCCAACGTGCCGGTGCTCGATGGCGGCGGTCGCGGTGCCACCACCACCTTTGCGCAGCGCAACATCGGTGACGCACTGGTGACCTTCGAGAGCGAGGTGCCGCTGATCAAGAACGAGTTCGGCGACAAGTTCGAAGTGGTCTACCCCGTCCGCACGATCCTGGCCGAGAACCCGGTGAGCGTGGTCGACAAGGTCGTCGACAAGCGTGGCACGCACAAGCAGGCCGAAGCCTATCTTCAGTACCTGTACAGCGAGGCCGGACAGGAAGCGGCCGCCAAGCACAACCTGCGACCGCGCGACGCCAAGGTCCTGGCCAAGTACGCCAAGGCGTTCCCCAAGGTCAGCACCTTCACCGTGGACGAGGTCTTTGGCGGCTGGACGAAGGCGCAGAAGGATCACTTCAACGACGGTGGCCTGTACGACCAGGTGATCAACGCAGCGAAGCCGCGCTGACATCCACTGCCGCAGTGGCGCTGGCCCAGGCGTCGGTCTGTCCCGATGTCCGGCGAGCTCCCCGGTTTCTCGTGCTTCCTTCTCCCCCAGGCTTTCGATGATCTTCACCCGCACGCTCCTGAAGCGGCACAGTGTCCTGCCGGGCTTTGATCTCGCGCTTGGCTTCGCTTTGCTGTACATCAGCCTGATCGTGCTGATCCCGCTGTCGGCCGCCTTCTTCAAGACCTTCACGCTGACCTGGGCGGAGTTCTGGGAGGCGACCACATCGCCACGCGTGATGGCGTCCTATCGCCTGACCTTCGGTGCCAGTCTGGCGGCCGCAGCACTCAACGGCGTGTTCGGGCTGATGGTCGCGTGGGTGCTGGTGCGTTACGAGTTCTTCGGCAAGCGCCTCGTCGATGCACTGGTCGATCTGCCGTTTGCGCTGCCGACAGCGGTGGCGGGCATCGCCTTGACCGCGATCTACGCCGAAAACGGCCTGATCGGCCAGTACCTGCCGTTCAAGGTCAGCTTCACGCCCGTAGGGGTGTTCGTCGCTCTGGTGTTCATCGGTCTGCCTTTTGTCGTGCGAACCGTCCAACCGGTGCTCGAGGACCTGAACCGCGAGCTGGAAGAGGCGGCAGCGACGCTCGGAGCCAACCGCTGGCAGACCTTCCGGCACGTGATCTTCCCGACCGTGATGCCGGCGCTCTTGACCGGCTTCGCGCTCGCGTTCGCACGCGCTTTGGGCGAGTACGGGTCGGTGATCTTCATCGCCGGCAACCTGCCGTTCGTCAGCGAGATCACGCCGCTGCTGATCATCACCAAACTCGAGCAGTACGACTACGCTGGGGCGACCGCCATCGCGGTCGTCATGCTCGTGGTGTCGTTCGTGCTGCTGCTCGTCATCAACGCACTGCAAGCCTGGGCGCGCAAGCGTCAAGGCGGCATCTGAGGCCATTGACATGTCGTCCAGCGACCTGAGTCTTCCCGCCGCAGCCACGCCGAGCCTGGCCCCGCGCCCGATCCGAAACGCCACCACCGAAGCCCCTTGGGTCAAGTGGACGCTGGTCGGCTTGGTGCTGACCTTCATGACCTTGTTCCTGTTTGTGCCGCTCGCGACGGTGTTCATCGAGGCGTTCAAGAAGGGGTGGGATGTCTATGTGGCGTCGATCACCGACCCCGACGCGCTCTCGGCCATCAAGCTCACCTTGATCGCCGCGGTGATCTCGGTGCCGTTGAACCTGATATTCGGCGTCGCCGCCGCGTGGGCGATCGCCAAGTTCGACTTCCGCGGCAAGAACGTGCTGCTGACCTTGATCGACCTGCCGTTCTCGGTGAGCCCCGTCATCGCCGGCCTGATCTATGTGCTGATCTTCGGCCTGCAAGGCTGGTTCGGAAGCTGGTTCATCGACAACGACATGAAGATCATCTTCGCGGTGCCTGGCATCGTGCTGGCGACCATCTTCGTGACGTTTCCGTTCGTTGCGCGGGAGCTGATTCCACTGATGCAGGCACAGGGCACCGAGCAGGAGGAGGCGGCCTGCGTGCTCGGCGCGAACGGTTGGCAATTGTTCTGGCGCGTCACGATGCCCAACGTCAAGTGGGCGCTGATCTACGGCGTGATTCTTTGCAACGCGCGCGCGATGGGCGAGTTCGGCGCGGTGAGCGTGGTGTCGGGTCACATCCGTGGCCAGACCAACACGATGCCGCTGCACATCGAGATCGTCTACAACGAATACCAGTTCGCCGCCGCCTTCGCGGTGGCCTCGCTGCTGGCCAGCCTGGCGCTGGTCACGCTGGTGCTCAAGTACGCGGTCGAGCAGCGCGTCAAGGCACAGAAGCGGGTGATCACTGAAATTCACTAGCGCCAGTTGCAGATCTTTCGCCACGGTCCTGAACCCACAGACCTCACCCGGCCGACGCCGCACGATGGAACCTTCGACATGAGCATTGAAATCCGCAACCTGAACAAGCGCTTCGGCAAGACGGTCGTCTGCGACAACCTGAACCTGGACATCCCGTCGGGCGAACTCGTCGCTTTGCTCGGGCCCTCGGGCTCGGGCAAGACCTCGCTGCTGCGCATCATTGCGGGGCTGGAGGTGCCGGACTCCGGCAGCGTGCTGTTTCACGGCGAGGACACCACCCACACCGACGTGCGCGACCGCAATGTGGGCTTCGTGTTTCAGCACTACGCGCTGTTTGGGCACATGACCATCTTCGAGAACGTCGCTTTCGGGCTTCGGGTCAGACCGAAGGCCACGCGGCCGAACGAGGCCGCGATCCAGAAAAAGGTCTCCGAGCTGTTGAAGCTGGTGCAGCTGGACTGGTTGGCCGACCGCTATCCGCATCAACTCTCCGGAGGACAAAGGCAGCGCATCGCGCTGGCACGTGCGTTGGCGGTCGAGCCCAAGGTGCTCTTGCTCGATGAACCGTTCGGCGCGCTCGACGCGAAAGTGCGCAAGGAATTGCGACGCTGGCTGCGTCGCCTGCACGACGAGGTGCATGTCACCAGCGTGTTCGTCACCCACGACCAGGAAGAGGCGATGGAGGTGGCCGATCGCATCGTCGTGATGAACCTGGGCGGCATCGAGCAGGTCGGCACGCCCGACCAGGTCTATGACCAGCCCGCCACGCCATTCGTGTTGCAGTTCCTGGGTGATGTGAACCTGTTCCACGGGCGACTCGACCATGCGCAGGGCGCGGTGACCACCGGCCGCGACGTGAGTTACGTGCGCCCGCATGAACTGGAGGTCGTCGCCACGCCGCAGGCAGGCGCGGTGGCGGTGACGCTGTCGCAAGCACTGACCGTCGGGCCGAACACCCGGCTGGAGTTCAAGCGCCTCGACGACAGCACCTACATCGATGTCGAGCTGCCACGGGCCGAGTTCCGCAAGCTGCGCGAACGGATGCAACTCGAAACGGGCTCGATGGTGCACCTGCTGCCGCGCCGGGTGACTCGCTTCACCGAGGAACAACCCGACCCGGCTGCGATGATCTGAGCGAGTCCGGGCGGGGCCCGTTCTCGGCCGGAGGCCACTTGAATCACGCGTTGGCTGAGTGCCGCTGCAACCTGAACCGTGCGGGCGCGCTACTCCACCAATCCGTACAGCCGCTCTGGCGGCACGCGCAGCGCCAGCGCCGAGTTGGCCTCGATGCCCTTGATCGCGTAGGCAGGCTGAGCGGTATCGCGTTGTTTGGTGTTGATGGTGGGCGCGCCGGTCTTGTCGGTGATGGCAGCAGCCACCGGCGTCAGTGCGCTCACGCCCCGGCGGATCACGATCGCCAACTCGCCAGAGGCCAGCCGCACGAAATTGCCTGGCGGGTAGACGCCGTACTCCTTGATGATCGCCGCCGCGGCAGGGCTGCCGCTCGACTCGCTGTACATCTGCCGCGCGGCATCTTGAATCGGTATGGCCGGCCGGCTGGCACGCGGGCTGATCTTGGCCATGAAGACATCGGCGAGTCGCAACACGTTGCCGGCTTCCGACACCTCCTTCAGGTCGCTCGGATAGCCACCGCCGCCCGGCCGCTCGTGATGCTCCAGCACCGCTTGCAGCCACTCCGCGTCATCGACACCGGCGGCCTTCAGTCGCTCAACCGCCTGCGCGGGATGCCTGCGGATCTCCGTCATCTGTTCTTCGCTGAGCCGACCGTGCACTGCATAGCGCCCTTGCAGTTCGACGATGGCGAGGTTCATCGTCAGCGCCGCCTTGACCAGCGTGCGGATGCGATCGACGGGCCACCCGCTGCGGGTGCCCATCAACTGGCAGACCAGCGCGCAATGCAGTGAGTGTGTCAATCCGTAGTGCGCCAGGCGCCGCTCGTCCTTGCGCACCGAGAGGTAGATGGCAATGTCCGGATCTCGCTCGACCAGGCCCATCATCTGGCTGGCGAATTCATCGCAGCGCTGCGCAAAAACTGGCTCTTGGTCGATGCTCTTGAGCACGCGCTCCAGGCGCCAGATCGCCTGGTCCCACAGGTCGAACATCGTCAGCCGCTTGGTGTCGGCCTTGTCGCTGCGCCCACCTTGGCTGGCTTCGACCTCGGTCGCATCGGCATAGAGGCCGCGAGACAGCAGTGCTTCCAACTGGGACTCGGTGGCGATGAGTTGCCCGCGCGCCAGCAGCAGCTTGCCGTTCTCGTCGCGCACGCCGAAAGGCAAGGGCATGCCGAGCATGATCTGGCCGGGGATCAACTTGAGCATTTGCGGCAATGACGGCTCCTGGTGGCGGGCCCAAGGCGCATGGCGAGGCTCGACTCTAGAGCCGCGCGGACAGACCAGACTCGGGATAAGCCCGACTTTCAGCGGCATCTCGCTGAAATGGAGGCTCAGCCTGGGTCAACGTCGCCGGCCAGCGCCCGTTCGACCACCGTGCGTGACAGTGTTGGTGCGAAGGCCTCGATGAAGGCGTAGACGTAGCCGCGCAGCCAGGTGCCGCGGCGTATGGCCAGGCGGGTCAGATTGACTTCGAACAGGTGTCGCGCATCCAGCGCGCGCAGTGTGCGGTCGCGCTCAGGGTCGAAGGCGATCGAGGCCACGACTCCCACCCCCATGCCCAGCTCGACATAGGTCTTGATGACGTCCGCGTCCATCGCGCTCAGCACGATGTGGGGCTGCAGACCTGCTTTCGAGAAGGCGTCATCGATGTGCGCCCGGCCGGTGTAGCCGGTTTCGTAGGTGATGATGGGGTGCTGCGCCAGTTGTTCGAGCGTGATCGGACCGTCGACGCTGAGCAGTGCGTGGTCGGGAGGCACCACCACGCTGTGCGTCCAGCGGTAGCAGGGCAGGGCCACCAGCGACTCGTAGTGCGCGAGCGCCTCGGTGGCGACGCCGATGTCGGCCTCGCCAGAGAGCAGCATTTCGGCCACCTGCTTGGGCGAGCCCTGGTGCAGCAGCAAGGTCACGTTGGGATACACCTCGCGGAAATCGCGCACGACGGTGGGCAGCGCATAGCGGGCCTGCGAATGGGTCGCCGCGATGGACAGCCGGCCTGTGCTTTGCGCATTGAAGTCGTCACCCACGCGCTTGAGGTTGTCAGCCTCCAGCAGCAACCGTTCGACGATGGGCAGCACCGCTTCGCCGGGCGGCGTCAGCCGTGTCAGGCGCTTGCCTGCGCGCACGAAGATGTCGACGCCGAGTTCGTCTTCGAGTTCGCGGATCTGTCGGCTGATGCCCGGTTGTGAGGTGTGCAGCACAGCCGCCACCTCGGTCAGGTTGAATCCGCAGCGGATGGCTTCACGGACGGCTCGCAGTTGCTGGAAATTCATGCGGAGTCGCCGCGCGGGCGAGCGAAGGTGTCGGCACATGCCGACCGCCTGATTCTCAATGGGCGTCTCTGCCCGGGCAACGACGCACTGCTTCTAAGCTTTCTTGAATTGGCTATATCGCGACGCGGTGTGACCTTGGGCCGCGGAAATGCACCCATAGCAACGCTGAATTCGAGGCTTTGACGAGGTTGTTCCACGTCAAGAATGGGTGATGATTGCGCGTTCCCCGCCCTGTTTTCGCTCGCGCTGCCGCTGTCGATGAAGCTCAAATCGATATCGCGGGGGTTCATTGCGACCTTGTTGTTGGCCCTTGCGGCCAACCTGTGGCTGTTGGTATCGATCCAACGCGCAGACATTGCGTTTCGCACCGCCTACGAGCGGCGCGATGAGACGCAGAGCTTCATCCAGCAACTGCTGCTGGAGAACGACCTGCTGGCGCACCTGGTGCAAAGTTTCACCACCACCGCCGACACGCGCTATCTCAGTTACTACTACGACATCCTGGCGGTGCGTGACGGGCAACTCCCGCCGCCTTTGGAAGCCGATCTGGCGCTTTACTGGCGTGAAGTCATCGCGGGCCGGCGCGAGCACCGCCTCCCCGATGGCGGCAAGCCGCGCTCGCTGATCGAAGCCATGCACGCGCTCGCGTTCACGCCGCAAGAACTGATGTCGGCGCGTCAGGTGATGGCGGTGGCCGAGCGCATGCAGGCGACCGAGAAGATCGCGTTCGCGGCCACGCAGGGCTTGTACGACCGCGAAACACGGGAGTTCGTGTCCGACAGCCCGCCCGACCGCGACTATGCGGTGCAGTTGGTGCACACCGCCGAGTACGACTCAGCGCGCGCCGATCTGGTCGGCGCTGCGGGTGAGTTGCGTCGTCTCGCCACCAGCCGAACCCAGGGCGTCGTCGACGAAAGCCGCCTCGATCTGGAGCGCGCCATCCGAACGGCGATCGTGGTGAACCTGGCGTTGCTGCCGTTGCTCTTCGCGTCCACCGTGCTGATGCGGCGACGCGTGCTGTGGCCGATCTCCAAACTGGGTGAGGTGGCGGCACGCCATGCCGCGGTCGACTACAACGGCCGTGTCACGCCGCCATCCGGCTGGGTGTTGGAGCTGCGCTTGCTGGGCCATGCGCTGGACGACATGGCGCAGGCCGTGCAGGACGAACTGCGTCGACGTGACGCGACCGAACAGGAGCTCAATGCGGCACGCGATCAGGCCGAGCAGGCCGCGGTGGCGAAATCAAGTTTCCTGGCCAACATGAGCCACGAGATCCGCACGCCGATGAACGCGATCATCGGCATGACCCACCTGGCGCTGCAGACCGAACTGAGCGAGCGCCAGCGAAACTACCTCGACAAGGCGAACAATGCGTCGCGCTTGCTGCTGGCCTTGATCAACGACGTGCTCGATTTCTCCAAGATCGAGGCCGGCAGCATGACCCTCGAGCAGACGCCGCTGCGTCTGGAGGAGGTGGTGTCGCAGGCACTGTCCCTGGTACGCCAGTCGGCCCAGTCCAAGCGCATCGAACTGGTGTGCGAGTACGCGGATCCTTCGTTGCTGGCGGCGCACGGCACGCGGCGCGGCGATGCGCTGCGTCTCACCCAGGTACTGACCAATCTGTTGTCGAACGCGGTCAAGTTCACCCTTGCGGGCCAGGTGCGCCTGGTCGTCGACAGCACCGCGTTGCAGACCGACCAAGGCGATGCGTTGCCGGCGCTTGTGTTCCACGTGATCGACACCGGTATCGGCATGACGCCGCAACAGCAGGCCGGCTTGTTCAAGGAATTCGTGCAGGCCGACGAGACGACGACGCGTCGCTTTGGAGGCACCGGGCTCGGTCTGGCCATCGCTCACCGCTTCGTCATGTTGATGGGCGGGCAGATCGAGGTCGACAGTCAACCCGGGGTGGGGAGCCGGTTCTCGGTGCGTATTCCGTCGCCGGTCGAGCCGGGGGTGGTGTGTCCCGAGTTGCCGGAGTCTGTTTCCAGGCTGCGCGTGCTGGTGGTCGACGATCAACAAGAGACCTGTGTGGCGGTGATCGGTCAGTTCCACAAACTGGGCATTGGACGTGACGGACAGGTCGAAGGGGCGGCCGACGCCGCAGGCGCGGTGCGCTTGCTCAGGTCGGCGCAGGATGCGGGCACACCGTTCGATCTGGTCGTGCTCGACTGGGTGTTGCCCGACGGCGAAGGTCCTGAGGTCATCAAGCGATTGCGTGCGCAGCAAGCCGGGGTGCGCATCGTCGTGATGTCCGCTTATGGTGCCGAAAATCTGCGCGAAGAGGAAAACGCAAGCGAGGTTGTCGATTTTCTCGACAAGCCGCTGCTGCCCGACGACCTGCGCCAGTTGTTCCTCGCCGGTCGTGTCGCTGTCGATCCGGAGGCCTCGGGGCGCCTGGATGGGCTGCGCCTGCTGCTGGCTGAAGACAACGAGGTCAATCAGGAGGTGGTGGTGGAGGTGCTGACCCGCCGCGGCGCCCGGGTCGATGTGGTCAACAACGGCTTGCAAGCCATCGAGCATTTGGCGGCCAGTGGCCCAGAGGCTTTTGATGTGGTTCTGATGGACCTGCAGATGCCCGTGCTCGACGGGCTGGAGGCCGCACGCCGTCTGCGTGCCCAACCTCGCTTCGATGCGTTGCCGATCCTCGCGTTCACGGCGCATGCGCTGGCCGAGGAGCGTGAACGCAGCGAGGCTGCGGGCATGCAGGGCTACATCACCAAGCCGCTCGACGTGCCGGCCCTGCTGCGCGTCTTGCAGGCCTATCGTGTGCCGACCGCCCATGCCGACGACGAAGTTCGACCCCCGGTGAGCACGCTGCGGAACGACGACGAGTTGCCGCTACCCACGTTGACCTGCATCGACACCGCACGTGCGTTGGCCCATGTCGACGGCAGCCACGCCTTGCTGCTGCGGACCCTCAGCGCGTTCACTCGCAGCTACGGCAAGGGAATTGCGGAATGGCACGATTGGCTTGAGACGGGCTGCTGGGGCGAACTGCACCGCGCTGCCCACAGCTTGCAGGGTCTGGCGGGCACCATTGGTGCGCTGCCCTTGCGCGAGCGTGCGATGCAGCTCGAGCGGCATGCCCTGCGCGGCGATGCACGGGCCAGTGCCGAGACGCTGTCGTTGCTGGAGGCGATGCTGGGTGATTTGGTCGCCCAGCTCGATCGCGTGATCGAGCCATCGACGTCGCACGGCTTGTCCAGCGAGTTTGGCGAACTGACCATGACCCCCGGTGAAGCGCTCTCCGGACTGCGCGAACTGCTCGAACAGAGCGATGCCCAAGTCAGCGAGTGGTGGCACCTGCACCGCCGTGCGCTGCGTCAGGCGCTGTCGCCGCCGGTGATGCGGTCGGTCGGCCTGGCGATCGAGGGCTTTGAATTCGATGCGGCGCTGGCGGCTCTTGAGGCCGATTCCACGCGAACCGATACCCATGCAACGGAGTGCTGTTGATGAACATGTATGAGCTATCCGCCCTGACGGACCGAACTGTCGATCGACCCACGGTGCTGGCGGTTGACGACACGCCCTCCAACCTCACCCTGCTGTCCGGGCTGCTCAGCCCGCATTACCGGGTGCAGCTGGCCGTGTCGGGTGCCAAGGCGCTTGAACTCGCACAGCGCCGAGCTCCCGATCTGATCGTGCTCGACGTGATGATGCCGGGCATGGACGGTCACGAGGTGTGCCGTCGTCTGAAAGCCGATGAACGAACGCGCGATGTCCCGGTGCTGTTCCTGACGGCGTTGAACCGAGCGGACGACGAGACCTTGGGCTTCGAATTGGGGGGTGCTGATTTCGTCGTCAAGCCGTTCAATCCGACCACACTGCTCGCTCGCGTGCGCACCCAGCTCGAAGTCAACGCCTGGCGAATCGCGCTGCGCGACCGCAACGCATGGCTGAACAACGAATTGGCACTGCGGATCGAAGAGGTTGAACAGCTGCGCGACACGACGCTTTTCGTGATGGTCGCGTTGGCCGAGTTTCGCGACAGTGATACGGGCCACCACATCCAGCGCACCCAGGAATATGTCCGCGTGCTGGCGCGCTGGGTCGCGCAGCAGGGGGTTGCCATTGACGACAGGCAGATCGACGCGATGGCGCGTGCGGCACCGCTGCACGACATTGGCAAGGTGTCCATTCCCGATCGGGTACTTCTCAAGCCCGGGCGGCTGAATGCCGAAGAGTGGGAGCTGATGAAAACCCACGCCGATACGGGCGCCAACTTGCTGCAGCGCGCTGCTGATCGCCTGGGCGACCGTGCGGGACCGTTGCTGCGCTACGGCATCGAGATTGCGCGCCACCATCATGAAAAGTGGGACGGCAGTGGCTACCCCGCAGGTCTTGTCGGCGAGGCGATTCCGTTGTCGGCACGCCTGATGGCGGTGGCTGATGTCTACGACGCGCTGGTCAGCCGACGGGTTTACAAGGACCCGATCGACCACGACGTGGCGCTCGAGATGATCGTGGCCGACAGCGGCAAGCATTTCGACCCACAACTGGTGCGTGGGCTCCTGGAGGTGCGCTCGGACTTGATCTCCATTGCGCAGAAATGGCAGGACTGAAAAGCCCATGAAAAAACAACCGTTCCACACACTTGCGTCAGCGGCTGCACTGCTGCTCGCGCTCAGCGCTGTGCCGGCGCACGCGGTCGATGCCACCTGGTCGGGCTTTGCGACCTTCGGCTATGCGGAGTCCAATTCGGACTACACCTATCAGCGCTTCATCGACCGCGACGGCACCTTCAAACGTGACACGCTGGTGGCGGGCCAGCTCGACCTGAGCCTGGCACCGCAGTGGTCGGCGACCCTGCAGATGCGTGCCGCGGCAGCAGACAACAACGACAAGCGCTGGCGTATTGAACCGAGCTGGGCTTTCGTTGCCTGGCGGCCCGACAACGACTGGCTGGTGCGTGTCGGCAAGATGCGGGTGCCGCTGTACTTTCACTCCGAGTCTCTCGACGTTGGCGTGGCGCACGACATGGTGCGTCTGCCGCATGAGATGTACTCGATCGCACCGATCAGCGAGTTCACCGGCTTGTTCGCGACGCGCAGCTTCACCGTGGGAGCGCGCGATTTCAGCGTCGATGGCTACGTCGGAGAGGCCGACACCCAAACACGCCTGTGGGCGCGCGACGGCGCACCGCCGTTGATCCAGCCGGGTCCGTTCCTCACCCCGATACGGGTCAAGATCGGCGGTCTGGTTCTGACCGCGCGCGACCCGGACTTGACATGGCGTCTCGGCGTGCATTACACGAGCACCAGCCGCAAAGACGGCGCGCAACTGTCGGTTCGATATCCGCGCGTTAACGTTGCGCCAGGCATAGGCTATTGGAAGGCATCGAGTGCCGTCCCTGGCCCCGAGATACCGGGCACTAACAGCATTGGCAACATTTTCCTGACGGCCGGTGTCGACTGGCAGATGGGCGACGGCTGGCGGGTGGCGAGCGAGATCGCCTCACTGCGGCAACTCGATACCGATGTCGGCTATGACGCACTTGCCGGTTACGTGGCGTTGTTCAAGCGCATCGGTGAATTCACGCCGTATGTCAGCTACGCCAGGGAAAAGTCGAGCTCCGATCTGATCGGCTGGGCCAAGCGCCTGCGTTCACCGAGCCTGCCGGCGCAGATCCCTGGCGCTTCGACCGTCAATGTGGTGCAGCGGCTGGCCGGCGAAAACATCTTTGCCTACGACCAGGACTCCATCGCGCTCGGCGTTTCGTATTCGCTGTCGCCCACGGCGAAGCTCAAGGCTGAATGGATGCGCACGCGAGTCGGACAGCTGTCTAAGCATTTCGACACGCCGCCTGGCAAGCCGGACCCCGCAGGTCTGCGGGTCAATACGCTGTCAGTCAACTTCAGCGTTGCGTTTTGAGGGGGCAGCCATGAAACTGGTTCGCACCCTCCCCATTTTGCTGTCGCTGCTGGTCTGCACGGCGGGCAACGCTGAAGACCGAGACGCCCCGGTGATGATCGGCAACGCTTCGGTGCCGCGCATCGACCTGGTCACTGCACAGCGCCTTTACACCGGCCGCGCGATCGAGGTCGACGGGCAACCGGTGACCGTGGTGAATGCGGCACCTGGCAGCAAGCTGCGCGAGCGCTTCATGTCCGATGTGATGAAACAGGACGACAACAAATATGTTGCCTACTGGACCGTACGCAAGCACGTCGGCAAGGGCACGCCGCCGCGCGAGCTGAAGTCGGCCGCCGAGATCATCGAGTACGTTCAGAGCACGCCGGGCGCCATGGGATACGTCCTCGCCTCCGATGTGCGGCCTGGAATGAACATCGTGATGAAGCCCTGAACGCCACGCACCCCGACGCCGGGGTGTGTGCTGCTGCTTCACGGCGAAAACAGCGCTCCCACGAGGCTGGTCAGCCCCATTGCCAGCGCGCCCCACAGCGCGACACGGCTGGCGCTGCGCCAGACGCCAGCGCCGCCGACCTGTGCCGACAGGCCACCGAGGAAGGCGAGACTCGCGATGGCGGCGACCCAGATCACCGTCACGAGCTGCGTTGGCGGTGCCAGCAGGCACACCGCCAGTGGCAACAGCGCGCCCACCGCGAAACTCGCAGCGGAGGACCCCGCGGCCTGCAGCGGTCGGGCGACCAGCAGCTCTGAGATACCGAGCTCGTCGCGTGCATGTGCAGCCAACGCGTCGCGTGCAGTCAGTTGCGTCGCGACCTGGCGCGCCAACTCAGGCTCGACCCCGCGGCGCATGTAGATGGCGGTGAGTTCGTTCAGTTCGGCGTCGGCATCAGCGTCGAGTTCTGCCTGTTCGCGCGCCAGGTCGGCCGTTTCCGTGTCGGCCTGGGCGTGTACCGACACGTACTCGCCCGCGGCCATCGACATGGCCCCGGCCACCAGGCCTGCGACGCCCGCGATCAGCATGCCGCTGCGATCTGTTCCTGCTGCGGCCACACCGAGCAACAGGCTGGCGGTGGAGACGATGCCGTCGTTGGCCCCCATCACTGAAGCCCGCAGCCAGCCGATCCGGCTGGTGCGGTGGCGTTCGCCGTGGGGGCGGCGCAGCAGTGGCATCAGGGGGCCGCCTTGCGGCGGTAATCGACATAGCGGTACACCAAACCCTCGGACGTGGTGTGCGACTCGCTCGACACGATGTCGTAATCCGCGCGCGGCCAGTCGGGGAAAAAGGCATCAGCGTCGAAGTCGGCGTCGATTTCGGTGAGCAGCAGCTCATCGGCTTGCGGCAGCGCCAACGCATAGATCTCGGCGCCGCCGATGACGCACACCCGGTCCACGTCTCCGGCCAGTGCCAGGGCAGCGGTGAGGCTCGGCGCCGGTTCGGCGCCGGCTGCTGACCATTGGGGGTTGCGGGTGATGACGATGTTGCGGCGCCCGGGCAGGGGCCGGCCGATGGAGTCCCATGTCTTGCGCCCCATCACGATCGGATGGCCCATCGTGAGGCGCTTGAACCGCGGCAGGTCACCGGGCAGATGCACCAGCAGTTGGTTGTTTTTGCCAATGGCGCCGCACCGGGCGACGGCCGCGATCAGGGTCAGGGACGGTTTGTGCACAGCGAATTGTCCTCCCGATGCCCACTGGGTCATGCCAAGTCGTGGATCTAGACAAGAACGTGTATCATTTGCGTTCACATTTTGAGTACTGCCGTGACCACTGCCTTGCCGATGTCGACCCTGGACCGTTCGCCACTGCGTGCGCGTTGTACCGTGACGGGTGTCAGGGCACCAGAGCGCGCGCCGGAATGGGCGCAGTGGCTCGAAGAGATCGGTTTCCTGCCGGGCGAGCAGGTCGAGCTGATGGCACGCGGCGCCTTTGGTGGGCACTCGCTGGTGGTGCGCGTAGGCTTGTCCACGTTTGCCTTGCGGCGGGCCGAAGCGGCCTGCGTCCTGGTCGAATCCTCGGTGTGAACGAAGCGGTCATCCACGTCCACCGCGGCGGTCCGCTGGTGGCACTGGTGGGCAATCCGAACTGCGGCAAGACGGCGCTGTTCAATCTGCTGACCGGCAGTCGCCAGAAGGTGGCCAACTACGCCGGCGTCACCGTCGAGCGCAAGGAAGGCAAGCTCGTCACGCCAGCCGGCAAGACCTTGCGGGTGCTCGACCTGCCCGGCGCTTACAGCCTGCATGCACGCTCTCCCGACGAGCGCGTCACCTGCGATGTGCTGTACGGCCGCGCGCGCGGAGAGAAGCGCCCTGATCTGGTGGTGTGCGTGGTCGATGCCACCAACCTGCGACGCAACCTGCGCATGGTGCTGGCGGTCAAGCGCCTGGGGCTGCCTTGCGTGGTCGCGCTGAACATGACCGATCTGGCAGCTCGCCAGGGCGTCAAGGTCGTCTGTGCTGACCTGGCTGCCGAATTGGGTGTCCCGGTGGTGGCGACCGTCGGCGTGAAAAGCGATGGCGCGGGCGGCCTGTGCGCCTTGCTTGATGAGCCGGACGTCTGGCGTCACGCGGCGAGGCCGCTGACGGTCGATGCCACGGCGGAGCCCGTCGTGGGCACCCAGGCGGATCACGACACGGTGCACGCGATCCTGAAGCGGCTCGGCCTCGCGACGGTGGTGCCCCACACCGCCAGTGATCGCATCGACCGGGTGGTGCTGCACCCCGTGATCGGGCCGTCCCTGTTGGCGGTGATTCTGTTTCTCGTGTTCCAGGCGGTCTTCTCGTGGGCTCAAGCGCCCATGGATGCGATCAATTCCGCCACCGATGCCATGGGTTCGGCCGTCACCTCATGGCTGCCGGAGGGTTGGCCACGCAGCCTGCTGGTCGATGGGGTGATCGCCGGCGTTGGCGGGGTGGTGGTGTTTTTGCCGCAGATCCTGATCCTGTTCTTCTTCATTCTGCTGCTCGAAGAGTCGGGTTACCTGCCACGAGCGGCCTTCCTGCTCGACCGACTGATGGGCGGCGTGGGCTTGAGCGGTCGCTCCTTCATCCCGCTGCTGTCGAGCTTTGCCTGCGCTATCCCCGGCATCATGGCCGCACGCACCATTGCCAATCCGCGTGATCGTCTGGTGACGATCATGATTGCGCCGCTGATGACCTGCTCAGCCCGTTTGCCGGTGTACGCCTTGTTGATCGGCGCATTCATTCCGGCGCGCTCGGTGTGGGGTGGGTTCGAACTCCAGGGGCTGGTGCTGTTCGGGCTGTACCTGGCTGGCATCGTGGGCGCACTGCTGGTGGCCTGGGTACTCAAGCGCTTCACCGCGCGGGGACAGGTGCGCTCGCTGATGATGGAACTGCCGGCTTACCACTGGCCCACCGTGCGCAATGTCGTCATCGGACTGTGGCAACGGGTGGAGATTTTCATGCGGCGTGTCGGCGGCATCATCCTCGGGCTGACGATTGCGCTGTGGTTCCTGGCCAGTTTCCCGGGGCCGCCCGCTGGGGCCACCGGCGCCCCGATCGAGTACAGCATCGCCGGGACGCTGGGCCGTGCGTTGGCCGTGGTGTTCGAACCGATTGGATTCAACTGGCAGATCAGCATCGCGCTCGTACCTGGATTGGCTGCTCGCGAAGTGGCCGTGGGCGCGCTCGGCACGGTGTACGCGCTGTCGGCCACCGGTGACGACACCGCACAGGCGCTGACACCCTTGATCGCCCACACCTGGAGCCTGGCCACCGCACTGTCGCTGCTGACCTGGTTTGTGTTCGCGCCCCAGTGCCTGTCGACCCTGGCCACGGTCAAGCGCGAGACCGGTGGCTGGTCCATGCCGCTGTTGATGGCGGGCTACCTTTTTGCGCTGGCCTATGCAGCCTCGTTCATCACCTACCGCGTGGCTTTGATGTGGGGCGCTGGCTGAAACGGTGGAATGAGGGTCGGGCACCGGGCTGAGGCGGTGCCGGTCAGTGGGTCAGCGGGGCAGCTTCACCAGCTTGTCTGGGCGCTTGAGCGTCTGCTTCGATTGCCCTTTGGGGCTTGCCATCTGCACGTTGATCTTCTGAAGACGCTTGAAGGCATCGAACAGGCCGATCTCGATCACCGTCAGCTTGTCAGGGTGCGCGCAATTGAATTCATAGTTGGCGTCCAGGTCGGCGTGTTCGCTTTTCTTGTCGGCGTCTTTCCCCGCTGCAGGCGCGGTGGCTTGCAATGCGGCCGATTCGAGGCTCACTGTCGTCAGAGCGCATTGCGCCGCCGCGTCGGGCTTGAACAGCGCTGCCGCGTCGGTCATCTGCTTGAGCAAGGCGTCAGCGGCCTGCCGTTCTGCGGCGCTGCGGGGATGTCGCTCGAATCCGAGCAGGCTGTCGAGTGGCGCCTCGAGTTGCACGCTCAGCAGTTGCTTGTCGACGGCGATGTCCAACTGCATCGAGCCGTGCACATGAGCAGCTTCGGTGGCGTGTGCCGCGGGGGAAAAATGCAGCACGGCCAAACACACCGCCAAGCCATGGAATTGCTGCAGTCGCTTGTTCATGCGAATCACCGTGGAGTTGACGTGACCGACTGACCTGGCGCGCTGCGGAAGGTTCAGGCCGTGTTCAGGGGAACGCGGCCGCTTCCTTGCCCTGGGCCATGTGCAATTGCATCAGGCGTTTGGCGAGCTCCGCATCGCGTGCCCTCAGGGCCGTCATGATGTCTCGGTGCTCCTGGAGCGAGGCGGCCAGCCGTCCCTCTTTCAGCAGGGAGTGGTGTCGGTTCAACTTCATCACCTGCCGCATGTCTGCGACCATCTGGTTGCGCCAACGGTTGTCCGCAATCTCCAGCAGGCGCATGTGGAAGCGCTCGTTGGCCGCGAAGAAGGCGTCGGCGTCGTTCACCGCGTCCTCCAGGCGGGCATGCAGCGCTGCCAGATCTGCCAGCTCAGCGTCGGTTGCCTGCTCGGCCACCACCGCCACCGCATCGCACTCGAGCAGGGAGAGCAGGTGGAAAACCTCTGTGAGGTCGCGCTGCGAAACTTCGGTGACATAAGCGCCGCGCCGCAGCTTCATCGTCACCAGGCCTTCGGATGCCAGCACCTTCAAGGCCTCGCGCAGGGGAGTGCGACTGGTGCCGTACTCCGCGGCCAGCGACTGCTCGTCAATCCAGCTGCCCGGTGCCAGGGTGTGCGACATGATCTTCGAGCGCAGCCGTTCAGCCACCTGCTGATACAGCGCGGTCGAGGGCAGTTGCACGCGGTCGCTTGCGGCGCCGGTCGGCGTCATGCCGCGGGGAGGGGCTGCCTGTGAGGTCGGGTGCGGTCCATCGATCGAATTCATGAGCAAGCCTGCGCGCTGGGTGAGCAATTTGTCTATAATTCAATTTTGAATTATGCATGATGCGCAGCAAAGGACTCAAATCCGCACGCTTTGCAGCGTCATGCCACGCCGAACGGAGCCCCCATGTCTGAACCGATGCACCTGAACTCCGACGCGTTGGCCACCTGGCAGAAGGCCGCGGCCAAGTCAGCGCCGGGATGTCAGGTTGACGCGCTGAACTGGCACACGCCCGAAGGATTGGTGGTCAAGCCGCTGTACACCGCTGCGGATCTGAAGGGTCTGCACTACACCGACACGCTGCCCGGCTTCGCTCCGTATGTCCGCGGCCCGCAAGCGACGATGTATGCCGTTCGTCCCTGGACGATCCGCCAGTACGCCGGCTTCTCGACCGCCGAGGCATCGAACGCGTTCTACAAGAAGGCGCTGGCCGCCGGCGGGCAGGGCGTCAGCGTGGCTTTCGATCTGGCCACGCACCGTGGCTACGACAGCGACCACCCGCGCGTCACGGGCGATGTGGGCAAGGCCGGTGTGGCGATCGACAGCGTCGAGGACATGAAAATCCTCTTCAACGAGATCCCGCTCGACAAGGTCAGCGTCTCGATGACGATGAACGGCGCGGTGCTGCCGGTGTTGGCGGCCTATGTGGTCGCAGCCGAAGAGCAGGGCGTGTCGGAGGAGTTGCTCGCGGGGACCATCCAGAACGACATCCTCAAGGAGTTCATGGTCCGCAACACCTACATCTACCCGCCCGAGCCGAGCATGCGCATCGTCGGCGACATCA
>LNFM01001391.1_pt1 | contig 56052 bp, 58 predicted proteins | sample 596031 | NCBI WGS metagenome assembly LNFM01 (sample SAMN04254537, study PRJNA301005) | activated carbon metagenome | isolation source: dual media filters at the Ann Arbor, Michigan drinking water treatment plant | place: USA: Ann Arbor
CACCCGGCACACCATGCCGTGCGGCATCGAATCAGACTTCTTCCCCCCGTGGAATCCCCCAACGAGAGTCAACATCAGCCTGGGTTGGTATTACTCGTTCAATCCCTTGCCCGGGTAGGGATGGGTCTTGATCCAATGCCGCGCGATGTCGACGCGGCGGGTCACCCAGACGTCTTTGTGTTTCATCACATGGTCGAGGAAGCGCTGCAGCGCCCAGGCGCGCGCGGGATGGCCCATGATGCGCATGTGCAGGCCGACATTCATCATCTTGGGCGCCGCGGCACCCTCGGCGTAGAGCATGTCGAAGGCGCCCTTGACGAACTCGAGCCAGTCCGACGGTGAGCCAATATTGCCCAAGAGCTTGGTGTCGTTGTTGACGATCGAGTAGGGGATCACCAAGTGTGGCTTTCCGGTGACCGTGGTCCAGTACGGCAGCTCGTCGTTGTAGGTCTCGGAATCGTAGAGGAAGCCGCCTTCCTCGACCAGCAGGCGCCGCGTGTTGACGCTGGGCGCGTAGCGCGAATACCAGCCGTACGGCCGCTCGCCGGTCATGCGTTTGATCGACTCGACGGCCTTGCGGATGTGCTCGCGCTCCTCGGCCTCGCTCAGCAGGAAGTGCTTCACCCAGCGCCAGCCATGGCTGCAGACGTCGTAGCCGGCCTCCTTGATGGCGGCCGCCGCCGGCGGATTGCGCTCCAGCGCCAGCGCGCAGCCGTACACCGTCATCGGCAGCTTGCGCTCCTGGAACAGTCGATGCAGGCGCCAGAAGCCGACGCGGCTGCCGAACTCGAACATCGCCTCGCCGCCGAGGTCGCGGCCGCGCACGTCGGCGGCGGAGGTGCTGGCCTCGGTCAGCGCCGTCTCGGTGAAGCCCTCGCCGTCCTGCATGGAGGCTTCCGAGCCTTCCTCGTAGTTGACGACGAAGTTGATCGCCAGCCGCGCGCCGTTGGGCCATCGCGGGTTGGGCGGCTTGCCGGCATAGCCCACGAAGTCGCGCTTGGATTCCCAGGTCATGAGCCGCTCCACGGATGGCGTCGCATCATCAGGAGATTGGCGTGCGCGCAGCCTGTGGGGAAGGGCCAAACTACTCGTTCAATCCCTTGCCGGCGTACGGATGGGTCTTCGTCCAGTGGCGCGCGATGTCGATGCGGCGCGTCACCCAGACGTCCTTATGGCCGACGATGTGGTCGAGCAGGTGCTCCAGCCCGACGGCGCGTGCGGGATGGCCGATCAGCCGCATGTGCAGGCCGACATTCATCATCTTCGGCGTCTTTGCGCCCTCGCGGTAGAGCATGTCGAAGGCGTCGCGCACGAACTCGAACCAGTCGTTCGAGGTGCCGACCCAGCCAGCATACTTGCCGTCGTTGTTGGTGAGCGAATAGGGCACCACGAGATGCGGCTTGCCTTCCACCGTCTGCCAGAACGGCAGCTCGTCGGCATAGGAGTCGGAGTCGTAGAGGAAGCCGCCTTCCTCGGCGACCAGGCGGCGCGTGTTGACGCTGGGTCCGTAGCGGCAATACCAGCCCAGCGGCCGCTCGCCGACGGTCTTCTGCAGCGAGGCCACGGCCTTGCGGATATGCTCGCGTTCCTCGGCCTCGCTCAGCTCATAGTGCTTGATCCAGCGCCAGCCGTGGCAGCACACGTCGAAGCCCGACTCGCGAATCGCCTGGGCGGCGAGTGGATTGCGCTCCAGCGCCAGGGCGCAGCCGAACACCGTCATCGGCAGGTTGCGTTCCTGGAACAGTCGCATCAGGCGCCAGAAGCCGACGCGGCTGCCGTACTCGAACATGCCCTCGGCGGCGAGATCGCGGCCCTTCACACCGGCGCCGATGCCGTGCGCCTCGGTGAGGCCGTTCTCGCTGTGGTCTTCGCCGTCCTGGACCGACGGCTCGGAGCCTTCCTCGTAGTTCATGACGAAGTTGACCGCCAGCCGCGCGCCATTGGGCCATCGCGGGTTCGGCGGCGTGGAGCCGTAGCCGACGAAATCGCGCCTGGGTTGCCAGCTCATGGGGCTTCTCCGATCGTGAACGGGGTTACCGGAACGAACTCCTCGTCGCCCGCCGTGCCGTCGCGCCACATGAAGACGGCGAGACGCGCCGGCCGGTCGAGCACGGTCAATCCATGATGCCAGGTGTTGGGGCGGTAGGTGACGCCCTGGTCGGGCCCGGCGATGAAGGCTAAAGCGCGCGCGACATCGGGGCCGCCCGTCGCGGCGTGCGGGCAGACCACGATCAACCAGCGCGCGATATCCAGCGGCATGAAGGTCTGCGAGGAGAATTCGTGGCGCTCCAGCAGGTTCGCCTCGAACGGCAGGCTGGCGGGCGGCGACCGATGCACCATCGACAGGCTGGGCCGCGCGTTCGGTCGCGCGTTGCCCAGGCCGCCTTCGAAATAGGCACGGCCGGGCTCGGCGGGCGTAGTCAGGACATCGCCATAGGGCGCGAAGTCTTCGGCGCTGAGCGGCCGGGCGATCAGGTGCATGGTTTCCTCCCTTCTTTCCTTCAGTCCCGGATGCGCCGTGTCAGGCCGACCAACCGGTCCATCACCAGCATCAGCGCCAGGACGGCCACGATCATCACGCCGGATACCGCGGCGACGCGCACGTCGAGGGTCGATTCCATCATGCCCCACAGGCGGATCGGCAGCATGTCGGTGCGCGGGCTCGACAGGAAGAGGGATATCGGCACGTTGTCGAGCGAGGCCATGAAGGCGAGGAAGGCGCCGGCGATGATGCCGGGCGCGATGATCGGCAAGGTGACGCGGCGGAACGTGTAGAAGCGCGACGCACCGAGGCTGGCGGAGCATTCCAGTAGCGAGATGTCGAGCTGGGCCAGGCTGGCGGTCGTCGTGCGCAGGACCAGCGGCACGATGACGATCGCGTGGCCGATCACGATCAGGTTCAGCGACGGCCGGAAACCCATCAGCGTGAAGTACATCAGCGCGGCCAGACCGAAGGCGAGGCCGGGCAGGATCATCGGCGACATGAAGACGGCGTCGGTGGCGCGCGCCCAGGGCGAGCGTGAGCGGGCCAGCGCCAGCGCCGCCATGGTGCCGAACAGGGTCGACGCCGCGGTCGCCCAGGCGGCGACCTCCAGGCTGTTGCTGGCGGCGCGATGGATCTGCCTGGAGCGCGCGGCGTCGAATAGTTGCTCGTACCACTGGAACGACAGGCCGGTTGGCGGGAACTTCAGCGACCTGTTGTCGGTCAGCGAGGTCAGCAGGACGATGATGACCGGCCCGACCAGGATCGCCAGCGCCAGCGCCGCCAGACCGCCGGTCACGGCGATGTAGGAGATATCCGAGAGGCTGCGCCGTCTAGCCGACATTGAGATACCGCGTGCCGCGGCGGCCGAGCGCCGAGATGGCGATGATGCCGGCGGTGACCGAGATCAGCAGAGCCAACGCCGCGACCGAGGCCAGCGGCCAGTTGTAGACCACCAGCGATTGCTGCCAGATCACCAGTGGCAGATAGACCAGCCGGTTGCCGCCGATGATCGACTGCGAGATGAAGGCGGTCGTGGCGCTGGCGAAGACCAGCACGCAGCCGGCGGTCAGGCCGGGCAGGCTGAGCGGCAGGGTGACGCGAAACAGCGTGCGCCAGCGCGAGGCGCCGAGCGCTGCGGAGGCGTCGCGCAGATTGGGATCGAGCCGACCCATCACGCTGATCAGCGGCAGCAGCATCAGCGGCATCTCGATCTGGGTCAGCGCGATCACCAGGCCGAGTTCGGTCTGCAGCAGGCGCAGCGGCGCGGCCGACAGGCCCAGCGCCATGACGGCCTGGTTCACCACGCCTTCGCGGCCGAGGATCACGATCCAGGCGAAGGTGCGCACCACGACCGAGGTCAAGAGCGGCAGGATGATGATGAACAGCAGCACGCGCTGCAGCGTCGGGCCGGCCGACATGTAGAGCAGGGCGAGCGGATAGCCGACGATGACGGTGGCGATCACGGCGTAGAAGCCCAGCTTCAGCGTGTCGAAGATCACCTTCCAGTAGAACGGATCACCGAGGAATTTCGCCCACATGGCGAAGCCCGGTTCCGTAAGCTTGTCGTCGCTGAAGATGCTGACGCCGACCAGGATCAAGAGCGGTGCCGCGAAGAAGGCGGCGTAGGCCAGCGCCAGCGGCAGCGAAAGCTGCCAGCCGGCGGGACGCAACAAAGCGGGCAGGCCGCCGATACGCGGGGTATCGGCGGCCGCCGCCAGACTCACTTCGCGACTTCCTTGTTGAAGCGCTCGATCCATCCCGCGCGCAGCGGGTTGATCTTGGTCCAGTCGTGGCGCACGAAGCCGCTCATCTCGTCGAGTGACTTCAGCGGCATGTCGGCGCTGAGCGCCACGTCCTTGTTCACCGGGGCGAACAGATAAGGGGGCTTCATCAGCTCGGCCTGGACGCCGGCGGAAATCACCGTGTCGAAGTACTTGTAGGCGTTGGCCGCTTCGGTGGCACCCTTGGCGATGTGCATGGTGGTGAAGAAGGCGACCGTGCCGGTTGTCGGCTTGACGAACTCGATGTCGATGCCACGGGCCTTCAGCGTGCCGACGGTCTGTACGTTGGTGTACATGATGTCGCACTGGCCTTGCTGGAACAGGCCGGGCATCGCCGCCGGCGCGCCGATGGCGGCGACCTTGGGCAGCACCTTCTTGATCTCGGTGAAGAACGGCTCGACGTTGGTTTCAGAGCCGCCGAAGATCTTCGCCATCTCGATGATCGACACGGTGCCGAACGTCGTCTGGAAGCCGGTCATGCCCAACCGCGAGACGTAGGGCTCCTTGAACAGGTCGTCCCAGCCCTTGGGCGCCGCGGCGAACTTCTTCGGGTTGTAGGCGATGCCGACGAATTGCGCGGCGACGGTGACGCCCCATTCGTCGACCAAGCCGGCCGGCAGCTTCGCGGCGTTGGCGAGCTTGGCGCCGTCGAACTTCTCGAACAACCCGTCGTTGATGGCGGTGACGCGCGGGCCGGGATCGAGCACGAAGGCGTCGAACGGCGGTGCGCCGCGCGCCGCCTTGACCTTGGCGATCTGGTCGACGGCGAACAGCGGCTGCATCTCGAGCTCGACATTGGACGCCTTCTTGAGCGCCGGCGCGACGATGGTGCGGAAGGCTTCCTCCCACGAACCGGGATAGGTCGCCGCCGTCACCGAGCCCTTGGCGAGCGCGCCGCGCGAGAGCAGCGCCGCGGCGCCGAGCGCACTCGCGCCGGCCATGAAACGACGTCGTGTCGCGGACTTCCTGGTCATGCTGTCACCCCTTGTTCATCGCTGTGTGGGCGTCGAAACAGGACCGGCCGCGCATGGGCCACCGGTCCACACCAAACCGACGCGCCCGGCGCGACGCGACCGAGGCGGGCTTCGGTGATCTTCAGCGTCGTGCCGTCGCGCGTGCGGGCATCGTGCACGGTGGTGCCGCCGATCGGCAGGCTGAGGCCGACCTCGACCGGCCAGCGGTCGCCGGCCGGGCTCTCGTGCAGCGCCAGTTGCTCGGGCCGGATCGACAGCAGCACCGGCTCGCCGGCGGCGCACTCGAGATCGCTGTGAACGGTCACGGCGCCGCCGGCCTCGAGCTCGACGAGCGTGCCGTCGTCACTACGCGCCGCGACGCGGGCGGCCAGCAGGTTGGTGCTGCCGATGAAGCCGTTGACGAAGAGGCTGCGCGGCGAGTCGTAGATCTCGACCGGCGTGTCGAGCTGCTCGACGCGGCCATGATTCATCACGGCGATGCGGTCGGCGATGCTCATCGCTTCTTCCTGGTCGTGCGTGACCATGATCGCCGTCAGGCCGAACTGCCGCTGCAGCCGCTTGACCTCGATCTGCATGTCGAGACGCAGATTCTTGTCGAGGGCGCCGAATGGTTCGTCGAGCAGCAGGATCGACGGCTCGATCACCAGCGCTCGGGCCAGCGCCACGCGCTGTTGCTGGCCACCCGAAAGCTGGCGCGGGAAGCGGTCGGCAAGCGCCGCGAGCCGGACGACCGACAGGAAATGCGCGACGCGCTCGCGGATCTCCGCGCGCGGGCGACGCCTGGCTTCGAGACCGTAAGCGATATTCTGCGCCACCGTCATGTGCGGGAACAGCGCGTAGTTCTGGAAGACGATGCCGATGTTGCGGCGCTCAGGCGGCAGGTCATCGACCGACACGCCGTCGATCAGCACACGGCCCGCGCTCTGACGAATGAAGCCGGCTACGGCGCGTAGCAGGGTTGTCTTGCCGCAGCCCGACGGCCCGAGCAGGGCGACGATCTCGCCGGGCCGGATCGACAGCGTCACGTCGTCGACGGCGGTAAAGGTGCCGAAGCGATGGGTGAGGCCGACGATGTCCAGCGCGTGACCAGCCACCGTGGCGTTTTCGTGCACGATCGCGGTTGCCACGATCAAATCATGAGCAACACGCGTGCCAGTATGGGGTCAAGCGGACGCTTATCTGGAATGCCCGAGCGCGCGGCATGCTGCATCCGTAACGCGCAGACGGTGCCCCGCCGCTGGGCGGTTCGCTCAGGCCTCGCGGCCGGCGAGTAATGCCTGGCAGGCGGCGAGGTGATCGCGGCTATGGATCAGGTCGAGATGGGCCTGCGGCCGCTCGATCAGGCGCGCATCGTGGCGTTGGGCGATGTCCATCAGCCGCGTCGCGGCCACCGCGTTGCCGGCGAAGGCCACGGTCTTCAAGCCGACGCGGAAGGCGGCCATGGCGTGGCCCGGCGCGCCGTCGCAATCGAGCACGATCTCGGCATCGACCTCGGCGAACAGCTCGTGCGCGCGCTTGACGATCGCCGCCCAGAAGGCCGCGCCGTGGGTGTAGGAGGCGCCGGCCGGGCTGATCAGCGTGACAGCCGCGTCGGCCTCCTGCGCGGCTTGCAGCGCCGCCGACACATGCTTCCAGCCGTGCACGACAATCACCGTGCGGCGCGGTGACTCGTCACGCCACGTCGTCGTCGCGACGCGCTGCGACGTGTTGGCCGGCGCGATTCTCGGCCGGGTCGCCGGCGCCGGCTTGGCGCGCGCGGGCTGCTTGCTCTTCATCCGCCTACGATGGAGCGGTTTCGGCGCAAGGGGAAGGGGGATGCGAGGCGCGCGCCGCCGCAGCGGCGCGCGCCCAGCCAATCAGCCCAGCTTGCCCATGGCGACGGCGGTGTCGCTCATGCGGTTGGAGAAGCCCCACTCGTTGTCGTACCAGCTCATGACGCGCACCAGCGTGCCGTCCATCACCTTGGTCTGGTCCATGTGGAAGACCGAGGAATGCGAGTCGTGATTGAAATCCACCGACACGTTGGGCTGGTCGGTCCAGCCCAGGATGCCCTTGAGCTGGTTGGCGGCGGCGCGCTTGATCGCCTCGTTGATCTCCTTGGCGTCGGTCTTGCGCTTGGCGACGAACTTGAAGTCGACGACCGAGACGTTGGGCGTCGGCACGCGGATCGCCACGCCGTCGAGCTTGCCGTTGAGCTCCGGCAGGACCAGGCCCACGGCCTTGGCGGCGCCGGTCGAGGTCGGGATCATCGATAGGTTCGCCGCGCGGGCGCGGTAGAGATCTTTGTGCATCGTGTCGAGGGTCGGCTGGTCACCGGTATAGGCGTGGATCGTCGTCATGAAGCCCTTCTCGATGCCGATGGCGTCGTTGAGGACCTTGGCGACCGGGGCCAGGCAGTTCGTCGTGCACGAGGCGTTGGAGACGATGACGTGGTCCTTGGTCAGCTTGTCGTGGTTGACGCCGTAGACCACCGTCAGGTCGGAGTTCTCGCCCGGCGCCGAGATCAGCACGCGCTTGGCGCCGGCGGCGAGGTGGGCCGAGGCCTTGTCCTTCGCCGTGAAGATGCCGGTCGACTCCATGGCGATCTCGACGCCCAGCGCCTTCCACGGCAGCTTCGCGGGATCGCGCTCGGCGGTCACCTTGATCTTGCCGCGGCCGACGTCGATCGTGTCGCCATCGACCTTGACCTCGCCGTTGAAGCGGCCATGCACCGAATCGAAGCGGAACAGGTGGGCGTTGGTCTCGACCGGGCCGAGATCGTTGATGCCGACGACCTCGATGTCCTTGCGGCCCGATTCGATGATGGCGCGCAGCACGTTGCGACCGATGCGGCCGAAGCCGTTGATGCCGACACGGACAGCCATGGTAATCCCTCCGTCTTGTTCAGTTAAGGCTTGCCGGCGAGCGCGCCGCGCGCCGCCGTGGCGATGGCTTCCGGCGTGATGCCGAAATGCTTGTAGAGATCGGTCGCCTTGCCCGAAGCGCCAAAGCCGCTCATGCCGACGAAGCGGCCGCGCCGGCCCAGCCAACGCTCCCAGCCGAATCCGCTCGCCGCCTCGCAGGCGACGCGCGCGGTGCCGTGCTTGCCCAGAATCTCGACGCGATACGCTTCCGGCTGTTGCGCGAAGAGCTCCCATGACGGCATCGACACGACAGCGGCGCTGATGCCGTCCTTGGCCAGCAGATCGCGCGCCGCGAGCGCCAGGGAGACCTCCGAGCCTGACGCCATCAGGCGCGCCTGGTCGGCGGGCGAGCCGGCGAGGATGTAAGCGCCTTTGGCCGAGCGGTTCTCCGCCACGCCGCCACAGATCGTCGGCAGGTTCTGGCGGGTCAGCGCGATGACGCTGGGGCTCTCGACCGAGCGCAACGCGAGTTCCCAGCACTCCGCCGTCTCGACCACGTCGGCCGGCCGGAACACTTGAAGATTGGGGATCGCCCGCAGGGCGGCGAGATGCTCGACCGGCTGATGCGTGGGACCGTCCTCGCCCAGGCCGATCGAGTCGTGCGTCATGACGTAGATCACGCGCAGGCCCATCAGCGCCGACAGCCGGATCGAGGGGCGGCAGTAGTCGGTGAATACCAGGAACGTGCCGCCATAGGGGATCGACCCGCCATGCAGGGCGATGCCGTTCATCGCCGCGGCCATCGCATGCTCGCGGATGCCGTAGAAGACGTAACGGCCGTCCCACGCGCCCTTCTGCAGCGGCTTGAGCGTCGCGGTGCGGGTGTTGTTGGAGCCGGTTAGATCGGCCGAGCCGCCGATGGTCTCGGGTAGCAGCGGATTGATCACCTCGAGCACTTCCTGGCTCGACTTGCGCGTCGCCCAGGACGGCTTCTCGGCGCTGACCTTGGTCTTGAAAGCCGATAGCGCGCCGTCGAGCGACGCGGGCAGGGCGCCCGACTGCCGACGATCCCATTCGAGGCGATCAGCCGCCGACATCGCGCCCAGCCGCGCCTGCCAGGCTTTGTGCGCGGTGGCACCGCGCGCGCCCAGCGCGCGCCAGGCGGCGAGAACGGTGTCGGGAATCACGAACGGCGCATGCGGCCAGCCGAGCTTGGCGCGCGCGCCCTCGATCTCTTCCTTGCCTAGCGGCGCGCCATGCGTGGCGGCGGTGCCGGCCTTCTTCGGCGCGCCATAGCCGATCACGGTGCGGCAGGCGATCATCGAGGGTTTGTCGGTGACCGCCTTGGCCAATGTCATCGCCCGCTCGATCTGCTCCGGGTCGTGGCCGTCGACGCGCTGCACATGCCAGCCGGCGGCGGCGAAACGCATCAGGTGGTCTTCCGAGGTCGACAGCGACGTCGCGCCGTCGATCGAGATGCCGTTGTCGTCGAACAGCACGATCAATCGGCCCAGGCCTAGATGGCCGGCGAGCGTGATCGCCTCCTGGCCGATGCCCTCCATCAGGCAGCCGTCGCCGGCGATCGCCCAGGTGTGGTGATCGACCACCGTGTCGCCGAAATGCGCCGCCAGCGAGCGCTCGGCGATCGCCATGCCCACGGCGTTGCCGAGGCCCTGGCCGAGTGGGCCGGTCGTGGTCTCGATGCCGGCGGCGTGGCCGTACTCGGGATGGCCGGCGGTGCGCGAGCCGACCTGGCGGAAACGCTTGATCTCCTCCATGGTCATATCGGCGTAGCCGGTGAGATGGAGCAGCGCGTAGAGCAGCATCGAGCCGTGGCCGGCCGACAGCACGAAGCGGTCGCGGTCGGGCCAGTGCGGATCGGCGGCGTCGAACTTCAGGAACTTCGAGAACAGCACGGTCGCGACATCGGCCATGCCCATGGGCATGCCGGGATGACCAGAGTCGGCCTGCTGTACCGCGTCCATCGCCAGCGCCCGGATGGCGTTCGCCATGTCGTGATGAGCGATGGCTTGCGAGCCTGGAGCGGCGGCGGTCGAAGCGGTCATGATCGGGGTTTCTGCGGGCGCGAGAGGCGGGAATCGGCCGGTTTGCCTGAGGGCGCGCACCATGCCGAGGGGTCCGCGTGGCGTCAATGCGCGCCATGTGCCGCTTGCCCTGCGTCGCGAAATGAGCACGCGGCGGCCACAGGGCCTTGAGACGGCAGCGCTTTTCGCCTATTTTTTGCGGTAGCGTTTAGATAACCGATTTGTGGACAACAACCAGATATTGCGTGTGGATTGCCCAACGCCCTCGACATATTGACGGTAGGGCTGCAAGCGCCCATTGTAGCGTCAAGCTGGAACAGGCGCAGGGCGAGTCCCACGAGAAAGAATTGCCGATGACAACGAAGCTCGACGAAGCCAAGGGCCTCGACGAGGCCAAGGGCAAGGTCAATAACGCGCTCAGCCGGCTCGAGAAGATGATCGAGCAACGCCTGCGTGAGGAAACCGCGCGGGCTGACGAGTTGGCCGCCAAGCTCTCGGCGCTGGAAAGCCAGCACGAGGAACTCAAGCGCGTCGCCTCCGATGTCGAAGCGCGGCTCGAGCGGGCCATGACGCACATCCGCGGTCTCCTGACGGCTGACCAGCGTTGACCACCTCAGTCGCCTGCTTCACACTGGCGACCAATAAAAAACGACTTAATCCCCCTCCAAGAACGAATGTGAGTGCTGGCCATGCCGCACGTGTCCGTCCGTATCAACGCCCGTCAGTATGAGATCGCCTGCGCCGAGGGCGAGGAGGAGCGCTTGCTGGCGCTCGCCGCCGACCTCGACGCATGCGTGGTGGATCTGCGCAAGCAGATCGTCGGCGCGCCCGAGATCAAGCTGCTGGTGCTCGGCGCGCTGATGATGGCCGATAAGGCGCGCGAAGCCGCGGGCCGCATCGAGCAGGCCGAGCTGGAAGCCGTCCGCGCGCGCAGCGAGCTGCAGATGCTGCGCCAGGAACTCGACGCCAGCCGTGCCGAGGCCGCGACACGTCGCACGGCGCAGCCCGAAGTCCGGCTGGAGGATCTGTTCTCCGGACTCGAGACCCGCATCGAAGGTCTCGCGCGCAAAGTCGCCGCCGCCTGACAGGAATGTTGTAGTAGCACCCGCCGATCCCTACATTGGGGACGGGGCGGAGTGCTGCGCGGTGCGTGGGCCGCAAAAACCCTGGGGCCAATGCTCTCCTCTAGGGAGCTGTTCCTGGTCTTGATCCTGGTCTCGATCACACGGCGCCCACCTGCGCAAGCAGGCCACAGAGGTTAAGCCGGGCTTTCACGGCCATCGTGGCGCCGCCCCACCTTTCTTTTCTCACGCCATGACCGACGAACCTCTCCTCCAGCTCAAGCGCGACTTGCGTATCGACATGATCGCGAAGCGCGCGGCGATCAGCGACGCCGCGCGGGCGGCGGCGCGCGACTCACTGATCCGCGTCTGGCGACGCGAGCGGCCGGTGCCGGTGCGCGAGGCGACCGGCACGGCGCCGGTTATCGCCGCCTTCTGGCCGATGGGCGAGGAGATCGACATCCGCCCGTTGCTGTTGGCGCTGCACGAGGATGGCCACCCGCTCTGCCTGCCGCGCACGCCCAAGCGTGGCGAGCCGCTGATGTTCCATGCGTGGCAACCAGGCGAGACGCTGGAACCCGGTCCGCTCGGCACTTCGCAGCCCCGGGGCGCGGCGCCGGTGATGGAGCCCGACGCGCTGATCGTGCCGCTGCTCGCGGTCGATCCCGCCGGCTTCCGCCTGGGCTATGGCGGCGGCTTCTACGACCGCACGCTGACGCGCCTGCGATCGCGCCGCGCCGTCACCGCCATCGGCGTCTGCTTCGACGACCAGCGCGTCGCGCGCGTGCCGACGGGTCCCAACGACGCAAGGCTGGACTTCCTTTTGACGGAGCGTGCGCTGCTCGCCTTCGCCTGAAGCTGGGCTAAGCTCCCGACCTGAAGCACGGGAGATACGCACATGACGACCGGCAAACCGAGCGCGCCGTTGGGAAACGTGGTGGCGCCGCTCGACGACTGGCTCGCGAAGCAGGCCAGAGAAGAGATCATCGAGCCCGACCTGCCGATCGTCGATCCGCATCATCATCTGTGGGATCGCGCCAACCATCGCTACCTGCTCGATGAGCTGCTGGCCGACACCGGCTCGGGCCACAACGTGGTCGCGACGGTGTTCGTCGACTGCATGGCGTTCTACCGCGGCGATGGCCCGCGCGAGATGAAGCCGATCGGCGAGACCGAGTTCGCCAATGGCGTCGCGGCGATGAGCGCCAGCGGCGTCTATGGCGCGACGCGCGCCTGCGCCGCCATCGTCAGCCATGCCGATCTCACCTTGGGCGCCAAGGCGCGCGCGGTGCTGGAGGCGCAGATCGCCGCCGGCAACGGCCGCTTCCGCGGCATTCGCCACGCGGCGGGCTGGGACGAAAGCCCATTGATCCGCAACAGCCACACCAATCCGCCCAAGGGCCTCTACGCCGACAAGACCTTCCGCGAGGGTTTTGCCCAACTGGCGCCGCTGGGCGTCTCGTTCGAGGCCTGGCAGTACCATCCGCAGCTGCGCGAGGTCACGGACTTGGCGCGCGCCTTCCCCGATACCTCGATCATCCTCAACCATTGCGGCGGGCCGCTGGGTATCGGCCCTTACGCCAACCAGACGCCGGGCGTCTACTCGCAATGGCGCAAGGACATGGCCGAGCTGGCGACGTGCCAGAACGTCACCGTGAAGCTGGGCGGGCTCGGTATGAAGGTCGGTGTCTTCGATCATTTCGATCGGCCGGTGCCGCCGACCTCGCGCGAGATCGCCGAGGCCTGGAAGCCCTGGATCGAGCACTGCATCGAGAGCTTCGGCGAAGCGCGCTGCATGTTCGAGAGCAACTTCCCGGTCGATAAGGTCTCCACCGGCTACGCCGTGCTGTGGAACGCCTTCAAGCGTCTTGCCTCAGGTGCGTCGGCGGCGGAGAAGACGGCGCTGTTCAGCGGCACGGCGGCGCGCGTCTATCGCCTCGGCTGACCACCCCTGTGCCGGGATGGTGAACCGAGTTGAGTTGATCGAGCCGATCCCGGCGGCCTCTCCTCGCGCTTCGACGATGGAGATGCCGATGCCGAGACTCTTCCTGCTGTTCGCCTTGATCCTGGCGCCGCTAGCCGCCGTCGCGTCGGAGAACGGCATCATCGCCGTGCCCAGTCCGCACAACGTCCAGGACTCCGTGACGAAGATCGAAGCCGTCGCCAAGGCGCGCGGGCTGACGATCTTCGCGCGCGTCGACCACTCGGGCGAAGCGAAAGGGGCCGGCCTCGACATGCCGCCGACGCAGCTGCTGGTGCTCGGCAATCCCAAGGCCGGCACGCCGTTGATGCTGGCCAAGCCGTCGCTGGCCATCGACCTGCCGCTCAAGATTCTCGTCTGGCAGGACGCCGCCGGCAAGGTTTGGGTCGGCTACAACGATCCCGCGTTCCTGAAGCAGCGGCACGGGCTGACCGATGAGCAGGCCAAACCGCTGGGCGCGCCGGGTGGCCTGATCGAGGCGGCGCTGAAGTAAGCGCTTCCGTCGGGCCGGGCGTGGTGGTGAACTGCGCGCCGTTCACCATACGGATGATCGAGGAACCATCGCCATGAGCATCTATGAACTGCGCGTCTATCGCTGCGTGCCGGGCCGGCTGCCGGCGCTGCTGAAGCGCTTCGAGACCATCACGCTGAAGATCTGGGAGAAGCACGGCATCAAGCAGGCCGGCTTCTGGACCGTGCTGGTCGGCGAGTCGAACCAGGATCTCTATTACCTGCTGCAATGGGACTCGCTGGCCGATCGCGAGACCAAGTGGAACAAGTTCGCCGCCGACCCGGAATGGCACGCCAAGCGCGCCGAGACCGAGAAGGACGGCGCGATCGTCGCCAATGTCAGCGTTCAGTTCCTGTCGCCGACCAGCTTCTCGTCGGTCAAGTGACCCGCAGGGTCATCCTGAGCGTGGCGAAGGATCCAGGTCCTTCGCTGGCGCTCAGCATGACGGGGAGTCAGTGCCCGCTGACCTTGCCCGTCGCCTGCGTGGGGTAGGTCAGCCGGTCGACATAAGCGATGCCGATCGCCGAGACGATAAAGGTCAGGTGGATGATGGTCTGCCACATCACCGCGGCCTCGGTGAAGTTCGCCTTCGGCCCGCCTAGCCCGCCTGCCTCGATGAAGGTGCGCAGCAGGTGGATCGAGGAGATGCCGATGATCGCCATCGCCAGCTTGATCTTCAGCACGCTGGCGTTGACGTGGCTCAGCCATTCCGGCTGGTCGGGATGGCCTTCCAGCCGCATGCGCGACACGAAGGTCTCGTAGCCGCCGACGATCACCATGATCAGCAGGTTGGAGATCATCACCACGTCGATCAAGCCCAGCACGATCAGCATGATCTCCTGCTCGGTGATCTTCAGCGCAGTGGCCACGAGATGCCACAGCTCCTTGATGAACAGGAAAACGTAGACGCACTGGGCGACGATCAGACCGAGATAGAGCGGCAGCTGCAGCCAGCGCGAGCTGAAGATCAGCGCCGGCAGGATGCCGAGGCGGGGGCGTTCGTGTTGTGGATCGGCCATGGGTTCCGTCGAGGGGTTGGGTGCGCCGCAACATCGGCGTAGGCGACAGCGATTTCAAGACGGATATCCTGCCGTCAGAAAAAGAACCCCGAGGTCAGAAAATGGTACACGCCGATCGCCGCGATGCCGGCCAGGATGGCGTAGTGGACGGCGCGATTGCCCCAGATCGTGGGTTGCCGCGACAGCTTCAGGGCGACCATCGCCGCCAGAACGACGGCCACCGGGCCGGCGATCAGCGCGCCATAATTGAGGGTGATGTCCTCGACGACCACGCCGTTGACCGTGCGCCGGGACGAGGTCGTGAAGCCGATCAGATAGGTGCCCAAGGCCACGGCAAGCGCGACCCATTTGCCCTCCATGTAGCTCATCATCTGATCGTAGATGTCCGACATTCCCGGCGCCCCCCGTCCTTTGCGGCAGTCTCGCCCGGTTGTGGCGGCTTGTCATCGGTCCTGGACTGCGCGAGCCTGTCGCCATGACGCTGACCATCACCCCCCGCGACCCCGCCCGCCCCGACTTCGCCGGTGAAGTCCGGGGCATCGATCTGCGCAAGCCGTTGACGCCGGACGAGGTGTCGGCGGTCGCCGCGGGCATGGACCACTACGCCGTGCTGGTTTTCCGCGGCCAGGACATCGACGACGAGCAGCAACTCGCCTTCAGCCGCAAGTTCGGGCCGATGGAGACGGCGACCGGCGACATCGCCAAGCCGGAGGACCGCCGGCTCAGCATGGACGTCAACGACATCTCCAACCTCGACAAGAACGGCAATGTGCTGGCGCGCGACGATCGCAAGCGGCTGTTCAGCCTCGGCAACATGCTCTGGCACTCCGACAGCTCGTTCAAGGCGACGCCGGCCAAGTACTCGGCGCTCTCGGCGCGCGTGATCCCGGAAAGCGGCGGCAACACCGAGTTCGCCGATATGCGCGCGGCGTGGGACGCGCTCGACCAGGAGACCAAGGACCTGGTGCGCGACATGGTGACGGTGCACAGCCAGATCTTCTCGCGCGGTATCCTCGGCTTCACCGACTTCACGGATGACGAGCGCGAGAAGTGGGCGCCGGTGCGTCAGCGCCTTGTGCGCCGTCATCAGTCGAGCGGCCGGCTGTCGCTCTACCTCTCCGCCCATATCGGCGGCATCGAGGGCTGGCCGATGCCCGAGGCGCGCGCGCTGATCCGCGACCTCACCGAGCACGCGACGCAGCGCCAGTTCGTTTACGCCCATGTCTGGCGGCCGCGCGACCTGGTGATGTGGGACAATCGCGCGACGATGCATCGCGCGCGGCGCTACGACGCCACCAAGGTGCGCGACATGCACCGCACCACGAACGCCGACAGCGCGCCGACGCTGGAACAGCCGGTCTGAGGCTGGAGGCGTGGCTCGTCGTTATTTCCCCTGGGCGCGTCTGCCCGACGACGAGCTCCTGAAGCTGCGGCTGAAGGACCTCAAGGTCCGCGTCGAGGGCACCTGGCTGGAGGATTGCCTCGCCGAGCTGCATATCGAGCTGGAGCAGCGCGGGCTCGCCATCAAGCCGCACGCCTGGATCTCCGACGAGTGGTTCAGCCCCGACACGACGCCGGGCATCGCCGTCCCTTTCTATCTTGCCCATCCCCGCCTGATGCGGCTGGAACGGCGCAAGATCATCGACGTCGAGGGCGGCACGATCCCGGAGTGCATGAAGATCCTCAGGCACGAGGCGGGCCACGTCGTGCGCCACGCCTATCAGCTCAATAGACGCCGCCGCTGGCAGGAGCTGTTCGGCCCGTCGACCACGCGCTACCCGAAATATTACCGACCCAATCCGGCGAGCAAGAACTACGTCCAGCACCTGCGGCTGTGGTACGCGCAAAGCCACCCCGACGAGGATTTCGCCGAGACCTTCGCGGTGTGGCTGCGGCCGCGGTCGGACTGGCGGCGGCGCTACGCCGACTGGCCGGCGCTCCGGAAACTGGAATACGTTGACGAGCTGATGCAGGCGATCGCCGGCGAGAAGCCGATCCTCACCAAGCGGCTCAAGGTCGAGCCGCTGAGCCGCAACACGCGCACGCTCGAGGAGCACTACCGCAACAAGCAGGCGCTCTACGTCGTCGACACGCCCAAGACCTACGACCGCGACCTCACGCGCATCTTCTCCAGCGATCCGCGTCACGCGCGCTCGCCGGCGGCATCGACCTTCATCCGCCATCATCGCGCCGAGATCCGCCAGCTCGTCGCCAAGTGGACCGGCGAGTACCAGCTGACCCTCGACGCCGTGCTCGACGCCATGATCGACCGCTGTCGCGAGCTGAGGTTGCGCGCCGTGGGACCGCTGCACAAGCTCAAGACAGACTTCACCGTGCTGCTCACGGCGCGCGCGGTCCACTCGCTCTATAGCCCCTCCCGCCGCGAATGGATCGCGATGTGACGGGCTCACACGGCGTCACACCAACCACCCTCTCGCCACAGGCGGGGAGAGGGAGAGGCATGCCATGAAACGCCTGCGCATCATCGTCCTGATGCATCCCGACCTGGTGCCGCCGGATAAGCTGGATGGCGTCGATCGCGAGACCGCGCCGTGGAAGACCGAGTACGACGTGGTCAGCACGTTGCGCGCGGCCGGCCACGACGTGAAAGCCCTGGGCGTACAGCACGAGCTGAGGCCGATCCGCGACGCCACCGATTCCTTCAAACCGCACGTCGTCTTCAACCTGCTGGAGCAGTTCCACGGCGAAACGGCCTACGACCAGAACGTCGCCTCCTATCTCGAGCTGGCGCGCGTGCCCTATACCGGCTGCAACCCGCGCGGCTTGATGATCGCGCGCGGCAAGGATCTGTCGAAGAAGCTGTTGAGCTATCACCGCATCCCGGTACCGGCTTTCGCCGTCTTTCCGCGCGATCGCAAGGTCCGCAGACCCAAGCGGCTGGAGCTGCCGCTGATCGTCAAGAGCCTGAGCGAGGACGCCTCGGTCGGTATCGCCCAGGCCTCGGTGGTCGACAGCGACGAGAAGCTCGCCGAGCGCGTCGCCTTCATCCACGAGCGCATCGGCACCGACGCCATCGCCGAGCAGTATATCGAGGGCCGCGAGCTCTATGTCGGCGTGCTGGGCGGCGGCGGGCGCCTGCATGTGCTGCCGGTGTGGGAGATGGAGTTCGGCGACCTGCCCGCCGGCGCCATCAATATCGCCACCGCCAAGGTGAAGTTCGATCCCAAGTACCAGGAACGCCGCGGCATCGTGCAGGGCCCGGCGAAGGACCTCACGCCGGAGCAGACGCAGCGTATCCAGCGTATCGTCAAGCGCATCTGCCGCGTGCTGGTGCTCGACGGCTATGTGCGCATCGATTTCCGCCTGAGCGCCGCGGGCGTGCCGTACTTCATCGAGGCCAACCCCAACCCAGAGATCGCGCTCGGCGAGGAATTCGCCGAAGCGGCGAAGCACGGCGGCATGCCGTACCCGGCGCTGCTGCAACGCATCCTCGCGCTGGGCATGCGCCGCGGTATCGCGGTGGGCGCTTGAAACTACGGGCAGCCCGTACTATATGATCGATGACGAATTCGACTGGGATCACGCGAAGGCCGCGGCGAACTTCGCGAAGCATGGCCTCTCGTTCGAGCGGGCGAAGCTGGTGTTCCGCGATATCGCGAGGCTCGAAGCGTACGACGATCGCCGCGACTACGGCGAGGATCGGTTCATTGCGACGGGCGATGCCGGAGGCGTCATTCTCGTCGTGGCTTACACTGAAAGGGAAGGGCGTGTGCGGATCATCTCGGCCCGCCGCGCAACCAGACATGAGCAGCAAACGTACGCCAAAAACCGCGGTGACTGATCTGCGACCTATGAGCGACGACGAGGTCGAGGCAGCGGCGCTGTCGGATCCCGATAATCCACCGCTGACGCCAGCGGATTTCAGGCGGATGAAGCGCGTGCCGCGGGTCAAGATCATTCGCCGTACGCTTGGCCTCAGCCAGGAAGAGTTCGCGGCCCGCTATCGCATCCCGCTCGGCACGCTGCGCGACTGGGAGCAGGGCCGCTCCGAGCCCGACCAGGCTGCGCGTGCCTATCTAAGCGTGATCGCCAAGGAACCCGATCTGGTGAGGCGAGCACTTGCCTCCAAGAAGGCCAACGCGGCAGCGTAAAGGGAGACGGTCGATGCTCACGCTCTACTTCTGCCCCGGCACCAGCTCGATGGCGCCGCACATCGCGCTGCACGAGATCGGCGCGCCGTTCGAGACGCGCGCCATTTCGCTGCGCCAGAAGACCAACCGCACGCCCGAGTACCTCGCGCTCAATCCCGAGGGCAAGGTGCCGACCTTGCTCGTCGATGGCCGGCCGCTGACCGAGGTCGCGGCGATCCTGCTCTACCTCGCCCGGCGCTATCCCGAAGCGGGCCTGCTGCCGAGGGACGACATCGAGGCCGAGGCGCAGGCTGTGTCGTGGATGTCGTTCATCGCCGCCACGGTGCATCCGGCGCGCCGCCAGGGATTGGAGCACGCGCGTAGTGTCTACGCCGTCGTCGAGAAGCGGCTGGGCGATCGCACCTGGGCGCTGGGCGATCGCTTTTCGATCGCCGACATCCATCTCTTTCGCCTGTTCTGGCGCTTTCGTACCTCGCTCAATCCCGAGCCGGGCGAGTTCCCTTCGCTCGTCGCGCACCACGATCGTATGATGGCGCGGCCGTCAGTGAAGAAGACAATCGAGGTCGAGTCTGTGGTCGGTTACGAACTGCCGCCGTGATGGTGCGCGCATGGCGGCCGACCTTCCTGCTGCGCGCCGTGCCTACGCCGAAGATCTCGCGCGCCTCGGACCCATGGCGCAGACGCCCGGACTGACGACGGCCTTCGCCACCGTGCCGCGCGAGCGGTTCCTCGGCGCTGGCCCATGGCGTATCATCGTGCCGAGGACGATGGGCAATGAGGTCTTCGTGTCGCCCGATGCCGATCCCGCCCATCTCTATCGCGATGTTCTCGTTACCATCGACGCCGCGCGCGGCATCAACAACGGCCAGCCCAGCCTGTGGGCGCGCGCGTTCGATCGGCTCGGTCTCAGGCCCGGCGCGCGCGTGCTGCATGTCGCGGCCGGCACCGGCTATTACAGCGCCATCCTGGCCGAGACGGTCGGGTCGACCGGCCGCGTCGTCGCCGTGGAGTACGAAGCCGATCTCGCCCAGCGGGCGCGCGCCAACCTCGAACCCTGGCCGCAGGTCAGGCTCGTGCACGGTGATGGCCGTACGCACGATCCTGGATTCGATGTCGATTGCATCGTGGTCTGCGCCGGCGCGACGCATCCCGCGCCGCTATGGCTCGATCGCCTCACGGCTGGCGGCGTGATGGTGATGCCGCTGACCGGGCGCTACGGCTGGGGCTTCATGCTGCGCGTCGAGCGCCGCGGAGAGACGTTTGCGGCGTCGTCAGTGAGCGGCGTCGGCATCTATCCCTGCGCTGGCGGCCGCGACGTTGCGGCCGAAGGCAAGCTGCAGACAGCGCTCGACGGGCTCACCAGCAACACACCGCCGATCAAGGCGTTGCATCGCGGCGCGCCTGACGCGAGCGATCGCCCACGCGTCTGGTATGCTGGTCCCGGGTTCTGGCTCGAGCGGGCGTCGGAGGCGACATGAGGCGGATTCTATTCTTTCTGCTGCTGTTCCTTGCGGCGCCTGCCGCCGCTGAACCGGTGCGGCTGTTCGACAACGTGTTGTCGTTCGATCTACCACCGGCGTTCCGGCCGATGACCGCCGCGGACATCGCCAAGAAATACCCGACCCAGAATCCGCCGCAGCACGGCTACACCGACAGCGACAATCTCATCGTGACGCTTGTGGCGACGCGCAACGTCAATCCCGGCCACACGCCCGACAAGCTGAAAGCCTTCGGTGAAGCGATCCATCGGAGTATCTCGGGTCGCGCCGGGATCACGATGCATCGCCACGGCGTGACCTCCATCGGCGGCGCCGAGTGGTACGCCCTCGACTTTGCCGCGGAGACGGCCAACGAGCCCGTCGAGAACCGTCTGCGGGTTGGCATTCGGCAAGGATACGTCGTGATCTTCTCGGTCAACGCAACAACGCGCGTCTTCCCGCAGCGCGAGGCCGAGCTGCTGCGCGTGCTGGAGACGTTGAAGCTCGACTGATCAGCCCGCGCCGTTGGTCATCGCCTTGGCCAGCGAGGCATGGAAGTCGTGCAGCCCCGGCTCGTTGCGGCCGAACACGACGTGGTCCTGCGCGCCGCTGTGAAAGCCCTGCTGGATCGTGCGCGCCATCGGGAAGTCCTCGACCTGCACGGTGCCGCGCAGGATCTGCCAGTTCTTTTCCCACTTCTCGCGATCGGCCGCGCGCACCTCGCGCTCCGGGCTGATCAGCCAGGTGCGCACGATGCAGCGGTTGGGATCGGCGCCATCAGGCACCGCCGTCCAGAACTCGACGTGGTCGCGCTGCCAGACGACGATGGCGTTGGGGAAGACGCGATGGATGCCGACGATGTGGTCGCCGAGCTGGCGCTGCTCGATCGGCAGGTGGCGCACCGCTTCGTAGCTCTTGCGCGGTGCCACGAAGCGGCCGTGCTTGCCCAGTTGATCATAGACGCCGCCACGGCCCTCGATGAAGCGGCCCACGGTTTTGTTGTGCAGATGCGGCACGTGATAGAGCTCGAGGAAGGTGTCGACCACGAGCTTCCAGTTGAGCTGCTCGGGATAGCGCTCGAAACGGAACACGCCACCCTCGGCGATCTTCATCTCCGCCAGGACCGCGTTCATCGGCCCGAGGAAGGCCTCGATGTCGACCGCGCCGCCTTCGATCGGGCCGAACCACACCAGCCCATGGCGCTCGGCGACGGGCAGGGGCACCAGCGCGCGACTGGCGCGGTCGATGCCGCTGAAGGCCTCCTGCTGCGGAATGTGGCGCAGGCTGCCGTCGGTGCCATAGACCCAGGAGTGGAACTTGCAGGTGAAGGTGGCCTTGTGGCCGGCCTCCTCGTCGACCACGCGGCAGCCGCGGTGGCGGCAGACATTGTGGAAGGCGGCCAGCTTGCCATCGGCCTGGCGCACGATGAGCGCGGACACGCCATCGATGTCGATGGTGCGGAAATCGCCAGCCCGCGCCAGCTCGGCGGAGGCGGCGACGATCAGTGGCTGGCGGCGGAACAGCGTATCGCGCTCGCGCTTCAGATGCTCGGCGTCGATGTAGTGCGAGACCGGCTGGCGGTACTCGGCTTCGGCCATCATCGTCGTATTGGCCGCCAGCAGTCCGGCGATCTGCTCGCCCAGCCGGTGTTCAGTCGCGACATCCATGGCACTCTCCTCCGCTGGCCGCATGATGACGCAGGGCGGGCGGGCAGGGCAATATGGCGGGCTGGAAGGTAGGTGGCGTGATGAAAGTGTTGTTCTGCGGCGATATCGTCGGGCGTAGCGGGCGCGATGTGGTGTTGCGCGAGGTGCCGCGCCTGCGCAAGGCGCTGGGTCTCGATTTCGTCGTGGTCAACGGCGAGAACTCGGCCGCCGGCTTCGGCATCACCGCCAAGATCTGCGCCGAGCTGCATGCCGGCGGCGTCGACGTGATCACCGGCGGCAACCATTCCTGGGACCAGAAGGAGGTCATGGCGCATATCGCCCAGGACAAGCGCCTGCTGCGGCCCATCAACTTCCCGCCCGGCACGCCGGGCTGGGGCGCCAATGTCTACGACGCGGCCAAGCGCCAGAAGGTGCTGGTGATCAACGTGATGTGCCGGCTGTTCATGGACCCGCTCGACGATCCCTTCCGCGCGCTCGACGCCGAGCTGGCCAAACATCGGCTGAAGGGCACGGCCGACTTCATCCTCGTCGACGTGCATGGCGAAGCCACGAGCGAAAAACAGTCGATCGGCCATTTCCTCGACGGCCGCGTCTCGGCGGTGATCGGCACGCATAGCCACATCCCCACGGCCGATTCCTGGATTCTGCCTGGCGGTACGGCCTATCAGACCGACGCGGGCATGTGCGGCGATTACGACTCGGTGATCGGCATGAAGAAGGACGTCGCCATGCAGCGCTTCATCCGCAAGATCCCGGGTGAGCGCCTGTCGCCGGCGGAGGGCGAGGGGACACTGTGCGGCGTGCTGATCGAGAGCGACGACGCCACCGGCCTGGCCCGCTCGATCCAGCCGGTCCGCATCGGCGGACGGCTGCCGGCGACCGTCATCGGTGCGCCATAGTCGGCACCTATGCTGCTATCGTGAAATGAGCAGGCACTTCGGTGCTGATTCGTTCCAAATTCTCCACGGGTTGTAGGTGGACGGGGGTGCCGATCACTACATCCGGTATGGTCGAGACTCTTGTTGACGGCACCCGAAAAAGAATCAAAAGTCATTGTTATTGAACGGTTTTTTCTTAAATCGTTCGCCGAATTTCCCAGTTAGAGGGGGCGTCGGAACCAAGGTTCCGACGTTTTTTAGGCGGGGGTCTCTGACCCCCGCCCTTTTTTTGTTTTCAACGCCAAGCTGTGGAAAAACCTAGGGGATATCCACCACGACGTGGCCGATCTTGCTGCCGTCCTCGACGGTGAGATGGGCTTCGGCGGTCTTCGCCAAGGTCGCGCGCGAGGCGATGTTGAACAGCGCGTTGCCGTTCGCTACCCAGCGCTCGATGTCGCGGAAACACTGCGCGCGCTGCTGCGGCGTGATGGTGTAGACCAGCACCGGCCGCAGCACGACGTTCTTCACGATCGAAGCGAAGAACGACAGCTCGGCGGTGGGCGCCTTCGAACCGTAATAGGCCAGTACGCCCTCCGGCTTCAGCATCGCCAGGTCCATCGCCAGGTTTTCGCCCAGCTCGACCTCGACGATGCGATCCAGCCCGCGACCGCCGGTGATCGCCTTCACGCGCTCCCCGACATTCTCGCCGCGATAGTTGATGACGTGATGCGCGCCCGCGGCCCTGGCATGCGCCGCCTTGGCCTCGCCGCTCACCGTCGCGATCACCTCCGCGCCGGCCCAGCGCGCGAGCTGCACCGCGTAGTGGCCGACGACGCCGGCGGCGCCCGAGACCAGCACGGTCTGCCCGGTGGGCGAGCCGTCGGCGAACAGGCAGCGATGCGCGGTCATCACGGGAATGCCCAGGCACGCACCCTGCGCGTCGTCGAGCCCCTGGGGCAGCGGCACCGCGAACTCCGCCGGCAGCGCGCAGAGCTCGGCCGCCGTGCCGCCGGCGCGCAGATAGGCGGCGTTGAACACCCACACGCGCTCGCGGACACGCGACGAGGGCACGCCGGAACCGACCGCGACGATCTCGCCCGCGCCGTCGCTATGCGGCACCTGGCGCTTGAGCGTCATCTTGGCGCGCAAGCCCATGCGGCTCTTCACATCGGACGGATTGACCGCCGACGTGCGCATGCGCACCACCACCTCGCCGGCACCAGGCGAGGGATCCGGCATGTCGCCGACCACCAGCACCTCGTCGGCCGGACCATTACGCTCGTACCAGCACGCTTTCATGTCGCCCTCAGTCCTTTATGTCTGACGAATGATACCGATGCTCCGGCGGTACCTCTGCGGCGGCGATCGCCTGGATGTCTTCGTCGGTCAATTCCTCGACGAGCAAGGCCTCCCGCCAATAGCCGCTGTGGTCTGGGGCGTCAGGTCCGATCATGTCGAACGATATACCGTCGTTTCGTGGGTGCCGAACAGCGGAGTCAGCGCCCACCCCTGGCGAGCAGCGCCAGTGCCTTCACCTTGGTCGCCTCGTCCGCGCTGCCCGCGTTGCCGCTGTCGAAAGGCGGTTGCGGATCGTATTCGATGGCGAGCTGCAGGCCGCGCGCCGTCGGCTCGTCGGTGAGCGCGGCGGCGAGCGTCAGCGCCATGTCGATGCCGGCCGAGACGCCGGCGGCGGTGATCACCTTGCCGTCGCGCACGACGCGCGCGTTGGCCGGCGTGGCGCCGAACTTCGCCAGCGACTTCAGCGCCGCCCAATGCGTCGTGGCGCGTTTGCCCTGCAGCAGGCCGGCGGCGCCCAGGATCATGGCGCCGGTGCAGACCGAGGTGGTCCAGCGCGTCGTGGCATCGATCGCGCGTACCCAATCCAGCGTGCGTTGGTCGTCGAGCTGCGGTCGGACATTGCCCGAGCCGGGCACGACCAGCACGTCGGCCGACGCGACCTGGGTGAATGGCACGGTGTCGTCGAACACCAGCCCGGTATCGGTCTTGACCCGCGCGCCGTGGCGGCTGGCGACCACGGCCTGGGCACCGGGCAGGCGCGAGAGCACCTCCCACGGCCCGATGGCGTCGAGCGTGGTCATGTCGTCGTAGAACAGGAAGGCGATGCGCATGGCCGCTCCCGATATGCTAGAAAGCCGCAACAGGCAACCAAGCAAGCTTCCCCCGAACCATGGCCGGCCATTCACAGTTCAAGAACATCATGCACCGCAAGGGCGCGCAGGACGCCAAGCGGGCCAAGATCTTCACCAAGCTGCTGCGCGAGATCACCACGGCGGCCAAGCAGGGGCTGCCCGATCCGGCCGCCAATCCGCGCCTGCGCGCCGCCGTGATCGCCGCGCGGGCCAGCAACATGACGCGCGACACGATCGAGCGCGCCATCAAACGCGCCTCAGGCGTCGGCGGCGAGGCCGACTATGTGGAGATGCGCTATGAGGGCTATGGCCCGGGCGGCGTGGCGCTGATCGTCGAGGCGCTGACCGACAACCGCAACCGCACCGCGTCCGACGTGCGCTCGACCTTCGCCAAGTACGGCGGCAACATGGGTGAGAGCAACAGCGTGTCGTTCATGTTCGACCGCGTCGGCGAGTTCAAGTTCCCGCTCTCCGCCGGCAACGCCGACGACGTGATGGAAAAGGCGATCGAGGCCGGTGCCGACGACGTGCAAAGCGTCGAGGGCGAGGAGGGCTATCACGAGATCACCTGCGCCCAGGACGATTTCGCCGCTGTGCGCGAGGCACTCGAGAAGTCGCTGGGCCAGCCGAGCAGCGCCAAGATCGTCTGGCGCGCCAGGATCACGGCGCCGGTCGAGGGCGAGCAGGCGCAGAGCCTGTTCAAGCTGATCGAGCAGCTCGAGGACAACGACGACGTGCAGAACGTCTACGCCAATTTCGAGATGTCCGACGCCACCATGGCGAGTTTGGCGGGGTAGGGTGAGGGGTTCATGCGCCTGATCGGCCTCGACCCCGGATTGCGCAATACCGGCTGGGGCGTGATCGAGTCGGAAGGCAGCCGGCTGACTTTCGTCGCTTGCGGCGTCGTGCAGTCCGACGCGGCGCTGTCGTTGGCCGAGCGTCTCTGCGAACTCTTCGACGGCGTCACCGCGGTGATCCGCGAGTGGCAGCCGGTGGAAGCCGCGGTCGAGGAGACCTTCGTCAACAAGAACCCCAACTCGACGCTGAAGCTCGGCCAGGCGCGCGGCGCGGTGCTGATGGCGCCGGCCAAGCTCGGTCTCGTCGTGATGGAGTACGGCGCCAACCACATCAAGAAATCCGTGGTCGGCGTCGGCCATGCCGAGAAGCAGCAGGTCGAGCTGATGGTGTCGCGCCTGTTGCCCGGCGTCACCGCCACCGCCGACGCTGCCGATGCGCTGGCCGTCGCGATCTGCCACGCCCATCATCGCCGGACCGGCCACAAATGGGTCGCGGGCAAGGTGCAGGCCGGCGCCGAAGGCGGCGAGATCGGCGCCGTGCGCGGCGGCCGTGTCGGCGCGGGCCGCGGCAAGAGCGGCGTACGGGGATCACAGGCGGAGTGGGAGCGCGCCATGCTGGCGCGGGCGACCAAACGATGATCGGACGACTGCGCGGCACCATCGAGCAGGTCGACGAGGATTCCTGCGTCGTCGACGTCAACGGCGTGGGCTACGTCGTGCACGCCTCCGCGCGCACCCTGCGCGAGCTGTCGCCGGGCATCGAGGCGCGGCTGCTGGTCGAGACCGTGGTGCGCGAGGACGCGATCCTGCTCTATGGCTTCGTCGCCGCCGCCGAGCGCGATTGGTTCCGTATCCTCACCACGGTGCAGGGCGTCGGCGCCAAGGTGGCGCTGTCGCTGCTCTCGACGCTCGCACCCGACGAACTCGCCTCGGCCATCGTCGCGCAGGACAAGGCGTCGCTGAACCGCGCATCAGGCGTCGGCCCCAAGCTCGCCGCGCGGCTGACCACCGAGCTCAAGGACAAGGCGACGCAGTGGGGCGCGATCCCCGGCGCGCGTGCCGCGACGGCGGGAGCGAAAACCGACACGCCGGCTACGGCGCCATCTGCTAACGAGGACGCGATCTCCGCCCTGGTCAATCTCGGCTACAAGCGCATGGAAGCCTTCGGCGCCATCGCCCGCGTCGCCCAACGCCTGGGGGCCGACGCCAAGATCGACGCGCTTATCCGCGAGGGCTTGCGCGAACTGGCGCGCTAGCCAACCTAGAAGCGCGCGACGCCGGCGTCCAAGCCCATGCAGATTCGCCCGGCGATGACATAGTTGTTCGGCGACATCGCGACGTGCTTCACGGCGACATGAACGTCGCGCGCGCGGCGCTCCAACGGCGCACTCGCGAAGATCGAGACGGTCCCCGCCACAGCCGACAGCATGTCGACAATGCGCACAGCGCTTTCCGCCGCGTGGGCGCAGGCCGCCCGGAACAGGGCGCGCGCACGGATCGGCCGGTCGCCGCCAATGTCGGTGGCCGTCATAAGCTCGGTAATGGTCTCGATCAGAAAAGCGCGCGCCGCGTGATGGAGCGCTTCGACACGGCCAACCTCGGCTTGGACGATTTCGCGATCGCGTAAGGCGGCCGACGTGCCCCGGCGCGACGTCGTGCCTGCCAGCCCAATGAAGTCGGAGATTGCCGCGCGCGCGATGCCCAATGGAACGACGGAGACGGTCAGCGGATAGATCGATGCCACCGGCAACCGGTAGAGGATATTCGGCTGGGTCGGCGGCGGATCCACGAACGGATGTGCATGGGCGGCGGGAACGAAAACATCGCGTGCCTCGAAATCGCAGCTGCCGGTGCCACGCATGCCCGCTACGAACCAGTTGTCGACGATGGACACGCGCCCAGCCGGGAGATGGCAGCAGACCAGTTCGGGCACAGCGGCCGGCACCGGTGATGCCACGGCGCATAGCCCCATCGCCCACGTCGCGTGGTGAATGCCGCTGCCGAACGGCCAGCGCCCGGTGACGCGATACCCGCCGTCGACCGGCACGGCTTCGCCAACCGCTCCCGTCGACGAGACGATGAAGGCGCGTCGGTCGGCGAACCAGTCACCAGCGACTTCCGGCGCCAGATAGCCGCCGACCCGGCTCATGCCGCCACCGTTGCCAACCAACCAACCAACCGATCCATCGAGCTCGCTCGCGGCCTCGACCACGCGCATGAAGCCGTGCGGCGAGAGCTCTGGCCCGCCCAGCGCCTTCGGCAGCAGCAGGCGAAACGCGCCGATGTCGCACAGGGCGTCGAATACCGGCTCGGGCAGCCGCCGCGCGCTGTCGAACGAGGCCCGATGCTTCTCGATCAGCGGCCGCAGACCGCCGAGCTGCTCGACCAGGCGATCGACACGATTGGCTTCGTGCGTACTGATCCAGCTGTCGGGCATGGCTTTCGGTCCTTGGTTAACGGATCGACTGTCCGGTCCCGCGTGCCGTGCGGCAAGTTCGTAGAATTCAGGTGCGGTGCGATCCTATTCATCTAGAGTCGCGCCATGAGGGCGCTGCCACCATTGCCCGGACTGCGGGCCTTCGAGGCCGCCGCGCGGAATCTGAGCTTCAAGGCGGCGGCCGCCGAGCTCGGCGTCACGCCGACCGCGATCAGCCACCAGATCCGATCTCTCGAACGCTATTGCGGCCAGCCCCTGTTTCGCCGCGAGCCGCGTCCCATGTCCCTGACCTGGGCCGGCGAGCAGTTGTTCCCGGTCGTCCGCGACAGCCTCGATCTGTTCAGCGAGACATTGAGCGCGATCCGGTCGGGCGCCGCGACGGGACGACTGCGCATCACGACGACGAACGCCTTCGCCGCGCGCTGGCTGGTGCCGCGCCTGCCGAGCTGGCGAGAATCGCATCCTGGTCTTCGTCTCGACATCATTGGCACGGATGTCGTCCTGAACCTCAGATCAGGCGAGACGGATGTCGCCATCCGCTATGCGCGCGACCGCCCCGCCGATGCGACGAGCGTTGAACTCTTCCGCGATACGTTCCGCGTTGTCGCCTGTCCGTCGCTGGTCGGAAAAGCGAAGAAGCCGTTGGCGCCGCGTGACCTTGCACGCTTTCCCTTGATCGAAGCCGAATGGCCGCCCAGCGCAATCGGTGCGCCGAACTGGCGTCATTGGGAAACCACGGCGCGCAAGCTCGGCCACGACGTCCCTTCACTGGCCGGTGCGGCGGGGCTGAGCTTTCGCGAGGAGCTGCACGCCATCGAGGCGGTGCTGGCCGGGCAGGGCGTGGCGATCTGCAGCGACGTGATGGTCGGCCCCGAGCTGCGCGACGGCAAACTGCGCCAGCTCTCCGACATCACCTTGCCGGGCTACGGCTTCTACGTGGCGTACCGCGCGGATCATCCGAAGGTGCGGTCGATCAGGACATTCCTTGCCTGGGCGCAGGCGGTGGCGTAGCGGGAAAACCTCGGGGGCATCCCGCTAGGCCTGCCTGGCCTCGCGTGCTAAACAACACCGACCCTCCGTTCCGCCTACTGCGGAGCCAATCGCGTCGAAACGACCGCATCAGATGACCGCCAAGGATTCCGATCGCCTGATCTCCCGCGCCAAGGGCGAGGAGGATGCCGCCGAGCTGAAGCTGCGGCCGCAGGTGCTCGACGATTTCGTCGGCCAGAGGCAGGTGCGCGAGAACCTCAAGGTGTTCATCTCCGCCGCCCGTGCGCGCGGCGAGCCGCTCGACCACACGCTGTTCCACGGCCCGCCCGGCCTGGGCAAGACGACGCTCTCGCAGATCGTCGCCAAGGAGATGGGCGCGGGCTTTCGCGCGACGTCGGGGCCAGTGATCGCCAAGGCCGGCGATCTTGCCTCGATGCTGACCAATCTCGAGCGCGGCGACGTGTTCTTCATCGACGAGATCCATCGCCTCAACCCCGCCGTCGAGGAGATCCTCTATTCGGCGATGGAGGACTTCCAGCTCGACATCATGATCGGCGAGGGGCCGGCGGCGCGCTCGGTGCGCATCGATCTGCCGCCGTTCACGCTGGTGGGCGCCACGACGCGCTCGGGTCTGATGACGACGCCGCTACGGGAGCGCTTCGGCATTCCGATGCGCATGGACTTCTATACGGCGGACGAGCTCGAGACGATCGTGCGCCGCGCCGCGCGCGTGCTGAAGATCGAGATGACCGACGATGGCGCGGCCGAGATCGCCAAGCGCAGCCGCGGCACGCCGCGCGTCGCCAACAGGCTGCTGCGCCGCGTACGCGACTTCGCCTCGGTCGCCGATCATGGTGTCGTCACCGCCAAGATCGCCGATGCGGCGCTGAAGCGGCTCGAGGTCGACGCGCTGGGTCTCGATCTTATGGACCGGCGCTACCTGAGCTGCATCGCCGAGAAGTACAGCGGCGGGCCGGTGGGCGTGGAGACGCTGTCGGCGGCGTTGTCGGAGGAGCGCGACGTCATCGAGGACGTGATCGAGCCGTACCTGATGCAGCTCGGCCTGCTGATGCGCACGCCGCGCGGGCGCATGCTGGCGGAGGGCGGCTGGCGTCACATCGGCTTGCCGGTGCCCAAGACCTCGCGCGCGCAGCTCGACCTGCTCGACGATTCGCAATCGTGATGGGCGGTGCGACTTCAATATGACCGCTCGCGCCCACATCCTGCCGCTGCGTGTCTACTACGAGGACACCGACGCCGCCGGCATCGTCTATCACGCCAACTACCTGCGCTTCATGGAGCGCGGGCGCACCGAGTTCCTGCGTGAGCTGGGCCACGATCTCGCGGCGATGCGGTCGGGCACCGGCATCAACTGGGCGGTGAAACGGCTCGCCATCGAGTATGTCCTGCCCGGGCGGCTCGACGAGGCGCTGCTGGTGGTGACCACCGTCGAGGCCCTGCGCGGCGCGTCGGTCGATTTGCGCCAGCAAGTGAAGCGCGGCGACACGATATTGACCGATTCGACGCTGACACTGGTGTGCATGAACGAGGCGGGCCGTCCGGTTCGCCTTCCATCGGACGCACGACGAGCAATGAGCGAGCGAGCAATCATGTCTCGCGACGACATGACGCCGGATTGATCAACAAAAACAACGCGGTGTTGCCGAAATGCAACGTGCGGCGCCGCCAAGGTGCCATATTCTGCCGCTAACCCCTCTATCCCTCTTGGAGATCGTATGGATCCGGTGATTTTTCTCGCGCAGGTGACCCCGGCACCGGCGCCTGCGCCCGTTCCCTCGGTTCCGCTCACCCCGCCGCCTGGTACGGGCAGTGCCGCCACTGCGTTTGGCGGCCCGGCCATCGACGTCAGCTTCGTTGGCATGTTCGTCAATGCGCACATCGTCGTGCAGATCGTGATGGTGATGCTGCTGCTCGCCTCGGTGTGGTGCTGGGCGATCATCTTCGAGAAGACCATCCGGCTGCGCGCGCTGCGCAAGAAAGCCGACAGCTTCGAGAACACCTTCTGGTCCGGTGTTTCCCTCGATGACCTTTACGATCGCGTCGGCACCAAGCCCAACGATCCGCTGGGCAGCGTCTTCGCCTCGGCGATGCGGGAGTGGCGCCGGACCTTGTCGAAAGGTCTCGCGCAATCGGCGGCGACGCGCGCCAACTTGCGCGCGCGCATCGAGCAGGTGATGACCGTCACCGTGCAGCGCGAGATGGAGGCGATCGAGAAGCGCATGACCTTCCTCGCCTCGACCGGCGCGGCGGCGCCGTTCGTCGGCCTGTTCGGCACGGTGTGGGGCATCATGACCGCCTTCCAGGGCATCGCGATCTCCAAGAACACTTCGCTCGCCGTCGTGGCACCGGGCATCGCCGAGGCGCTGTTCGCGACGGCCCTTGGACTTGTGGCGGCGATTCCCGCGGTGCTGGCCTACAACAAGATCAGCAGCGACATCGGGCGTTTTGGTCAGCGGCTCGAGAACTTCGCCGTCGAGTTCGGCACCATCCTCTCGCGCCAGCTCGAGGAGTCGACCTGATGGCAATCTCGATGTCCGGTGGCAATGGCGGCATGCGCGGCCGGATGCGCCGGCGCATGTACACGCCGATGTCGGAGATCAACGTCACGCCCTTCGTCGACGTCATGCTGGTGCTGCTGATCATCTTCATGGTGGCGGCGCCGCTGATGAATGTCGGTGTGCCGGTTGACCTGCCCAAGACCAGCGCCGATCCGATCACCGGCCAGGACGAGCCGCTGGTCGTCACCGTCGACGCCAAGGGCGACATCTATCTTGGCGAGACCAAGTACAGCGCCGAGGATCTCGTCACCAAGCTGCGCGCGGTGCAGAAGGAGAAGCCCGACCAGCGCATCTTCGTGCGCGGCGACAAGGCGATCAACTACGGCAAGGTGATGGAAATCCTGGGCGTACTGCGCGCCGCGGGCTTCTCCAAGGCCGGCCTGGTCGGCGACCTTTCGACGCCGCCGGCTGGTGGTGCGGCGCCAGCGGCTCCTGCGGCCAAGCCGCCGGCACCGGCCGCAGCGCCGGCCAAGAAGTGATCGCGCGAGGGTGAGACCCGGCGATGAACGGACGCGGCAGCAGCTCAGGCGACATCGGCGCACCGGTCATCGTGTCGGTGAGCCTGCATGTCCTCGTGCTGGCGGTGACGATCTTTGGCCTGCCGGGCTTCACCAAGCCGCCGCCCGAGCAGCCACCGGAGGTCGAGATCATCGACGCCTCGGAGATCGGCAAGCACAGCGCCGCGCCCAAGGTCGCGCCGCCCAAGCCGCAGGACAAGACCCTGCCGGAGAAGGACGAGCCGACACCGCCCACGCCGATGAAGTCGCCGGACCCGGCCGCCGCGCCGCCGCCGCCGGAGCCGCCCAAGCCGCGGCTCGCCGACGCGCTGCCGCCACCGCCGCCGCCACCGCCACCGCCGCCGGTGGTGCCCAAGGTCGAGGTACCCAAGCCACCCGAGCCGCCCAAGCCGCCGGAGCCGCCCAAGGTCGCCGACGCCGAGCCGCTGAAGCCCAAGCCGCCGGAGCCGCCCAAACCCGAGCCCAAGCCGGAACCGCCCAAGCCGCCGCCGCCGCAGCCGCCCAAGCCGCCGGAACCGCCCAAGCCGCCCGAGCCGCCGAAGCCGCCGGCGCCGCCCAAGCCGCCGCCGCCCGCGCCCAAGCCCAAGGCGCAGTCGCTCGACGATATCCTCGCCGACGCCGCGAAAACACCGGCGCCGCCGACGCCCAACATCGACCGTCGCAACGCGCCGGTGGGCCGCTCCGATCCGGCCGCCAAGCCCAATCCGCAGCCGCCCGCGCGTGGTCCGCAGACGGCCAGCGTCAATGCGCCCAAGCTCACCCAGAGCGAGGAGTGGGCGGTGGTGCAGAAGATCCGCCCGTGCTGGAACCCGCCGCTGGGCGCCAAGGACGCCGACAAGCTGGCGGTCGAGATCATGGGCTCGATTGGCCAGGACGGGCGCGTCATCGAGGCCAGGATCGTCGACGAGGGCCGCATGCGCGACAGCTTCTACGCCGCTGCCGCCAACGCCGCCCTGCGCGCCACGCTCAACCCGCGCTGCCAGCCCTGGCCGCTGCCGCCCGAGAAGTACGAGACGTGGAAAACCTTCCGCTTCACCTTCGATCCGCGGTTTTTCTAGCGCATGTCCGGTGATGCCCTTCTCTCTGTCATCCTGGGCGCCGTCCGTGACCCCTGTGGCGCGGAGAGGGGGCCACGTCTTGTGGATTGCTCGCTCAGCGCTGAACGACAGAGGACATGCTTTAGGATCGATGATCGCCTATGAAGACCATGCGACCTGAAAAGATGAGGAGCGCGATGAACCCCCGAACGACGCTTCGCACCCTGTTGACCGCCCTGTTAGCGCTCCTGATCGCGCTACCGGCCTCAGCCGAGCTGCGCCTGCGCATCACGCCCGGCGCCAATCCGCCGCCGATGCCGATCGCCATCACCGACTTCGTCGGCGATCCGGCGGGCGCGCAGATCGCGCAGGTGATCGCCGCCGACCTCGAGCGCTCAGGCCTGTTCCGCATCGTCGACAAGGGCGCGTTCATCGAGAAGGTCACCGATCCGAACCGCGCGCCGCGCTTCGCCGACTGGCGCCAGATCGGCGCCGACGCGCTGGTCGTGGGCTCGGCCAACATGACCGCCGACGGCCGCCTGCAGGTCGCCTTCCGGCTCTGGGATGTCGCCGCCGGCACGCAGGCCGCGGGCTTGAGCTACTTCACGCAGCCGCAGCACTGGCGCCGCGTCGCGCACATCATCGCCGACCAGATCTTCAAGACGATCACCGGCGAGGAGGGCTTCTTCGATACCCGCGTGGTCTATGTCGCCGAAAGCGGCCCGGGCAACGCGCGCGTCAAGCGCTTGGCGATCATGGACCAGGACGGCGCCAACAACCGCTTCCTCACCGATGGTCGCTCGCTCGTGCTGACGCCGCGCTTCTCGCCGACGCTGCAAGAGATCGTCTACATGTCGTACCAGGGCGGCGCGCCGCGCGTGTACATCATGAACGTCGACAGCGCGCGCCAGGAGGTCTTGGGCGATTTCCCCGGCATGACCTTCGCGCCGCGCTTCTCGCCCGACGGCAATCGCGTGGTGATGAGCCTGGAGCGCGACGGCAACTCCGACATCTACGTCATGGACGTGCGCTCGCGTTCGATCAACCGGCTGACCAACCATCCCGCGATCGACACCTCGCCGAGCTTCTCGCCCGAAGGCGACAAGATCGTCTTCAACTCCGATCGTGGCGGCAGCCAGCAGATCTACGTGATGGGGGCCGGCGGTGGCGAGCCGACCCGCGTCAGCTTCGGCACCGGCCGCTACACCACGCCGGTGTGGTCGCCGCGCGGCGACTACATCGCCTTCACCAAGCAGGACGGCGGCAGCTTCTCGATCGGCGTCATGCGGCCGGACGGCAGCGGCGAGCGCGTGCTGGCGACCAGCTACCTCGACGAGGGCCCCACCTGGGCGCCGAATGGCCGCTATCTGATGTTCTTCCGCCAAGCGCCCAACGCGCGGGGTCAGGCCGGCGCCGTGCGCCTGTTCATGGTCGATATCACCGGCCAGAACCTGCGCCCGGTGCCGACCGCCGGCGACGCCTCGGATCCCGCCTGGTCGCCATTGATTCCCCAATAGGGCGAAACTGTGGCAATTATGGCCAAATAATGGCACCTTGAAAGAGTACCCACCCCGGTTTAGATGCAACTCGAGGTGTGGCGCGTAGTTGGCGTCCAGAGGAAGGTCTGGGTATGACGGTTGCCCATTGCAACTGACCGTCCCAAGTTTGCAGAGACGTGGCGGCGCCCCCGCTGTCGCGCAGGAGAAAAGACAATGCGATTGAAGATGTTCGGCGCCCTCGGCGTCATCCTGCTTGCAGCGGCCTGCAGCTCCTCGGACAGGCCCGACACCGCGGCCACTGGCCGGGCGACGCCCGGATCGGTCGCCGAGTTCCAGCAGGTGGTCGGCGATCGCGTGTTCTTCGACCTCGACAGCTCGCAGCTGCGGCCCGACGCGCGCGAGACGCTCAACAAGCAAGCGACTTGGCTGAAGCAGTACACCAACTACGCCATCACGGTGGAAGGCCATGCCGACGAGCGCGGCACCCGCGAGTACAACCTGGCGCTGGGCGCGCGGCGCGCCCAGACGGTCTCCAGCTACCTCGCCTCGCAGGGCCTGCCGGCCACCCGCATGAAGACCATCAGCTACGGCAAGGAACGCCCCGAAGTGGTCGGCTCCGACGAGGGCGCTTGGTCGCGTAATCGTCGCGGCGTGACCACCCTGCAATAGTCGTCGCATAGTCCCGCATCGCGCCGGCTGGCTCCCGCCAGCCGGCGCTTTTCGTTTTGTCTCCCGCTCCGCAGGGAAGCGCTTCTTGCGCCTCGGCGACGCCGATCCCGCGCCACGCTTTCGGCGCAGTTGCCTGCGAGCGTGCGCGGATGGATAGTTCGGGCATCGAATGGGCGCGCCGATCCCTCTGGCGCGACCTCTCGCGACGGAGCGGTCGGATGTCGAGGTGGCTTGCGGCGGGCGTGCTGGCCCTGCCGCTGATGGTCGGTATGGCCGATCCCGCGGCGGCGCAGGGCGGCCGCGGCCAATACTACGACGACCGTCTCAACGAGATGGAGCGGCTGCTGACCCAGCAGACCGGTCAGATCGAACGGTTGCAGCACCAGATCCAGCAGCTCAATCAGGCCATCGAGAAGATGCAGGCCGACTACGACTTCCGCCTGCAGCAGGTCGAGGGAGGCAAAGGCAGCGCGCGCCCCCCCGCACCGCGCCCGGTGGCAAGCCCGCCGCCGGGCGGTGACCCCGGCGGCCCGCGCAACCTCGCGCCCCCCAACCCGCAGGTCGGCGCCGCGCCGCCGCCAGGCGGCGGTATGCCGCTGAACCCGCCGGCGATGGGCGGGCCGGAGAGCGCCTACAACGAGGCGCTCGACCTGATGGGGCGCAACGACTATGCCGGCGCCGAACGCGCCCTGCGCGGCTTCATGCAGCGCTATCCGCAGCACGCGCTGGCCGGCAACGCGCAATACTGGCTGGGCGAGACCCACTATGCCCGCAAGGACTACAACAGCGCCGCCTCGGCCTTCGCTGTTGCCTACAAGACTTATCCCCGCAGCCCCAAGGCGCCTGACAGCCTGCTGAAGCTGGGCATGTCGCTGCAGGCCCAGGGCAAGGCGGATCAGGCCTGCACCGTCTACGGCCAGCTCAATCAGCTGTTTCCGAACTCGGCCGAGATCATCAAGCGCCGCGTCGCCGCCGAGCGTCAGCGCAGCCAGTGCGGCTAAGCGATCCTTCCCCCTCCGGCGGAATGTAACGCTAGCCTTGGCGACGGGCCGGCCGTCCCGCATGATGCGTCAATGGCCGGGGTAAAGACCAAAATCGAGGACGATGAGCCGCCTGTCGGCGCGGTGGAGTTCGCCGCGCTGATGCGGCCGTTCGAGCCGTTCGAGGGCCGGCCGCGCCTGGCGGTGGCGGTCTCGGGTGGGCGCGACTCGCTGGCGCTGGCGCTGCTGGCGCGCGAGTGGGTGCGCCAGCGTGGTGGCGAGCTGGTGGCGCTGGTGGTCGACCACGCCTTGCGCCATGAGAGCGCGGCCGAGGCCGAGCAGGTGCGCCTGACCTTGGCGTCGACCGGCATCGAGGTCCATGTCTTCCGCCTTCGCTGGCAGCGTCGGCCGAGTTCGGGTGTGCAGGAGGCGGCTCGCGCGCGGCGCTATCGCATTCTGCGCGACTGGTGCGGCGAGCAGGGCGTGCTGCATCTGTTGCTGGCGCATCAGGCCGACGACCAGGCCGAGACCTACGTGCTGCGCAAGGAGCGCGACAGCGGCCCCGACGGGCTGGCTGGCATGTCGGCCTGCGTCGAGTTTCCCGAAGTGCGTGTGCTGCGGCCCTTGCTGCCGGTGCCGCGCGCGCGGTTGTCGGCGACGCTCAAGGCGCGGCGCCAGCCTTGGATCGACGATCCAACCAACGAGGATCCGGCCTATCGCCGCGCCCGGCTGCGCATCGAGGGCCTGCCGTCGCCGCGCGAGTCGCTGTTGCGGCGCGTCGATCAGGCGGCCGCCAGGCGGGTGGCGAACGAGCGCGCCGTCGCCGACGCCTTGATCGATCTGGCCCAGCCGCACCCCCTTGGCGCTGTCTATGTCGACCCCCAGGCGCTGCGCGGCCTGCCCAAGGCGGTGGCGGCGCAGGCCCTGTCGCGCATCGTCGCCATGGTGTCGGGTGGCGAGCATGAACCGCGCAGCGAGCGCCTCGTGGCCGCGCTCGAGCATCTGCGCGCCAAGACGCCCAAGTCCGGCAAGGCGCCGGCCGAGCCGCCGCCGGGCACGACGGTCGGCGGCTGCCGCATTGTCTGGCGCGGCAACCAGTGGCTGGTGGCGCGCGAGGCGGCCTCGATACAGGACCGCGCCGACTGGCGTGGCGATTCCCCGGTCGAGTGGGATGGCCGATTCCTGGTCGGCGAGCGGATTCCCACAGGCGGTGGCGGGTCGCTGACCGACGAATGGACCGGCCGGCATGGCGTGCCCGGCAGGGGCTGGCAGACCGAGGCGATCCTCAGGCTCTATCCGTTGTCGGTGAGCCAGAATCTCCGGCGTTCTCAACTGCCGTCGGTGATCGCCAATGCCTATCCCATCATGCCGCTGGCCGAGCCCGACGTGGCGCGCTGGAGGCCCGCCGCCGAGGCCGCCTGGCCGGCCACCAAGGGCCTGTCGGTGATCCTGGGCGGCTCGCCAGCGGTGCGATGGGACGAGCGGGTGGTACCCCTGGTGCTGCGCGGCGCGGCGGCCACGCTGGTTCAGCCGGTGCTGCCTGGGGCCGGCCAAAGTGCCGCGGCGCCGCCGATCGCGCTGTCGAAGTTCCTGCCGGTTGCGGTGTTTCGCCCGCGCCGGCCGCTGATGGGCGCGCCGTTTTTTCCTTGTTTTGCCGCCGACGAGGCCCAATTAGTGAAGCGATAGCAGGCTCTTCCAAGCAACGGACGATCGTCACACCCATGTTCAATCGTAATGCGGCCCTCTGGGTCGTGATCGCACTGCTGCTGGTGCTGCTCTACACCGTCTTCCAGGGCGGGGTGGGACGCAGCGGCATGTCGCCGATCTCCTACTCCGATTTCCTCAAGGCGGTCGATTCCGGCCAGGTTGCCTCGGTCAAGATCCTGAGCGGCCAGAATGGCGCCACGATCACCGGAACCTTCCGCGACAGCGCGCGCGGTGCGGGCGGGTTCACGAGCTACGCGCCCAATGACGGCCGGCTGGTCGAGCGGCTCGAGGGCAAGGTAGACCGAATCGACGCCGGGCCGGCCGAGGAGACGGTCAATCTCGGCGGCATGCTGGTGAACTGGCTGCCGCTTCTGATTCTGGTGGGCGTCTACATCTTCTTCATGCGGCAGATGCAGGGCAACGGCCGCGGCGGCGCCATGGGTTTCGGCAAGAGCCGCGCGCGGCTGCTGACCGAGAAGCATGGTCGCGTCACCTTCGACGATGTCGCCGGTATCGACGAGGCCAAGGGCGAGCTCGAGGAGATCGTCGACTTCCTCAAGGACCCGCAGAAGTTCCAGCGTCTGGGCGGCAAGATCCCCAAGGGCTGTCTGCTGGTCGGCCCTCCGGGCACCGGCAAGACCTTGCTGGCGCGCGCGATCGCCGGTGAAGCCAACGTGCCGTTCTTCACCATCTCGGGTTCGGACTTCGTCGAGATGTTCGTGGGCGTCGGCGCCTCGCGCGTGCGCGACATGTTCGAGCAGGCCAAGAAGAACGCGCCTTGCATCATCTTTATCGACGAGATCGACGCCGTCGGTCGCCACCGTGGCGCCGGCCTCGGCGGCGGCAATGACGAGCGCGAGCAGACGCTGAACCAGCTGCTGGTCGAGATGGACGGCTTCGAGGCCAACGAGGGCGTGATCCTGATCGCCGCCACCAACCGGCCCGACGTGCTCGATCCGGCGTTGCTGCGGCCCGGCCGCTTCGATCGCCAGGTCGTCGTGCCCAACCCGGACATCGGCGGACGCGAGAAGATCCTGAAGGTCCACCTGCGCAAGGTGCCGATCGCGCCCGACGTCGATCCCAAGGTGATCGCGCGCGGCACGCCGGGCTTCTCCGGCGCGGATCTCGCCAACCTGATCAACGAGGCCGCGCTACGCGCCGCCCGCCTGGGCAAGCGCCTTGTGACGATGATTGATCTCGAATACGCCAAGGATAAGGTGCTGATGGGCACCGAGCGCCGCTCGATGGCGATGACCGAGGAAGAGAAGCGGCTGACCGCCTATCACGAGGCCGGCCACGCCATTGTCGCGCTGACGGTTCCCAAGTCCGATCCGCTGCACAAGGTGACGATCATCCCGCGCGGTCGCGCGCTCGGCGTGACCATGCAGCTGCCGGAGCGCGATTCGCTCAGCTACAGCAAGCTGTTCATGGAGTCGCGGCTGGCGATCATGTTCGGTGGCCGCGTCGCCGAACAGATCACCTTCGGCGAGGAGAACGTCACGACGGGTGCCGCTTCCGATATCCAGCAGGCCACGCACATGGCGCGCGCCATGATCACCGCCTATGGCATGTCCGACAAGCTTGGCCGCGTCCGCTATCAGGCGAACGAGCAGGAGGTCTTCCTCGGCCATTCGGTGACGCAGACCACCAACATCTCCGAAGCCACGGCGCAGATCATCGACGACGAAGTGCGTCGCCTGATCGAGGAGGCCGAGGCCAAGGCGCGCACCATCCTGACGGAGCGCGCCGCGGATCTCGAGGCGCTCGCCAAGGGCCTGCTCGAGTACGAGTCGCTGTCGGGCGAGGAATGCAACGCGCTGCTGCGCGGCGAGAAGATCGTGCGCGACGAGCCGGGCTCACCGGGCGGCGCCTCGGCCGCCAAACCGCGCCGCGCCTCGGTGCCGACCAGCGGCCCGACGCCGCCCCGCGACACCGGCGATCCAGCGCCGCAGCCGGGGGCGTAGTCTGATCCTGTCGTCCTGGGCGCAGCGAAGGACCTCTCGCTCGAACGCACAAAGAATGACGGCGCCGGATGTCCTCCGGCGCCGTTTGCGTCTGGCCTTGCCACCACGAGGTCCTTCGCTGCGCTCAGGACGACAAGAGGGTTTCAGCGCCGCCAGTTCGGATCGAGCGTCACGGCGTGGTTGAGCGGGCCGTGGCCCGTGCCGAAGCCGGGCGCGGTTTCGATCGCGCGGCGCACATAGTCGCGGGCGCGGGCGACGGCGTCGGCCAGCTCGATGCCTTGCGCCAGACCGCAGGCGATCGCAGAGGCCAGCGTGCAGCCCGTGCCGTGCGTGTGCTTGGTGAGCACGCGGCGATGGGTGAAGCGCTGCACGCCCTTCGACGTCACCAGCAGGTCGACGACCTCGTCGCCTTGGTCGAGATGTCCACCCTTTATCAGCGCCGCGCGGGGGCCCATGGCGATCAGCGCGGTGCCGGCGGCGCGCATGTCGTCCTCGTCCTTGATCGGGAAGCCGACCAGCACCTCGGCCTCCGGCGTGTTGGGCGTCACCACGGTGGCTAGCGGCAGCAACTGGGCGATCAGCGTGCGTTCGGCCGCGTCCTGCAGCAGGCGATGGCCGCCCTTGGCGACCATGACGGGGTCGACGACCAAAGGCTTTTCGGGGGCGTGGCGCGCGATCGACTCCGCTACCGTCACGATGATGTCGGGCGAGGCCAGCATGCCGGTCTTCAGCGCGTCGGCGCCGAGATCCGTGAGCACGACTTCCATCTGCTGCGCCACGAAATCCGGTTCGATGCCAACCACGCCGTGCACGCCCAGCGTGTTCTGCGCCGTCAGCGCGGTGATCGCCGTCATGGCGAAGCCGTCGAGCGCCGTGACCGCCTTGATGTCGGCCTGGATGCCGGCGCCGCCACCGGAATCCGAGCCGGCGATGATCAGCACGCGTCCCTTCATGAGCGAGGCCCTCCGCCGGCTGTCATGGGCCATCGCCCGATCGAAATCCAGCCCGCGCCACCATGACGGCGCCCGTCAGGGGCTCCATTTGAACCCGCTCACGTACGCGCCGAGCCTGGCCAGCGCCGCCATGCGCTCGGCCGGCGCGATGAAGGCCGCGGCGAAGCCATTGCGCACGAGGCGGACGATCTCCTCGGCCGTCAGGCCGAGCGCACGCTGGCATTCCACGAGATTGTCGCTGACATAGCCCCGGAAGTAGGAGGGGTCGTCGGAATTGACCGTCACGTGAAGGCCGGCATCCATGAGCTTCTTGAGCGGGTGAACCGACAGCGACGGAACGCCTTTGAGCCGAAGATTGGAGATCGGGCAGACCGTGAGCGGGATCTTGATCTCGGCCATCTCCCGCATGAGCGCCGGGTCGTCGATGCAGCTGACGCCGTGATCGACGCGATCGACACCCAGCAGCTCGACGGCTTCGCGAACGTAGGAGGCGGGACCCTCTTCGCCGGCATGGATCGTGATTCGCAAGCCCTCGCGCCGGCACGCCCGGAAGAAGTGCCGGAACTTGGAAGGCGGGTTGCCCTTCTCGGCGCCGCCCATGCCGATGCCCAGGATGCGTCCGAACCAGGGGCGCACCTGCTCGAGAAGATCGAACGCGTCCTGCTCCGTCCTGTGACGCTGCGCGGTGACGATCAACCCGCAACTGATGCCGTCCTCTTGCCTGGCGTCGTCCATCGCCTTGAGGGTTCCATCGAGCACCGGCGCTATGCCGACACCGTTGCTCGTGAAGCTCTGCGGTCCAAGAAAGACCTCGGCGCGAATGACGTTCTCGGCATGTGCCTTGCGCAGATAGGCGCGCGTCATCTCATAGAAATCGGCTTCGTTGATGAGGACCTGGCACCCTTCGTAGTAGAGGTCGAGGAACGACTGGAGATCCTGGAACTCATAGGCATCGCGGAGCTCTTCGGCGGTCTTCCAGCGCAGCGGGCGCCGGTTGCGTTCGCCCAGGCGGATCAGCACCTCCGGCTCGAGGCTGCCCTCGAGGTGCATGTGCAGCTCCGTCTTGGGCATGCCGCGAATGAACGCCTCCATGCGATCCATGCCATTGTCCTTTCGATGCGGCCGTCAGAGTGTCCGAACGCAGTCGCGCTCGACAAGGTGAAAGTCCATCCAGCCGAGGCCGCGAAGTGGGCCGCCGCGCCCTTGATGCCGCATTGGCTTGGCCCGCGCGCGGGCGTACCGTGGCCCCATGGGACGCAAACTCTTTGGGACCGACGGCGTGCGTGGGCGCGCCAATTTCGAGCCGATGACGGCGGAGACGGCGCTGCGCCTGGGCATGGCGGCGGGTGCGCGCTTCGTGCGCGGCGAGCATCGCCACCTCGTGCTGATCGGCAAGGACACGCGGCTGAGCGGCTACATGATCGAGCAGGCACTGACCGCCGGCTTCCTGTCGATCGGCATGGATGTGCTGCTGGTCGGCCCGCTGCCGACGCCGGCGGTCGGCCACCTGACGCGCTCGATGCGCGCCGATCTCGGCGTGGTGATCTCGGCCTCGCATAATCCCTTCCACGACAACGGCGTGAAGTTCTTCGGCCCCGACGGCTTCAAGCTCAGCGACGAGATCGAGAGCGAGATCGAGACCATCATGGAGTCCGATCCGGCGACCCATCGCGCGCCCTCCGATCGGATCGGCCGCGCGCGGCGCATCGAGGACGCCGGCGGCCGCTACATCGAGGCGGTGAAGTCGACCGTGCCGCGCGGCATGGAGCTCGACGGGCTCAAGATCGTCGTCGACTGCGCCAATGGCGCGGCCTATCGCGTGGCGCCGCGCGTGCTGATGGAGCTGGGCGCCACGGTGATCCCGCTGGGCGTGGCGCCCAACGGCATGAACATCAACGACGGCTGCGGCTCGACCCATCCGCGGCAGGTGATCGACACGGTGGTCAGAGAGGGCGCGCATCTCGGCGTCGCGCTCGATGGCGACGCCGACCGCCTGGTGCTGGTCGACGAGCGTGGCAGTCTGGTCGACGGCGACCAGATCATGGCGACCATCGCGGCGGCCTGGCACGAGGAGGGCAGGCTGACCGGTGGCGGCATCGTCGGTACGGTGATGTCCAATCTCGGCCTCGAGCGCTTTCTTGCCGGTCGCGGATTGCGGCTCGAGAGAACGGCGGTCGGCGACCGCTACGTGCTCGAGCGCATGCGTGCCGCCGGTTACAATTTTGGCGGCGAGCAGTCGGGCCATCTGATCATGACCGACATCATGACCACCGGCGACGGGCTGGTCGCGGCGCTGCAGGTGCTGGCCGCGGTGATACGGGCGCGCAAGCCGGTGTCGGAGGTCTGCCGGACATTCGATCCGGTGCCGCAGCTGCTGCGCAACGTGCGATTGCCGCCGGGCGCCAGCGCACGCCGCGTGCTCGACCTCTCGCATGTCGTGCGCGCCATCCTCGAAGCCGACGCCGCGCTGGGCGAGGGCGGCCGCGTGCTGGTGCGTCCGTCCGGCACCGAGCCGCTGATCCGCGTCATGGCCGAGGGCGACGACGCGGCGCAGGTCGAGCGCGCTGTGGCCGCCCTGTGCGAGACCATCAGCGCCGCAGCACCGGTCGCCGCCGCGTAAGGAAGACCCCGATGATCCGTCGCTGCGCCACACTCGCCCTTCTGCTCTGGGTCGCGCTGGCGGGCGCCGGGCGTGCCGCCGATTGCCCGGCAGCGACGGCACGCGACGACGGTTGGGCGGTGGCGGCGCCCGAGTCCGTCGGCCTCGACGGCGACATGCTCTGCGCGATGATCGAGCGCCTGCGCAACTGGCCCGACGCCAACGTGCATGGCGTGGTCGTGGCGAGGTCGGGTAAGCTCGTCTTCGAGCGATACTTCACCGGCGCCGACGAGATCTGGGGCCGCCCTCAGGGCGAGGTGAAGTTCGACGCCGAGACGCGCCACGACCTGCGCTCGATCAGCAAGAGCCTGACCTCGCTGCTCGTGGGCCTGGCGATCCAGCGCGGCAAGATCGCCGGCGTCGACGAGCCGGTGATGAAGTTCTTCCCCGAGCACGCCGATCTCGACACGCCGGAGCGCCGGCGCATCACCCTGCGTCACCTGCTGACCATGTCGATGGGCGTGGCGTGGGACGAGACCATCCCCTACAGCAACCCGGCCAATAGCGAGATCCGCATGATCATGGCCGTGGATGGCGAACGCTTCGCGCTGGAACAGCCGATCGTCGCGCAGCCGGGTCGCGTCTACAACTACAGCGGCGGCGCCACCGCGCTGCTCGGCGCCGTCATCCGCAAGACCACCGGCCAGCCGCTCGACCAGTTCGCGCGCGAGGCATTGCTGGGACCGCTCGGCGTCACGGATTTCGAATGGCTCGGCATTCCGGGTAAGCCGCCGGCGGCCGCTTCGGGCGCGCGCATGCGGCCGCGCGACATGCTCAAGCTCGGCCAGGTCGTGCTGGGCAAGGGCCAGTGGAACGGTCGCGAGGTCGTGCCCGCGGCGTGGATCGCCGAGTCGACGAGCGCGCACATCAACGGCGCCGGAATCTATTTCTATGGCTACCAGTGGTGGCTCGGACGCAGCCTGGTCGATCGCCGCGAAGTCAAATGGGTCGCGGGCTTCGGCTGGGGCGGCCAGCGTCTCTTCATCGTTCCCGAATTCGACCTGGTCGTGGCGACGACGGCCGGCATGTACCGCAATCCGCAGCAGGGCGCGGTGGTCGGCGAGATCCTGAACCAGTATGTGCTGCGCGCGGTGAAGTAGACGCCTACGCGTCGTCGACCGCGGCGAGCGCGGCGATGGTCCGCAGCGCCTGCACCGTCTCGCGCACGTCGTGTACGCGCAGGATCGCAGCGCCACGCCGCGCCGACTCGAGCGCCAGCGCCAGCGAGCCGCCCAAGCGCCTGGCCGGGTCGGGCTCGCCGCTGACATGGCCGACGAACTGCTTGCGCGAGGCGCCGATCATCACGGGATGGCCGAGCGCCGTCAGCGCGGGAATGCCGGCGATCAGCCGCAGGTTCTGGTCCGGATCGTAGCCCTCGGCCGGCAGCTTGCCGAAGCCGACGCCGGGATCGATGGCGATGTTCTTGGTCGCGATGCCGGCGGCGAGGCAGTGGGAGATGCGGTCGCCGAGAAAGTCCCGCACATCGGCGACCACTTCGCCATAGGCCTCGCCGCGATAGTGGTTGGCCGCCGTGCCGCGGCGATGCATCAGGATCACGCCGCAGCCGCGCGCCGCGATCAGCCGCAGCGACTCGCGATCGTCGCGCAGCGCCGAGGTGTCGTTGACGATGCGCGCGCCGGCATCGAGCGCGACCGCCATGACCTCGGCGCGACGCGAGTCGATCGACACCGGCACCGCCTGTCGCGCCAGGCCGGTGACGACCGGCAGGATGCGGCGGATTTCCTCGCGGACCGAGATCTCGGCGGCGCCCGGCCGCGTCGACTCGCCGCCGACATCGATGAAGTCGGCGCCGTCCTCGACCATCCGCAGCGCGTCGGCGATGGCGCGGCCCGGATCGAGCCGCAGGCCGCCGTCGGAGAAGGAGTCCGGCGTGGCGTTGATCACGCCCATCACCCACGGCCGGTCCGCGTGCGGCGCGACGCCGGCGAAGGGCGGGTAGAGGAGGCGGCGTGGCGCGATCATCGGGGGGCTATCGAATCTGGCCGGCTTGACGTGGGCTTACCTTCCCCTGGAGGGGGAAGGTGCCCGAAGGGCGGATGGGGGATGTCGAAGACGGACACCGATTTCGTTGAAACATCCCCCATCCATCGCGTTGCATGCGCCACCTTCGCCCTCCGGGGGAAGGTAGATCAAAATTCATATGCGATAGTCCTCCGGTCATCGGCATCGCGCGCTCAGGCGACTTCTTCCAGCACGATCTCGTGCGTGACATTGGCCGACTTGCGGATCATCGCCGTCGCCGAGCAGTACTTCTCGTCGCTCAGGGCTACCGCGCGCTCGACAAGCGCGCGGTTCAACTTCTTGCCGCGCACGCGATAGACCAGCTTCACCTGATTGAACACCTTGGGATGATCCTCGGCGCGCTCGGCCTCGAGCTCGACGATGATATCGCGCACGTCCTGGCGTTGCTTGCGCAGCATCGAGGCGACGTCGATCGCGGTGCAGCCGCCCATGCCGATCAGCACCATCTCCATCGGCCGCGCCGCGAGGTTGCGGCCGCCGACATCGGGCGAGCCATCCATGGTGATGGTGTGGCCGCTGCCCGACTCGGCCGTGAACAGCGCGTCCTGGACCCAGGTGATGCGGGCGGTGGTGGCCATGCGGATGCTCTCGGCGAGTGAGGGCGATCAGAGTCGGCGGATGCCGAAGATCACCGGGACGTTGAACGAGGCGCGCTCCGCCCCCAGCGCGCGTGGCAGCGGCGGGTAGGGCGCGGCGCGGCGCGCCATGTCGATGGTCGCGGCGTCGAGATCGGGGTAGCCGCTGCCTTGGGCGATGAAGGCGTCGAGCAGGCGGCCGTCGGCGGCGATGGTGACGCGCAGCACGACGCGGCCTTGCTCGCCGCGATCGCGCGCGCCCACGGGATAGAAACGCACACGGTCGATGGCGCGGAACAGCAGGCTGGCGTAGTTGGCCTCCGCCGCGCTGCCGGTCGAGGAGCCGGCCGCCGTGGCCTGGCTCGGCGCCAGGCCGGCGACGTCGCGCAGGTCGACCGAGCGCTGCAGCGAGGGTCGTGGCGGCACAGGCGGCGCAGCGGCCTGGGTCGAGGGCGGCGGGGCCGGCGGCGTCGGCGCGGGCGCCGGCGGCTTGGCCGGTGTCGCGACGGGCTTGGGCGCCGGCGTCGGCTTGGCGGGCTCGGCCTTGGGCGCGGTCTGAAGGTCGGCGGCCTTGGGCTCGGCGGCCGGCAGCGGCAGCGCGACCGAGGGCTGCACGCGCGGCGTCCAGGCGTCGGCCGTATTGGGCACCGGGGGTGGCGCCGGCGGCATCGGCATGGCGTCGAAGGAGGGAGACTGGGTCGGCCGATGCGGCGCGGTCACCGGGTCGGTGGCCGGCTGGTCGGCCGGCTCGGTCGGCGCGCGCGCGTCGGGATCCTGCAGCACGTCAGGCCGCGGCGCGCCGTCGGGCGCCCGCGTGGCCGTGCCGTCGGGGCGGCCGGCCACGTCCTCGGCCAGCACGAGCTCGAAGAGGTCCGTGGGCGGCTTCGCCTCCTCCGGCGGCTCGTGCAGCATCAGGGCGTAGAACGCGGCGGCGACCAGGACGTGGGCGGTGACGGCGGCGATCAGGCCCAGGACAGGAAAGCCCTGGGGGGCCGACGGCAGGACAGCCGACGACACGACCTCGACCGCATCCCTGTCGACGGCGACGGACGGTTCGGGGGGTGACGGCTCGTCGGCGGCTGGCGGGGGCGTCAGCGATACGACCGGGTCGAGCCGCTCCTGAGGGGCGGCGGCCATGGCCCAAGATAGGCGGTCCGGGGTGGCGAAAACAGGGCGTTGCGCCATGGCTTGGCGGCGTGTCGTCACAGGCTCCGTGAAGAGACTGCCCGCCTCACTGCTTCTCGATGCCGGCGATCTCGACATAGCGCTGCCACTTCTCGCGCTCGGAGCGGGAGAACGCGGCGCAGTCGTCCAAGGTCATCGCCTTGGGCGTGAAGCCGAAGCTCTCCAGCCGGTCCTTCACCTCAGGCGAGAGGATCGCGCTGTTGATCAGCGTGTTGAGCCGCTCGCAGATCGCCTTGGGCGTCGCCGCGGGCAGCGCCATGCCGAGGAAGCCGGTGAGCTCGAAGCCGGGATAGAACTCGGCGATCGCCGGCACGTCGGGCCGCTTGTCCCAGCGCACCGGCCGCGTCACGCCCAGCGGCCGCAGCTGGCCCTGGTTGACGTGGCCGGCGCCCGCGGTGGTGTCGACGAACATCGCCTGGATCTGCCCGCCCATGATGTCGTTGAAGCAATTGCCGATCGCCTTGTAGGGCACCGCCGTCATCTCGATGCCGGCCATGCGCTGCAACAGCGCGCCCGGCACCTGGCTCGAGGCGTTGAAGTGGCCGTAGAAGATCTTGCCCGGGTTGGCCTTGGCGTAGGCGACGAACTCGGGGAGCGTCTTGTAGGGCGCGTCGGGCCGCACCAGCAGATAGGCGCCGCTCGAGCCGAACACGCCGCACACCGTGAAGTCCTTCTCCGGGTCGTAGGGCAGCGACTTGAACATCGCCACGTTGGCAGAGTTGGTGGAGGTCGTGCACAGCAGCACGGTGTAGCCGTCGGGCGCCGCGTTCTTCACCGCCTCGCTGCCGATGATGCCGTTGGCGCCGGGCTTGGTCTCGACCACCACCGACTGGCCGGTGGCCTTCTCGATATGGGCGCCGACCAGGCGCGAGGTGATGTCGCCCGAGCCGCCGGGCGCGAAGGGCACGATAATGCGGACCAGCTTGGTGGGCCAGGTTTGCGCGGCGGCGGGGAGGCTCAGCGCGAACGGCGAGGCGGCGAGAATCGACGCGAACTGACGACGACGCATGACGGGAAACTTCCGGACTAGGGCTGCGGCGATGGCTACGAGCCTAAAGCGCATGGCGATCCCGTCAACCGATGACCTTTCGCAGCCGTCTTTCCACGCGAGGGGTGGCGCGGAGCGCCGAAATGAGGGGATATCGAAGGCGGACTCCCGTCGCCCGCGCTTGGCAGGCAATGCAGCAACGCGAGGACACTGGTCCCGTGGAGACAGAGCGGCTCCCCAACTACTTCGGTTAACCGTCAGCTAGAACGTAAAGCTCCCCATCTCTGTTGGTAGTCGGAACTCAGTACGAAGGAACGCATTCACTGCCAGAGCCGCATTGAGGGCGGCGATTGCCTGCCAGACCTTGTCCTTCTCCTCATCGCCATAGTCGCTTATCCCTCTGAAAATCAACCACTGACGGTCTCGTTCGGCACATGCTTGAGCGAAGCCGCTACCCTCCATGTCGCACGACCGAATGCGGTCATCGCGCAAATCGAGCTGGAACGGGAGCGACCCATCCGCTACCAACTGCTCTCCTGCCAAGATAATTCCCGAGCCAATTTTAGGTGTCCGATTCGCCACCAATTCTTCAGAAGGCAATAGGAAGCGCTCACTGTTTCGAAGAACGGAGGTTTTACTCTGGCACTCCTCAGACCACATTTTCGTGCCGATACGACCAACGCCGAAATAATTCGCCTGGCGAGAGATAACGCGGGGGGGCGATATGGGTTCATCCCTCAGCTTCACCCTGTCCGCCTCGGCCCTCCCCCCAGATACATCTATCACTCGTGAGGAGATGACGACGTCTGCTAGCTCCACCTCTCCTTTTACGCCACCCCCGATTCCCGACAAGAAGACCGCGTAGGGATCAAATGTCGATATTAACTGCAGGGTTGTGATTGCGCAGCTTACCTGGCGCGGCTTAGTAACAGCCGTGATCGCCACGGAAACGTCCGGACCATCTTCTCGCTTAACAGAAAGGTGGAAGATCTTGTGGCCTTCGAAGTTCTCACTCTCGCGCTGCCAAGGGTTGATACCGAAGGCGACAAGGGACGCGTTCATTTCAATTGCCAACGGGCAAATGATCAAAACGTCCACCTTGCGCTTCACGCGTTGTTGCGGTGAAGGTATCGCCTCTGGAGATGGGGGGGCGTCCAAGACGGCTTGAGTTTTTTCACGATCGCCGAGGTTAGCAGCTCCAGATAAGGCTCCAAGGACGTGCTTTTGGTCATCAGCGGGCAGGTCTTTGAGCCTACCGAGGAGATCCAGCCACATCACCCCAGCAGCGGCTTGGCGTGCTGCGTTTGGCCAATCCGCCCCTCGCCCCAAAGGTTGATTTGCGAGAAGATGAGCAATGGTCATGCAATCACGTAAGCTCGATTGGTTACTCATGGCGCGCCCTTGTTGCCAGATTGGGTAGCGCTTTCAAACGAGCGGACAGCGCGATAGTTAATCTCATACAGTGCGATATGTTGAACGACAGGGTCTTCTTGACGCGGCGGCCCCAAGTCAGCGAGCGATATGCTGCAAAGTACGTCGAGGCCAAACTTGTTCGCCAAGTTTCGGAGGCCCATCAAGGTTCCTCCGGAAACGTCGAATTCATCTAGTAGTACGACCTGCGGTCGATCCTGCTGCAGCACCGTCGCGCTTAGCTCACGCCAGGCGAGTAGTTGATCTTGAACGAGAGAAACTCTTGCCTTCTCGTCTTCTGCTGCGCCGAAGTCCGCTATCTCCGCCGAGGGATTGTCGTGATAGAAATCAATTAGTGATCTCAAAACATGAACTGTATCGTGCCCAGCGAGATCACGGAGCGCTTCGGCCACTTTCTGCGCGTGGGGCTCCTCTGGACAAAGAAATGCTAAGTTATGTGCGAGAGAGGCGCCATAAGTCCTCTTGAGAATAGCCTCTACTTTTGCGGCAATGAACTGCCCATTCAGCTCGCACACTCTTCCAAAATTGGGAACATAGCCAATAGGAAGCCTTCGCTTAGGAACGGGAAACTCCGGCACCATGCCAGCTTCCAGTATCATACCCCACATCGCGTCAGCCGAGAACTTATCTGCCAGATCACTGGCGTTTGGGTCGATCTGTGGAACAGGAGCACTCTGCCACAACAACGGATCGTGCCCATTCGGCTCTGAAGGAACTTTGAGCGAGTACGTTACTGCCAAAGAAGTTACTTGGCCAAGCGCAGTGCTTACTTGAACTGGGCGCTGCCCATCCGTTTTGCGTTGCCCGGCGGTGGACAAGACTGTGTACACGTGGGGCGCTGAATCCGCCATGAAGGCGCCGCCAATCATTTTCTCGAGCGAACGCCCCGTCCGAACGAACGGTAGCAAAATGAGATCACTATTCGTCAAGTTGGATAGTGCCGCGTCGTCGACTATTTCTTTACTTATTTCCAGTAGCTGGCTCTCCCTCAGGCACGCCTCTACCGCCACGCGAAACCATTGAGAATGGCGTGTATCATAGAATATTCTTGAAACAGCGCCTGCGTTCTTGCGTTTGGTCAACCACTCAGTTACTAGATCTATAGTTGCATCTGTGGCTTTTTGACAATCATAGAAATAGCGAATTATTTGCGGTGATCCTGGCAATGCATATTGTCCAACATGTCGAATGAGCTTCCGCTCGATGGTTTCGAGCGGGCTCCGTCGAGCTTCCCGGAATATGCTGTTGATGGTTGCCCGCGGAGGAGGATTGAGAGAGAAGTGAGCTCCCCAACCGTCACCAGATCCGAAAATAATCCTGAATCTTGTGTCTTCCGCAGTTCGCCGAAGTGTTGGAGCGACCACATCCTCCGCGCTCAGCGGCAGCGGCATAAGGGCCGCAATACGTGTGGTAGAATCCCTCTCCAAGAGCTTGTTTACTGCCAAGACAAGCCCAAGGAGCACGTTGTGCCTTGGTACATCGTCCTCTTCCACCCCGCCTAGATCAATGAGAACAGCATCATACGAGTCGTTGCCGATAGCGTCTAACAATCGATTTGCAACTTCAGTTTCGGCTATCGCATGCTCTGAGGCGATTGCGAGAACATCGCTGCATCGTAGCTGTAGATCATTCCTGCGATAGATATCGCCGAAGACGTGTGGGGCTAGCTTCCCATAATAATTGGTGTAACGGGTCGAAACAGGAGCTGGCTTGGCGAAGCGAAAGCGAATCGGCACGACTAGGTTACGCATCGCCTATACCTTCTGGCAGATAGTCTAAGATCTTGGGCGCACACGGACCACGACCAAGTTTCCGAGGAACGGCGGGGTTTCCGCAGGTCGTCGCTTGATCCGGACACGAAAGTGGGCGCCATGCTTGGAGCTTTCGTCCTTGTTTGCCTTGCGAACATTCATGAAGTATTGACCGGTACGAAAGGCAACGCTACCGTTCAACACTTCTACGACCGCGTTGAGAAGTACGTAAAGGCCCATTCCCTTGCGTCCGAAGCGACGGTCTGCGCGCAAGACGTCTTCGGGTACAGAGAGATTTTGACCCAAGGGGTCGGACGTAACGGCCGGAAGTATTGTTGCAAAAAGAGCATGATCGGAAGAAATGTCTGGCCGGAGTTCGTAGTCAGAATCTACTATATTTGTTGTTACGATACTTGGTTTGTCGTCGTCTGACGTAACAAGAAGATAACGCCTAAAGAAATCAGCCTCTCTCTCTCCGCGAACATTTGTCTTACTACGGATGGCGCGAAGCAACGTGTCCGCCATCGACACCCCGTCGTCCCAGAAGTGGACAGTGAAGAGGTTTGGCTGATCGTGGGAGGCGGTTTGCACAATTGACGCGCCAGGATGGCGCATAGCGTTCAACACAGCTTCGAAAACTACTCGACTTGAGAAGTACTGCGATCCATCTCCTAGTTTCTTGGCCAGCACCGTTTGAATATGGCCGGTGTTCCACGCAGCGCGTTCATCGTACGCGAGGCGTGGCGAGCTAGAGGCTCCGTCCAATCGGATGGTGTGAAGCCCAAAGAAGTTTGACGAGCGTATAGTTGCCTTGGAGAGGCCAGGCATCGAGGGCAACTCAGCTGGCAAGTAGTATTTCTGCGGCTCTCCCCAAAATGGAAGGTCAGCAGCGGATATGAGACTGCGGAAGCTTGTGGCCAAGCAGTCCGAAATGGCTTGGGGAAAGCCCCAGGCCCGCCAAAAATCACGCTGCCGGTGGCTCTCTGGAACCCGAATAGTTACGTGATGGCCACGCTCTTTCAGGCGCAGTATGTTTGCAATGACCATTTGAAGGGCAGCTGGTTCGATGTACGTCGCGGGTCGACAATCGACGAGTACATTTGCTCCGGTTGACGATGATCCCGCCGAGTTTTGGAAAATTGCATCGACTTGATCTGCCGTCACGCTTCCCTGCAGGACGAACACAACGTCAGCGGGCTCCGATTGAAGAGCGAAGCTACCTGCCAACTCAGCCATATCTCAATCATCTCCAAATGGGCACAGGAGCTGGGCCGCAGACTCGCTGAACGATTTATTCAACCGTTAGGGGAACTGAGAGAGTATCGGCCACACGAACTGGCGTCAAACGTTACGGCGAGAGGTTAGTCGAGCTTCGGTTTTGCGCCGACATTCGAACCTGAAGGACTATATCTAGCGTGAGTAGTGTGGAACGCACCCAATATGTGACCGAAGGAGGCGACTCACACCACCACCCGCTGCCCCACCATCTGCACCGCAAGCAGCTGCGCCAGCACCTCCACCCCGCGCTTCATATCCTTGCGATCCGCGATATTGCCCAGGCATAGCCGCACCGCGTGCGGCGCCTCGGCGCGGCCGCTGACGAAGGCGTCGGCCGGGGTGACGCGCACGCCCAGCGCCTCGGCTTCGGCGGCGAAGTCGCGGGCGCGCCAGGGTTCGGGCAGGGTCAGCCAGGCGTGGAAGCAGGCGGCTGGCAGGAATAGCTTGGCGCGGCGCGGGTCGTCGGCCGGTGGGCGTGACACCGAGGCGGTCGGCGTCGAGACGGCGCCGCTGGAAAGCCGGGCTATTGGGGTACCGACTTCAACTAGCCGCAGCCCCTCACCCCGACCCTCTCCCCGCTTGCGGGGAGAGGGAGGAACTACTGAGGTCGTGCCGACATCGACGCCGGCGTCGCCGAAGATGCGCAGCGCGATCTCCTGGCGCTTGCGCGCTTCCTCGCGCTTGCGGCGCAGCAGCTCGTCGAGCGTGCCGTCCTCGATCCAGCGCGCGGCGATCTCCGCCATCATCGGCGCCGCCGTCCAGCTCGCCGCCGCCATGGCGGCGCTCAGCCGGCCCAGCAGGCGCGGCGGCGCGTGCATGAAGCCGATGCGCAGGCCGGGCGCGCCCATCTTGCTGAGGCCCGCGAGATGGATGGTCTGCTCCGGCGCGAAGGCGGCCAGCGGCGGCGGCGCGTCGAGCGGGAAGTAGCCGTAGACGTCGTCCTCGACCGTCGGCAGATCGTACTGCCTGACGATCTCGGCCAGGCGCCGGCGGCGCTGCTCGCTGATGGTGCGGCCCGTGGGGTTGTGCTGCGTCGGCACGATGTAGAAGGCGCGCGCGTCGCCGGTGCGGCAGGCGGCTTCGAGCGCCTCGGGCCGCGGGCCGTCGGCATCGCAGGCCACCGGCTTGAGGCGCAGCCGCATCAGCCGCGCGAGCGAGACGATGCCGGGATAGGTGAGGTCCTCGACCAGCACCGCGTCGCCCGGCGCCGCCAGCGCCGCGAGGGCGATCATCAGCGCGTGCTGCGTGCCGGCGGCGATCAGCACGCGCGACGGATCGAGCGATGGCCGCTCGGGCTTGGGCAGCATCTGGAAGCGGCGGTTGAGCAGGGCGGCGCCGGCGTCGCGGTGGCGCGGCACGCCCAGCCGGCCGGTGAACTCCAGCAGCGAGGCCATGTCGTTGCCGCCGGCGATCTGGCGCAGGGTCTCGCGCATCTTCTCGTCCTCGCCGGCGGGCGAGGGCCAGTTCATCGCGAGGTCGATGATGTTGTTGGTCGGCGCGTCGGTGCGCGCGCGCGGATCGCCCGTCGGATTGGACACCGAGCGCGGCGCCACCGGCTCGGGATAGGGCAGGGCCGGCGGGCGCACGAAGCTGCCGCGGCCGACCTCGCCATGGATCAGCCCGCGCCGCTCGGCCTCGGCATAGGCCCGCGTGATCGTGCCCACAGTGCAGCCCAGATCCCAGGCGAGGTCGCGATGGGTCGGCAGCCGCGTGTGCGGCTCGAGCTTGCCCGAGGCGACGTCGGCCGCGAGCTGGTTGGCGATGGTCAGGTAGAGCGGCGTGGTGGCCCCTTCGACCACCGGCTTCCAGCTCGGGCGCTGCTTGCGGATTGTCATGGTGACAATGGTCCCTTGTGCGGGCGCTGTAACGCGGGTGTCGGAGTTTTATTCGATGGGATGAATGGGGACAATATCCCGAACATGTGCTCGCACAATGGAATTGTCTCGATGGCACGTCCTTCCCTTCGCCCGGAGGGGGAAGTTGGCGCGCGTAGCGCGACGGATGGGGGATGGTTCAACGAAATCGATGTTCGTCTTCGACATCCCCCTTCCGCCCTTCGGGCACCTTCCCCCTCCCGACTAGGATGCGCCGCCATGAATGAAGCACCCCGTCCGCCCAATCCGACGCCGAAATCCCTGCTGCTCGGCCTGATCGGCGCGCCGATCTCGAGTTCCGCCGCGCCGCATATGCACCAGAGCGCCGGCGCCGCCTTGGGCCTGCGCACGCACTACCAGCTGATCGAGCGCGCCGGCGCGCATCGCGGCGATCTGCGGGCCATGCTCGACGGTGTGCGGCTGCTGGGCTTCGCCGGCGTCAACGTCACCTTTCCCTACAAAGAGGCGGTGGTGCCGCTGCTCGACGCGCTCGCGCCGGGCATCCAGGCACTGGGCGCGGTCAACACCGTGGTGGTCGGCCGCGACCAGCGGCTCACCGGGCACAACACCGACTCGACCGGCTTCGGCCGCGCGCTCCGCGAGGTGATCGGCGCCGATCTCGGCGGCCCGGTGGCGCTGATCGGCGCCGGCGGTGTCGGCCGCGCCATCGGCTTCGCGCTGGCCGCGATGAACGTGACGGAACTCCGCATCTTTGATCGCGAGAAGGCCAAGGCCGAGGCGCTGGTGGCCGCGCTTGGCGGCGGCGCGCGGCTCGCGACCTCGATCGAGGCGGCGCTCGACGGCGCGGCGGGCGTGATCAACGGCACGCCCGTGGGCATGCTGCCGGACACTGGCTGCGCCGTGCCTGTGTCGTTGCTGCGGCCGTCAATGTGGGTGGCCGACGTGGTCTACACGCCGTTGTGGACGCCGCTGCTGTTGGCGGCGCGCGAGCGCGGTTGCCGCGTGATGACCGGCCGCGAGCTCTGCGTCTTGCAGGCCTGCGACGCCTTCCACCTGTTCACCGGGCTCGAGGCGCCGGTCAGCGTGATCGGCGAAGCCTTCGACCAGATCATGCGCCGCCGCGCCGGCGTGCGTGAGGTGTGAGGGATTACCTTCCCCCGCTGGCGGGGGAAGGTGGCGCGAAGCGCCGGAT
>LNFM01001360.1_pt1 | contig 56003 bp, 51 predicted proteins | sample 596031 | NCBI WGS metagenome assembly LNFM01 (sample SAMN04254537, study PRJNA301005) | activated carbon metagenome | isolation source: dual media filters at the Ann Arbor, Michigan drinking water treatment plant | place: USA: Ann Arbor
TCCGCCGCGCGCAGCCCGACGCCGCCAGCGCAACCAGCACCACCGCCATGAGACGGTTCCAACGCGTAAAACGCCGCATCCTGCGAATCCGGGCCCACAAATCTGAAGCCCGATTAACGCGTTATATGGTTAACAAAACCTCACCGATTCCAAGATGACACCGCCAGGGACATTCGTCAGCTTTTGCGCGGACGTCGCGAAGCCGGCTTCTCTTCCGCCGGCTTCATCTTGTCGGTGAGGCGGTCCGCGACGGCAGCCGCCAGCATGGACCCCAGAAAGACCACATGAATGATCGCCAGCCAGTAAAGCTTCTTGTCGTCGTAGCTGCCGATATTCATGAAAGCCTTGAGCAGCTGGATGGCCGAGATCGCGACGATGGACGAAATCAGCTTCTGTTTCAGGCCGGCGAAATCGACCTTGGTCATCCAGTCCGGACGATCGTGTCCCACCTCCTCGAAGCGAGAGACGAAATTCTCGTAACCCGAAAAAATCACGATCACGATGAGATTGCCGACCAGCACCAGATCGACAAGGCCTAGAACACCAAGAATGACGTCTGATTCCGAGGCAATATGGATATTGGTGACGAAGGAAATTAGCTCAATGAGAAAATGCACGAACAGCAGCAGCAGACTGACAACCAGCCCGATGTAAAACGGCGCCAGCAACCAGCGGCTCTGAAAGAGAATGAATTCCAGCAGAAGCTCGACCCGACGCACGCCGACCCTCCCGCGTTCGTCCCTCAACCCTAAACAAACAAAATGACGCGGCCGGTGACCTGCGTCAATCGGGCCGCGCCATCGGTTTCAGATTGTCAGGCTGCGGCGACGCCGGTTCCGATCGGGCAACTCACGCCGGTGCCGCCGAGACCGCAATAGCCCATCGGATTCTTCGCCAGATATTGCTGATGATAATCTTCGGCGAAGTAGAATTCCGGTGCATCCAGAATTTCCGTGGTGATGGGCCCATAGTTTTTTGACGCTATCGCCTTCTCATAGGTCGCCTTCGACGCCTCCGCGGCTTTGCGCTGCGCCGCATCGAACACATAGATGCCGGAGCGATATTGCGTTCCGACGTCATTGCCCTGCCGCATGCCCTGCGTCGGGTCGTGGCTTTCCCAGAAGGTCTTGAGCAACTGCTGATAGGAGATCTTTGCGGGGTCGAACACGACCAGCACCACCTCGTTATGGCCGGTCTGCCCGGAGCAGACTTCCTGGTAGGTCGGGTTCGGCGTATGACCAGCGGCATAGCCGACCGCGGTCACATAGACGCCGTCGTCCAATTCCCAGAACTTGCGCTCCGCACCCCAAAAGCATCCAAACCCGAACATCGCCATCTGGCTGCCCGCCGGATATGGCCCTTTCAGGGGATTGCCGTTGACGAAATGGGCGTGGGCGGTGGGGATCGGATGTGTGCGGCCCGGCAGAGCCTCGCCGGGGCCCGGAATGGTCAGGGATTTCTTGAACATGAACATGGCAGGTCTCCCGATGTCGGCACCAATATATGTGCTAGGAAAAGATTGCGCATCGGGTGCCAGCCGCACGCGACGCCCCCGGCAGTCATCCTCATGTTCACAGCTGCGCGAGCAGCCTTCTTTCTATTGGGTCCTGCGCACTTTATGCTGGAAGGGTCAGCCGCCGGTAAAAGCCTACAGGAGACACCATGACGTTGAAGATGCTTGTGATCGCGTGCGCGGCCTTTTTTCTGAGCGCGGCACCATCCTCCGCCCAGCAAACGCCACCGCCTTATGGGCCTCCGATCACACTGGACGTGGCCAAAAAGATCATGGCGGCGGCTGAAGCCGAGGCCGTCAAGAACAGCTGGCAAGTGGTGATCACCATCATCGACAGCGGCGGCCACATGGTCATGATGCAGAAATTCGACAATACCCAGCTAGCCTCCCTGTCGGCCTCCGAAGGCAAGGCGCAGACCTCGCTCGCCTTCAAGTTGCCGTCCAAGGCCCTGGAAGACGCCATTGCCGCAGGCGGGTCCGGAACACGGCTGCTGGCGCTGAAGAACATTTCGCCCTTCGAGGGCGGATTGCCCATCGTGGTGGACGGAAAGATCATCGGTGCGATCGGCGTTTCGGGTGCGCTTTCGGCTCAGGATGCCCAAGTGGCGCGCGCCGGCATCGCAGCCGTGGGCAACTAGTCCCGCGCATAGCCGATCAGCCGCTTTTTCCTGCGGCCCAGCAGAATGAAAAGAATGCCGACCACGCCAAGGACCAGCCAGGCCGGCTGGTCCAGCAGCGTGAGCATGATCGAATTCCAGAACCAGACGGTCAGATGCTGCTCGACCAGCGCCTGCAGGGACTGCAGGCTGGCGGCGTGAATGTCGGTCCAGAGCTGGCCGAGCTTGTAGATATAGATCCGGCTGTCGGCGATCGATTTGGCGCCGTCATAGACAAGCAGAATGAAGGCCGCTGCCAGGATCAAAACGCCCAGGAATCGAAACAAAAATCGGATCATTGCGGGTCCAAATGGGTCGCCGAGAAAATACAGTGTCCGGCACGGCTTAACCTCCCGGTCTGTCGCGTTCAACCGATTCGCGGTTCACATGCGCGACATCACGCGCCGGTCCCTTGAGGTCGGCGCTTTTATTCCGCTAACGTCGCAACGGGCGGGGGTTCCCGTCGCCCAGGGAGTTGAAATGGCCGAAAAGCCAAGTGGCCGCACGAACCGGCCGACCTTTACCGAACAGGAAGCGCTGCTGTTCCACTCGGAAGGCCGCCCCGGCAAGCTGGAGGTGGTGGCCACCAAGCCGATGGCGACCCAGCGCGATCTGTCACTGGCCTATTCGCCCGGCGTGGCGGTTCCGGTCCTGGCCATCGCGGAAGACGAAAGCCGAGCCTACGATTATACGACCAAGGGCAATTTTGTCGCCGTCATCACCAATGGTACGGCCATTCTGGGGCTGGGCAATCTCGGGGCGCTGGCGGCCAAGCCCGTGATGGAAGGCAAGGCGGTGCTGTTCAAGCGCTTCGCCGATATCGATTCCATCGACCTGGAAGTCTCGACCGAGGATCCGGACGAATTCATCAATGCCATCAAGCTGCTCGGGAAGGGCTGGGGCGGCATCAATCTGGAGGACATCAAGGCCCCGGAATGCTTCGTGATCGAGCAGAGATTGCGCGAATTGCTCGACATTCCCGTCTTTCACGATGACCAGCACGGCACCGCGATCATTGCCGCCGCGGGTCTCATGAACGCTCTCGATCTCACCGGCCGCGACATCAAGAAGACCAGGCTGGTCTGCAATGGCGCGGGTTCCGCCGGCATCGCCTGTCTCGAATTGCTCAAGGCCACCGGCTTTTCGCCGGAAAACCTGATCCTGTGCGACACCAAAGGCGTGATCTACCAAGGCCGCACCGAGGGAATGAACCAGTGGAAATCGGCGCATGCCGTGAAGACCAAGGCGCGCACGCTGGCCGAGGCCATGGAAGGCGCCGATGTTTTCTTCGGCCTGTCGGCCAAGGGCGCCGTCACCCAGACGATGGTGAAGTCGATGGCCGCTCGGCCCATCATTTTCGCCATGGCCAATCCTGATCCCGAAATCACCGTGGAGGAGGTGGCGCAGGTGCGCCACGACGCCATCATGGCGACCGGCCGCTCGGATTATCCGAACCAGGTCAACAACGTACTGGGCTTCCCCTATATCTTCCGCGGTGCACTGGATGTGCGCGCCACCACCATCAACATGGAAATGAAAATCGCCGCCGCGAAGGCGCTGGCCGAACTGGCGCGCGAGGACGTGCCGGACGAGGTTGCGGCGGCCTATGGCGCGCGCCCGAAATTCGGGCCGGATTACATCATCCCGGTCCCGTTCGATCCGCGGCTCATCTCCTTTATCCCGCCGGCGGTGGCGAAGGCGGCAATGGAGTCCGGCGTGGCGCGCAAGCCAATTATGGACATGGACGCCTATCGCCAGCAACTGCGCACACGACGCGACCCGGTGGCCGGCGTTCTGGCGCGGGTCTATGAACGGCTGCGCCGGGCGCCCAAACGCGTTGTCTTCGCCGAAGGCGAGGAGGATCAGGTCATCCGGGCGGCTGCCAGTTTCGTCCACGAAGGCCTTGGCACCGCCCTGCTGGTGGGACGCGAAGACCGCGTGCGCGAAAGCGCGCGCAATCTCGGCATCGAGCTTGGCGGCAAAATCGCGATCGTCAACGCCAAGATTTCACAACGAAATTCGGACTATGCCGCGTATCTTTACGAGCGCCTTCAACGCAAAGGCTTCCTGTTCCGCGATTGCCAGCGGCTAGTGAACCAGGATCGCAACCATTTCGCGTCCTGCATGGTGGCGCTCGGCGACGCCGACGCCATGGTCACCGGCGTAACCCGTAACTTCTCCGTTGCATTGGAAGACGTTCGGCGTTGCATTGATCCCAAACCGGGCCATCGCGTCATCGGCGTGTCGCTAGTGCTGGCGCCGCGCGGACGTACGGTGATCGTCGCCGATACCGCGGTGACCGAGATGCCGGATGCCGAGGATCTCGCTGACATTGCCGTCGAAGTGGCTGGCGTCGCGCGCCGGCTCGGTCACGAGCCGCGGCTGGCGATGCTCGCTTTCTCAACCTTCGGCCATCCACCGGGCGAACGCTCGGCGCGCGTCCAGGAAGCGGTCCGTATTCTCGACCAGCGCAGGGTCGATTTCGAATATGACGGCGAAATGGCCGCCGATGTCGCGCTCAATCCGGAAGCGGCGGCGGCCTATCCGTTCAATCGGCTGACCGGCCCGGCTAATGTGCTGGTGATGCCAGCGTTCCATTCTGCTTCGATCTCGACCAAGCTGCTGCAGGAACTGGGCGGCGCCACCGTGATCGGGCCTTTGCTGGTCGGACTGGACAGACCAGTGCAGATCGTTCAATTGGGCGCCAAGGATTCCAACCTCGTCAACATGGCGGCGCTCGCGGCCTTCAACGTCAACGGGTAGCCGTCGCCAAGGGAGTGCAACGTGGCCAGTTCTGCATTAAGTGGCGTGATTGCCGCGGTCGCCACCGCGATCGACGACAAGGGGGTGCCGGATCGGGAGCGCGCGTTGAAGCTGGCGCGCTATCTGCTCGATAACGGTTGCGACGGCCTGAATGTCCTTGGCACCACGGGCGAGGCGACGTCATTTTCGCTGGCCGAACGCATGGGGCTGATGTCGGCCTATCGCGAAGCCGGGATGCCGATGGATCGCCTGATGGTCGGCACGGGTGCGGCCGCGGTATCAGACGCCATAGTGCTCACCCGCCACGCGTCGGAACTCGGCTTTGCGGGAGCGCTGATCCTGCCGCCTTTCTATTACAAGGGTGTCCCGGATGATGGGCTGGTTGCCTATGTGGAGGCCATCGTGAAAGCGACCGCCGACAAACCGATCCCGATCTATCTCTATCATTTCCCGGCACAGTCGGGCCTGCCGTGGCACATCGCGCTGATCAAGCGTCTGGTCGACGCCTTCGGCCCGCGCATTGTCGGCCTCAAGGATTCCTCCGGTGACATGCCTTTCGCGCGGGAGGCTGCCAAAATCGCCCGCGGTTTCGCGGTCTTTCCGTCCAACGAAGCCGCCTTGCTGGAAGCCCGCAGCGGCGCCTTCGCCGGTGTGATCTCCGCAACCGCCAACTGCAATCCCGACCTCTGCGGCCGCGCGTGGCGGCACGGCGATCAGGCCGCCCTCGATCAGGCTGTCACCATCCGCAAGCTGTTCGACGGCAAGGCCCTGGTCTCCGGAGTCAAAGCGTTGCTCGCGCATATTCATAACGATCCGGCGTTGGCAAAGGTCAAGCCGCCACTGGCGGCCTTTCCGGCAGCCGACGGGGCCGCGGTTCTGGCCGGATATGACGCGGTCCGGGCCAAAAAGGTCGCCTGACGGCCCCTTTTTGGCGCGTTGACGCCTCCCGGCCCAGTCATTATAAGCATCCCCAGATCGCGGCGGCTTTTGAGCCGCCGCATTTTTTACCGACACAAACCAGGCCGGCGCCGTATCGATCAGGCAGCCCCGCGCCGTGGAGAGGGCTTATGGCCAATACGAAATCCGCGAAGAAAAAGACGCGCGTGATCGCGCGCCGCACCGAGATCAACAAGAACCGCCGTTCCGGCATGCGGACTTATATTCGCAAAGTCGAAGAGGCAATCGCGAGCGGCGACGGCAATGCCGCGCGAGATGCCCTGCGCGCCGCCGAACCACAGATGATGCGCGCCAGCCAGAAGGGTGTACTGCACAAGAAGACCGCCAGCCGCAAAATCTCCCGGTTGACCCATCAGATCGCGAAAATCAGCAAGTAAAATCCCGCTACGGGATTTTTTGTCTACGAAAGCCCGGCATATGCCGGGCTTTTTTGTTTTCGATTGCGCAAATATCCCATCATCGGTCGGAGAATGTTGGTCACCGCATCGCATCGCACGCTGTCGCTGCCGGCGCGCGCCGCGGTGAAAGCTAGGTGAAATTTTGAACAGGAAAAGCCACGACTCAAGAACAGCTTAACGACATAGTTGTTAGGGGGCCTATGAATCCTGTCTCCCGACACCACACAAGAATGCAGCGAAATAGGGGGTTTCTTGAGATGGCGTATGCAGCGGTCATACGCGCGCGTCCGAAAAACCATACGACGATTCAAGACGTTGTGATGACACTTTGCACACACGCGTTCGACCGGAAGGACACACCCGAATTACGAATGCGTTAATGCCGACAAAAGCCGTTGCAGTTTGAAGATGCGCGTGTATTTTTAAATCGCTGTCGCGCCAGCGACGGTTTTCAGTAAATGGTCTTTCTTCGAACTCATCGAAGATGAGAGCGGGCGTCATGTGTCTCGAATTCTCAAACTCGAAGATTTCTCGGCGAGGACCGCCTTTGCGTAAAATGATCGCCTGATATTCGCGTTGCCGTTTTAGTGTCTGGCATCGCGAAGCAAGGCTCCCGGTAATTAACCTTCGACAATAAGCGGCCCACCGAGCAAACTGCGCGGCTGGGAGGGGGAACATATGACGACGGACCATAAAGCAGACGACGCCGCCTTTTCGGATCGGCTCGGCTCGAATAAAGAATACAAAATAAAGCCTGGCATCGGTTTCTCCGGGATCGCCATGCGATTCTATGGAGCAGCGTCCCCTCCCACGAGATGAGACTGCGCGTATCGTTTCCTGCTGGTGAGTGTTGCGCTGTCTCTCAAGGCTGGCGGCCTTCGGACAATAAAAAGCAACTTCATCGAGGGAAGCGCTATCGCGCTCATGACAGCGGCATAGGCGTTGTCACTCGCTTGTTTGGAATTCGACATTCGGGAAGAGGCGACCGAGATGACGAGCATGGATCAGGAGCGCTGGTCACGCGTTAAAGGCAGATTGAAAGCGGAAGTCGGCGACGACATCTTTTCAAGTTGGTTTGCAAGAATGGATCTGGAATCGGTCGAGCGCGACACCGCAAGGCTGTCAGTGCCGACGCGATTTCTCAAGAGCTGGATTCAGTCCCACTATAGCGACCGGGTTCTGAGCTGCTGGCAAGCCGAGGAAGAATCGGTCCGCCGCATTGAACTGACGGTGCGCACGGCGGTACTCCGTCCCAATCCTGCAAAGACCAAGCAGGAAGACAGCCCGGACGCGTCGCGCGATCTGCGGCCCTTGAAAACCCAAGGTGGCGAGCAGCGCACCATGATCGCGCCGGTCTCGGCGGCGCATGAAGCGCTCGGTGGGTCTCCGCTCGATCCGCGTCTAACATTCGACAGCTTTCTGATCGGGCGCTCTAATACGCTGACCCACGCCGCCGCCAAACAGGTAGCCGTGGCGCGGCGCGGCGACGTGGTGATGTTCAACCCGCTTTACATCCATGCCGGAGTCGGCTTGGGCAAGACGCATCTGCTGCACGCCATCACCTGGGCCGGCAATGCCGGCGGCGAACGCAAGGTTCTGTATCTGACCGCCGAGAAGTTCATGTACGGCTTCGTCTCGGCGCTGAAAACGCAGACCGCTCTCGCCTTCAAGGAAGCCCTGCGCGGGATCGACGTGCTGGTGATCGACGATCTGCAGTTCCTGACCGGCAAGAATTTGCAGGCCGAGTTCTGTCACACCCTCAATGCGCTGATCGATGCCGGTCGTCAGGTGGTGATTGCCGCCGACCGACCCCCGACCGATCTGGAAAGTCTGGACGACCGCGTTCGGTCCCGGCTGGCCGGCGGCCTTGTCGTCGAGATGGGTCCCTTGGGTGAGGAACTACGCCTGGAAATCCTGAAGAGCCGGATTTCCGCGGCCCGCGGTCATCATGCCGGCTTCGACGTTCCGGAGCCCGTGATTTCGTTCATCGCGAAGTCGGTCACCCATAACGGCCGCGACCTGGAAGGCGCCCTGAATCGCTTGCTGGCCCATAGCAAGCTGACCGGCCAGCCGGTGACGCTCGAAATGGCGGAACGTGAGGTGCGCGACCTGATCCGGCCGCAGGAACCCAGGCGGGTGAAGATCGAGGACATCCAGCGCGTGGTGGCCCGGCAGTACAATGTCAGCCGCGGCGACCTTCTGTCCTCGCGCCGGACCGCGAATGTGGTGCGGCCGCGGCAGGTGGCGATGTATCTCGCCAAGACCCTGACCTTGCGGTCACTGCCGGAAATCGGCCGGCGCTTCGGGGGGCGGGACCACACCACGGTTCTGCACGCCGTGCGCAAGATCGAGGGCCTGGTCGGCAACGATAACGCGCTGGCCGACGAGATCGAGGTCCTTAAGCGCCAGTTGCAGGAATAGGCAAGAACCGAAAACTCTTGCCGAAACCCTTCCGCCGCGCCAATTTCTGTTCCCCCGGTCATCCGCCTCATCGCGGGCGGCCGGGGTTATCGTCACCGCGGCGCGTTCAGCGCCGAAAATCCTTTCCCCAGGCGGGGTTACGCAGATGAAGGTCACCGTCGAGCGCGCGCAATTGCTCAAATCCCTCGGCCATGTGCATCGCGTGGTCGAGCGGCGAAATACCATTCCAATTTTGGCCAACGTGCTGATCCGCGCCGAAAAGTCGAAACTCGGGCTGAAAGCCACCGATCTCGATCTTGAGGTGAACGAAACCATTCCGGCGGAAGTGGCGCCGGGCGGCTCGACAACCGTGCCGGCCCACATGATCTACGAGATCGTCCGTAAATTGCCGGACGGTGCGCAGGTCGTGCTGGAGGCTTCTGGCGATCGCGCGGTCCTCACGATCCGGGCCGGACGCTCGCGCTTCACCTTGCAGACATTGCCGGAAAGCGATTTCCCGGACCTCAATGCCGGCGACATGACGCACAAGTTCACCCTGCCGGCGTCCGATCTGAAGCGCATGATCGACAAGACCCAGTTCGCGATTTCGACCGAAGAGACCCGCTATTATCTCAACGGCATCTATCTGCACACCGCGACGACCGGAAAGACCGAGACCTTGCGGGCAGTGGCGACCGATGGTCATCGTCTGGCGCAATACGAAATTGGGCTTCCTTCGGGCGCCAAGGGTATGCCGGGCGTCATTATTCCGCGCAAGACAGTGGGCGAAGTGCAGCGTCTGATCGAGGACAACGATGCCGAGATCGGCATCGAACTGTCGCAGGCCAAGATCCGCTTCACCATCGGCGACGTGGTGCTGACCTCGAAACTGATCGACGGCACCTTCCCCGATTATGCGCGCGTCATTCCACTCGGCAACGATAAGGAACTGAAGGTCGACAAGAGCGAATTCGAACACGCGGTCGACCGCGTCTCGACGGTGTCGAGCGAGCGCGGCCGCGCGGTAAAGCTGTCGCTGACCGGTGGCAAGCTGACCCTCTCCGTCACCAACCCGGATTCCGGCAGTGCGACCGAGGAGATCGAGGTCGAGTACGATTCCGATCCGCTCGATATCGGCTTCAATTCCCGCTATCTGCTCGATATCGCCTCGCAGATCGAGGGCGAAACGGCCCTGCTCAAATTGTCCGATCCCGGTTCACCGACCCTGATCCAGGACAAGGAAGCCAAGGGCGCGCTCTATGTCCTGATGCCGATGCGGGTATGAGTTCATTTTTCCTCTCCCCGTACGCGGAGAGAGGAACTAACTGAGCTCTTCCATGACCGCCGCACGCATCCGACGCCTGACCGTCACCAATTTCCGCAGCTATCGCGCGGCAAGCCTCGAGGCCGGGCCGGGACCCGTTGTCCTGGTCGGACCGAATGGCGCCGGCAAGACCAATCTGATCGAAGCCATCTCCTTTTTTGTCCCAGGCCGCGGCTTGCGGCGCGCCACATTGGAAGAGGTGGCCTTCAGCGAGGGCGACAGCGCGGGCGAAGCAACCCGCGACGGTTCTTGGGCGGTCTCAGCCGAGATCGAGGGCGCGCTGGGTCTGGCGACACTGGGTACCGGTATCGAACCGCCGCCTGGAGAAGCGCCGACTTCGCGCAAATGCCGCATCGACCGTGAGCCTGTCGGCTCCGCCGCCGCCTTCGCCGACCATCTGCGGGTGATCTGGCTGACACCGGCGATGGACGGGTTGTTCTCGGGACCCGCCTCCGAACGCCGGCGCTTCCTCGACCGTCTGGTGCTGGCAGTGGATGCCGAACATCCGGGCCGCGTTTCCGCGCTGGAACGCGCGCTGCGGTCACGCAACCGGCTGCTGGAAGAGCAGAACCCGGACGCGCATTGGCTCGATGCCATTGAACACGAAACCGCGGAGCTGGCCGTGGCGGTGGCCGCCGCGCGGGCAGAGACAGCACGGCGCCTGCAAGGCGCGCTGGCGGCGGGAAAAGCCACCGACCCCGCCTTCCCCTTCGCCGAAATCGCGCTCGCAGGCTGGATGGAGCACATGCTGCTTGCGGCGCCGGCCAGCGATGTCGAGGACCGCTATCGCGCCGTGCTGAAGGACAACCGCGCCCGCGATGCCGCCGCCGGCCGCACGCTCGACGGTCCGCATCTCACCGATCTGGCGGTAACCTATGGTCCTAAAGGCATTCCCGCGTCGGATGCATCCACCGGCGAGCAGAAGGCGCTGCTGATCCGCCTGATCCTGGCGCATTCAACCCTCATCGTCGAAATGACCGGATTCGCGCCGGTGCTGCTGCTGGACGAAATCGTCGCGCATCTCGACCCGGCGCGGCGGGCGGCGCTTTACGATTCGCTCGGCAAGCTGGGGGCGCAGGTCTGGATGACCGGCGCGGATCCACAGGCCTTCGCCGACATTGCGGATCGCGCGGAGATGTTCGAGATCACCGGCGGTCAGGCCAGACGGATACCGCGCACCTGATCGTCGGTCTGCCGATCACCGACCACGCTGGTTCCCGCCGTGCACGACAAAGTGTTTGCAGCCATTCCGGAACATCCGGTCCCGCGTCCCGCTTTACGTCCATAATGGAGGAAATGGCCATGACTGCGCACGATCCCGTCAGGGACGATATCCACAATCGTCTGCAGCAAGCCATTGCCGGCCTGCGCAAGGACCTGCTGCGCGTCGAAGTCTGGGCTGGGGCTTTGCAGGGCTTCTCTGAGCCTGTGCCGAACTACCGTGGCGACAGCAGATTTGACCTGCCGCCGCGGACCAAAAAAGGCCGCTGACTCGGCGGTCGGAGGCGTTCAAAAATTCGCTTAAATTCGCCCGTGTCAGCGCTTGAAAATCCTTTTGCGACAACTAGTTAGGTCTTATCAAATTGGGCTGTACGGCTCTGCATTTTCGTGTCACACAACGTCTACCCTCACACCGATTTTCAAACCGATTCGAAGGCGCTCCCATGCCCGACACGGCTCGCCAGCCGGCCAGAAATCCGTCCGATTACGATGCGGAATCGATCAAGGTTCTGAAGGGCCTCGACGCGGTCCGCAAGCGGCCGGGCATGTATATCGGCGACACCGACGACGGCTCCGGCCTGCATCACATGGTCTACGAGGTGGTCGACAACGCAGTCGACGAAGCGCTGGCCGGCCACGCCAAGGAAGTCGTCGTCACGCTCAATCCCGATGGCTCCTGCACCGTGCGCGACGACGGCCGTGGCATCCCGGTTGACATCCACAAGGGCGAAGGCGTGTCCGCCGCCGAAGTGATCATGACCCAGCTGCATGCCGGCGGGAAATTCGACCAGAATTCCTACAAGGTCTCGGGCGGCCTGCACGGAGTCGGTGTCTCGGTCGTGAACGCGCTGTCGACCTGGCTCAAGCTCACCATCTGGCGCGACGGCCAGGAGCATTTCATGGAATTCCGCGACGGCGTCGCCGTCGCACCGCTCAGGCTGATCGGCAAAGTTGAAGGCAAGAAAGGCACGGAGGTCACTTTCCTGCCTTCCACCAAGACCTTCACCATGACCGAATTCGATTTCCCGACGCTCGAGCATCGACTGCGCGAGCTCGCATTTCTCAATTCCGGTGTCACCATTACGCTGTCCGACATGCGCCACGCGGTCGAGAAGCGCGAAGAGATGCATTACGACGGCGGCGTCGAAGCCTTTGTAAAGTATCTCGACCGCAACAAGTCGCCGCTGGTGCCCCAGCCGATCATGATCAAGGCCGAGCGCGACAACATCGTGGTAGAATGCGCGCTGTGGTGGAACGACGGCTATCACGAGAGCGTGCTCTGCTTCACCAACAACATCCCGCAGCGCGACGGCGGCACCCATCTCGCTGGCTTCCGCGGCGCGCTGACCCGCCAAGTCACCGGCTATGCCGACGGCGGCGGCATCGCCCGCAAGGAGAAAGTGACGCTGACCGGCGACGATTGCCGCGAAGGCCTGACCGCCGTTCTGTCGGTGAAAGTGCCCGACCCGAAATTCTCCTCGCAAACCAAGGATAAACTGGTCTCCTCGGAAGTGCGGCCGGTGGTCGAGAATGTCATCAACCAGGCCCTGCAGGACTGGTTCGAGGTGCATCCCGCCGAAGCCCGGGCGATTGTGGGCAAGGTGGTGGAAGCCGCCGCCGCGCGCGAGGCCGCCCGCAAGGCGCGCGAACTGACCCGCCGCAAGGGCGCGCTCGACGTCTCCTCATTGCCCGGCAAGCTTGCCGACTGCCAGGAGCGCGATCCGGCCAAGTCCGAGTTGTTCATCGTCGAGGGCGACTCGGCCGGCGGCTCCGCCAAGCAGGGCCGCAACCGTGAATTCCAGGCCGTGCTGCCGCTGCGCGGCAAGATTCTCAACGTCGAACGCGCGCGCTTCGACAAGATGCTGGGCAGCCAGGAAATCGGCACGCTGATCACCGCGCTCGGCACCGGCATCGGGCGCGACGAATTCAATCCCGACAAGCTGCGCTATCATAAGATCATCATCATGACGGACGCGGACGTGGACGGCTCCCATATCCGCACCCTGCTGCTGACCTTCTTCTACCGGCAGATGCCGCAGTTGATCGAACGTGGTCATCTCTACATCGCGCAGCCGCCGCTCTACAAAGTCTCGCGCGGCAAGTCCGAGCAATATCTCAAGGACGAACGTGCGCTTGAGGATTATCTGATCGACTCGGGCTTCGAGGAAGCCGTGCTGAAACTTGCCAATGGCGAGGAACGCGCCGGCACCGATCTCCGCAAACTGGTGGAGGAAGCGCGCAACATTCGCAGCCTGCTGCACGGCCTGCACAGCCGCTACAATCGCAAGGTGATCGAACAGGCCGCGATCGCGGGCGTGCTGCGTCCGGAAGTCGCGAGCGATCCGAAGACCGCCAATGCCGCCGCCGACTACATCGCCAAGCGGCTGGACGCGCTGTCGGACGAAACTGAGCGCGGCTGGAAGGGCAGCTTCGATGAAGCCGGTTTCCATTTCGAGCGCACAGTCCGCGGCGTGAAGGAAGCCGCGATCATCGATCAGGCCCTGCTCGGCTCGGCCGACGCCCGCAAGCTCGACGAATACGCGGCTTCGCTGCAGCAGACCTATCCGCGCCCGACGCCGCCCGCCCAGTTGCGCCGCAAGGGCGAGGATGTTGCGATCCACGGCCCTGTCAGCCTGTTCGAGGCCGTCACCGGCGTCGGCCGCAAGGGCATCACCATGCAGCGCTACAAAGGACTGGGCGAAATGAACCCCGAACAGCTTTGGGAAACCACGCTGGACAAGGATGCGCGCTCGCTGCTGCAGGTGAAGGTGCGCGAGGTCGACGAGGCTGACGACATTTTCGGCCGACTGATGGGCGATCTTGTCGAACCGCGCCGTGACTTCATCCAGGAAAACGCGCTGTCGGCCAGCGTAGATGCCTGACGTCCGCTAGGATTGCGCTCTAAAATTCCTTCCAGTCATTCGGATCGTCTGCGAAGGCGGTCGCGCCGTGCACGGCCGACGAACCAATGCACTAGAATAAATCAAAATATTCTTTTTGCTCCCAGCGGGTGACATCGGGCGTGTCGTCCTTTTGTTCGGAACGGTAACGCGCAATCTCCGCGTCCTTGATACGTAAAAAATAATCAACAAAGCCGTCACCGAATCCTTCACGGAAACACGCATTGGTTCGTAACGCATCCAGTGCTTCGGCGAGCGACTTGGGCATCGGTTCGGCCTTGGCTTCGTAAGGTGTGTCCGCGGACGGGCCGGGATCGAGCCCGCGCGCGGCGCCATCAAGGCCGGCGACTACCTGCGACGCCATATACAAGTACGGATTGGCTGCCGGTTCGCCGATCCGGTTTTCCAGATGCGTCGCCGGATCGCCGACGCGCCCCAGCACACGCACCATCACCCCACGATTGTCCTGCCCCCAGATCGCGCGGTCTGGCGCCAGCGCATAGGGGCGATAGCGCTTGTAGCCATTGAGCGTCGGCGTCGTGAATGCGGCTGACGCCTTGGCATGGCTGAGCAGGCCGGCCAGATAGGAACGACCGAATGGCGAGAGCACGTGCGCTCCATCGCTTGAGACGAAGGCATTGTCTCCGGTTCTCGACTCCAGCAGCGACTGATGCAGATGCCAGCCACTGGAGAAGATATTCGGCAAACCCGGCCGGCACATGAAAGTGCAATGCAGCCCCTGCCGCCGTGCGATCTGCTTCATGGCGCTGCGGAACAACACCATCATGTCGGCGGCCGACAGCCCCGGCGCGGGCCGGAATGTGAATTCGCACTGGCTTGGTCCAAGCTCGACTTCCATCGACCGGAACGGCAGGCCAAGCGCGGTTACCGCGCGCCAGAACGGCTCAAGAACGGGTTCAATCTGGTCGGCACGGGCTTCCGTGAGAAGCTGAAAGCCCTGATGAATGAAGCTGACCTCGGGCGGCTCGCCTGGCCAAGTGCAGTCGGCCGGCGCAAGCCGCGGATTTTCCAGCTTGAACAGGTGAAACTCGACCTCGAGCCCAGCGATAAAATCATAGCCGGCGTCGGTCAGACGCGACAGCGCATTGCGATAAAGCTGCCGTGTGGAAAACGGCACCGGCTTGCCGCTCGGGAAATAAATGTCGCAAAGCAACCATCCGGTGTTCGGCGCCCACGGCAACACGCGAAACGTCGGCGGGTCGGCGATCATCAGAAAATCGCCAGCGCCTTCCATCTCCGGCATACCGAACCCCCCGCCGGGCGTGAAGACCGGAAACACCGTGCGATGCGACGTATCCTTCGCCAGCAATGTGGACGTCATCGCGACGCCATTGCGCATTAGGGCACCAGCGTCGCCGGCGACAACTGTCTTGCCACGCAGCACGCCGTGCTGATCGACGAAGGAAAATCGCACAAGCTCAAGCTTGTGCGTCGCGATGTCCTTTTCAACCGACTCCGCCGCCATCGCCTGCTCGCGAGACCACAGGTCATGGCGCTCGACAAAGCTCATGCGGGATGGGCGATGGTCACGCGAGGACATCGGGACTCTTCCGCGCAACAACCATCAATGACCGTTGGCCCAGGAATTCCTGCGCCGCTTCTGCTCCGCCATGCGCCAATAGCCTTGCCAGTCATCGGTCGGCCCGATGCCGTCAATCGCCGCCGGGCCAGTGACTTTTCCGGCCGCTTCAGGATCCAGAACCATTAGGAGCTTTTCGTCATCCTTGCTGGCTTTGACAATCGCATCGCGCAAGATCCGGCGATAGATGGTGATCGCCTTGTCCGACTGGCCCAGATGCTCCTTGGTGCGGTCCTGCACTTCGCCCATGGACTCGCAAGCCCACTGGTCGTGCACGTTGATGTCGGCGCCCATGCCGGTATAGGTCTCGTGGGCCTGCTCGTGCGGATCGAAGCCGTAATCGTTGCGCTTGTTCTTGCGCGGGATGTAATCCGGCAATTCATATAGTTCGAGGCGCTGGCGGCGCATTTCATCCTTGTCGACGGGGCCGCCGAAGCTGGTGAAGATCGCATACCAGTAATGCTTGGTGTCATCGACTGGCACATGCCATTGGGTGATGGTCATGTCGCTCGACATCGGAATGGTGAACGTATTCGGGAACAGAAGATTGGTGACCCGCACGTGCATCTTGGCGTCGCTGATCTGCCGCAACGTCATCAGCCGCAGACCGAAATCTGTGTGCTCGACCTCGATGCGAGGACGGGGAAATTCCCGCATGATTTTGGTCATCGGCATGTCGGAATCGACCGAATGATCGCGGAACAGTTTTCCGTAACCGCTATTCGGATCCTCGTCCTCGAAGAAGCGATGCAGAAACGAGGTGTGCGCGGGATCGATACCGACCTCAAGCGATTGCAGCCAGTTGCACTCGATCAGGCCCTTGAACGCGAAGGTGTGCGAATCCGGCGCAATGAAACAGTCGGTCTCCGGAAAGGCCGGCGGTTCGCCGGGACCCATATAGGCGAACAGGATTCCGCTCTTTTCCACCACCGGGTAGGATTTCTGCCGGATATTGGTGCAGAGCTTGCTGCCGTCCGGTTCCGCCGGCGTTTCCAGGCATTTTCCGTCGACATCGAACTTCCAGCCGTGAAAGGCGCAGCGCAGACCGTCGGCCTCGAGCCGGCCGAACGCGAGATCGGTGCCGCGATGCGGGCAAGCGCGGTCGAGAAGTCCGTAGCGCCCCTCCCCGTCCTTGAAAATCACCAGATTCTCGCCGAGAAGCTTGACCGGCTTGATCGGCCGGTTACCGGACAATTCGTCGACCAGAGCGGCCGGCTGCCAATAACGCCGCAGCAACTTGCCGGCCTCGGTGCCCCGACCCGTCCGGGTGATGAGGTTGTTCTGCTCTGCGCTCAGCATGAGAAAACTCCGTTCCGTTTACTCGGGCTTCGCAGCGAGTTTATACAATTGCAAAAGAATACAATATCTCTGAAATCTCAAAGAAAAACGGCCGGGTTTCCCCGGCCGTTTGTGCAGGCAGACACAAAAATCAGGCCCAGCCGACTGCCGCGCGTCGGCGCATATAGGCTTCGCGCCGTTCGCGCAGCCGCTCCGCCATGGTACGCGCTTCGTCGAGGCTCGCCGCCGAGCAGGTCCGATATTCGAGTTCGGCGCTGCGATAGTGAGTCCGCTTGCGGGCGAACAGAAGCCGCAAGCCCGACGCGGGCTTCGGCAACAAGATCGCCAGGCTCTGCGCGACCTTGCCGGAATGAGCGAAGGCGATCTGCTCGCCGGTTCCGGTGTGCCGGACTTCAAAGACGCCCGGTCCGATGGGAGCGTCAATATGACCGCCATGGTCCGGATTTGGGAAGGGCTTCCAGTTGGCCCAAGAGCTGACCATTTTCTTCTGATCCTTGTCGTTCGAGCCGGTCCCGGCCCGTTGTTGCATAATGCCGTCTGATGCGTTCAAACGTGGCACGCGGCCAAGCGTTCCACGCAACGACAAATCGCTTCAAATTGGGGGGTTGGGCGTTGAGCGAGGGCTTAACCGACCCTCAGCGGCCAGGCAAGACCAAGACTTTAGGCTTAGACGGCAGGGTGCCTTTGGACACCACAATCGACGGTGTCTCGTTCATCTCCACATCGAACTTGTCCCGCATGCGGTCCAGGAACCGGTTCAGCGTGAAGACGCTGAAATAATGCATGGGGATGATGAGCGGCGCCTTCAGGCTTTCGAGCACCTCCACCATGCCTTCCAGATCGAGAGTCGCGCCCCCGTCGACCGGCACCATCACCGCATCCAGCCGGCCGATCTCGTTTACCTGCTGCGCCGTCAATGTGTGGTGCAGATGCCCGAGATGGGCGATGCAGAGATTGGCGACCTCGAAAATGAAGATCGAATTGCCATGCTGCTGGGTGCCGCCGCCGTAATCACGGATATTGGTCGGCACGTTGCGCACGCGGACATCCCTGATCTGTGCGTCATGCCGCACCGGCTTACCGTATTCGCTCGCCCAGCCGCGCAGGACATGCGCGATTCCGGCTTCCGGACTGTCGGTGTAATGTGTGGAGTGCGCGCGATTCATGGTGACGACCTCAGGCAGCAAAGGCGGCTTGACGTAGTCGTTGTAGTCGGTCGCAACTCGCACCAAGCGCGGACTTTCGAGAAGAAATGTCGAATGTCCGATATAGGTGATGCGGACCTGATCGGCAGATAACGCCGCGAGTTTCAAGGATGCCGGAAACGCGCGCGGTTGCGGCGACGCCACCAGCCCCGGACAATTTTCCATCGTATCGAGCTGGGCCGGTTTGACCTGCACACGTTCGAAAGCGGCGGATGGTCCGGCTGCGGGAAGCAAAGCCGCCAAGGTCATGGCCGCCGTGGCAATCAGGCCCAGTTTCATCAAGCCGCTCCCATCGATCTCCGGAAAATATGACATGGAACCGGCAAGTCGGCCACATCACGAGATCGGCAGAAAGCGCCAAAAAAATAAAGCGACGCCCCGATCGCGCTGCCTTCACAGCCGGCCGCGGAATCAGCGCGAAACGATGATGCCCTTCGGGGTCACCACAACCCAGCGGCCATCCCGACGGTGAATGGTCTCAACCCGGCCAAGGCCCGGCAAATTCGCGCCTGGGACCGCTTCATAGAGACCATGGCGGCTCTCAACCATGGCGGCGCCGTCAAAAACTTCACGGAGCACCCAGCCGGACACAACCTGCGGCTTGTCCTGCTGTTTGGGTATGATCGAGCCGGTGGTTTCGGGCGAGGCAACAGCGGTCTTGCGCTCAAGCTTTTCGAGTGCATCGCCGAGACGCGCGATCTTCGCCGCCGGTTCTGCCTGGGCTTTCTCGGCACGCTCAACCCGCTCATTAAGTCTGGCGAGTTGCGCGTCCGAATTCTTGGTCGAGCCGTCGATGCTGGCTTTCAGTGCGGCAATGTCGGCCGACAGTTTCGCGACGGCGTTCACGTCGGCCTGGGCGACCATGGTTCGCACGGCTGCGGGTTCGGCGGCCGGCCGCACGAAGGCAGCCGCCGCCAGCGCACCGACCACGGAACCGAGCGCGGCCGAAATCGCAATGGACGCCGCCAGCACGGTGACACGGCTCAGCCGTGGTCGCGCGGCCAGTGCCGACATGATCGGCGCACCGGCGGACGTCCGGGCGCGCTGAAAAAGCGAGGGTCCTGAAGCCGGTGCTGTCGCGGAAGTGTCGGCCGACACAACCACAATGGGATCGGCCGCCGTCACAGTGTTCTCGGTGGTATTCATCACTGGCTCCGATTGACGAAATATTCTTCATCAATCGGTAACCATGGCGGATCGGGCTTACCATTCTGTTAAGACTGCGCTTTTTACCTCCGAGCGCGGCCTTACAACAGTCCGTTTTCCTGCCCGAGCGCCTTCAGCGACGTTTCCGGACGGGCGCCAAGATGCTGAATCACTTCCGCCGCGGCCAGCGCACCGAGCCGCGCGGCCATGACATGATCCGACCCGCGCGCCAAGCCAACCAGAAATCCTGCCGCGAAAAGATCGCCCGCGCCTGTGGTGTCGACGACCTTGTCGACCGATGCCGCCGGCACCGCTTTCACGCCGTCCGCGCTGACCACGACACAACCCTTCTCGCTGCGTGTGACCACGGCGAGCTTCGCATCCTGACGCAAGGCCGCAACGCCGGTATCGAAATCTGCGGTCTCATACAAACTCTTCAGTTCGGCCTCGTTTGCGAAAATCAGATCGACGGTCTTGTCGCGCAACAGCTTGAGAAACTCTGCGCGATAGCGATCGACGCAGAACGAATCCGACAGCGTGAGCGCCACCATGCGCTTGGCGTCATGCGCCGCCTTGGCCGCCTTGCGGAAAGCGTCCTTGGCATGCGGCGGATCCCACAGATAGCCTTCGAGATAGGTGATCGCGGCCGATGCAATCGTGTCGGGATCGATATCGTTGGGATGCAGATCCTGAGCGGCGCCGAGATAGGTGTTCATGGTGCGCTCACCGTCCGGCGTGACCATGATATAACAGCGCGCCGTCGATGGGCCGTCCGAGGCCGGCGGGGTGTCGAAGCCAATGCTCGCGGCGCGGATGTCATGCGCGAAAGCCCGACCCAATTCGTCGTCCTTGACCTTGCCCACAAACGCCGCGCGGGCTCCATAGCTCGCGACACCCGCGATGGTGTTCGCCGCCGACCCTCCGGAGATTTCGGTTGCCGGACCCATGGCGTCGTAAATCGCCTGCGCCCTGGCTTCGTCGATCAACGCCATGCCGCCCTTCTGCATATTCTGGGCAACCAGGAAATCGTCGTCGGCGCGCGCGATCACGTCGACAATCGCGTTGCCGATGCCAAGGACGTCATAGCGGGAAGCGGTCATTCTTGTTACCTCGCAGGGAAAGCGCGGCGCACTATAACGGCGGATGCCACGCGAGCAACCGCCGATGCGGCGATGCCGGTGACGGCCGAACAGGGGCAAGGCTAGAGTGGGCGGGAGGGGCCATATCCCATGTCGATAATACGCCATGTCGCGGCCGTTGGCTCGGCGACGCTTGTGTCGCGCCTGCTCGGCTTTGTCCGCGATATCGCCATAGCCGGACTGTTCGGCGCCGGTGCGCGCGCCGATGCATTTTTTGTTTCGTTCCAGATCGCCAATCTCGCACGCCGCCTGCTGGCGGAAGGCGCGCTCAATGCGGCGTTCGTGCCGCTTTATCTCAAGATCAGAACGGCACAGGGCCAAGAGGCCGCCGACGTCTTTGCCGGCCGCGTGGTCGGAACCATCACCGTCACGCTGCTCGGGCTGGCTTTCCTTCTGGCTGTCGCCATGCCGGTGCTGATCCTGTTTCTGGCGCCCGGATTTGCAGCGAACGATCCACGCATGGGCATGGCGATAGAGTTCGGCCGATTGTCGCTGCCCTACCTCGTCTTTGCCGGTCCGGCCGCACTGATCGCGGGTGTATTGAACGCCAATCAGCGCTTCGCGGCCGTCGCATGGGTCGCGGCGCTGTTCAATATCGTCGTGTTGTTCGCGCTGGCCATCGTGTTCGTCGCCCGCCTCGACGACAGCGGTCTGTCGGGCCGAATTCTTGCCGCCTCGATTGCGCTGGCCGGGTTTTTTCAGCTGCTGCTTGTCGTCGCGATCCTGTGGCGGGGGCCGTATCGCATCGCGCGTCCCGTCATTTCATTCGGGCCGCAGACACGCGATTTCATGCGCCTTGCGATTCCGGGACTGATCGCGAATGGAATTCCGCAATTCACCATGATCGCCGGCGTGATGGCCGCGTCCGCTTTGCCCAGCGCGATCTCGTGGCTTTACTACGCACAGCGGCTGATCGAATTGCCGCTCGGCATCATCGGCATCGCCATCGGCACCGTGCTGCTTCCCGCTCTCTCGCATGCCCTGAATTCGGACCAGCCGGACGACGTCGCAGCGGCAGAATCGCGGGGGCTGGAACTGGCACTCGGACTCGCGCTGCCAGCGGCGATTGCACTGGCCTTGCTGGCCGAGCCGATCGTGCGAACCCTGTTCGAGCGCGGCGCATTCTCCGCCGCCGACAGTGCCGCAACTGCGGCAGCCCTTGCCGTTTTCGCGCTCGGACTGCCAGGACACGTTCTGGCAAAAACCTGGGCGCCGCTCTTTTTCGCCCGCGGCGACACACGGACTCCGATGCTGGCCGGCCTGTTCGGCCTTGCCATCGCGAGCCTCGGCAGTTTTGCACTGATGCCGATGATCGGCCATGTCGGCGTGGCGACGGCAATTGCCGCATCCGGCTGGGCCAGCGCCGGCCTGCTCGCCATTCTGATCCACCGCAAAATGGGGCTTGCCTTCGAGCGGGACACCCCGCGCCGGATCGCTCTGATTCTGCTTGCCAGCCTGGTCATGGGGGTTGGGGTCAATTTCCTGAACGGGCTGTTGCAATCATGGTTTACGCCGGCCGCCGATACGCTCCCAAAACTGGCGGCGCTCGGGTGCATCGTCGGCGCTGGAATCGGCATCTATGGCGCGGCGCTGATGGCATTCGGAGTTGTGCGATGGAGCGAACTCCCGAGCCGATCCTGACCGGCCCCTTGCCACCCGGCGTTGCGTCATGGCATCTGACCCCGCGCGCGCAGCGCGGGGAGTCCAGACATGGCGTTCAAGGAACGCGTTTTTTCCGGCGTCCAGCCGACCGGCAATCTGCACCTCGGAAATTATCTGGGGGCAATTACGAAATTCGTGGCGCTGCAGGAAAGCCATGAATGCATCTACTGCGTGGTCGACATGCATGCGATCACGGTCTGGCAGGATCCCGCCGAACTCACCCGCAATACCCGCGAAGTGACCGCCGCCTTCCTCGCGTCAGGCATCGACCCGAAGAAGCAGATCATCTTCAACCAGAGCCAGGTCGCCGAACACGCCGAGCTCGCCTGGGTGTTCAATTGCGTCGCCCGGCTGGGCTGGCTCAACCGCATGACCCAGTTCAAGGAAAAGGCAGGCAAGGATCGCGAGAATGCCTCGGTCGGCCTCTACGCCTACCCCAATCTGATGGCGGCGGACATTCTGGTCTATCGCGCCACCCATGTTCCGGTCGGCGAAGACCAAAAGCAGCATCTGGAACTCGCGCGCGACATCGCCCAGAAATTCAACAATGACTTTTCCGAATCGATCAAAGCGCATGGATTCGGAGACGCCTTCTTTCCACAACCGGAGCCGCTGATCCAGGGGCCGGCGACGCGCGTCATGTCGTTGCGCGACGGTACGAAGAAAATGTCGAAATCGGACGCGTCCGACAATTCCCGCATCAACCTGACCGACGATGCGGACGCGATCGCGCAAAAGATCCGCAAGGCCAAGACCGACCCTCATCCATTGCCGAACGACGTGAAGGAGCTCGATCAACGACCGGAAGCCGATAACCTCGTCGGCATCTATGCGGCGCTGAAGGAAACGACCAAGGCGGAGGTGCTGCTGGAATTCGGCGGGGCGCAGTTCTCGACCTTCAAAAACGCTCTGGTCGATCTTGCCGTGGCGAAGCTCGGGCCGATCGGCGCCGAAATGAAAAAATTGGTCGGCGATCCCGCCTATATCGATTCCATTCTTGCGGACGGTTCTGTGCGCGCGAAAGCAATCGCCAGCGAAACGATGAGCGCCGTCAAGGATATCGTCGGCTTCGTGCGGCGATGAGCCCGGCGTAAGCTACCTGCTTATTCCGCGGACGGTGGCTTGTTCCTGCCACGATTCTTATGCCACCATTCAACTCGCGCGCGATGCCACTCGCGACCGAAGTTAACGGCGGGACTTTGGGGGACGACGATGAGCCGCAAGCGGCGCAGCTATGAGAGCGGTCACAAGCCGAAATATCTGGTCGTCATTGATGACTCGCCCGAATGCGACCGCGCGATTTATTACGCAAGCCGCAGGGTCGCGCGCATCCAGGCCAGCATGATCATGCTGCGCGTCATCGACACCTCCGACCGCAACCAGCAGTGGCTCGGCGTCGCCGACATCATGCGTGCGGAAGCGTATGAGGAAGCCAACGCCGCGCTGGAACGTGCTGCCGGCCGCGCGAACGGCGTGGCTGGCATCACACCGGAACGCGCGATCAGGGAGGGCGACATGGCCGAGCAAATCCTCAAGCTGATCGACGAGGACGAGGATATCGAGGTCCTGATTTTGGCCGCCGCCACCAGCAAGGAAGGCCCCGGGCCACTAGTGTCCAATATCGGCAAAACCGCCGGCGAATTCCCCATCCCGGTCACCATCGTTCCCGGCCACCTGACCGACGAGGAACTGGACGCCCTGTCCTGACGGACCGGCCGGGCCCGTTGACCTTTGGCAAGGAAAGTCCATTTATAGAGCAGCAAGAGGGAGTCGGCCGGCGGTCACCGCCTCGCCAGACACGCTCCGGAGCCGTAAACCATGTTCATCCAAACGGAAGCCACGCCCAATCCGGCAACCCTGAAATTCCTGCCCGGACGCCCCGTTCTGGAGACGGGAACGCTGGACATGCCCGACCGGGAACAGGCTGCCAAATCCCCATTGGCCGAGCGGCTATTTGATATCGCCAAGGTGTCGGGTGTGTTTTTCGGCTCGGACTTCATCACCGTCACCAAAACGGACGGCGACTGGCAGCAGCTCAAGCCGCTGATCCTGGGCACCATCATGGAGCATTACATGTCCGGCGCTCCCATTCTGAAGGATGGGACCAGCACCGGCTCCTCCGATGATGAGGAATTTTTCGACGCCGCCGACACCGAGACCGTGAACACGATCAAGGAACTGATCGAAACCCGGGTCCGCCCTGCTGTCGCCAATGACGGCGGAGACATCACCTTCCGCGGCTTCAAGGACGGCGTCGTTTTCCTGTCCATGAAAGGCGCTTGTTCCGGCTGTCCGTCGTCGACCGCGACATTGCGGCACGGCATCCAGAATTTGCTGCGTCATTTCGTGCCGGACGTTACAGAAGTCCGCCCGATGTAGGCACCCGGATCAGGGACTGCGGTTCTTTCCGGTTCATCAATGGCGCAGGTTGCATTAGGCTCGCGCAAACGCCTGTTCAGGCTTCCGTCACCAGCGTCCGGCTTATCGCAACATGCGTGTGCTTGCCATCGACACGGCTCTTGAAGCCTGTTCAGCAGCCGTGCTCGACACCGAGCAGGCTGCAATTCTAGCCAGCGAATCGCACATCATGGTGCGAGGACATGCGGAAGCGCTGATGCCGCTGATCGCTTCGGTCATGGCCCAGGCGTCGTTGCGCTTCAGCGAGCTTGACCGAATCGCGGTCACCGTCGGGCCCGGCAGCTTCACCGGGTTGCGGGTCGGTATCGCCGCGGCCCGCGGAATCGGGCTTGCTGCGGCCAAGCCCGTGGTCGGCCTGACCACTCTGACAGCCCTCGCCGCCCCTTATATCGCCGCCGACGATTCCCTGCCGATCGCAGCCGTTATCGACGCGCGACACAGCCACGTCTATTTGCAGCTTTTCGGCACCGGCGGCCGGACCTTGATCCCACCGCGCATTGTGCCGTTGCGCGAAGCCGTACACGCGGCAGCAGCTGCGTCTGCCAGACTGGTCGGATCGGGCGCGTGCATGATCGCGCAGAACTGGTCGAACCAGGAACCTCCGCAGCTTGTCGACGAGCGTCGCGCACCGGACATCGATTGGGTCGCGCGCGTCGGTGCAGCCGCCGACGAAAATCAATCGGCGCCCAAGCCGCTTTATCTGCGCGCGCCGGATGCGCACCCCCAAAGCGCCGCCCAGCTTCCGCGCCGATGACAAAGTTTCTCGACCTGATTCTCGGTTCATCCGAGCCGGTCTTGTCCGAAGCATCCGCTCCGGACGCTGCGGCGATCGCGCGGTTGCATGCGGCGTCTTTTCATCGGGGATGGGGTGAAGACGAAATCGAGCGCCTACTGCTGGACCGCAGCATTTTGACCCATCGTGCGATGATCCGCCGCAAGCTGGAGGGTTTTATCATGTCGAGGATTGTTGGCGGCGAGGCCGAAATCCTCAGCGTAGCCGTCCATTCTGCACAGCAAGGACAGGGGCTTGCACGGATGCTGCTGCGCCTGCATTTGGGCCGCCTCGCCGGCCTGGGCGTGAAAACGGTGTTTCTTGAAGTGGACGAGAGCAACGAGCCGGCCCGCCGGCTGTATCGGCGGACGGGATTTCACGAGGTCGGCCGCAGGCCGGGTTATTACGCCGACAGCCCCTCGGGACCCGCAACGGCGCTGACTCTGCGCCGCGACCTTGCCTGAACCGCCGGACAATGGACGGCCCTGCGCCTGCCAAATATGATAATATTGCACGACTGGAGACATGCGTGGCCAAGACGAAAAATACCATTGAGGCGCGCTGCGCCGAAAAAGGAATGCGCATGACCGAGCAGCGCCGCACCATCGCGCGCGTGCTCAACGATGCCGATGACCATCCCGACGTGGAAGAACTCTACCGGCGCTGCATCAAGATCGACGACCGCATCTCCATCTCCACCGTCTATCGCACAGTGAAATTGTTTGAGGACGCTGGCATCATCGAGCGCCACGACTTCCGGGAAGGCCGCGCCCGTTTCGAGCAAATTCCGGAATCGCATCACGACCACCTGATCAATCTGCGCACCGGCGAAGTACTCGAATTCCAGTCGGAAGAAATCGAGACGCTGCAAGCGGAAGTCGCGCGCAAGCTCGGCTATAAGCTGGTCGATCATCGGCTTGAGCTTTATGCGGTGCCGCTCAAGGACGACGAAACGCGCTGATACAGCGGCGATTACGTCTGCGGTTACAGGTCGCCCGTAGCGCCATGACTCCGATACGGGCGACGCAGGTTCCTCCCGCATCGCCGGAGCCAGGTCCGAGAACCGCGGCTAACGCTGCAATCTCCCTGGCGGACTGGTTCCCGTCAACGGGATCGCCTGCCAAGCCCGAAGCCGCTCCATTGAAACGCCGGTCCGGCGGCTTACATCGGCGGTACTGTGCGGCAAATCCGGTTCCGGCGCGACTTGACGGCGGCATTCCTTTTGCAGCGGAAAAACGTTATGAGGAGCGGATCGCGGCCGGCGCCGCGTGGATCAGGCGGAATGGCTGATATAATTAGATATCGAGCCAAAAACCTCAGATATTTGAGGTGCTTGTGGTTGAAACAGCCCGACCGAGCGGCATGAGCAGACCCCGAAAACTTTACGTCAAGTCCTACGGTTGCCAGATGAACGTCTACGACTCGCGTCGTATGGCTGACACCTTGGCGCCTGAGGGATTCGCAGAAACCGAGCGTATCGAGGATGCCGATCTGGTCATCCTGAACACCTGCCATATCCGTGAAAAGGCCGCCGACAAGGTCTATTCCGAGCTTGGCCGCATCCGGCAGATGAAAGCCGACACCGCCGTCCAGGGACGCGAGATCGTGGTCGCGGTCGCGGGCTGCGTCGCGCAAGCGGAAGGCGCGGAGATTCTGCGGCGCGCGCCGGCTGTCGATCTGGTTGTCGGCCCACAAAGCTATCACCGGCTACCGGAACTTCTCGATCGCGCGAAGCGAGACGGCAAGGCGATCGACACCGATTTCCCGGCCGAAGACAAATTCAATTTTCTCAAAAATCCGACGCGCGAAGCCGTGCGCGCGCGCGGCGTCAGCGCCTTCGTCACGGTGCAGGAAGGCTGCGACAAGTTCTGCACCTTCTGCGTCGTCCCCTATACCCGCGGCGCCGAGGTCTCCCGTCCCGTCGTCAAGATCCTGGCCGAGGCCGAACATCTGGCGCAGGCCGGCGTGCGCGAGATCACGCTGATCGGACAGAACGTCAACGCCTTCCATGGCAAGGGCCCCGACGGAACGCCCTGGACGCTCGCGCGGCTGCTCCATCGCGTCGCGGAGATTCCCGGCATTTTGCGGTTACGCTACACCACAAGCCACCCCTGCGACGTCGATGACAGCCTGATCGCGGTTCACCGCGATTTGCCGCAACTCATGCCGCAACTGCATTTGCCGGTTCAGTCGGGATCCAACCGCGTTCTCGCCGCGATGAATCGCCGCCACACACGTGACGATTATTTGCGCGTGATCGACAAATTGCGGACGGCACAGCCGGCTATCGAATTCACATCCGACTTCATTGTGGGCTTTCCCGGCGAAAGCGACGACGATTTCCGTCAGACGATAAAACTGGTCGTGGACGTCCGCTTCGCGGGCGCCTATTCGTTCAAGTATTCCCCACGCCCGGGAACGCCCGCCGCCGAAATGACGGACCAGATTTCCGAAGACATCATGTCGGCGCGTCTGCAGGAATTGCAGGCCCTGATCGACCGACAACTCAAGGCGTTCAATGAAGCCAGCGTCGGCAAGACATTCGACGTGCTGTTTGAAAAAGCCGGCCGCTACCCCGGACAGCTTGTCGGCCGTTCGCCTTATTTGCAGCCGGTCCATGTCATGGCGACGTCGGATCTGATCGGGAAAGTCGTACGCGCTCACATCACGGAAACGACTGCCTTCAGCCTGCATGGCGCACTTTCAGACACAGACAATGCCGCTCCAAGATCATCATCCCTTCTTGCCACGGCGGAGGCCTGACGCATTGCGCAGTTTCAAACCGAATAACGGACCTGTCACTCCGGCACCGTCGGAAGACAGCCCGATGACGCGCACCGTGCTGGCTTTCGACGACAACCGGCTGGCCTCTGTGCTGTTCGGGCAATACGGGCAGAACCTCGCCCTGATCGAGCGCAAGCTCGGAGTGGTCGCGGACTCGCGCGGCAATCACGTCACGATCGAAGGCACCCGCGACGCCTGCGATCAGGCCAGGCGCGTGCTTGAAACGCTTTATGAGCAACTCAAGACCGGGGGCGATCTGGTTGTGGGCGACGTCGAAGGCGTGATCCGGCACGCACTCGCACAGGGCTCCCTGTTCGACTACGACCCGGCTGCAGCCCGACCGCATTTCGAGGAAATCAACCTGAGAAAGCGCCCGGTTCGCGCCCGCACAGGCGGACAGGATGCCTATATCCGCGCGCTCAAACGCAACACGCTTGTGTTCGGCACCGGACCGGCCGGCACCGGCAAGACGTGGCTGGCAGTCGCGCATGCCATCTCGCTGTTCGAGCGCAAGGAGGTTGACCGCATCATTCTCTCGCGGCCCGCGGTGGAGGCCGGCGAACGGCTGGGATTCCTGCCGGGCGACATGCGCGAAAAGGTCGATCCCTATCTCCGCCCAATCTACGACGCCTTGTTCGACCTGATGGACATGCGGATCGTCGAACGCGCGCTGCAAGCTGGCGAAATCGAGATTGCGCCGCTGGCTTTCATGCGCGGCCGCACGTTGCATAACGCAGCCGTGATTCTCGACGAGGCGCAGAACACGACCTCGATGCAGATGAAAATGTTTCTAACCCGATTGGGCGAAAACAGCCGCATGATCGTCACCGGCGATCCGAGCCAGGTCGATCTCCCGTCGGGACAGACGTCGGGCCTCGCGGAGGCAGTTCGGCTGTTGTCGAATGTGGAAGGTATCGCTCAAGTCGCATTCACGGGCGAAGATGTGGTCCGCCACGAATTGGTGGGGCGCATCGTCGCCGCCTACGACCGCGCCAGTGCCGCGCGGCTGAAACGGGAATGATGGCATGCCGTCCGCTTCTGCCATCGCCGACAGTTCCGCGGTTACGCTCGACGTCATGATCGAATCGCCGCTATGGGACGCAGAACCCGGCGCCGAAGCCGTCATCCGCAACGCCGTCGCGATTGCGGCGGCCGGGACCGGGAAGACGGGCATCAAAGTCGCTATTCAGCTCACCGACGATTCGACGATTCGCGGGATGAACCACCAATGGCGAGGCCAGGACAAGCCGACCAATGTGCTGTCATTCCCGTCGGCCGCGACCGCTCTGGACGCGGCGCATCTGGGAGATGTTGTCATTGCCTATGAAACGCTGGCCCGCGAAGCAAAGGCGGACGACAAGCCTTTTGCGCATCACCTCGCGCATCTTGCCATTCACGGCTATCTTCATCTGCTCGGCTACGATCATATGACCGACGTCGAGGCGGAAACGATGGAACAGCTGGAGACAGCATTGCTGGCACAGCTTGGAATTCCCGACCCCTACGCCCATTCAGAACCAGGGGCCTGACCCGAATCGCCATGCCCGACAACGACACTCCCGGTCGAAAGGACGCGACGGCCCAAACCAGCGAGCTGCGTAACCTCCCTGCTCTGGTGCCGCCGACTGTCGACGTCGCCCGCGATTCCGGCGATGGCATTTTCAGCCGATGGATACGCGCTTTGTTCGGCTGGCGCGCCGGATCCATGCGCGCCGATCTCAAGGAGGTTCTGGAAGAAGGAATCCAGACCGAAACCGGCTTCTCGCCGGAAGAGGTCACTATGCTCAAGAATATTCTTGGGCTGCGTGAACGCCGCATTTCCGATGTCATGGTGCCGCGTGCCGACATCATCGCCGTGCAGCAGGACATTCCAATCGGCGAACTTGTCAAAGTATTTGAAGGCGCTGGTCATTCACGGCTCGTGGTGTTCAATGACACGCTCGACGATCCTGTGGGAATGGTTCATATCCGCGACCTGATCGCGTTCATGACAAAACATGCGACTGTCACGTCTGCGGCCAAGACCAAGCGAAAGAAGCCTTTGCCGGCCGGACTGGATCTGAAGGCCATCAATCTGTCCATGCAGCTTTCGACCGCCAGAATCACCCGCACCATTCTCTTCGTGCCGCCATCGATGCCCGCGATTGACCTGTTGGCGAAAATGCAGGCGACGCGCATTCATCTCGCTCTTGTGGTCGACGAATATGGCGGAACGGACGGCATCGTCTCCATGGAAGACATCGTCGAGCAGATCGTCGGGGAGATCGAAGACGAACACGACGACGACGAAGATCCGAGTGTGGTTCGGCAGGCGGACGGCTCGTTCGTGGCCGATGCCCGCGCCAGTCTTGAGGATGTGATCGCAATTGTCGGCAACGGCTTCGACGTCGGTGAAGCGGCCAAGGAAGTCGACACGCTCGGCGGCTATCTTGTCACTCGCGTCGGGCGTGTGCCCGTGCGCGGCGAATTGGTGCCGGGTCCCGGCAGCTTCGAATTCGAGGTGCTCGACGCCGATCCGCGCCGCGTCAAACGCGTCAAGATCCATTCCGGGAAAGGTCATCGATCAACGCGCGCCCGCGATGTGCGAAACGTTGCAACGGCGGTGACGCCGAGCCTTGCGACGAGCGAAAGATCCGCGTCTGGCGCCAATCCGACACCCGCTCCATCTGCTCGAGGCACGCGGCGGCCGTGATTGTCGCGCGGCTCGCCCACAAAGTCGTGCTGGCGTGGGGCTGGCGGCGCGCCTTCCTTGCCTTCGCCGCGGGCGCCATTTCAACTCTGGCGCTGTCGCCTTTCGATGTCTGGCCAGTCCTGTTCCTGACCTTTCCGGTTCTGGTCTGGTTGACGGACGGGTCGGCGGCCGGCCGCTTTGGCGGCGTCATCGCCGCCGCGATCGCCGGATGGTTTTTCGGCTTCGGTTATTTTGTCGCCGGGCTTTATTGGATCGGCCATGCTTTTCTGGTGGATGCCAAGACATTCGGATGGCTGTTGCCATTCGCGGTCACCGCATTGCCGGCCGGACTCGCTGTATTCTTTGCATTCGGCCTCGGTCTGGCGCGACTGATCTGGTTACGCGGGCCGCTGCGGATCCTGTCGCTGGCGATTGCGTTGACTGCCGCCGAATGGTTGCGCGGTCATATGCTGACGGGCTTTCCGTGGAACACCATCGGCTATGCGTTGACGGGACCGCTGGTGCTGGCGCAAGGCGCCGCGCTGGTTGGTCTTTGGGGTTTGACCTTCATCGCCGTCGCCGTTTTTTCCAGCCCTGCGGTGCTCGCCGACGAGCGCACCGATTCCAGACGGCCCTGGCTGCCGCTGGCTGTCAGCCTGACGGTGCTCGCGGTTTTGACCACTTACGGTGCAATACGGCTCGCGCGCACGCCGACACAGTTTGTCGACAAGATCCGGCTGCGCATCATGCAGCCCAATTTGCCGCAGGACGAGAAGTTCAATTACTCCGCCAAGCAGCAGGTGATGAATCGCTATCTGTCGCTGTCGGACCGCTCAACCGGTCCACAGACCACCGGCATGCGGGACGTCACGCACCTGATCTGGCCGGAATCGGCCTTTCCGTTTTTTCTGACACGTGAAGCCGAAGCCCTCTCGCAGATCGCGGCCTTGCTGCCGCAGGGAAGCGTGCTCATCACAGGTGCGGCGCGGTTCGCGGACAACGTTACAAATGGCAAACAAGGCCGCGCCTACAACTCCGTCTATGTCATCGATCACGACGGCACTATTTTGTCGGTCTACGACAAGGTTCACTTGGTGCCATTCGGGGAATATCTGCCATTCCAGGCCCTGCTTGAGAAAATCGGCTTGATGCAACTCACCAAGGTGCAGGGCGGCTTCCTGAACGGTGATCGGCACCGCGCCCTCGCCATTGCCGGGACACCGCGCTTTGTTCCGCTGATCTGTTACGAGATTATTTTTCCGCGCCAGGCCGTTCCGCGCGGTGAGAGGCCGGAATGGTTGCTCAATGTGACCAACGACGCCTGGTTTGGAATCAGTTCAGGCCCCTATCAGCATTTCCAGCAGGCGCGGGTGCGCGCCATCGAGGAGGGACTGCCGCTGGTCCGCGCGGCCAATAACGGTATTTCAGCTGTGATCGATCCGGCGGGGCGAATTTTGCGATCGCTGCCGCTCGGGACCGACGGCGTTCTTGATTCCCGGCTGCCGCGCCGGCTGGAATCAACGATCTACAGCCGGTTTGGTGACAGCACCGCCGCCCTTCTAACCGGGGCTGTTTTTGTTTTCATCCTACGAAAGCGGTCTAGACGCTGGTAAAATAACAACATCACAGTCTTGCGTGACCACTTGAACGAAGTGGGTCACCGTACTGGCGGTTATCGCCAATAACAAAAAATATATTCGGGCTGCAACGAAAGAGATATTCCCAACAATCCCAGCAAAAGTAATGTAGTATCCTAACGAAATCGACTATGTCTGGTTGAACTGGAAAATGGTGTGCGTGAAGGCCTGGAGAATGGAATGGTGAAGAAGGCTCCAAACCCGACCGATAAACATGTCGGCAGCCGTGTGCGTATGCGACGGATGATGCTCAGCATGAGTCAGGAAAAACTCGGGGACGCGCTGGGTCTGACATTCCAGCAGGTTCAGAAATACGAGAAGGGCACGAATCGCATCGGAGCCAGCAGGCTCCAGCAAATTTCCGCGATCCTGCAGGTGCCGGTCTCGTTTTTTTTCGAAGGCGCTCCCAATATCGGGGAGCCGATACCGGGCATGCAGGATGCGCCGTCCCCGGCCTATGTCTCGGATTTCCTCTCGACCGCTGATGGCCTGGCCCTCACCAAAGCCTTTATGCGGATCAAGGATGGCAAGCTCCGGCGGAGAATAGTCGACCTCGTCGAGCAGATTGCGGGAGAAGATACCCGCTAACGGGCGCCCATTTCCGCCCACACCGCTCGCCCATCCAGCCCACATCTTGACCGCGCTTGCGGACACTGCAAGAAACACGGCCTCAATCTGACGGTGAAAGTCGTACTTTCACCACGCGAGGAGTGCTGACCGTGCCGCGCAAGAGCCATCTGTTTACCAGTGAATCCGTATCCGAAGGTCACCCGGACAAGGTCAGTGACCAGATTTCCGATGCCATCCTCGACGCCTTTATCGAGAATGACATCAAGTTAGGCATTGCCGACGACAGCCTCGTGAATACGCGGCTCGGCTGCGAGACACTGACGACCACCAACAAGATCGTCATTGCCGGCGAAGGACGCGGCCAGGCCCCGTTTTTCAAGAAATACGGCTCCGGAGCGGTCATCAACCGCGAGCAGATCGCCCAGATCGCCCGCGATGTGGTCAAGGACATCGGCTACGACCAGGATGGCTTCTCCTATCATGGCGCTGACGTCGAGGTGCTGCTCCACGGACAATCCCCCGACATCGCGATGGGTGTCGACGCCAAGAAGAGAAAGAGCGGAGAACAAGAAGGCGCCGGCGACCAAGGCATGATGTTCGGTTTCGCCTGCACCGAGAGCGAGGTCTATGAAAAGAACTCGTTCATGCCGGCCCCGATCTATTTTTCACACAAGATCCTCAAAGTTCTAGCCGAACAGCGCCACTCCAAGAAGCTGTTCGACCTGCAACCGGATTCCAAGAGCCAGGTCACGGTGAAGTATGTCGACGGTAAGCCGGTCGGCTGCACCAAGGTCGTTGTCTCCACGCAGCACAACGCCACCAATCGCAACGGCAAGAGATACACCCCGGCGATGGTGAAGGACCTGATCGGTGACGCGGTCGCCTCCGCGCTGCCGAAAGGCTGGATGCCGGCCAAGGACTCTGACTTCCTTGTCAACCCGACCGGCAATTTCGTTGTCGGCGGTCCGGACGGCGATTGCGGTCTGACCGGCCGCAAGATTATCGTCGACACTTACGGCGGCTATGCCCCGCATGGCGGCGGCGCATTCTCCGGGAAGGATCCGACCAAGGTCGACCGCTCGGCCGCCTATGCCGCTCGTTATCTTGCCAAGAACGTGGTCGCCGCCGGCCTCGCCGAACGCTGCACGATCCAGGTGGCCTACGCGATCGGCGTCGCCGATCCGATGTCGCTGCTGGTCGACACGCATGGCACCGGCAAGGTCGATGACGCCAAGCTGGAGAAGGTTCTCGCCGAACTGTTCCCCCTGCGCCCGACTAATATCCGCCGGACGCTCAAGCTGAACCGGCCGATCTACCGCCGTACCGCGGCTTACGGCCATTTCGGCCGCGCTCCGGAAAAGGACGGTGGATTCTCCTGGGAGAAGACTGACCTCGCCGATCAGATCCGACGAGCGCTCAAGTAATCCCGATCATTACAGGTTGAATTTTGCAGCGGCCGCATCAAGGATGCGGCCGTTATGCATTCAGACGACCTCAGCGGTGATCATCCGCATCGCAGCAGCGGGGCCTTTTTCGGCCGTCGCAAGGGCAAGAAGCTTCGTCAGCATCAATCTGATCTGATTGAAACGCTGTTGCCCCGGCTTGCCGTCGACCTCACTCAGCCGCCGCCTGCAAGGCTCGAAAGCCTGTTTGCGGTGCCGGTCGATCTGGTCCGTCTTGAGATCGGTTTTGGCGGCGGCGAGCACCTGATCGCGGAAGCCGAACGCCATCCCAGCAGCGGATTCATCGGAATCGAACCGTTTGTAAATGGCATGGCGAAGGCCTTGGCCGCGATTGAACACAAGCAATTGCGGAACGTCCGACTGTATCACGGCGACGCCACCGACCTCATCGGCTGGCTTCCGGAGTCGCAACTGGCGCGGATTGATCTGCTGTATCCCGACCCGTGGCCCAAACGCAGGCACTGGAAGCGGCGTTTCGTTCAGGAAAAAAGCATTGCCGATCTGGCGCGCATACTGCGTCCCGGCGGCGAATTCCGTTTCGCCAGCGATATCGCGCATTACGCCGCATGGACCTTGCGGCGCGTGACAGCAACGGCCGAATTCACATGGACTGCGGAACGCGCAGACGACTGGCGCAAACCATGGCCGGGATTTGAAAGTACGCGCTACGAGGCGAAAGCCAAACGCGAGGGTCGCGCACCCTGCTATCTGATTTTTCGTAGAACTGACGCAGGCAGACTGAAGGCCTGATTACTGAAACTGGCCCTGTCCGACCTGCCAGAAACGGACCACACGCTGCGCGGTCGACACCGAGAGCTTCTCGAAATTCACGAAGGCAGCGTCAAGCGTGGGCGACGACTTTCCCTTGTCGCTCATGCGAAGCAGGATGACGGTTTTGGCGGTCGGCCAGGAATAGCCCGCAGCCTTGCAAAGAATAAGGATTGGGTCCGGGCGCTCGCCGCTCATCAAACGATCTACGACATCGACCGACACTTCGGTGAGCTCCGACAACGCGGCAACCGTATCGTCATAGGCTTTCGCCTGCGCAAATTCCGCCAATTGCGCTTCGTCCAGCACGCCCTGATCGCTCAGCGCGCGAACCTTTTTCATCGCCGTAGCGAAATTGCGCGGTGGCCGCGCCTGACTTCCGACCTCGTCGGACACCTTGGCCATGACACGGCGGATTTCAGCCTGCGTCTCCGGACGGGCCGCAGCCAGCAGACGCTGCTGCACGACTGCGGTGGCGCGCACCAGCAATTCGCGGAACAGACGGTCCGGAATATCGGGACGCCCGGCGACAGCTTCCGCCAGCGTGCCGTCGGAGACAGCGCGCTTGACCAGATTGGAATAGCCGCTTTCCGACAGGCGGGCAGTCGTGTTGCCGGCCACGCGAAGAACCACGTCGCTGTTGCCGCGCTGGACCAGCACATCCGTGACGGATTCGTCGAGCCCCTCTCGGCTCGAAATCGCGAACAGATGTGCCTGGCCTTTTGATGTGGCGATCTTGGCCAGATCCGCATTGTCCAGCCGCGGCGACTGAATCAGAACCGGTCCGGCCACGGAAATGTCGTCGTCGCTGGCCAGCCGGCGCATTAATTCGTGCGGGGCGTTACCGAGCGGTGCGAGCCGGCGCGACAATTCGGCCCGAGCCTTGGTTTCGATTTCCGAGATCAGCCGGGTCAGGACGTCGTCGAACAGCCCGACCTGTTCCTCGTTGAAATGCGGCGATCCATCGAGAAACAGGGCGGTAATCCTGCGAAGGGTCTCGGCGCGCTTCTCCGCACTCCCGCGCTGGAGGACATCCTCGATTTCGGGGATCAGTGAAGGGGCAGCCGTCATCGCGACCAAGGGTTAAAACCGGAAAAATACCGGAACATACGAAATGTAGGCCTTGAATCTGAACGAAGGGTTAGCCCGGCGGGCACCGGCAACCCTTGCGAAAAGGCAGAAAACCGCTATATTCCGGCTGTCTGTTATGGACACCTCATAACGCTCGGATGTGATCCGAACGGTTTTTGAGAGTGGGCCCCACCCGGGACCCGCTCTTTTTTGTTACCAAAAACAGCCGCTGGCCAGATCCGGCGGCCCAACCGGGCGAGAACGGCTCCACATGGGATGCCGAACGATTTTCAGATGAATATGACGATCGAAACGAACCGCGATGCCGAACCCCGCTTGATTGCCGAGCCGGGGCTGGCTGCGCGCGTCGCCGCGATTGTGGAGCCGGTCATCGAGGGCATGGGGTTCCGCCTGGTCCGGGTGCGCATCTCCGGTGCCGAGGGCTGCACCGTCCAGATCATGGCCGAACGGCCGGACGGAACCCTGACCATCGAAGATTGCGAAGAATTGTCGCGGGGATTGTCGCCCGTTCTCGATGTCGCCGACCCGGTGGACCGGGCCTATCGGCTGGAAATCTCCTCGCCCGGCATGGACCGCCCGCTGGTGCGGAAATCCGACTTCGAGCGCCACACGGGCCATCAGGTCAGGATCGAGATGTCGGTCGCGGCCGAAGGCCGCAAGCGCTTTCGCGGAACGCTGACCGGCGTCGAAGGCGAATCCGCGCGCGTTCTGCGCGACGACGCCAAGCCCGACGAGAAGCCTGACGTTTTGTTGCCGATCGAGGATATGGCCGAAGCCAAACTCGTTCTCACCGACGCGCTCATCGCCGAGGTCTTGCGTCGCGGCAAAGCCGAAGCGCGCGAGGCGCTCGAAGCCATGAACGAAAACAATCCGCGTGAACCTCACGGAAAGAAATCTCCCGCGAACCACGCTCGTCCCAGGAATTTCCGGCCCGCCGGCGGCAAAAGCCGCCGCGCGGCCCAGCATGAAGGAGAGTAGCCTATGGCTGCCGTCAGCGCCAATAAACTCGAGCTGCTGCAGATTGCAGACGCCGTCGCGCGCGAGAAATCAATCGACCGCTCGATCGTGATCGCGGCGATGGAAGATGCGATCGCGAAAGCTGCGCGTTCCCGATATGGCAGCGAGACCGAAGTACGCGCCGAGATCGACCAGAAGAAGGGCGAGTTGCGTCTCGCCCGCCACATGCTGGTGGTCGAGAATGTCGAGAACCCGTCGAACCAGATGAGTCTCGAAGATGCCCGGCGCCTCAATCCGGCGGCGCAGATCGGCGACACCATCGCCGACGCCCTGCCGCCGCTCGAATACGGCCGCATCGCCGCGCAATCCGCGAAACAGGTCATCGTGCAGAAGGTGCGCGAAGCCGAGCGCGACCGGCAATACTCGGAATACAAGGATCGCATCGGCGATATCGTGAACGGCATCGTCAAGCGCGTGGAATACGGCAACGTGGTGGTCGATCTGGGCCGCGGCGAAGCCATCGTGCGGCGCGACGAGATGCTCCCGCGCGAGGTGTTCCGCAACGGCGACCGCGTGCGCGCCTATATCTACGATGTGCGCCGTGAGCCGCGCGGGCCGCAGATTTTCCTGTCGCGCACGCATCCGCAATTCATGGCCAAGCTGTTCGCGCAGGAAGTGCCGGAAATCTACGACGGCATCGTCGAGGTGAAATCGGTCGCCCGCGATCCCGGCTCGCGCGCCAAGATCGCCGTGATTTCCCGAGATTCCTCGGTCGATCCGGTGGGCGCCTGCGTCGGCATGCGCGGCTCGCGCGTGCAGGCTGTGGTGAACGAATTGCAAGGCGAGAAGATCGACATCATTCCGTGGTCGCAGGACATCGCGACTTTCGTCGTCAACGCGCTGGCGCCGGCGGAAGTCGCCAAGGTCGTGCTCGACGAAGACAAGGAGCGCATTGAAGTTGTCGTTCCGGATGCACAATTGTCGCTCGCGATCGGACGGCGCGGCCAGAATGTGCGTCTCGCCTCGCAGCTGACCGGCTGGGACATCGACATCCTGACCGAACAGGAAGAATCGGAACGCCGTCAGGCCGAGTTCCAGAACCGCACCAAGACCTTCATGGAAGCGCTCGATGTCGACGAAGTCGTCGGCCAACTGCTTGCATCCGAAGGCTTCAATTCGGTCGAGGAACTTCTGCTGGTCGATCCGAAGGAAATCGCCGGCATCGAAGGTTTCGATGAAGAGACCGCGCAGGAATTGCAGGCGCGCGCGCGCGAATATCTCGACCGCATCGAAGGTGAATACGATGCCAAACGCAAGGAACTCGGTGTGGAAGACGACGTGAAAACGGTTCCGGGCGTGACCTCGCCGATGCTGGTCAAGTTCGGCGAAAACGACATCAAGACGGTGGAAGACCTGGCCGGCGCGGCGACCGACGATCTGATCGGCTGGACCGAGCGCAAGGATGGCGAAACCACGCGCTTCCCGGGCATTCTCGACGGCTTCGAATTGTCGCGCGAGGAAGCCGAGGCGATCATCATGCAGGCGCGCGTCAAGGCCGGTTGGATCAGCGAAGCCGATCTGGCGCCCAAGCCGGCGGAAACCGCCGCCGAAGAATCCGCCGAAACGGAAAACTGAGGATCATCCATCGGAATGCTCGCACGCGTGAACGATAGCGAACTCGACAATGGCCCCAAGGCGACGGGGTCGGAGCGGCTTTGCGTTGTCGCGCGCGCGGTCAAACCGACCAGCGAGATGATCCGCTTCGTGCTGGCGCCGGACGGTTCGGTCGTTCCCGACCTCAAGCACAATCTGCCCGGCCGCGGCGTCTGGATGACGGCGACCCGCCAGGCCCTGGCGGAAGGCGTTCGCAAGAAGGCCTTCGCAAAGGGGTTCAAGGCAGATATTCGCACCCGGCCCGATCTGGTGGACTTCACCGAGAAGCTGCTGGAACGGGCGGCCCTGGATGCGCTGGCGATTGCCGGCAAGGCCAAGGGCGTCGTCACCGGATATTCGAAGGTAGAGGTGGCCATCACCGGCGGAAAGATTATTGCGGTGCTCCACGGCAGGGACGCCTCGGCCGACGGGCTCCGCAAGATCGAGGCCGCGTTGCGCCGCACTATGCTGGAAGACGCCGATGAAATCGTGGTTATCGGCGAATTCACGACAGACGAATTGGATTTGGCACTGGGGCGGTCAAATGTGGTACATGCAGCCCTGCTTGCCGGGCCGGCGAGCAAGACTTTTCTGACGAGATTGCAGCGCCTGAGGCGTTTTCGGACCGGCGACACCGGCAAGCCGGAGCACGGCGAAACGCGGCATAATGATGCCCGGAGACTGGATTCGGAATGAGTGACACCAAGACACCTGACAAGAAGCTCGGCGTCAAAACGCTGACCCTGAAGCGCGGCGTCGAACAAGGCACCGTGCGGCAGAGCTTCAGTCATGGCCGCAGCAAGCAGGTCGTCGTCGAGAAGGTGAAGCGCCGCATCATCGGCGCGTCCGGCGAGACCAAGCTCGAGCCCGCTCCCGTCGAGGCGCCCAAGGCCGCGGCGCCGAAAGCCGCTGCCGCGCCCAAGCCGGCTGCCGCCGCGCCCGCGGCGCCGGGCGCGCCGTCGAAAGCCTCCGGCGTCGTGCTGCGCACGCTCACCGAAGAAGAACGCAGCGCCCGCGCCCATGCGCTGGCAGATTCGCGCGTGCGCGAAGCGGAAGAGCGAAAGATCGCCGAGGAAGAAGCCCGCCGCCGCGCCAGCCGCGAAGTCGTTGAGCGCGCTGACCGCGAAGCCGCGGAGGCCCGCAAGCGCGAAGAGGATGAGCGCCATCGCCGCGAGGAAGAAACCAAGCGCAAGGCCGAACAGGAGGCCAAGAAGCGCTTTGGCGAAGACACCACCGTCAAGCTTGCCGGCACTGGCGTCCGTCCGGTCCTGGAGGCCGAGGAGGACGAAGGTCCCCGCACTGTGCGCCGCGGCGCAGGCGGAGCGGCCCGGCCGGTTCCGGCTCCCAAGCCCACCCGCAGTGCGCCGCAAAAACAGCGCGGCCGTCTGACCCTCGTCACCGCCTTGAAGGCCGACGAAGTTCGCGAGCGTTCGGTCGCCTCCTTCCGCCGCCGCACCCAGCGCCTGAAGGGCCATGCCAGCGACGAACCGAAGGAAAAGCTGATCCGCGAAGTGACGATTCCGGAAACCATCACCATCCAGGAACTCGCCAACCGCATGTCGGAACGCGCGGTCGACGTGATTCGGATGCTGATGAAACAGGGTCACATGGCGACGATCAACGACGTGATCGACGCCGATACCGCGCAACTGATCGCCGAGGAGCTCGGCCATTCCGTCAAGCGCGTCGCCGAATCCGACGTCGAGGAAGGCCTGTTCGATGCGTCCGATGATCCGGAAGCGATGGTGACGCGCGCGCCCATCGTGACCATCATGGGCCATGTCGACCACGGCAAGACCTCGCTGCTCGACGCCATCCGTCAGACCGAAGTCGCGGCCGGCGAAGCCGGCGGCATTACCCAGCATATCGGCGCCTATCAGGTCACCTCGCCGTCGCATGGCAAGATCACCTTCATCGACACGCCGGGCCACGCCGCATTCACGGCGATGCGCGCGCGCGGCGCCAAGGTCACCGATATCGTCGTGCTCGTGGTGGCCGCCGATGACGGCGTGATGCCGCAAACCGTCGAGGCCATTCAGCACGCCAAGGCGGCGAAGGTTCCGATGATCGTCGCCATCAACAAGATCGACAAACCGGACGCCAAACCGGAGCGCGTGCGCTCCGAGTTGCTGCAGCATGAAATCCAGGTCGAATCGCTCGGCGGCGACGTCCTCGACGTCGAGGTTTCCGCGATCAAGAAGCTCAATCTCGAAAAACTGCTTGAGACCATCGGCCTGCAGGCGGAAATCCTCGATCTCAAGGCCAATCCGCAGCGTCCCGCCGAAGGCACCGTGATCGAGGCCAAGCTGGATCGCGGCCGCGGCCCGGTCGCCACCGTGCTCGTGCAGCGCGGCACCCTGCGCGTGGGCGACATCATCGTCGCCGGCGCCGAATGGGGCCGTGTGCGCGCGCTGGTCAATGACACCGGCCTGTCCGTGCAGCAGGCCGGACCGTCTGTTCCGGTCGAGGTGCTCGGTTTCAGCGGCACCCCCGACGCGGGCGATCGTCTTGCAGTGGTCGACAATGAAGCGCGGGCCCGTGAAGTCACGGCCTATCGCGAGCGTCAGAAGCGCGACAAGCAGGCGGCGCGCGCCACCGGCATGCGCGGCTCGCTCGAGCAGATGATGTCCCAGATCAAGACCGCGGGCCGCAAGGACTTCCCGCTGGTGATCAAGGCCGACGTGCAGGGTTCGCTGGAAGCCGTGGTCGGCGCGCTCGACAAGATCGGCAACGAGGAAGTCGGCGCCCGCGTGATCCTGGCGGGTGTCGGCGGCATCACCGAATCGGATGTGCGCCTCGCGGAATCTTCCGGCGCCGCCATCATCGGATTCAACGTGCGCGCGCACAAGGAAGCGCGCACGGAGGCCGAACAGGCCGGCATCGAGATCCGCTATTACAACATCATCTACAACCTCGTGGATGACGTGAAGGCGGCCATGTCCGGCCTGCTGGCGCCGACGCTGCGTGAAACCATGCTCGGCAACGCACAGATCCTCGAAGTCTTCAATGTCTCGAAGGTCGGCAAGGTCGCCGGCTGCCGGGTCACCGACGGCACCGTGGAACGCGGCGCCAATGTGCGCCTGATCCGCGACAACGTCGTGGTGCACGAGGGCAAGCTGTCGCAGCTCAAGCGTTTCAAGGACGACGCCAAGGAAGTGACGGCCGGCCAGGAATGCGGCATGGCGTTCGAGAATTACCAGGATATGCGTGCCGGCGACGTGATCGAATGTTACCGGGTGGAGTCAATTCAGCGCTCGCTGTGAGTCCAAGTCTCAGGCGCGCGATGAATTCGATTGGTCGTCATTGCCGGAATTGATCCGGCAATCCGGCCGCAAAGAAGCAAAGTCTCAGGAACAGGTGCATGTCCGGACAAAGATCCGGGCATGGCAAGCTGAACGCTCATGGCACGACAGCATCAGAAGCAATCCACCAAAGGTCCCTCACAACGCCAGCTGCGTGTCGGGGAACTGATTCGTCACGCGATGGCCGAGATGCTGACGCGCGGCGACATCCACGATCCGGTACTCGAGGGCCACCTCATCACCATCCCGGAAGTGCGCATGTCTCCCGACCTGCGCATGGCGACGATCTACGTCATGCCGCTGGGCGGACGCGATTCGGTGAAGGTGATCGAGGCACTGAGCAACAACAGGAAATTCCTGCGCGGAGAAATCGCGCATCGCGTTAACTTAAAATTTGCTCCCGATATCCGGTTCCGCATTGACGAACGATTCGACGAAGCGGAACGGATCGAGAAGATATTGCGAACACCGCGCGTCCGCCGTGACATCGAAAATACCAGCGGCGAAGACTGACGGAACAGAACGGAGAAGATGACGGAAGCAGATTCACCATTAACCGCGTCCGCGCGTCCGCAAGGCCAGCGCAGGCGCGAGAAGCGCGACGTGCACGGCTGGATCGCGCTCGACAAGCCGGTCGGCATGACGTCGACGCACGCCGTCGCGGTGATCAAGCGGCTATTTTCCGCAAAACGCGCCGGCCATGCCGGCACGCTCGATCCGCTCGCCTCCGGCGTCCTGCCGATTGCGCTCGGCGAAGCGACCAAGACGGTCCCCTTCATCATGGACGGCCGCAAGATGTACCGCTTCACCGTCCGCTGGGGCGAGGAACGCGACACCGACGACACCGAGGGCCGCGTGGTCGCCACCAGCGACGCCCGCCCCTCACCGGAGGCCATCCGGGCGCTGCTGCCGCGCTTCACCGGCCTGATCGAGCAGGTGCCGCCGAAATTCTCCGCCATCAAGGTGGATGGCGAGCGCGCCTATGACCTCGCCCGCGACGGCGAGGAGGTGGAACTGAAAAGCCGCCCGGTCCAGATCGACCGGCTGGATCTGGTCGAAATGCCGGATGCCGATCACGCGGTCTTCGAGGCCGAATGCGGCAAAGGCACCTATGTGCGCGCACTGGCGCGCGATTTCGGGCGCGTTTTGGGCTGTTACGGCCATGTCACCGCGCTCCGGCGCATGGTGGTCGGCCCCTTCGGTGCGGTTGAGATGATTTCACTGGCACAACTTGAGGCTTTATGTCATAGAGCCGCCGCCGGCGAGGGAAGCCTCGCCGACGCTCTGATGCCCGTTGAAACCGCGCTGGACGACATCCCGGCGCTGGCTGTCAGCAAGGCAGACGCGGCACGGCTCCAGCGGGGCCAAGCCGTCCTAGTGCGTGGACGGGACGCTCCCATCCTCAGCGGCACGCTTTATGTCACCGCATCGGGCGAGTTGATCGCCCTGGCTGAAGCAGACCGCGGTGAGATCGTCCCCAAGCGCGTGTTCAACCTGACCGGACTGCATGGCAGCGCCGGCGCAAGAAAAGGTCATTGACGATGTCGATTACCACCAGCCGCAAGGCTGAAGTCATCAAGACGTATGCCCGCAAGTCGGGAGATACCGGTTCGCCGGAAGTCCAGGTCGCGATCCTCTCGGAACGCATCAACAACCTGACCGAGCATTTCAAGACCCACGCGAAAGACAACCACTCCCGCCGCGGGCTGCTGAAGCTCGTGTCGCAGCGCCGTCAATTGCTCGATTACATCAAGAGCAGCGACGAACAGCGCTACAAGAATCTGATCGAGCGGCTGAATATCCGCCGCTGATTGCCGCGCGCGTATTCGCGCGTCTGTAGACGGAGGCCATGTGGCCTCCGCTGTTGTCCGGCAGTTTGAACTGCCGGGTCATGAATGGGCGAAAAGGTTCCCCATTCACATCCCGGAGGGATGAAAGCCATGGCAGGATCGCCGGATGCTGTTGCAACGCACGGCCCGATCGCGCGCAACAGCCTCTCGCCGTCTTGCTCATGGCTTTTTCCCTCGTCCGAAACCGATGAGAGAAAAAGACATGTTCGATATCAATCGTGTTGAGCTCGACTGGGGCGGGCGCACGCTCACCCTCGAGACAGGCCGCATAGCCCGTCAGGCCGACGGTGCCGTTCTCGCCACCTACGGCGAGACCACCGTGCTTGCGACCGTGGTGGCCGCCAAGCAGCCGCGCGAGGGCGTGGATTTCCTGCCGCTCACCGTCGACTATCAGGAAAAATATTACGCCGCAGGCCGCATCCCCGGCGGCTATTTCAAGCGTGAAGGCCGCCCCACCGAAAAGGAAACCCTGGTTTCCCGCCTGATCGACCGGCCGATCCGTCCGCTCTTCGCCGACGGCTGGCGCAATGAAACCCAGGTGATCGTCACCACCCTGTCGCACGATCTTGAAAACGACCCCGACATTCTCGCCATGGTCGCCGCCTCCGCGGCGCTAACGCTGTCGGGCGCGCCCTTCATGGGTCCGATCGGCGCCGCACGTGTCGGCTTCATCAACGGCGAATATGTGCTGAACCCGCAACTCGACGAGATGGCTGAATCGCAGCTCGAGCTCGTCGTTGCCGGCACGGCGGACGCCGTGCTGATGGTGGAATCGGAAGCCAAGGAACTGCCCGAAGAAGTCATGCTGGGCGCAGTGATGTTCGGGCACCGGCATTTCCAGCCGGTGATCAAGGCGATCATCGACCTGGCCGAAAAGGCTGCTAAAGAGCCGCGCGAGCTCACCGTTGCCGATAATGCCAAGGTCGAGAAGGAAATCCTCAACCTCGTTGAGAAGGATGTGCGCGCCGCCTATTCGATTCCGGTCAAGCAGGAACGCCAGAACGCCGTCGCCGCCGCCAAGGCCAAGGTGATGGAGCACTTCTTCCCGGGCGGCATCGATAACCCCGACTACAGCAAGCAGCGTATCGCCGGCGTGTTCAAGGAGTTGGAAGCCAAGATCGTTCGCTGGAACATCCTCGATACCGGCAAGCGCATCGACGGCCGCGATCTCAAGACCGTGCGCAATATCGTCGCCGAAGTCGGCGTGCTGCCGCGCGCCCATGGCTCCGCCCTGTTCACCCGCGGCGAAACCCAGGCGCTGGTGGTCACCACGCTCGGCACCGGCGAGGACGAGCAGTGGATCGACGCCTTGCAGGGCACCTACAAGGAAGCGTTCCTGCTGCACTACAACTTCCCGCCCTATTCGGTCGGCGAGACCGGTCGCATGGGCGGCACCAAGCGCCGCGAAATCGGCCACGGCAAGCTAGCCTGGCGTGCGGTGCATCCGGTGCTGCCGCCGAAGACCGAGTTCCCCTACACCATCCGTGTGGTGTCGGAGATCACCGAGTCGAACGGCTCCTCCTCGATGGCCACCGTCTGCGGCGCCTCGCTGGCGCTGATGGATGCCGGCGTGCCGCTGAAGCGGCCGACCGCGGGCATCGCCATGGGCCTGATCCTGGAGGACAAGCGCTTCGCCGTTCTGTCCGACATCCTCGGCGACGAGGACCATCTCGGCGACATGGACTTCAAGGTGGCCGGCACTGAAGACGGCATCACCTCGCTGCAGATGGACATCAAGATCGCGGGCATCACCGAAGAGATCATGAAGGTGGCGCTCGGCCAGGCCAAGGACGGCCGCCTGCACATTCTCGGCGAGATGGCCAAGGCCCTGACCACCGCGCGCGCTGAACTCGGCGAACACGCGCCGCGGATCGAGACCTTCAAGATCCCGACCGACAAGATCCGCGAAGTGATCGGCACCGGCGGCAAGGTGATCCGCGAGATCGTCGAAAAGACCGGCGCCAAGATCAATGTCGAGGACGACGGCACCGTGAAGGTCGCGTCCGCCAATTCGGAATCGATCAACGCCGCCATCAAGTGGATCAAGTCGATCGCCTCCGATCCGGAAGTCGGCCAGATCTACGAAGGCACGGTCGTGAAGGTGATGGATTTCGGCGCCTTCGTGAACTTCTTCGGCGCCAAGGACGGGCTGGTGCATATCAGCCACCTCGCGCAGCAGCGCGTGCAGAAGACCTCCGATGTCGTCAAGGAAGGCGACAAGGTGAAGGTCAAGCTGCTCGGCTTCGACGACCGCGGCAAGGTGCGGTTATCGATGAAGGTCGTCGACCAGACCACCGGCGAGGACCTCGAAGCCAAGCAGAAGGCCGAGCGCGACGAGCAGCCGCGCGACGCCGCTGTCGGCGGCGAGTGATCGGTTCTTCCCTTCAGAAACGAATTGTGAAAGGCGGCCGAAAGGCCGCCTTTTTCATTTGTACGTTCGCTTGCTCGCTGATTAGCCGCTTAATAAGCTCGTGGTATTTTCCGAACCTGCTTTCGTTACGAATATGTCCAACCAAGACACAGAGGCCGCCGTCGATGAAATTCTGGCCCGTTTTCCGGGACCCGTGCGTATTGTTCCGAATAAATTTCGTCTCGTCATCAACGTGGCAATTTTGTCGGCGCCCTTATTCGCCTTCTTTGCTCTCGTCCCAGTGAAATGGTGGCTTATACTGCAAATCGACGGCCTGATTGCTTCCCTTCTGGCGCTGGTTTGGGTCATCGGATTGATAAGATTGCTTTGGACCAACAAGCCGATCCTTATTCTCGATCAGAAGGGCATGACATCAAATCGAGCCTTGGGTCAGCAGCAAACTGCCGAATGGAAGGATGTCGAGTCCTGTGAAATTGGTGGAGAGTTAGGAGCCGTATTGGTCACAGCGCGAGATCGCTCCCCTCATCGCTGGCGCGATCAGAAAATTATCAAAGTATCTTGGCTTATTGAACCCAACTACGACGCGCTCATAAAGATATTGACCCAATGGCGCGAGCGGGCTCTGCAAACTAAGGGCTGACTCTCCCTTACTTCGCCGTCTCCATCACCACCTCGCCCAGCATTCTGAAATCCGCCGCGCGCGAGGAGGTCTTGCGCCAGGCCAGACCGATGGTGCGGCGCGGCTTGGGATCGGAGAACGGCAACAGCTTCACGCGGCTGTCGCGCGCCTCGATCTCCACCGCGATTTCCGGCAGCAGCGTCACGCCATAGCCGTTGGCGACCATCTGCATGACGGTGGTGAGGCTGGTGGCGCCGAATTCCACGCTGTCGCGGTTGGTGACCGCGCAGAAGGCGAGCGCCTGATCGCGCAGGCAATGGCCTTCCTCGAGCAGGATCAGCCGCCGCAGGTCGATGCTGGCGGGCGTGATCTTGCCGGACCGCGACAGCTTCTCGCCGGCCGGCACCGCCAGCAGGAAGGCGTCCTCGAACAGGGCCATGGTTTCAATATCGGCATTGCCGAGCGGCAGGGCGGCCATGACGGCGTCGAGGCTGCCGCGCTCCAGTTCGTCCAGCAGCGCCCTGGTCTGGGTTTCCCGCAATTCGAGCCGCAACTCGGGATAGCGCTCCTGCAGTGCCGGCAGCATGCGCGGCAGCAGATAGGGTGCGACCGAGGGGATGATGCCGAGCCGCAGCGGCCCGCACAGCAGCTGTCCGCGGTGATGGGCGAAATCGGCCAGATCGTTGACGGCGCTTAGGATCTGCTTGCCACGGCGGGCGATGTCGGCGCCGGTCTCGGTCAGCGCCGCGTCCCCCGTCCGGCGCTCGACCAGTTCGACGCCCAGATAACGTTCCATGTCCCGGATCTGCATGGACAAGGCGGGCTGGCTGACCGCGCAATCCTCCGCCGCCCGGCCGAAATGCCGGTGACGGGCGAGGGCGTCGAGGTAGCGGAGCTGGCGCAGGGTGATCATGCTGATAAGATAATCTTATCGTTGATCCTAATCAATCCGATTGGACCTTATCTAACCTAAAGGCCAATGTGCGCGGTGATGGGCAATATCCGAGTTCAGGAGGAAGACATGGACGCAAAGACAGACGACAAGGGCACATGCCCGTTCACAGGCGGCACGCGCGGACGCAGGAACCGCGACTGGTGGCCGGAGCACCTGGATATCGACGTCCTCCATCGGAACTCCTCGCTGTCCGATCCGATGGGCGAGGCGTTCGACTATGCCAAGGAGTTCAAGAGCCTCGACCTCAATGCCGTGATCAAGGATCTGACCGCCTTGATGACGGACTCGCAAGAGTGGTGGCCAGCGGACTTCGGCCATTACGGCGGTCTGATGGTCCGCATGGCCTGGCACAGCGCGGGCACCTACCGCATCACCGACGGCCGCGGCGGCGCCGGCGCCGGACAGCAGCGCTTCGCGCCGCTCAACTCCTGGCCGGACAACGCCAACCTCGACAAGGCGCGCCGGCTGCTGTGGCCGATCAAGCAGAAATACGGCCGGAAAATCTCCTGGGCCGACCTGATGATCCTTGCCGGCAATGTCGCGCTCGAGTCGATGGGCTTCAAGACGTTCGGTTTCGCCGGCGGCCGCGCCGATGTCTGGGAGCCGGAAGAACTTTACTGGGGTCCCGAAGGAAGCTGGCTGGGCGACGAACGCTATAGCGGCGAACGCCAGCTCGCGGAGCCGCTCGGCGCCGTGCAGATGGGCCTCATCTACGTCAATCCGGAAGGCCCGAACGGCAATCCGGACCCGGTCGCGGCGGCCAAGGACATCCGCGACACGTTCTTCCGCATGGCGATGAACGATGAAGAAACCGTCGCGCTGATCGCCGGCGGTCACACCTTCGGCAAGACCCACGGTGCCGGCGATCCCTCGCTGGTCGGCCCGGATCCGGAAAGCTGCGCGCTCGAGGATCAGGGCCTCGGCTGGAAGAGCAAGCACGGCACCGGCATCGGCGCCGACACCATCACCGGCGGTCCGGAAGTCACCTGGACCACGACGCCGACGAAGTGGAGCAACAACTTCTTCTGGAATCTGTTCGGCTATGAATGGGAGCTCACGAAGAGCCCGGCGGGCGCGAAGCAGTGGCGGGCGAAGGGTGCGGGAGCCACGATCCCGGACGCCTTCGATCCGACGAAGAAGCATGTTCCGACCATGCTCACCACCGACCTGTCGCTGCGGTTCGATCCGGCCTATGAAAAGATCTCGCGGCGCTTCATGGAGAACCCGGACCAGTTCGCGGATGCGTTCGCCCGCGCGTGGTTCAAGCTCACGCACCGTGACATGGGCCCGCGCGCGCGATACCTCGGGCCGCTCGTGCCGAAGGAGACGCTGATCTGGCAGGACCCGATTCCGGCCGTGGATCATCCGCTGATCGATGCCAAGGACGCGGACGCGCTGAAGACGAAGATCCTGTCGTCGGGTCTGACGGTGTCCCAGCTGGTCTCGACTGCCTGGGCGTCGGCATCGACGTTCCGCCGCTCCGACAAGCGCGGCGGCGCGAACGGTGCGCGCATTCGTCTCAGCCCCCAGAAGGATTGGGAAGTCAACCAGCCGGCCCAGATCAAGACCGTTCTGCAAAAGCTCGAAGACATCCAGAAGAGCTTTGGCAAGAAGGTCTCGCTGGCCGACCTGATCGTTCTCGGCGGTGCCGCAGCGGTCGAAAAGGCCGCGAAGGACGCCGGGGTCAACGTGAAGGTTCCCTTCACGCCGGGCCGCATGGACGCATCGCAGGAGCAGACCGACGTCGACTCCTTTGCGCCGCTCGAACCGCGTGCCGACGGCTTCCGCAACTACATCAACAGCAAGAAGATTCAGTTCATGGCACCTGAAGAGGCGCTGGTGGACCGGGCACAATTGCTGACGCTGACGGCGCCCGAGATGACGGTGCTGGTGGGCGGTCTGCGCGTGCTCGGCGCGAATGCTGGCGGCTCCAAGCACGGCGTCTTCACCAAGCAGCCGGAAAAACTGACCAACGACTTCTTCGTCAACTTGCTCGACATGGGCACGGAGTGGCAGCCCGCCGGCGACAACGTCTACGAGGGGCGCGACCGCAAGACGAAGGCGGTCAAGTGGACCGGCACCCGCATCGACCTGATCTTCGGTTCGCACTCGCAGCTCCGCGCCTTCGCGGAGGTGTATGCGTGCGCAGACTCGAAGGAGAAGTTCGTGAAGGACTTCGTGGCGGCGTGGACCAAGGTGATGGACGCCGACCGCTTCGATCTCGGCAAGGACGATCTTCGCGAGGCCGCGTAAAAAATCCTGCTGTTGAGCGACGCGGCAAAAAGGGCGGCCGAGCGGCCGCCCTTTTTCATGTTACCCGAACACCAGACCAGCCAGATCGCCGCAATCAGAGCCAGCGCCAGAAAACCGGTCGCGATTTTCAGCCAGATGATGCGATGCGCGAACGCCATCGCGGCCTTGTCGGCGGGCGTTCCGGCTCCCTGTAAAGCGGATCATCACCCGCCTCCGGCTACTGGCCGTTGTCCTTGCCGGTCTCGGCCTTCAGTGCGTCGGGATGCGGCATGGCGATGATGTTGTAGCCGGAATCCACGAAATGAATCTCGCCGGTCACGCCGCCGGACAGACCCGACAGCAGATAGACGCCTGCGCCGCCGAGTTCCTCCAGCGTCACGCCGCGGCCAAGCGGCGAGTATTTCTGCTGATGCGCGAACATATAGCGCGCATCGTGAATACCGGCGCCCGCCAATGTGCGGATCGGACCGGCCGAGATCGCGTTCACGCGGATATTCTGCTTGCCGTAGTCGACCGCCAGATAACGCACCGACGATTCCAAGGCCGCCTTGGCGAGACCCATGACATTGTAATTCGGCATCGCACGGTCGCCGCCATTATAGGTGAGCGTGATCATCGCCCCGCCATTCGGCATCATGTCGGCGGCGCGCCGGGCGGCCTCGGTGAAAGAGAAGCAGGAGATCACCATGGAGCGGATGAAATTCTGGCGCGAGGTGTCGGCGTAGCGGCCCTTCAGCTCGCTCTTGTCGGAAAAGCCGATGGCATGGACCAGGAAATCGAGCGAACCCCAGCGCTTTCCGATCTCGCCGAAAACCGCGTCCACGGTCGCAATGTCTTCCACGTCGCACGGCATCAGGAACGATGAGTTGACGGACTCGGCGAGCGGCTTGACGCGCTTGAGCAGCGCATCGCCCTGATAGGTGAAAGCCATCTCGGCGCCATGCTCCGCGAGCGATTTCGCGATGCCCCAGGCGATGGAATGATCGTTGGCGACGCCCATGATGAGCCCGCGCTTGCCTTGCATCAATTTGGTCATTTTTTAACTTCTACCAGTTGAAAATCCGTCGCCTCGGCTTCGATGACACCGCCCAGAAGCGACACGGTCAGGATCTCGGTGTCATCGGTCAATTCGATTCGCATGAAATCGATATTTCCGGACTTGCCATTCTTGATGAGTCTCCGAATATCCCCGTTGACCAGAACCTTCTTCAGCCCCCTGCCGACGCAGCAATAGCGCCGGCGTGGGACATCGCCGTCTTCGTTCGGATACAAATCCAGATAAAGCCGGATGTCCTGGCTTTTCGCAGATAGTCCGTTGACATGGACATCAACCAGATTTCCGTCATGCCAGTCGATGTCCTGATCGACAAGCTTCATTGCCCGTCATCACGCATCGAGATGCTTGAACGCTACCGAAGCGTTGGTGCCGCCAAATCCGAAGGAATTCGAGAGAACGCATCCCAGCGTTACGTTGTCCCTGCGTTCGCGTACGATTGGCATGTCGGCAAAAGCAGGATCGAGGTCCTTGATGTTGGCGCTTTCGCAGATGAAGCCGTTTTTCATCATCAGCAGCGAATAGATCGCCTCCTGCACGCCGGCGGCGCCGAGCGAATGCCCGGTCAGCGACTTGGTGGCCGAGATCGGCGGGCATTTGGCGCCAAAGACTTCGCGGATCGCCTCGATCTCCTTGAGATCGCCGACCGGCGTCGCGGTGGCATGCGGATTGATGTAATCCACCGGCGCCTTCACGGTCTCCAGCGCCATTCTCATGCAGCGCACCGCGCCCTCGCCCGACGGCGCAACCATGTCGTGACCGTCCGAAGTCGCGCCGTAGCCTGCGACTTCCGCGTAGATCTTGGCACCGCGTGCCTTGGCATGCTCAAGCTCTTCGAGCACCAGCACGCCTGCGCCGCCGGCGATCACGAAGCCGTCGCGGGTTGCGTCATAGGCGCGCGACGCGGTTTCCGGCGTGTCGTTGTATTTCGAGGACATCGCGCCCATAGCGTCGAACAGATTGGACAGCGTCCAGTCCAGCTCTTCGCAGCCGCCGGCAAAGACCATGTCCTGCTTGCCCCACTGGATCATCTCGGCGGCGTTGCCGATGCAGTGGTTGGATGTCGCGCAGGCCGACGAGATCGAATAGTTCACGCCCTTGATCTTGAACCAGGTCGCGAGCGTCGCCGATGCGGTCGACGACATCGCCTTCGGTACCGCGAACGGTCCGATGCGTTTCGGCGAATTGTTCTTGCGGGTGATGTCGGCGGCTTCCACGATCACGCGGGTCGAGGGGCCACCCGAACCCATGACGATGCCGGTGCGAACGTTGGAGATGTCCTTGTCCTCGACGCCGCTGTCGCGGATCGCCTGTTCCATCGCGACGTGGTTCCAGGCGGCACCCTGTCCGAGGAAGCGCATTGCACGGCGGTCGACCGATCCTTCCGGATCGAGTGTCGGCGCGCCCGCGACCTGACACCTGAAGCCGTGCTGCACGAACTGCTCCGAGCGCGTGATGCCGGACCTGGCCTCGCGCAAACTCGCCAGCACTTCCTGCGTATTGTTTCCGATGGACGAGACAATGCCCATCCCGGTGACGACAACCCGTCTCATGCTCGCCTCGTCCGCCTTCTGTGTCCGCGCCGCGCGCTCTCGCGGTATGCTTAAGACGCCGCCGGCGCCATGGCGGCGTCCTGCTTGAACAGCCCGACCTTCAGGTCGCTGGCGCGATAGATAATATTCCCGTCCGCCGACAGCCAGCCATCCGCCACACCGAGCACGAGCTTGGAGCGCATGATGCGCTTGATCTCGAGACCGTAGACCACCTTCTTCATGTCGGGCAGGACCTGACCGGAGAATTTCAGCTCACCCAGACCGAGCGCCCGGCCGTTGCCGGAAGAGCCGAGCCAGCCCAGGAAAAACCCGACCAGCTGCCACAGGGCATCCAAGCCCAGGCAACCCGGCATCACCGGATCGCCCTTGAAATGGCAGGGGAAAAACCAGAGGTCCGGGCGGATATCGAGTTCGGCCCGAATGAGGCCCTTGCCGTGTTCCCCGCCGGTCTCGGAAATGTCCGTGATGCGGTCGAACATCAGCATGGGCGGGAGCGGCAACTGAGGGCCTCCAGCGAACAATTCACCGCGTCCACAGGCCAGAAGGTCCTCATAATTGAACGAATTGCGCCGACTCTGCATTACAGTCCTTTTTCAGAAGACGGCCCCCGCGGCCAATTCGGGAATTCCCTAACATAGGCGTCCAGCACGGCAAAGCTGACCTTTCCGCCTCCTCCCAGATGCGAAATGGTTGCAAATAGAGGGCGCTCGCGTATATAATTTCAATTGCAACAAATCCCCGGCCTTGAACCGGGCAATTTGGGCAAGGGAACATGACTCAGCAGCGTACCGTCGTTTTTTCCACACCTCACGAGCCGGCCTCCGGATTGCGCATGAGCGATCCGCGCAAGGCTGATCTCAATGGCTGTCCCTGGCACGACGTCAAGTCGATGCTGCGCGATGTGGGCTTGCGCCCGACCCGCCAGCGCATGTCGCTGGGCTGGATCCTGTTCGCCAAAGGCGACCGGCATGTGACGGCCGAGATGCTTTACGAGGAAGCGACCAAGGCGAAAGTGCCGGTGTCGCTGGCCACCGTCTACAACACGCTGCACCAGTTCACCGATGTGGGCCTGCTGCGCCAGGTCGCGGTCGACGGCTCGAAGACCTATTTCGACACCAACGTGTCCGACCATCATCATTTCTTCGTCGAAGGCGACAACGAACTGGTGGACATCGCCGGACCGGAAGTGATTGTCGACAAGACGCCGATCGCCCCCGAAGGCTACGAGATCGCCCGCATCGACGTGGTGGTGCGGCTGCGCAAGGCCGGCTCGGAGCCGCGCTGACATTTCAGCTTGTGAAGATCGATTGAGGCTGAGCCGCCTGCGGCTCAGTCGACTTTCTCGTTCGGATAGACGCCCCAAAGGCGTTCCTGCGGAATCCAGCCGTCAAAGCCCTCGCCGGAAATGCGGCACCAGCCGCCGCTGCAACGCCTGACCGCCGCCAGCACGCCCGATTGCAGCTTGGCCGTCACCGAACCGGTGGTCTCCGGGCTTTCATTCAGCGGGACCAGATCGTCCTTGTTCTTGGGGGTCACCACCGCCGTGCGGCGCCCGGACAGGAGCGAATGATAGACCCAGCCTTCCGCGCCTTCCCAGTCGCGGATCCGGCGCCAGTTCTCGAATTCAGCGGTGATTTCCACCGGCAGCCCGGAACGGGTAAAAACCCAGGCCACGTCATGGTCCTTGGTCGGGCCGGCGCGGACATTCACGCGGTCGGATTTCAGGCTGACATAGCGCGGCACCGGCAGACCGCTGGCCGACCCGCTGGCCACTTCCCCCGCCGCACCGGCGTCAGGGGCGCCCATGAGCAGGGCGACCGCGACCAAAGCCGCAGAGCCAAGCCAGTTCATCCGGGTGTTTTGGGTTGCTATGACCATATCGAACATGAAATATCGGCGCCGGAACCGAGCGCCGATCAACCGGCGCAGTGTCGGCGAGCAGGGTTAAAGAGGGCTGAACGGATCCGCCAAGGACGGCGCCGGACAGCGCCGTTTCCAAGAACCGAGGCGTGACAGATGCCCAAAAGCAAGAAGCCCTTGGTCGTCGTGACGCGCAAATTGCCCGACACCGTCGAAACCCGCATGCGGGAACTCTTCGACGCACGCCTCAATCTCGACGACAAGCCAATGAGCCAGGCCGAGCTGGCGGCGGCGCTCAAGACCGCCGACGTCCTGGTCCCCACCGTCACCGACCGGCTCGACGCCTCCGTGCTCAGCCAGTCGGGCGAGAACCTCAAGCTGATCGCCAATTTCGGCAACGGCGTGGACAATATCGACGTCACCACCGCGCTTCAGCGCGGAATCACCGTGACCAACACGCCCGGCGTTCTCACCGAGGACACCGCCGACATGACCATGGCGCTGATCCTCGCGGTGCCGCGGCGGCTGACCGAAGGCGCGCAGATCCTGACCGGCGACAACGAATGGAGCGGCTGGTCGCCGACCTGGATGCTCGGCCACCGGATCTGGGGAAAGCGGCTCGGCATCATCGGCATGGGCCGCATCGGACAGGCGGTCGCGCGCCGCGCCGGCGCCTTCGGGCTGCAGATCCATTATCACAACCGCCGCCGCGTCGCGCCGAGGATCGAAGAAGAGTTGAGCGCGACCTATTGGGAAAGCCTCGACCAGATGCTGGCGCGCGTCGACATTGTGTCGGTGAATTGCCCGCACACGCCGGCGACCTATCACCTGTTGTCGGCACGGCGCCTGCAGCTGATGCGGCCCGAGGCCTATATCGTCAACACCGCGCGCGGCGAGGTGATCGACGAGAATGCACTGATCCGGCTGATCGCCGCCGGCGACATCGCGGGCGCCGGCCTCGACGTGTTCGAGCACGAGCCCGCGGTCAACCCGCGTCTGGCCAAGCTGGCGCGCGAGGGCAAGGTGATCCTGCTGCCGCATATGGGATCGGCGACGGTCGAAGGCCGCATCGACATGGGCGAGAAGGTCATCATCAACATCAAGACCTTCATGGACGGACACAAGCCGCCGGACAGAGTCTTGCCTTCCATGTTGTAGGCACAGGCCGGCAGCTTGTTGTTGCATAAAGACGGCCCGCGCACGCGCGGGCCTTTTGCC
>LNFM01001362.1_pt1 | contig 56002 bp, 58 predicted proteins | sample 596031 | NCBI WGS metagenome assembly LNFM01 (sample SAMN04254537, study PRJNA301005) | activated carbon metagenome | isolation source: dual media filters at the Ann Arbor, Michigan drinking water treatment plant | place: USA: Ann Arbor
AGCGCATCATGTTCCGCCGTGCCATGAAGCGCGCGATGCAGAACGCGATGCGCCTGGGCGCCCTGGGCATCAAGATCATGTCGTCGGGCCGCCTGAACGGCATCGAGATCGCACGTTGCGAGTGGTACCGCGAAGGTCGCGTGCCGCTTCACACCCTGAAGGCCGACATTGAGTACGGCTTCAGCGAAGCCAAGACGACTTATGGCGTCATTGGTGTGAAGGTCTGGGTCTACCGCGGTGACCGCCTGGCGAACGGCGAAGCGCCGCAGCTGGCAAAGACCGAAGGCGATAACGACCGCCGTGACCGCCGCGGCCCTCGTCCTGGCGACCGGCCGGGCGCACCGGGTGGCCGTGGCCGTCCGGGTGGCGACCGTGGTGCGCGCAGCGATGGCGCGCCCGCAACTGCAGCAGCCCCCGCTGGCGACGGACCCAAGGGCCCGGCCGTCAAGCGTGTTCGTCGCGCAGCACCGGCCGGCACTGCGCCGACTGGCGCGACGCCCGCCACGGGCGGCGAGACCAAAGGAGAATAACGATGCTGCAACCCGCACGTCGCAAGTTCCGCAAGGAACAAAAGGGCCGGAATACCGGCATCGCCACGCGTGGCGCGAACGTGTCCTTCGGCGAATTCGGCCTGAAGGCCACCGAACGCGGCCGCATCACGGCGCGTCAGATCGAAGCGGCCCGCCGCGCGATCAGCCGTCACATCAAGCGCGGTGGCCGCATTTTCATCCGCATCTTCCCGGACAAGCCGATCTCGCAAAAGCCAGCCGAAGTCCGCATGGGCAACGGCAAGGGTAACCCCGAGTATTACGTGGCCGAGATCCAGCCTGGCAAGGTGCTGTACGAAATCAACGGCGTGCCCGAGCAACTGGCCCGCGAAGCGTTCCTGCTGGCATCGGCCAAGCTGCCGCTGCGCTGCACGTTCGTCGCCCGCCAGGTCGGCACCTGAACGTAGGAGCACACATGACCAAAGCATCTGAACTGCGCACCAAGGACGCAGCAGCACTGGAGAAGGAAGTGACTGACCTGTTGAAGGCCCATTTCGGCCTTCGCATGCAGCGCGCCACCCAGCAGCTGACCAACAACTCGCAACTCGGCAAGACCAAACGCGACATCGCTCGCGTGAAGACGATCCTGGCCGAAAAGAAGAAGGCCGCCAAATGAGCGACGTCCAAACCACGGCCGTGGCCGCACCGGCCAAAAAGAACACGCGAACTTTCGTGGGCCGAATCGTCAGCGACAAGCGTTCCAAGACGGTGACCGTTCTGGTCGAGCGCCGAAACGCACACGAGCTGTACGGAAAAATCGTTGCCCATTCGCGCAAGTACCACGCCCATGATGAAAAGGGCGAATACAAGATGGGCGATGTGGTTGAGATCGCCGAAGGTCGGCCCATCAGCAAGACGAAGTCCTGGGTCGTCACTCGGCTGATCGAGAAAGCCAAGCTGGTCTGAATTCGTGTGTGCAGGCATCTGCCTGCCGCCGCTGCCCCTCGGCCGAACACTGGGAAACCAGGTTCGGCCGTCTCACATTTCGAGGAAACGTGCCATGTTGAAAGTCGGAGATTCTTTGCCCGCCGGCAGCCTGCAGGAATTCATCGAGGTGGAGGGCAACGGTTGCTCGGTCGGCCCCAACACCTTCGACATCTCGCAAATCACCGCGGGCAAGACCATCGGCATCTTTGCGCTACCCGGTGCCTTCACGCCAACCTGTTCTGCCAAACACGTTCCGGGGTTTGTCGAGCTCGCCGCAGACTTTGCCGCCGCTGGTGTCGATGAGCTCTGGTGTGTCTCGGTGAACGATGCGTTCGTGATGGGCGCCTGGGGGCGCGAGCAGAAAACCGCTGGCAAGGTCCGGATGATGGCAGACGGCAGCGCGGCGTTCACCCAGGCCACTGGCCTGACTCTCGACCTGGTGGCGCGCGGCATGGGCCTGCGCTCGCAGCGCTACTCGATGCTGGTCAAGAACGGTGTCGTCCGCAGCTTGAACATCGAAGCACCGGGCAAGTTCGAGGTGAGCGATGCGGCCACCCTGTTGGCCCAGGCCAAGGCGATCTGAAGGCGTATTTACCACGGCGGCTTGACCGCTGTGCCATAGCTCCCGCATAATCGCGGGCTTCGCCGGAGATTAAGCGACTGCAGATTCCTGCAGTGGCTGTTTTTCGGATCCAACCCCTACACGGGCCCAAGACTGACTGCAGGCCAGTGCCGAGAAGGCACCCATGCAGTGAAGTTGGGGTGAGAGAACATGATCCAAATGCAATCGCGGCTCGACGTGGCCGACAACACGGGTGCCAAGTCCGTCATGTGCATCAAGGTGCTGGGCGGCTCCAAGCGGCGCTATGCCGGCATTGGCGATGTCATCAAAGTCAGCATCAAGGAAGCAGCACCCCGCGGCCGTGTGAAAAAGGGCGAGGTCTACAGTGCCGTGGTCGTGCGCACTGCGAAAGGCGTTCGCCGTCAGGACGGCTCGCTGATCAAGTTCGACGGCAACGCTGCAGTGCTGCTGAACGCCAAGCTCGAGCCGATCGGCACGCGTATTTTCGGCCCGGTGACGCGCGAACTGCGCACCGAGCGCTTCATGAAGATCGTTTCGCTGGCTCCCGAGGTCCTTTAAGGGCTGTCCGGGCAAAACACCAGCAATCGATTCGTCAGGACCTACCATGAACAAACTTCGCAAGGGCGACCAGGTCATCGTGACCACGGGCCGCGACAAGGGCAAGCGCGGCACCATCAGTCTGCGCGTCGATGACGAGCATATCGTCGTCGAAGGCGTCAACGTGGCCAAGAAGCACGTGAAGCCGAATCCGCTGAAGGGTACGACGGGCGGTGTGGTCGACAAGACCATGCCCATCCACCAGTCGAACGTGGCCATCTTCAATCCGAAGACCGCGAAAGCCGACCGCGTGGGCATCAAGCTGCTGAGCAAGGATGAGCAGGCCGCACGCAAGACGCGTGAGAGCGGTGTGCGCGTCTACAAATCCTCCGGCGAAGAGATCAAGGCGTAAGGTCATGGCAAAGAAACAAGAATCAGCGGCTCCGGCGGGGTCGGCCAACCAGGGCCCGGTGCCTGTTGCCCGCCTGCAGGCCATCTATCGGGAAAAGATCGTTCCGGAGTTGATGACGAAGTTCGGCTTCACTTCGGTGATGCAGGTCCCGCGTCTGGAAAAAATCACCCTGAACATGGGTGTCAGCGAAGCTGTCTCCGACAAGAAGGTCATGGACCACGCCGTCAGCGACCTGACCAAGATTGCCGGTCAGAAGCCCGTCGTCACGAAGAGCAAGAAGCCTATTGCCGGGTTCAAGATCCGTGAAGGCGTGCCCATCGGTTGCATGGTGACATTGCGTGGCGTGCGCATGTACGAATTCCTGGACCGCTTCGTCACCGTGGCGCTGCCCCGGGTGCGCGACTTCCGCGGCATTTCCGGGCGTTCCTTCGATGGCCGAGGCAACTACAACATCGGCGTCAAGGAGCAGATCATCTTCCCGGAAATCGAGTACGACAAGATCGACGCGATCCGCGGCATGAACATCAGCATCACGACGAGCGCGCGCAACGACGACGAGTGCAAGGCACTCCTCACGGCGTTCAAGTTTCCGTTCAAGAACTGAAGGCAGAACATGGCCAAGACATCCCTGATCCAGCGCGAAGAAAAGCGCGAGAAGCTGGTTGCCAAGTACGCCAAGAAGTACGCGGAACTGAAAGCCATCATCAACGACTTCCAGAAGCCCGAGGAAGAGCGTTACGCCGCTCGCCTGGAGCTTCAGAAGCTGCCGCGCAACGCGTATCCCACGCGTCTGCGCAACCGTTGCGAACTGACTGGCCGCCCGCGCGGCACGTTCCGCATGTTCGGCCTGGGCCGCAACAAGATCCGCGAACTCGCCTTCAAGGGCGACATCCCGGGTCTGGTCAAGGCCAGCTGGTAAGCGGCGCGCCCTGAGCAGGAGACTGATCCATGAGCATGAGTGATCCCATCGCCGATATGTTGACGCGCATCCGCAACGCGCAAGCTGTCGACAAGGCTGTCGTGACGATGCCGTCCTCGAAAATCAAGACCGCGATCGCGCAGGTCTTGAAAGACGAAGGCTATATCGACGGCTTCGCTGTCCGCAGCGAAGGCGGCAAAAGCGAACTCGAGATTGCGTTGAAGTACTACGCCGGGCGTCCGGTGATCGAGCGCATCGAGCGCGTCAGCCGGCCTGGTCTGCGCATCTACAAGGGCCGCGATGCCATTCCGCAAGTCATGAACGGCCTGGGTGTGGCAATCGTCACCACGCCCAAGGGTGTAATGACCGACCGCAAGGCTCGCCAGACCGGTGTCGGTGGCGAAGTCCTTTGCTTCGTCGCCTAACCCGCCCAACACGAGGAAGAACAACATGTCTCGCGTAGGAAAGATGCCCGTTGCCTTGCCCAAGGGCGTGGACGTGGCCATCACGGCGGATCAGATCACCGTCAAGGGTGCCAATGGCACGCTGCAGCAAACGCTGAACGGCCTGGTCACCATCACCAATGATGCCGGTACGCTGAAGTTTGCCCCGGCCAATGACAGCGCCGCCGCCGACGCGATGAGCGGCACCGTTCGTGCGCTCGTCGCCAACATGGTCGGCGGTGTCAGCAAGGGCTTTGAAAAGCGACTGAGCCTGGTGGGCGTGGGTTTTCGCGCTGCAGCCGCCGGCCAGAAGCTGACGCTCCAGATCGGATTTTCCCATCCGGTTGTCAAGGACATGCCTGAAGGCATCAAGGTCGCAACGCCGACGCAGACCGAGATCGTGATCTCGGGCGCGGACCGTCAGACCGTGGGCCAGGTGGCTGCCGAAGTGCGAGCCTTCCGGCCGCCCGAGCCCTACAAGGGCAAGGGCATCCGTTATGTAGGCGAGCGTGTGGTCATCAAAGAGACCAAGAAGAAGTAAGGAGCGAGACCATGCTGACCAAAAAAGAACAACGCCTGCGCCGGTCGCGCCAGACGCGCCTGCGCATCGCTCAGTCGGGTTCGGCCCGCCTGACCGTGTTCCGCTCCAACCTGCACATCTTTGCCAGCGTCATTTCCGACGACGGCGCCCGCATCGTGGCCAGCGCCTCGACGGTGGAAAAGGAAGTGCGCGAGCAGCTCGGCGCCGGTGGCAAGGGCAGCAATGTGGCTGCCGCCACCCTCGTTGGCAAGCGCATTGCCGAAAAGGCCAAGGCCGCTGGCGTCGACAAGGTCGCTTTCGACCGATCCGGCTTCGCCTACCACGGCCGCGTGAAGGCTCTGGCCGAAGCGGCCCGCGAAGCCGGTCTGCAGTTCTAAGCGCCGCACTCGGCACTTAGGCACAAGGAATACTCAAGATGGCAAAATTCACACCCCGCGCCCAGACCGAAGGCAATGACGACGGCCTGAAGGAAAAGATGATTGCGGTCAACCGCGTCACCAAGGTCGTCAAAGGCGGTCGCACCCTCAGTTTTGCTGCACTGACGGTCGTCGGCGACGGTGACGGCCGTGTCGGCATGGGCAAGGGCAAGGCTAAGGAAGTTCCCGTGGCCGTGCAGAAAGCCATGGACGCCGCCCGACGGAACATGAGCAAGGTCAGCCTGAAGAACGGCTCGATCCACCACAGCGTGCGGGGAGAGCATGGTGCGGCCAAGGTCATCATGGCTCCAGCCAAGCCTGGTGACGGCATCATTGCTGGCGGACCGATGCGCGCAGTGTTTGAAGTCATGGGCGTGACCGACATCGTTGCCAAGAGCCTGGGCTCGAGCAACCCGTACAACATGGTCCGCGCAACGCTGGATGCGCTGAAGCGTTCCACCACCCCCGCCGAAGTGGCGGCCAAGCGTGGCAAGTCGGTCGAAGACCTCTTCAACTGAGCACACGCCGGAGAATCGACATGTCTGACAACACCGAGAAGAAGACGCTGACTGTCAAGCTCGTCAAGAGCGTGGCTGGCACCCGTCAAAGCCACCGCGACACCGTGCGCGGTCTGGGCCTGCGCAAGCTCAACAGCGAACGCACCCTGGAAGACACGCCTGCTGTCCGCGGCATGATCAACAAGGTCGACTACCTGGTGAAGGTGCTGTGATGCAAGTCAACACCATCAAGCCCGCAGAGGGCAGCAAGAAAGCTCGCCGCCGGGTTGGCCGCGGCATTGGTTCCGGTCTGGGCAAGACTGCCGGGCGCGGCCACAAAGGTCAGAAAAGTCGTGCCGGTGGCTACCACAAGGTCGGCTTCGAGGGCGGCCAGATGCCGCTGCAGCGTCGACTGCCCAAGCGTGGCTTCAAGTCGGCACAACTGAAGTTCAACGGCGAGGTTACCTTGGGCGACCTGCAGCTGCTGGATGTTGCAGAAGTGGACCTGCTGACTCTGAAGGCTGCCGGCATGGTTCGTGAGATCGTCCGCCACGTCAAGGTCATCAAGTCGGGTGAATTGACTCGGCCGGTGGTGCTCAAGGGCATCGGCGCCAGCGCCGGCGCCAAGGCTGCGATCGAAGCTGCTGGCGGTACGGTGGCATCTGCCGTCTCGGCAGCCTGACGCTGGGCTAAAGGAAGCATCCGAGCGTGGCTACCTCTGCGAACCAGCTGGCGAAGAGCGGAAAATTCGGTGATCTGCGTCGGCGGATCATCTTTTTGCTCTTGGCTCTGGTTGTGTACCGTATCGGGACGCACATCCCCGTACCAGGCATCGACCCGGTAACCTTGCAGCAGCTTTTCAGCAGCCAGAGCGGAGGCATGCTGGGCCTGCTGAACATGTTCAGCGGCGGTGCCCTGTCGCGGTTCTCGGTGCTTGCGCTGGGCATCATGCCGTACATCAGCGCCTCGATCATCATGCAGCTGATGACCTACGTCGTCCCGACGCTGGAGGCGCTGAAGAAGGAAGGCGAGGCGGGCAAGCGGAAGATCACGCAGTACACGCGGTACGGAACGCTGGGATTGGCGCTCTTCCAGTCGCTGGGAATTGCCCTGGCGCTTGAAGGCCAGACGGGCCTCGTGCTGTCTCCTGGCTTCGGTTTCAGAATGACCGCTGTCGTCAGCCTGGTCGCCGGAACCATGTTCCTGATGTGGCTGGGTGAGCAAATTACCGAGCGAGGTCTGGGCAATGGCATCTCGATCATCATCTTTGCCGGCATCGTTGCGGGCTTGCCAAGCGCCATAGGCGGGCTGTTCGAACTGGTTCGCACGGGTGCGATGAGCATCGTTGCCAGCTTGTTCATCATCGCCCTGGTAATCGGCGTGACGTACTTCGTCGTCTTCGTCGAGCGCGGACAGCGCAAGATACTTGTCAATTATGCGAAGCGACAGGTCGGCAACAAGGTTTACGGCGGACAGTCGTCGCACCTGCCTCTGAAGCTGAACATGAGCGGCGTGATCCCGCCGATCTTCGCCTCGTCGATCATCCTGCTGCCCGCAACCATCGTCGGCTGGTTTGCCACCGGTGAAGGCATGCGCTGGTTGAAAGACCTTTCGGCAGCCCTGTCGCCGGGCCAGCCGATCTACGTGCTGCTGTACGCAGCGATGATCGTGTTCTTCTGCTTCTTCTACACCGCGCTGGTTTTCAACAGTCGCGAGACGGCGGACAACCTGAAGAAGAGCGGCGCTTTCATCCCGGGCATCCGACCTGGCGACCAGACTGCCAAGCACATCGATCGCATCCTTTCGCGTCTGACCCTGGCCGGCGCCATCTACATCACTGCGGTGTGTTTGCTGCCCGAGTTCCTGGTGCTCAAGTACAACGTTCCCTTTTACTTCGGCGGCACGTCGCTGTTGATCATCGTCGTCGTGACGATGGACTTCTGGGCCCAGGTCCAGAGCTACGTGATGAGCCAGCAGTACGAAAGCCTGCTCAAGAAGGCCAACTTCAAGACCTCCTGAGCAAGCCATGAGCAAAGACGACGTCATCCAGATGCAGGGCGAGATTCTCGAGAACCTGCCCAACGCCACTTTCCGCGTGAAGCTGGAAAACGGTCATGTGGTGCTGGGCCACATTTCCGGGAAGATGCGCATGCACTACATCCGCATCCTTCCCGGTGACAAGGTCACCGTGGAACTGACGCCCTACGATCTGTCGCGTGCACGCATCGTGTTCCGCGCCAAGTAAACGCTGATTTAGAGATCAAGGAGAAGATCATGAAAGTCGCCGCTTCCGTCAAGAAGATGTGCCGCAACTGCAAGGTCATCCGCCGCAAGGGCGTGGTGCGCGTGATCTGCACCGACCCGCGCCACAAGCAGCGCCAAGGCTGAGATTTAAGGAAAGAACATGGCACGTATCGCCGGCATCAACATTCCTCCGCACAAGCACGCGGAGATCGGTCTGACCTCCATCTACGGTATTGGGCGCTCTACCGCGCAGAAGCTCTGCGAGAAGGTGGGCATCCCCTATTCGAAGAAGATCAAGGACCTGAGCGACACCGACCTCGAGCGCATCCGCGATGAGATTGGTCGCATGACGATCGAAGGCGATCTGCGTCGCGAACTGTCCATCAGCATCAAGCGCCTGATGGACTTGGGTTGCTACCGTGGTTTCCGCCATCGCCGCGGCCTGCCCGTGCGCGGCCAGCGCACGCGTACCAATGCCCGCACCCGCAAGGGTCCGCGCAAGGGTGCAGCCGGCCTGAAGAAATAAGCCGCCTCGCCACCCGAATCTTCAAGAGAGTCTTCCATGGCCAAAGCACCAGTCAACACCGCGGCGCGCCGCGTGAGCAAGAAGATCCGCAAGAATATTGCGGACGGCATCGCTCACGTCCACGCCTCGTTCAACAACACCATCATCACCATCACCGATCGTCAAGGCGGTGCGCTGGCCTGGGCTTCCAGCGGTGGTCAAGGTTTCAAGGGCTCACGCAAGAGCACGCCTTTCGCGGCGCAGGTGGCTGCTGAGACCGCCGGTCGTGCAGCCCAGGAACAGGGCATCAAGAACCTGGACGTGCGGATCAAGGGCCCCGGTCCTGGCCGCGAGTCGAGCGTGCGTGCCCTGGCTTCGCTGGGCATCCGGATCAACTCGATCAGCGACGTCACGCCCGTGCCTCACAACGGCTGTCGGCCGCAGAAGCGTCGGCGCATCTGAGCCCGCCGATGGCCTCGGCAGCGAGCCAATTCGCGCTGCGGCTATAATCACAGGTTTTTCGAAAGCCGGCTGGACCCCCTGGGCGCACAACGAGACCCAAGAGGTGCAAGCCGGCTGTTTTCCTGGGGTGCTTCCAAGGCACCCTGCAAGCCCACTGTCCGAGCGAATCCAAGAACTTTCGCCGGACTTGCGCGGGGCGCCGACTGCAGCACATCCGCTGTCGGCATCTGCCGCGTCAGCAAATCATCCAAGGAACCACCGTGGCACGTTATCTCGGCCCCAAGGCCAAACTTTCCCGCCGTGAAGGCACCGACCTTTTTCTGAAGAGCGCCCGTCGGCCCATCGCCGACAAGGCCAAGTTCGACACCAAGCCGGGCCAGCACGGTCGCACCAGTGGCGCGCGTACTTCCGACTTCGGCTTGCAGCTTCGCGAAAAGCAGAAGGTCAAGCGCATGTACGGGATTCTGGAACGCCAATTCCGACGCTACTTTGCCGAAGCTGAACGCCGCAAGGGCAATACAGGCAGCAACTTGCTGGGCCTGCTCGAGTCACGCCTGGACAACGTCGTCTATCGCATGGGCTTCGGCTCCACCCGCGCCGAAGCACGCCAGCTGGTGTCGCACAAGGCGCTGACGGTCAACGGCCAGGTCGTGAACATCCCGTCTTACTCGGTCAAGGCGGGTGACGTGGTCGCGCTGCGCGAAAAAGCCAAGAGCCAGCTGCGGGTGACCGAGTCGCTGAAGCTGGCGCAGTCGCTGGGTCTGGCCGATTGGGTGCAAGTCGATGCCACCAAGCTCGAGGGCACCTTCAAGAAGGTCCCTGACCGCGACCAGTTCGGCGCCGAGATCAAGGAAGCCCTGATCGTCGAACTGTATTCGCGCTGATTTCGTTTGTTGTGCTTCGCCCGCCGGGCGCGAAGCAAACCGCAACACCCAGCCCGGCGCGGTCCATCAGCCTTATCGGTGTAACGAACCGAGGGTATTGACAGGAACATAAAGACGCAATGCAAACCACACTTCTGAAGCCCAAGGCCATCCAGGTCGAGCCGCTTGGCGGCCATCGTGCCAAAGCCACCCTCGAGCCTTTCGAGCGTGGCTACGGCCATACCCTCGGCAACGCGTTGCGGCGAGTGCTGCTTTCGTCGATGGTGGGTTACGCCCCGACGGAGGTCACGATCGCTGGCGTACTGCACGAGTACTCGGCCATCGACGGGGTTCAGGAAGACGTCGTTCACGTGATGCTGAACCTCAAGGGCGTGGTGTTTCGTCTGCACAATCGCGACGAAGTCACGCTCGTGCTGCGCAAGGAGGGCGAAGGCGCCGTCACGGCCGCCGACATCCAGACTCCGCACGACGTCGAGATCATCAACCCGGAACATGTCATTGCCCACCTTGCTCAAGGTGGCAAGCTGGACATGCAGATCAAGGTCGAGAAGGGCCGTGGCTACGTGCCCGGCAACCTGCGCCGCTACGGTGACGAGCCCACGAAGAGCATCGGCCGCATCGTGCTGGACGCTTCTTTCTCGCCAGTGCGGCGAGTCAGCTACGCAGTCGAGAACGCCCGCGTCGAGCAGCGCACCGATCTCGACAAGCTGGTCATGGAAATCGAAACCAACGGCGCCATCCCGCCCGAGGAAGCCATCCGTCAAAGCGCGCGCATCCTGGTCGAGCAGTTGGCTTTCTTCGCCCAGATCGACGTGACCGAGGGTGGTGGTCAGTTCCCGCCGCAGCTGCCGCCACGGTCGACACCCTTCGATCCGATACTGCTTCGCCCGGTGGACGAGCTCGAGCTCACGGTTCGATCTGCAAACTGCCTGAAGGCCGAGAACATCTACTACATCGGCGACCTGATCCAGCGTACCGAAACCGAGCTGCTGAAAACGCCCAACCTGGGTCGCAAGAGTCTCAACGAGATCAAGGAAGTTCTGGCTTCGCGCGGGCTCACGCTTGGCGCGCGGCTCGAGAACTGGCCTCCTCAGGGCCTGGACAAGCGCTGACCCAGGCACACCCTACGGCCTTCGACACCCCATCGAAGCATGCTGCCGTGCAAGCCCGGTACCTGACACGGCCGGGACTCCATAACGAAAGGAAATCACGATGCGCCACCGCAACGGCCCCCGCAAGCTGAACCGCACCACTTCGCACCGCCTGGCGATGCTGAGAAACATGTGCAATTCGCTCATCAAGCACGAAGCCATCAAGACCACGCTGCCCAAGGCGAAGGAACTCCGCAGCGTCGTCGAACCGCTGATCACTCTGGGCAAGACTCCCACCCTTGCGAACCGCCGCCTGGCGTTCAACCGCACGCGGGATCGCGACGTGGTCAGCAAGCTGTTCAACGAACTGGGTCCCCGGTACCAGGCCCGCCCGGGCGGCTACACCCGCATCCTGAAGATGGGTTTCCGCGTGGGCGACAACGCACCGATGGCATTTGTCGAGCTCGTCGACCGTCCGGCGCCCGCTGCCGACGCAGCCGGAACTCCGGAAACCACCGAGTAGTTCCAGGCAGGGGTGCGGTCTGCACCCGCCAAGAAAAACGGCTGCCTTCGAGCAGCCGTTTTTCATCGTCTTGCCTCGACGACCGCCCTAGGGTCCAGAACGCCCGCGCGGTGTCGCGGCCGCTGGCGGGCGCCATTCCCGTTGCAAGGCGACGGCCCTTGTGTTGCGGGAGTCCATCTGCAGGCTCTTGCGCAAGGTGGCCAAGGCCTCGGTGGGCTGCTCGGCACGCTGCCTTTGTGCCAACTGCAGGTAGACATCGGACAGTTGACGGCGCACCGCAGCATCAGCCCGGCGCCCAGCCGCCAGTGGTGCCAGTATCTCCACCGCTTGCTCGAAGGCGCCTTGGGCGACCAGCATGCTGGCGAATTCAGCCTGACTGCGGGTTTGCGCACTCCCGGCTGAGACGATGCGGGCCGGATCTGGCGCCACCAGCTGGCGGCGAAGGCGTTCATCTTCCAGGGAGCGCAGACCTTCGATCGCCTCGGCATGGGTGGGCTGCGCCAGCAGGGCGCGCAGGAACAGCTCGCGCGCACCGCCCAGGTCGGCCAGCTGCCAGGCCAGTCGGGCCTGCTGGGTCAGCAAGGTGGCCCGAGAGTCGGCGGCATCGCGGGCCTGCCGCATGCGGGTGGCCACCGCCTCGTCGGTGGGTCGCGTGGCGTGCAGGGCTTCCCACGCCCAGGCAGCCTGAGCCCATTGACCTTGCTGTTCGGCACTCGCGGCCAGTGCGCGCTGGCGAGTCTCGAATGTCGAAAGTGCCTGAACCACCACTTTCGCCGGCTTGGCGGCATCGGCCGGCGCGCCGGGAGCCCCGGCGGGCAGTGTCGCGCTGACTCCGGCGCAGCCCGCCAACGCCCAGGCCGCGCCGAGGAAAGCCAGGATCGCGGCTGACCGAGAAAGTCCGGAGCGGGGCAGGCGCATCACAGTTGACCCTCTTGGCGCGTGGTCAGTCGGGCCTTGAAAGTCTCCAGGTTGTCGCTGCCCAGCACGAGACTGCGCTGAAGAAGGAATGGCGGCTGGAAAAAGGCGTTGCCACCGGGCCGGGCCGTCAAGCCCAACTCGAAAGCATTGCGCTGCAGCGTGTCAAGCACGGCCGCGCTGGCTTGCCCGTGTGGGTAGGCAAACTGGCTGACCTTGGTCTCCGGCAACTCTTGTTCGATGAGTTTGCGGGGCGTCTGCACCTCGACTTCGAGCCGGCGACGGTGGTTCAGATCGCTTTCCCGGCGGGGTTGAGCGGCCAGGTTCTGATGCGTCTTGGAGTGCGCCTGGACACTGATCAGACCCGAAGCCGCCACCTCCCGGAGCTGTTCCCAGGTCATGAAATCGCGGGTGCCGATGGCATCGGTATGAATGAACAAGGTCACCGGCAGCTTGTACTGCTTGATCAGCGGGAAGGCCAGCCGATAAAACGACTCGTGCCCGTCGTCGACGGTGATCGCCACGGAAGCTGGCGGCAGGGGCGAGCGCCCTGCCAGGAACTCCGGCAAGGCCGACAACGGCAGCACGTTCATGCCGGGCGCGGTCAAGGTCTGCAGATGGGCTTCGAACTGTTCTGGCGTAACCACCATCGCAGAAGGACTGGGGCCAAACCGGTGGTAGCCGAGGATCGGCACCGTTTGCATGCCTGCGCTGGTGAAACCAATCGGATTGGGGTGCTGCAAGGGAACAACCAGCGGCTCCCCGGGCACGATGCCCCCGCCTTGGTCCCCCTGCAACCACCACGCGCGGTCTGCGCGACCGAGGAAGCGCTCGGCAAGCGCTTCGGCGGTGTCGCCAGTGGCCGGAAGGACCACCAGCAGCCGTTCGGTGCGGCCCAGGATCCTGGCCATGGCCCCGGGCCGCGCTTCGGCCACCGCCGGCGGTGCAGCTGAAGGCGGGGCTTGAACGGGTGCCTGGGCATTTGCTGCGCCCGCCACCAGCAGGGCGCAAAGGGTGGCCTGGTACCGGGCCTGGTGAAAGCTCAAGAACTGATGAGTGCTCTTCTTCATTCGGTCATGCGTGGCTTGTCGCGTCCGGCCTCTCGCCGCTGCAGAGCCAGCGCCATCGCGTCGACGGCCGCATACAGACGCCCGAACTCGTCGCCTCGGGTGTCGAGCATGCGTTGGTCGAAGCGACCCTTGCCGATTTCCGCCATCGTCTCGCTGGCTTTCGTGATCGGGCCCACCAGTCGCGATGCCAACAAATACGCCACCGCAGCTGCCACCAGTCCGGCCACGACCGCCATGGCAGCCGACAGCCAACCCGTGGGCTCTGCAGAACGCATCATCGCAAGCTCTGGCAAACCCACCACCATTCTGCCTAGAGTCTTTCCCTGCAATTCAATCGGGGCATCGAAGTCCAGCCTGTTTCCCGTCAGACGGACCACGGTGCCGTCAGGCTTGGCGGGGCTCCAGTTCGACCCTTCGCTGCGGTAGGGCTGACCCACCAGGCTTGGGTCGGTCGAGACCCGCACGACGCCGCTGGCGTCCACCACCGTCAGGCGATCGCCGCCCCAGGCCCGAGCAGCCGGCACCAGCTGCGAGGCCACGGCGCTCCAATCCTCGGCCAAGACTTGTTCGGCATGCTGGACGGCGACGAATCGGGCCAGGCTGCGGCCTTGTTCATCGGCCTGGGCCCTGATCGCGCCGTGCTGCCAGATGGCCGACCCGGTGGCGGCTGCGCCGACCAGCAAGGCCACTGCCAGACCCGAGACAGCGGCCCAGCGCGTCCGCAGCGACATGCCGCTGGGACGCTGGCCTTCCAGCTGGGCCGTCTCGAGGTCGTTGATGACCCTCAGCAACGCCTCGGCCAGGTCCTTGGCGCTGGCGTAGCGCTGGCTAGGCGCTTTGGACAGGCAGCGCTCGACCACACGCCGCAGGGCAGGCGGCACGTCGGGGCGCACACGCTGCAGCGGGGACGGATCGTCATTGGCAATGCGCGTGGCCAGTGCCAGCAGCGTCGAGCCCCGGAACGGCCGCTCCCCAGCGAGCATTTCGTAGAGGATGACGCCAACGGAAAAGATGTCCGAGCGGGCGTCCTGCAGTTCTCCGCGCGTCTGCTCCGGCGTCATGTACTGACGTGCACCGGCTCCAGGGCCCAGCACGGTCGCTTCCCCAGGGGCCTCGGAAGGCGCGGCGATGCCAAAACCCGTGAGCTGGGCCGTCTTGCCGTCTCCCAGGAGAAACACGTTGCTGGGCTTCAGGTCGCGATGCAGCATGCCGTGGCCATGCGCATGGTCCAGTGCCCTGGCGAGTTGCAGGCCCAGCAGCACCGTGTCGTGAATCGGCAGTGGCCCCTGGGTCTGCAGGCGCTGAGGGAGGGTTTCGCCTTCGACCACGGCGCTGACCAGGAAGGGCTGGCCGTCGTCGACGTCGACCTCTGCGATTGGGTTGATGTTCGGGTGCGCCAGGCTCGCAGCCGCCTGCAGCTGCTGCAACAGCAACGGGCGCAGCTTGTCGCTGTCGGAGGCCGGGCCTTGCAAGACGTGCAGTGCGACCTCTCGCCCGGTTCTAGGGTCGGTGGCGCGGTACAAGGTGCCAGCTTCGGTCCGACCTTGACGCTTCAGGCCGGTGAAACGCCCGATCTGACGCACAGCCGGCGGAAGCACAGGAGCTGCCGGCTCCGCGCCCGCCGCCCTGGCCGCAGTGCGCGCAGTTCGCGGCGTGGTGGCCGGGGCGTCCGCGCCACCAGGGGGCGACGGCACTTCCGGCCGCCGTGGCAGGATCAAGGTAGGAGTTTCGTCGTCGTCCGACCAGGGCTCTGGTTCATGTGCTGAACGAGCACTCTGGGCCGCCATCTGTGCCGCACGCTTGGCGGAAATCGGAACCGCAGTCATCGCCTCGGGCTCGATCTCGGCAGGCCGGGCGGCAGGCCGCTGGGCGGCTCCGTCAGCCGCAGCCAGTTGCCGGCCCAGGTAGCGCTCCATTTCTTCCTCGCTGGGTGTGACCAGAGGGGCGGCGTCCGGATCGTCCGTCTGCGGGCTGTACAGCAGAGGGACTTCTGCACGCGGCGGTGGGGAAGGCGGTTTGGTCACAGTGAGGGGCGGACAAAGCCGCTCGGCCAAGCTAACTCAGTGTCGCATCAACAACCGAAGCATGAACGCCAGCCCGCGTTGCGCCCGGCCACAACTGGTGACGCAGTGCGCGGCATTCTGAAGAACGAAGCTCCCAGGCCGTCGTGCGCTATCCTGCCCGCCCAAAGCCCGAGGCGGCACCTGCCGCCTGGCTTATCCTCTCAGGGAAACAACAGGAGCCGGTCATGACCAGCAGCGACAGGAGCCAGGTCACCCAGGGCCGCAGCGCTGGCTTCGGTCGGCGGCGTGTGGTGCTGAGCCTGACCGCGCTGGCTCTGGCGGCGGTCGCAACGGGCTGCGGGTCTTCCGGACCCAAGCCCACCCGCCTGGAAGGCAGCATCGCCGCGGCCACCGGGCTGAACCCGAGCGTGAACAATCGGCCTTCGCCCCTGCTGCTGCGCGTCTATGAACTGCGCTCGCAGACGGCCTTCAATCAGGCCGACTTCATGTCGCTGTACCAGTCCGACCAGGCCACGCTGGCCACCGACCTGGTGGTCAGGGAAGAATTCATGCTCCAGCCCGGCGAAATGCGCCCCTACAGCAAGCAACTCTCGCCCGAAACACGCTTCATTGGCGTGATTGCCGTCTACCGCAACCTGGAACGCGCTACCTGGCGCGCCGTGGTTCCGGTGGTGCCGGGCAAAACGCAGAAACTGGCCGTGCGTGCCGACAGCCTGGCGCTTTCGGCGACCATGCTGCCCTGAAGGACCTGCTCCGAATGAGCTTCCAACACCGGGTCGTCTGGTCGCAGGGGATGTTCCTGCAGCCACACCACTTCCAGCAGGAGGCACGTTATGTCGACCATCTGATCGGCGCCCGGGTTGCTGCATCGAACCCCCATGCCTGGGGCTTCAGTGAACTGGTGCTGGACGAATCGCAACTCGCCAGTGGCCAGCTCGCACTGACTCGGGTCCAGGCCGTGCTGCCCGATGGCTCGACCCTGTCGCTGCCCGACGGCGACCCGCTGCCCGCCCCGCTGCCGGTGCCGACCGACATGCACGACGAACTCGTGGTGCTGGCCGTGGCGCGGTCGCGGCCGGGTGCGACCGAGGTCGACTTCGGCGACGGCACCGGCGACGCCCACAGCCGCTACCGCGTGCTCGACAAGGACCTGCGCGACCAGACCCGCGCCGCCGACGACCCCGAACCCGTGCAGCTGGGCGTGTTGCGGGTGGCGCTGATGCGCCAGCGCGACGTCACCGATGGCCATGCCGTGCTGGGCGTGGCGCGTGTGGTGGAGCGGCGTGCCGACGGCCAGGTGGTGCTCGACCGCGGCTACATCGCACCGCAGACCCGCATCGACGCCAGCGGCCAGCTTTCGGCCACCGCCAGCCTGCTGCACGGCCTGATTCGTCAGCGCGCGCAGGCCTTGGCCGCAAGCATGGGGCAGCTGGGCAACGGCGTCTCGGAAGTGGCCGACTTCCTCCAGCTGCAATTGCTGAACAGGGTGGAGCCACAACTGCACCAGTATGCGGCGGCGCCCAGCATGCATCCCTGGCCGTTCCATCTGACTTGCCTTGCTCTGGCCGGTGAACTGGCCACGTTCAACCGCAACGACCGCCAGCCGCCGGAGTACCCGGCCTACCGGCACGACGCGCTGCAGCAGGTCTTCGCCCCGGTGGTGCAGGACATCCGCGACTACATGTCGCGGGAAGTGCAGCGCCATGCCGTGGCCATCGACCTCGTCGACCGCAGCCATGGCGTGCGAACGGCGGTCGTGCCCGACGGCGAATTGCTGCGCACCGCAGGCTTCGTGCTGGCGGTGCGGGCGCAGCTGCCCACCGAGCAGCTGCGTCAGCGCTTTCCGGCACAAAGCAAGCTGGGGCCGGTCGAGCGCATCAAGGACCTGGTCAACCTGCAGCTGCCCGGCATCGTGCTGCGCAGCCTTCCCGTGGCGCCGCGGCAGTTGCCCTACCACGCAGGCAGCCACTACTTCGAGCTTGAACGCCAGGGCGAACTGTGGAAGCAGTTCGAACGCACCGGCAACCTGGCGCTGCATGTGGCCGGCGACTTCCCGTCGCTCGAGCTCGAGCTCTGGGCGGTGCGCCAGGCCTGACGAGAGCGCCGATGAGCGAGCCGCCGCCCATGGACGACCCTTTCGCCACCCACATCGGTGGCGACCGCGGCATCCTGAAGCCACGGCCTGGGGGCTGGGCTGCTGCTCGCAGCAACGGTGAATCGGCCACGCAGTTTCCGGCGGGCGAGCCAGCGGTCGTCGACCAGGGGCTCAACCCGCTGCTGGCCGCAGCCAACCGGCTGCTGCTGCTGGTGCCGCAGTTGCGCCAGACCCGACATGTCGGCGACCCGGCTGTGCTGCGGGCCTCGCTGGCCCAGGGCGTTCGCGACTTCGCCACCGCTGGCCAGCAGCAAGGCGTGGCGCCGGAGCGCGTGATTGCGGCGCGTTACGTGCTGTGCACCATGCTCGACGAGGCCGCGGCCGACACCCCCTGGGGTGGTGGTGGCGTCTGGGGCCGCCACAGCCTGCTGGCCGAGTTTCACAACGAAGCCTTCGGTGGCGAAAAAGTCTTCCAGCTGATGGCGCGGCTGGCGGAAAAGCCCGACGCCAACCGCGATTTGCTGGAACTGATCTACGCCGCGCTGGCGCTGGGTTTCGAAGGCCGCTACCGCGTCATCGACAACGGGCGGGCTCAGCTCGAGGCCGTGCGCGCGAAACTGGCGCAGATCATCGGCCAGCAGCGCGGCGCCTATCCGGCGGCACTGGCTCAGCACTGGCAGGTCGAACCCATGAAGGAGCGGCCGGCCCTGTCCTGGCTGCCGCTGGCGATGGTGGGTGCGGCGGTACTGCTGCTGTTGGCCACGGTCTACGGCGCCTTGTCCTGGTCGCTGGGGGGCCGCTCCGACCCGGTCTATGGCCAGATCCAGAGCCTGCGCCTGTCGCCGCCCGTTGCTGCCGTCGCGCAGCCGGCACCACAGCCGCGTCTGGCCGTGCTGCTGCAGCCCGATGTCCGTGCGCGCACGATCGAAGTTCGCGATGAAGTCGACCGCAGTGTCGTCACGGTGCGTGGCGACGGCCTGTTTGCGCCGGCCAGCGCTACGCTGGTGCCAGAACGTGAAGCCCTGATGCAACGCATTGCACAAGCCCTGGTCAGGGTAGGTGGCCAGGTGCTGATCACCGGCCACACCGACAACGTGCCGATCCGCACCTTGCGATACCCGTCGAACTGGCACTTGTCTGAAGACCGTGCGCGCACGGTGCGCGAACTGTTCATCGACGCCGGGGTGCCCGCCGAGCGCATCAAGTCCGAGGGCCGGGCTGACGGCGAAAGCATCGCCGCCAACGACAGCCCCGCCAACCGGGCACTCAACCGGCGTGTCGAGGTGACGCTGTTCAGCGCTCGTAGCGACCTTCAGGCGCGCGGGTCTGTCACTTCGGAGCCCGCAGCAGCAACGGCCCCTGCGGCGTCGGGGGCCGGGCGATGAGAAAACTGCTCGGACTCGTCTTCAACCGCTGGGTGGCATTGTTGCTGCTGGTGTTGCTGCTGGTCACCTTGATCTGGTTCGTCGGCCCCATCGTGGCCGTGGGCGACTTCGTGCCCCTGGGCACGCCGCTTTCGCGCTGGATCGCCACGGGCGTGCTGCTGGCCTTGGTGGCCGTCTGGGTCGGGCTGAGCCAGTGGCGAAAGCGCCGCGGCAACGAGCAGGTCGTCGAGCGGCTTGTCACGGCGCCGGCGGGCCCGGCAGCAGCCGGTGAAAGCGCCGATCTCGCGGCCGTGCGTGAACGATTCCAGCAGGCACTGCAGACCCTGCGCAAGGCGCGATTCGGCGCCACGTCGGCTTCCGGCCAGGGCCTGTGGAGCCGTCTGAACGCGAAGTTCAGTGCCCGCTATCTGTATGAGCTGCCCTGGTACGTGATCATCGGCGCTCCGGGTTCGGGCAAGACCACGGCCTTGCGCAATTCCGGCCTGCAGTTTCCGCTGGCCGGCGCGGGCGGCCCGGGTGGGCAGGCCGGTGATCAGGCCGTGCGCGGCATCGGCGGCACGCGCAATTGCGACTGGTGGTTTACCGACCAGGCCGTTCTCATCGACACCGCCGGTCGTTTTGTCACCCAGGACAGCGACCAGGCCACCGACAAAGGCACCTGGACCGGCTTCCTCGAACTGCTGAAGACCTCGCGCCCGCGCCAGCCGGTCAACGGCGTGATCGTCACGGTATCGGTGCCCGACCTGCTGACCAAGGGCGAGATCGACCGCGCCCGCTACGCCCAGGCCGCCCGCCAGCGCGTGCAGGAACTCCACGAGCACCTGGGCATGCGGTTCCCCATCTACCTGATGGTCACCAAGTGCGACCTGATGGCGGGCTTTGCCGAGCACTTCGCCTCGCTCGACAAGGAGCAGCGCGCCACGCCCTGGGGCGTGACCTTTCCACGCGCGACCGCTGGCGCCTGGGCCAGGGATCTGGGTCGCGAACTCGAAGCGCTGCAGCAGCGCCTGAACGACGGGTTGGTCGACCGCCTGCAGGCCGAGGCCGACCCCCAGCGCCGAATGCGCCTCTACGGTTTCCCGAACCAGTTCGCGCAGCTCACCGGCCCCTTGCAGGAGTTCGTGCAGCAGGTGTTTTCGCCTTCGCCCTTCGAGGCCGACCCGCTGCTGCGCGGCGTCTACTTCATCAGCGGCACCCAGGAAGGCACGCCGGTGGACCGCGTGCTCGGCGCGGTGGCGCGGCGATTCAAGGTCGAGCAGGCGGTGCTGCCCCCGCAGCAGGCCAGCGGGCGCAGCTTCTTCCTGCAACGCCTGCTGTCCGAAGTGATCTTTGCCGAGAGCGGTTTGGCCGGCACCGACCGACGCTGGGAGCGACGGCGCGCGATGCTGGTGACCGCGGGCTATGCCGCACTGGCGCTGGCCAGCGTCGGCCTGGTGGCCGCCTGGGGCATCAGCTGGAACAACAACGGCGCCTATGTGGCAAGTGTTGCGGAACGCACGGAAACCGTTCGCCGCCAGGTGCAGGAAACCCCGAACCGCGCCACCGCCGACCTGCGGCCCATCCTGCCGGCGCTGGAAGCCACACGCGGGCTCGCCGCGGCCGGGGTAACACCCGACGAGGTGCCCTGGTCGCTGGGCTTCGGCCTGTACCAGGGCAAGAAGCTCGACGGCGCAGCGCGGCTGGCCTACGAACGCATGCTGGTCGACGCGGTGTTGCCGCGGCTGGCACTGCGCGTCGAACAGCAGTTGCGCGCCGGCGAGCAGCCCGACTCGCAATACGAGGTCCTGAAGGCCTATCTGATGCTGTATGACCCGACGCATTTCGATGCGCAGGCGCTCAAGACATACATCGAAGCCGACTGGGACACCCAGCTCGCCAGCGAGCTGACGACCGAGCAGCGCGAGACCATGAGTCGTCACCTGGACGCATTGCTGGCGCTGGGGCCGGCGGTGTCGCCGATCGAGCAGGACAAGGCCCTGGTCGAGGCCACTCGCCAGAACCTGGCCGCGGTTTCCTTGCCGCAGCGTGTCTACAACCGGTTGCGCCTGAGCGGGCTGGGCAGCGAGTTCAACGATTTCACCGTGGTGCGCGCGGGCGGGCCGAATGCCCAACTGGTGTTCGTCCGCGCCAGCGGTGCGCCGCTGACGCGCGGCGTGCCAGGTCTTTTCACCCACGACGGTTACCACAAGGGGTTTCAGGACAAAGTGGCGCAGGTCGCCTCGCAGCTGGCCCTGGAGCAGGGCTGGGTGCTCGGCACGGCGGCACCGCAGCTGAATGCGCGGGACAGCGCCCTGTCGGCCGCCAAGCTCACCGACGACGTGCGGCGCCTGTACCTGACCGACTACCGCGAAACCTGGAAGGCTTTCATTGCCGACATCCGGCTGCAGCCGCTGACCAGCGTTGCCCAGTCCCTGGAGAAGGCCCGCATCCTGTCTGCGCCCGACACGCCGCTGGTGCCGCTGCTGCGCGCCATGTCGCGTGAGACCACGCTGCTCGAAGGCCGCGGCTTGATCACCGGCAAGGTCGACCAGGGCGTGCGCGAGATCGAGCGAACCGTGGGCAGCCTGCTGGGCGGTGCCGGCCCGAAGCCGCCGACGACAGGCGCACCAGGCAAGCAGATCGAGAGCATCGTCGACGACGAATTCGTCGGCCTGCGGCGATTCGTGTTCGCCCCAGAAGGCGGGAAGGCTGCAATCGACGGCGTCGTCGACCGGCTGCGCCAGCTGCAGGACCTGCTCAGCGCCGTCGACGCGGCCCTGAAGGGCGGCGCGGCGCCGCCGCAGTCGCCGCTGCCCAACCAGCTGAAGGTGGAGGCGGCAAATTCTCCCGAGCCGGTGCGCAGCGTGCTCGACAGCCTGGGCTCCAGCAGCGCCCGAGTGGCGCTGGTGCAGCTGCGAGAAAGTCTCTCGCGCGAGGTGCGGGCGTCGGTCGGCGAGTTCTGCAACGCGGCCGTGACCGGTCGTTTCCCGTTCGATGCCAATTCGGCGCGCGAAGTCACCCAGGCCGACTTCGCTGCACTGTTCGGTCCCGGCGGCAAGTTCGAGCAGATGCAGGCCAAGCTGGCGCCCTACATTGACACCAGCACGCGCCCGTGGAGTTTTCGCTCGGTTGAAGGCGTGCCTCTGGGCGCCGACAGCGGTACGCTGCCGCAGTTCCAGCGCGCTGCCGTGATCCGCGAGACCTTCTTCCCGCCTGGCGCCTCGGTGCCGACCATGCAGCTGGAATTCAGGCCGGTGGAAATGGACACCTCGCTGGTGGAATTCCTGCTCGATGCCGATGGTCAGAAAGTGCGCTATGACCACGGTCCGCAGCTGCCGCAGACCGTACGCTGGCCCGGCCCGCGCGGCAATGGCGTGGTGCGCGTGTCGGCTCGGCCTTCGGGCGGCATGCTCAACGAAGGCCCTTGGGCCATGCTGCGGCTGTTCGATCGTGTCAATCTGACAGCGGGTCCCAGCAGCGAGAAGTTCCGCGCCACCTTCGAGCTCGACGGCCGCCGCGCGGTCTTCGACATTACCGCCAGCAGCGTGCGCAATCCGCTGCGGCTGAGTGAGCTGCGGTCCTTCAGCTGCCCGAACGGCCTGTAGCCGGCCCGTCAGCGGCTGGCGGTCCTGCCTCCACCTTCCCAACCCCCTCCCCGTCAAGGCCAGCTCATGAGCACGCAAGCGGCAGCCGGCTGGTTCGGCAAGGTCTCGATGCTGGGTGACTTTGCCTCGCGCCGCCTCGCGCCCGACTGGGTGCAGTCCTGCGACCAGTGGCTGTCCAGCGGCATGGACGCTAGCCAGCGCCTGCTGGGAGGAGGCTGGCTGCCGGCCTATTTGTCGGCACCGCTGTGGCGCTTTGCCTGGGCCCCGGGGGTGGTCGACAGCCAGTGGTGGTTTGGCGTGCTCATGCCCAGCAGCGACAACGTCGGCCGTTACTACCCGCTGGTGGTGGCGCAGCCCAGGCCGGCGCCGCCGGTGGACCGCTTCGCGCTGGACCACCTGGAATTGTGGTGGCGCCATGTCGCCGACGCGGCGCTGCGCACCCTGGCCGAAGATGCCCGGGTCGAGGCCTTCGAAGAAGATCTCATGCAGGCCCCGCCCTGGCCGATGAGCGGCCAGGCTCCCGTGGTGCGTGTGGTGCCTGCACCTGGACGCGAGCGCCTCACGGTCGAGCGCGCGGCGACACTCGAAGGCTTCCTGCATGGCCTGGCCGCGACATCGCTGCTGGGACGCCTGCAGGGCAACAGCCTCTGGTCGGCCCATGGCCACCCTGGCAGCCAGTTGAACTTCACCCTGCTGGAAGGACTGCCGACGCCCGACGCCTTCACCGAGCTGATGACCGGCCGCTGGTAGATCGCGCGTCGTTGCCGTTCAGCGCGTGAAGGTCTGCCGGGGCATGGTGTCGTCGATGCTGGCTTGAGTGATCTCGCCCGGGTCGCCGGCCCACACCGCGATCGCGCTCAGGTTGTCCTGCCGAGGCTTGTTGCGCGACTCGATCAGCCGGCGCATGCTGTCCAGCCAGTCTTCGGGTGTCAGGGCCTGGGCCAGCGTGCTGCGCAGGGCCTGTTCCTCCAGGCCTTCCCACCAGCCATCGGTGCACAGCAAGAAGGCGTCGCCTTCCTTGACCTCGACCGGGCGCACCACGGTGTGCGGGTCGACTTCGCCGTCGATGCCCAGCGCTGCAACGAGCTGGTTTTTCTGGGGGTGGTGGGCAGCCTGCTCGACGCTGATCAGACCCAGCCGGACCATGCGCTGCACGACGCTGTCGTCGGTGGTGACGACATCGGTACGCTGCCGGCGGATGCGGTAAAGGCGCGAGTCGCCGACATGGGTCCACAGCGCGTGCTCGCCGGCGGCGTCGATCCACAGCGTGACGACCGTGCTGTGCATGCGCAATTCCGCTTTCGTGCCGTCCTGGTGAGCCAGCAACACCCGGTGCGCCTGCCGCACCATGGTCGTCAGGCTGGCCGGGCTGAAATCGAGCCCGCCCTCGCGCAGCAGGCGCTCCATGCAGTCGGCGGTGCGGTGGGCAGCTTCGGCGCCTCTCCGGTGGCCACCAGCGCCGTCAGCCACCACGGCGAAATGGCCTTGCGCCGTCGATCCATGGCGGACGACATCCTCGTTGTGGCTGCGTGCGCCGATCAGGCTGCAGCCGGCAATACGGATGCTGCTCATCGACCTTGCTTCTCCAGCCTGAGGCGTTCGATCTGTTGCTCATAGGCGGCCAGGAAGGCCTTGCCGAAGAGATTGTGGAAGTCTTCCTGGGCTTCTTCGCGGATGGCGCCATGGTGCTGCAGGTACAGGTCCCACAGGCGTGCGCGTCGGTTCATCGGCAGCAGGCTGTCCAGCATCGATCCACCCGCCAGCTTGGCCTCCAGCGCCGCGGGGTCGAAGCGACCCAACATGCCCTCGATGGCCGCGCGCATGCCGGCCACGGTGCCGATCGAATGGCCGACCAGGTCGTGCATGGCCTCTTCCAGTGCTGCCGGGCCGTCGAGGAAGCCTCGCGCCGGTGGTTGAACCAGCTGTTCGATGCCCGAGGTGGCGTCGGGCGAAAACTTCAACGGGTTGTTGTTGCGCTGCTGGATCATGGTGACCGCAGCGCGAAGCTCGTGCTTGGTGCTGGCCCGCACGGCCATCAGCTGCAGCGTGCCCTCGATGGCGGTGCGCATCATCATGCCGATGGCCTGCATGCGTTCAGGGCCGCTGCCGGGTGGCAGCGGCAGCTGAATGCCGGCGCCGGTGCAAAAGGCCTGCCACAGGGCCTGGGCTTGTTCGTCGTCGCCTGCCACGGCTTCGGCTCGGGTGACGGCGGGCCTTGCCGGCAGCGCGGGCGCTGCCATCACAGGGGGCGGCGCCGGTTCCGGCAGCGGCCGGACTGGCGCGGCAGCGGGCGGCTGCAAGCGGGGCGGGGAGTAGGCTGCGTTCAGCGCTGGCAAATGGTCGGGTTGCGCCAGTGCGGCTGGTACGGCTGGCGGCGGTGGTGCGCCGAACAGGGCCAGGGGGTCGGTCGACAGCGCCGCCGTGCCGCTGGCCCCCGCCGCAGTGGCCGGGGCGGCCAGAAAGTTGGCCAGGGGGTCGTCCAGGCGTCCGTCGGCCAGTCCGAAGGCCTGATCGATGCCGACAGCAGGCACTGCCGGCAGCAGGTCGGCAAAGGGATCGACCGGTGCCGCCGCCGATGTGGCGCGAGGCGCAGACGGAGCGGCAAAGGGATCGAAGTCGTCGGGCAGGCGATTCGCGGAAGCCGCCGCAGGCGTGGGCTGCAGGGCCGACGAACGCGCGTCGATGCCGGCTGGGCCGGGCTGGAAGGCCGGCAGCGGGGCGCGCGCCGTCGACGCGGGCGCCGCTTGTGCGCCGGACCCGAACAGGTCGGCGAACGGGTCGGCGGCCGGGCCTACGCCAGGGCCTGTGCCCAGCAGATCGGCAAAAGGATTGTTGCCGGACAGCCCCGACACGGGCGTGGCGGCGATGGGAGCGCTTGCGGCCATCGGCACGATAGGCGCAGGGCGTGCCACTGCGGGCAGGGCCGGTGGCCAAGGGGCCGGGGCTGGCCCAGGTTGTGGCGGTGGCAGCGGTGCTGTCTGCGCGGCGTGCAGCGGCAGGGTGGGGCGGGTGGCGTCGGGAGAGTCGCGATCGACCGCCGGGCAATGGGCCTGGATCAGATAGGCGCCGATGCGGATCTCGTCGCCATGCTGGATGACCGAAGCCTGGCCGCCAGCCAGCGCGCGGGTACCGACCAGGATGGCATTGGCCGAGCCGACGTTGCGGATGAGGAAGCTGCTGCCGCTGGCCACCACTTCGGCCTGCAGCCGCGAAATGAATCGTTCGGGGTCGGGCAGGGCCAGGGTGTTGTGGTCGGCCCTGCCGATGGTGCCGCCATGGTCGTCGAAGCGGGCCAGGAGGGCCGGCGTCAGCGGTCTGTCGTTCAGGGAGACGGCCGTCAGGGTCAGGATCATGGGGCAGAGGGCGTGGGCACAGTTCGGACAGGTGACATCGTGGCACGTCGCCAGACCGGCGCGCCCGATCTTGACGCCCCGGCGTGCTGCCGGCAAGTTCCGCAAGACTTCATGGCCCCATCCTGAGCCAGATCGACACCGCACCGAAGATGATCGCCAGCAGCGCCCAGGTGGCCGCTGCACCCCGCCAGTGGCGGGTGCGCTGCCGGCGAATCAGCGCCGCGGCGCCGAAGCCTGCAGCGAGCAACGGGAAAAGCCAGATGGGGTCCATGCTCAGCCCTGCAGTTGTGCCAGCAGGCGCTGCTGCCGGGCCGCGGGCGCCGCCACCGGAAACACCGGCTGGCCGGGCTGCAGCAGCGTGGCCAGCCAGGCCGCATGTGCCCGCTGGCGCTGGCCGCCGACCATCAGCGCATGGCGTGCGGTTTGTGCATTCATTGGCCGCCCCAAGAACAATCGACCGCCTGTTGCAGCGGCTTCGAGACCGGGTTGTTCCCGTGCCCACCAGGCCTGCACGCGTGCCGGATCGGGCCAGGGCAGGCTGTCGTCTTCATCCAGGCTGCCATCGTCGTCGGCATCGTCGACCGGCCGAAACCCCGCCGGTGGGTCGAGTGTCTCCAGGTCCAGCCGGGCGAGGTCGGCGCCAGTGATCCAGTGAAAGGCTTCGCCGGCCAGCCGCGCCAGTGACGCGTCGGCCATGCGGCCGATGAGCCAGGGCACGGACCGGAGATCGCCCAGCCAGGCCAGCACACGCACATAGCGGCGTGCAGCCGCAGAGTCGGCTTGTGGCGAGCGCGCCAGCCTGGACATCTGCCGGGCCCATTCCTCGGCCTGGGCCTGGGTGCTGGCGCTCATCAGCACCTGCAGCGTGCGTTCCGCCCAAGGACCCTGGCCCTGCGCGATGGCGGACAACTGCCGCAACGATTGCTGCCGATCGCCCAGCAGGCAGGCGGCCCAGGATGCCCGGAACACGACCTCCTCGGGCTCGTCCCGGGCCTGGGCCAGGGCCAGCAGTGCGGGCACCAGGTCGGTTCGGCCGAGTTCACCCGCGGCGTGTGCCGCAGTCGCCCGCAAGGCCGGCACGGGGCTTTCCAGCGCCTTGCAGAGAATCCGACCGGGGTCGACCCGCTGCAGCCGGCAGGCTTCGATACCGAGTTCGAGCGCTGGCCCCGAAGAGGCCGCAAGGAATTCGCGCACCAGGCCCCGCAGCGCCTTGGCGGGCACCCAGCCCAAGGCCGAAACCAGGCCGCGGCGAGCTTCGGGCACCTCGGGCAACAGGGCGAGCAGCCGGTCGAGCAGGGCCCTGTCGCGGTTCTCGATGGCTGTCACGGCGAGGGTGAAGACCTCGCCTGCACCGGGTCTTTCCAGCGCAGCCAGACACAGGGCCTGCCCCGCCGACCCGGCCACCGCCAGGCCGTCGAGGTGGGCCGCCAGCCGTTCGTCGAGCCGGGCCAGGCGATCCAGGCCGACGTGAGGCGCCCGCACCAGCACCGAACGCACATGCCGCAGCAGCGCTGCCTCTTCGGCGTGTTGCTGTACGACCACAGCCACCATGGGCCTGGGTTTTGGGGGCAAAGTGGCGGCAGGGTAGGTCATCGGGTATGGTCAGTGCCGGGCAGATGATGGGCCAGAGCAACTGCCCCAGCCATCCTTCGAAAACAGGGTGTCGGCGGGCCCAGGCGCAACGCCTCCGACATCGAGCGCGCACAATATCGGCCGTGAACAACATGATCAGCGTTTCCGTGGTGTCGATTCGGCGTGTTTCCCCCCTGTTGGCTGCCCTGCTTGTTGGCGCATGCGCGGCGCCTCCGACCCAGACTCCGCCGCCGGACCCCGTGAGCCCGCCCGCCGTGGCGAGCCAGCCCGTGGTGCCGGCACCCGCCCCGCCGCCGCCGGAACCATCGGCTGTGCCCGAAGGCCCGGTCCTCGACAGCCCGCAGGCCATCCAGAGGGCGCTCAGTTCTGCTGTGGAAAACCTGGAGTTCGGCCGAGAAGAAGCGGCTGTCGAGGAACTGCAGCGCGTGCTTCAGGCCGACCCGAACCAGCGCCTGGCTCTGAGCCTGATGCGCCAGATCAAGGAAGACCCACAGGTGCTGCTGGGGCGCGAGTCGTTCGCTTACCAGGTCAGGCCTGGCGAATCGCTCTCGGCCATTGCCGGGCGCTTCATGCGCGACGTGTTCATGTTCTATGGGCTTGCCCGCTACAACGACATCAAGGTGCCGCGCCAGCTGGCTGGCGGCCAGACGATCCGCGTGCCCGGCCGCGCGCCTGCGCCAGGCTCGGCGGCCGCGGCGCCCGGCCCGGCCCCCAGCCCGGCCCCCAGCCCGGCATCACCCGCACCCGCTGCAGCGGCCGCGCCGGCGCCTGCTCCGACCGCGCCGGCGTCGGCGGCCGCCGTCGCGCCGGCTCCGGCCCCGCCGGTGCCCACGCCTGCGCCTGCAGCAGCCCCCGCCGAGTCCAGGGCCAACCAGGTGGCCCGGCTGCAACGCGAGGCGAGAACCGCCTTTGCCAAGCAGGACCTGGTCGGCGCCATCGCTGCCTGGGACAAGGTGCTGGCCATCGACCCCGACAATCGCAACGCCCAGCTCGAACGCCAGCGTGCGACCGACCTGTGTCGGCGGCTCAACGACCTGACGAAGGGGCCGAAGAAGGCCTGTTGAGCGGCGCGGCTGCGCCTGCCGGGTTGGTTTCGGCCAACCACTGACGCAGGCGGGCACGCGCTCTCGGCTGGTTGGGCTGCCAGCGCAGGCTCTGACGCGCCGATTCGATGGCGGCGGCGCGGTTGTCGGGAGCCAGCTTTTCTGCACGCTGCAGCAGCAGATCGGCCACCAGCTTGCGGCTGCCTGCATCGGCCGGCTGGCTGGCGGGCGTGGGCAACAGCAGGGCGATCGCGGCGTCGATGTCGCCCTGGCTGGCCAGCAGGCTGGCATGTTCCAGATCCAGGCGCTGTGCGGCGGCGCGCGAGCGGGCGTCGGGTCGGCTCGGGTCGGGCGGTACCAGCGCCCGGGCAAAGCCACCCACCGCCTGGCGTCTGGCGCGCTCGCGTTCGATGGCGCGCAACGCATTCGCGGATTCCAGGTGGCCTGGGGCCAGGGCCAGGATCTCGAGGTAGAGGCGCCCCGCCAGGTCGGCCTGGCCGCGGCTGCGTGCAGCCTTGGCCAGGGGCAGGCGCTCGGCCACCTGGGCCTGGACGTTGGCCAGTGCAATCTGGCGGCCGGAGAGGGCTTCCACATCCTGCGGCTGCAGGGCCAGCACGACGTCCCAGGCCCAGGCGGCGTCGGACCAGCGGGCCTCGCGTGCGGCAGTCTGTGCTGCAGTGCGCTGGTCTCGTTCGAAGGCCACGACGCCGGCCGGAGGGCTGGGCGGCGGGACGGGTGTCGCGGGCTCGACAGGCACCGCCGGCGGCGGCCGAACAGCGCAACCCGCGAGCAATAGCGACGTGGCCAGGGCCAGCAGCCAGCCCCGAGCTGGAACGAGCGCCGGTTTCATGGCCGCCCCAGAGGCCGCTGCACCTGCAGGCGAGCCTTGAAGTCGGCCAGGCTGTGGTCGCCGTAGATCATCGTCCGGCGCAGCATGAGCGGTGCTGCGAAGAAGGCATTGCCGCCCGCGGTGACCGTCAGGCCCAGTTCATAGTCGGCGCGCTGCATGGCGTCGAGCACGGCGGCGTTGGCGCTGCCAAAGGGGTAGGCAAACTGCCGCACCTTCACCCCCAGGGACGACAGGCGCCCTTCCAGCACCGTGCGTGGGGCTTGCATCTCCTGGTCCAGGGCCCTGCGGTAGGCCTCGTCGGTCTCGCCAGGCTTGCGCTCGGCCAGGTTGCGGTGGGTCTTCGAATGGGCCTGCAGGTCGATCAGCCCCGAGCGCGCCATTTCCTCGAACTGTGGCCAGCTGAGTGCGTCGCGGGCGCCGATGAAGTCGGAATAGGCGAACAGCGTGGCCGGGAAGTTGAATTTCTTCAACACGGGAAATGCGTGCCGGTGCACCGACTCGAATCCGTCGTCGAAGGTGATGACGACCGACTTCGCCGGCAGGGCGCGTTCGCCGGCCATGAAGGCCTGGAGGTCATCCAGCCGCACCACGTGGTAGCCGTTGTCTGCCAGATAGGCCATCTGCTCTTCGAAGCGGGCCGGCGAGACCACCATCTTGGAGTTGCCGGAGCCGAACCGGTGATAGCACAGCACCGTCACCGTCTGCATGCCCGTAGCGCGGATGCCCAGCGGGTTGCGCGGTGCCAGGGGCACCACCAGCGGCTGCCCGGCCACCGGCTCGCCACGCTGGCCGTTGGCCTCGTCGATCTGCCAGGCCTCGTCGGGCTGGCCCAGGAAACGTCCGGCCAGGCCGCGCAGCGTGTCTCCGGCGCGTGGCAGGTAGACGATCAGGCGTTCGCCGCTGCCGATGACTTCGCCCGTGGCGCCAGCCCAGGGGGCGTCTGGCACCGGCGCGGGCGGCGGCAGAGCCACGGGCAAGGACGCAGGGGCCGCAGGCTGGGGCGGCGGTGCCAGTGCCGCGCAGCCGCCCAGCACGATGCCGACTGCGACCAGCACCAGAGCCCGGCTGAGTGTCTGCAGCATCGAAAGCGGGGGCAGGGTTCGGTTCATCGATCGCTTGGGGCTGCCGAGCTGTGGCGGCGGCGGGCTCAGGGGGTCCGGCTGTCGGCTGGCGGATTATTGGACGCTGGCGTGGCGGGCTGCGGGCCCGGATCGGGTGCAGGGGTTTGACCGGCCTTGTCGGCCTTGTCGGCGGCAGCCTGGCGCTGAAGCGCTTCGGCCAAGGCATCGAACGCGGTGAAGAGCTCGCCGAACTCGTCGCGCCGGTCTTCGCGGATGCGGTGATCCAGGCGCCCCTTGGCCAGTTCGGCCATCGAATCGACGACCAGCCTGATGGGCTGCGCGAACCAGTTGGCCACGAAGTACATGGCCAGCGCCACCGCCAGCACGGTGACGACGGCCAGCACGATCATCAGGGTGATCGACAGCCGCGCCACTTGCGTGACCGGGCGTTCCAGCACGCCCAGCGCCACCTGGCCGACCTGCTTGTCCTGGAAGAGCACGGGTGCCTCGAAGCCCAGCACCGATTCCCCGCCCGCGATGTAGCGCTGCACGGTGGTGCCATCCACCGGGCCCGGTGGCGATGCCCCGGGCGGCTGGTAGGCTTGCCCGGCCAGGCCGGGTTCGCTGGACACGCGGACGGTGCCGGCCAGGTCGATCACGGTGATGCGCTCGAAGTTGCGCGTCTTCATGATCTCCTGCACGGCCACTTCGACGGTTTCCCAGTCTTCGCCCAGCACAGACGCGGCGTTTTGCGCGGCGATGAAGCGGGCCATCGAAGCGCCGTAGTCGCTGACCTGGCCCATCATCGCCGTGTGCTGCTTGTAGGTGATGAGTGCCGCGGTCGAACCCATCACCACGGCCACGATCAGCGCCATGGTGGCAGCCCATTTCACGCGCAGAGGCACGATGCGCCGCTTGCCCTGTTCCTGCGCCTGCTCGTCCAGTTGCACCAGCACCTTCTTCAGCGCTTCGGCCAGTTCAGCGCCAGTCTGGTAGCGCTGGTCTGGCTTCTTGGCCAGGCAGCGGTCGATGACACGGCGCAAGGCCGCAGGGACCTCGGGGCGCCTGGCAGCCAGCGGCGGCGGGTCTTCCTTGACGATCTTTGCGGCAATGGCCACCAGACTGTCGGCGCGGAACGGACGCTCGCCGGCGAGCATCTGGTACAGCACGATGCCGGCAGCGAACAGGTCGCTGCGGCCGTCGATCTTCTCGCCCATGGCCTGCTCGGGCGACATGTATTGCGGCGTGCCCAGCACCGCGCCCACCTGGGTGTGGGTGGAACTGCCGTCATCCATGTGGGCGATGCCGAAGTCGGTGACCTTGATGGTCTGGCCGTCCTTCAGCAGCATGATGTTGCCGGGCTTGATGTCGCGGTGCACGATGCCGCGGGCATGGGCGTATTCGAGCGCCCGCGCCAGCTGCATGCCCACGAGCACGGCGTCGCGCACTGGCAGCGTCGGTGTCTTTTCTAGCACTTCCGACAGCGGCGCGCCGTCGATCAGCTCCATGGCCATGTAGGGCCGGCCCTCGATTTCGCCGACGTCGTGCACGACGACGATGTTCGGGTGCGACAGCCCGCCTGCGGCCCGGGCTTCGCGCAGGAAACGGTCGTGGCATTCCTCGTCTTCGGCCAGCGAAGCGTGCAGGAACTTGATGGCGACGTCGCGGCTGATCGACGGGTCGTGCGCACGGTAGACCGTGGCCATGCCGCCGCGGCCCAGGCGGCTCTGGATGAGATATCGGCCAACCTGGCGGACCGGGGCGTCGGCCCGCGAGGAGCCGACGGGCAGGGTGCCGACCTCGCGGTCGTTGCCGCCGGGCAGCGTGGCTCCGGGCGGCGGCGCGGGCAGGCTGTCGGGCGAGGGGCTCAAGGTCGAGGGCCGCGGCGTGTCCATCGCAGGGGCCGAGACCGCCGCGGAAGGTGTCGACCAGGGGTCACCCGTTGCCGGCACGGGCCGAAACAGGGTGGCTTCGGGCGGGTCGACCGGCGGCTGGCGGAAAAGGGTGGGCACGACCAGGGTTTCGTCGCTGGCGGCCGCAGGGTCGCGATGGGGTGGTGCCGGCGGGTCGTCGGCAACAGGCAAGAGATTGTCGGGTTCGGTGCGCAGCCATTCGCTGTCGCGGGACAGCCGGGTGGCGTCGGGGTCGTCCGGCAGACCCGGTGCGCCTGCCCAAGGATCGTCTGCAGGCGGCAGACCGCCGGAACCGGGGGGTGGTGCGGGCGGGGGCGGGGGGCTCATGGGCAGCAAGGTGGCTGGAGAACGGCGAATCATCGCCGATTGGGGGCGTGGGTCCAACGGTGGCGTGGCGGGCATGCTGCAGTCGGTTGCGCCGGGCCTGCACCAGAGGTTGGGATGCGACCGCCGGGAGACCTGTGCTGGTGCACCCATTGAGAATGCCGATACAGAAGAGGGCGAGTTCTGGTCGGCAACGGGAGCTTCTGGTTGCGTGACCTGGGCGGCCCGAACCTCCGTTTGGCTGGGTGCGCCTTCGACTGGGGCAGCTTCACCTCGCGCGGCGCCTTGGCCGTGGCTGCTGCAGTCTGGCCGCCTTGATCGAGAAACTGGCCTGCGAAGAGGCCGCGCGCTTCACCCGCTTTTGCCACGCCTTTTGGCCCGCCGATCCTGAGCCTGTACGGAACGCCGGACTTCATGGTCTGCCCCGAGCCCGTGAAGACCGGCCTGGTGCGCCACGGCGGTAGCCTGTTCCTGGCCGGCGCCGCGCTGAGGGTGCCGCGCTTCACCGTCGTGCTGCGCAAGGGCTACGGCCTGGTTCGAGGCCAAGGTGGCGAGCCTGTACGAGGAGGGCAAGGCCTTGTCGATTGCTTCGGTGCTGTAGATCGACGGGGTGATCGATCCGACGGGAACACGAGGGTGGGTGGGGGCGGGAATGATCGATGGGATGGATGCGGCGAAAAATCCATGAAATTCAAAAGTGTCGATTTCCTTTTTCATGGTTTAGAAGCTAGACTGCACCGATGATTCGCCGTCCTGCCCTGGAAGCCGCTGTCGCCCGCGCAATGGGCCGATCGCGTGCCGTGGTGCTTGTGGGCCCCCGCCAGGCGGGCAAGACGACCCTTGCTCGCCGCTTTGTGCAGCCCGACGCGCCGGGCTACTTCGACCTGGAGAACCCCCTCGACCTTGCCCGGCTGGACGAGCCCTACGCCACGCTGTCGCGGCTGGACGGCCTGGTGGTCATCGACGAAGTGCAGCGCCGCCCGGGTCTCTTCCCGGTGCTGCGCACCCTGATCGACCGCAGCAATCGGCCCGGGCAGTACCTGCTGCTGGGCAGCGCCGCGCCGGCGCTGCTGCGCCAGGCGGGCGAGTCGCTGCTGGGCCGCATCGAGATCATCGAAGTGCAGGGCTTCGATCTGTCGGAGACCTGCCCGGCCGATTGCCCCTGGAGCGATGTGACGGCCGATGCGCTGTGGCTGCGCGGCGGTTTCCCGCCGGCATTCCTGGCGATGAGCGACGCCGACAGCCTGGCCTGGCGCCGTCAGGCCGTCGCCAGCCATGCCGAGCTCGACTTGCCGCAACTGGGCATCGGCATCGCCGCCCCGGCGATGCTGCGCTTCTGGCGCATGCTGGCTCACGTGCACGGCAACGTCTGGTCGGCGGCCGACCCGGCGCGTTCACTGGGTGTCTCGGAACCCACCGTGCGCCGCTACCTCGACGTGCTGACGCAGACGCTGATGGTGCGCCAGCTGCCGCCCTGGCACGCCAACCTGGCCAAGCGGCAGGTCAGGGCACCCAAGGTCTACTTCCGCGACAGCGGGCTGTTGCATGCGTTGCTGGACGTCCCCACGTTGCCGGCGCTGCTGGCGCATCCGCGCAGCGGAGCCAGCTGGGAGGGCTTTGCCCTTGAACAGGTGCTGCGCATCGCCCGACCCGACGAGGCCTACTTCTGGGCCACGCACCAGGGGGCTGAACTGGACCTGCTGATGCTGCGCAGCGGGCGCCGAATCGGCGTGGAGTTCAAGCGCAGCGATGCGCCGGTGGTGACGAAGTCGATGCGGATTGCGATCGAGGATCTGCGGCTGGATGCGCTGTATGTCGTGTATCCGGGGGCGCAGCGGTATCCGATGGGGGAGGGGGTCGAGGCGGTGCCGGTGTGGGGGATGCTTCCGGGCGTTTGATCTGGGCTGCGGCGGTTGCCCACCCAGCCATCCACTGATCCACAGGGTTTGGCGGTGCTCAGTGCTCCATTGGCAATTGGCTGACCTGTATCGTCCTGCCATCTCGCTTGCGACGCGCTTGGCGAACCGGTGCTGCGCGTTGCCCCGCGGCGTACCTGGAAGGCGCTTCCCGGGCGGCGTTGGCGAAAGGACTGGCATGGGTGTCAAGGAACGCCCTCATTCGTGCGGCGGCGCTTGTCGAGTTCCTGCATCCGTTCACCGTACAGCGCGGCACGCCCTTGCCAGGCAGGAGACGCATCGCCCGCCCTGGGGAGCGCGCGCACGAACCCCGCGCGCAAGCGCGCCACGTGTCGCTCGGCATCGTCTTCGCCCTGCCCGATGTACTGCTCGTTCGAGCGACGGCAGATCTCGTTGACGCTCGAGTCGTCCTTGAGAGCCTTGATGCGGGCGTCCTTCAGCAGCGCATCGTCGATGACAAAGGTGAGGTTGGATATGCGTGGGAGGCTCAGCGAACACGGAATCAGTGTGACGCTGGTTGTGCGTCTCGTGGTTGCAGCCTGCGGCGCCGCGGCATCGGGTGGGAGGGAGCCGTGCGCAAGAGTCAAGGCCTGACCCCGTGCATGCATATGCGAGCATATGCATGTGCTATTGACCCCGTGCATTCGTTGCGGCGATCAGTCGCTTGTCAGCGCACTGCGGACCACGGTTCGTCCCTACGCGATTCGGCCCCACTTTTGACCATCGAACGACATGACATCGCGTTCCCCGATGGACCACATCACGTCCGCGGTGGCGCTGAGGTGATAGAAGGAACCTGGCGGATCCGATCCGAAGTTCACGTTGACCAGAGAACTTCCTGTGAGCGTGAAGAGCGCGCTAGCCGTTGCGACGAAGATCTGCCCCTTGAATTCCCGCACTGACCAAATGTCGTCCTCAGTCGCCTGATGGGCTACTGCCGCCAGGGAGCCAGGTTTTCCGATCAACAGAACACCACGGTGACCTGCGACGACGACGTTGCCATCTGAGGTGCATGTCACGCGCGTCAGGTTCACGTTGGTTCCGCTGTCCACGGACTGCCAACTCACGCCGTCGAAGTGCCAGATCGCGCCGCGGTTACCGACCGCAAATAGATCGGATGGAGAATTTCCATCCACGGCTTCGGCATTGAACTCGGCCGGCAATCCATCATCAATTCGGGTCCATCGCTGGAGCGAATCGAGTCGATAGAGCGAGCCGTTGTGTCCTGCGGCATGAGCCCGTCCGCCAACGGTCGCCGTCCATCGGATATCACCGTATCTCGGCGAAACAGGAGCTGGCAGGGAGTTTCGAAAGATGTTGTCCGCCAAACGCGCGGACCCCGTCGTAAGGCCATAGTCGCCATTACCTGCGGCCATGACCAACGTCGTCTCAGGCTCGGCAGCCAAGCAACACGTGTGCGCGTCGAAGTTCAAGGAACCTGTCACCCACTTGCCGTCTGCCCATTTGAAGAACTCTGTGTGAGGTTCGTCGTCCTCTTGCCGTCTGGGGTCTGCGGCAAGGATGTAGCCCAGACGTGGGCCTCGAACGACGCCGGTCCGCACTATCAGCTTCTCCAGCGGATTATTTGCATTCATTTCGCTACACCTCGGGTCAGAGGGTCGTGTCGTTTTTCGGTTCGCCGCCGGCTGTGGTCGGGCGAATCTGGTCCTTGTCGGAGATGCCCATGGCCTGGTGCCCGCTCCTAAGCTGCTGCTCGGTGCAAGCGGCAGGACACTCTGTCTCTTCTTCCACCGCTTTCGCCCCAACCTTCTCCGCATCTCCTACAGACCATCGCTTGTCTGCCGGGATCTGCTTGCCACTCGACACGCCAACCGCTTGCCGCGTCAGCAAGTTTGTCTTCGCATGGATTTCGCCATGCTTGCCGGTCGAGTGTGAAACCCCTTCGGCACAAATGCACGGAGCCATGTCTTTGTCGTACTTGGCTTCGGGTGAAATGAGGGGCAAAGGATTTCCGCCGGAACCGGGTGTCTTGAACTGGGACTTGGGTACGACATGGTGCGGAGTGCTCTTCTTGCCAGCTGTCTCGCAGCACGGTACGTTGTATGCCATCAGTATGCACTTGCGTGCACTTTCGCAGTCCCCTTTGTCGCAGAGATCGCGACCCAGTCCTTCATTGTTGAATGGGCCTAGAGGGCTACCCGCGGGACGTGTGTTCTTCGCGACGGCTGGGCCACAAGCCCTGTTGAACTCGTTCGCCATTTCCTTGCACTCTTCACCGACGATCTGCGAGACGGCCATATCGTCGGTGTAAAGCCAAGGGATGGTGTTGCCGGGCGCCGAGCCGTGATTGTGAGTCGTCATGTCCATCATGCGGACGACGTTCTCTCCCTCGACCTTCACGTCCATCGACCACATGGTGAAGTACACCTTGCCCATGTTCTTGCTGGTCACCACCCCCTTCTTTGGTGCGGCACCAGCCTCGTCCCCCATGCTCTTCTTGAAGCTGCTCTTGTTCTTGAGCATCACTTCGGCGCCCGAAATCTTCACGCTCGAAGAGCCATCGCTGGTGTCCGATGCCAAGCCTGTATTCGGATAAGGAATAGGTACCCCCGGAGGAGTTGCTGGCGTTTGTGGCGGAGTGAAGCACACGTCCGGAAACGCGCAGATGGACTTGCCTGCGGCCTTCTTGCACGACACCTCCATGTTGTTGGCAAAGACCTGGTTGCTCATGCAGCCACCTTCTGCAGCAAGGTCATCGCACTGCGCTGCCCAGCGTCGTTGGCCATGTGGGCCAGCACGCGCGGACCCGCACCGAAGCCCTTGCGGCCAGCCACCTGGGCTGTCACCAGCACCAGCATGCCCGCCACGGCACCCGTCTCGCCGGTGCACTCGGAGGGATGCCAGATGTCGAACTCGGCCTTGCGCACGCGCAGGATGCGCGACAAGGCCAGCGCGGCTTCCTTGAAGTAGTACTGTTCGCCCGAGATGTCGGTGATGCGGAAGTCAAGGTCCTGCATCTGCCAGCCGGCTTCCTCAAGACTCAGGCGTATCGCCTGCGACAGGCCGTCGCCGCGCAGCGGTTCGCCGCTGTCCAGGTGCGCCCGCTCCTTCGCGAAGCCGACGCCGGTGCAGGTCAGCTCGCCGGCTTGCCCCGCCGGTGCGCCGACCAGCAGCGCCCCGGCGCCCTCACCGGGCATGAAGCCATTGGAGTTGCGGTTCGTCAGCAGCCGCTCTTGGCTTTCGTACTGGCTCAACGTGGGCCAGGACAGCAGGCTGTCGGTGGCCGCCAGAAGCACGCGCTTCAGCTTCCCGTCCGACAGCAAGGTGCGTGCTTGCGCCATGGCCACTGCCACGGCCACCCGCCCATGCGGCACCACGGCCGACAGCGGGGCGAAGCTCACGCCGAGCTCTTTCTGTACCAAGGCGAAGAGCTGGTCGTCCAGGCCCGCCATGCGCCCGGGTCGCTCGGCCTCGGCCACGCACAACAGCAGCGGCAGCGTGTTCCACTCGGCCTTGGGCACGTCGTGCAGTGCCTCCTCGATGGCCAACGCTGCCATCTTCGCCAGCTTGGTCAGGCCACGCCAGGGCTGCTCCAGCACCACCTGGTGCGCCATGATCCATTCGCCGCCCGAGTCGATGAAGCGTGTCTCGGTGGGATTGCTGATCTTGGCGCGGAAGGCCGCGCAGCTCCCGGCCGCCGTCAGACCGACCGAGGTGACGAGCCCCGTGCCGTGGATGGCGATCGGCATGGCGCTCATGCCGGCGCCGCCTCGCTCGGCAGGGCCTTGTCCGTCGGCACCATGATCACGGGAATGGGGAAGGCGACCTTGTCGCGCTGCTGCCACCACTCTTTCCCTTTCTTCCCCACCAGCACCTGCGCGATCTCGTGCATGTTCTTCTTCAAGGGCCGCGCCACTCTCCAGCTCATCGTGAAGCACTCGGCGTCGGGCTCGAAGACGATGGTGTCCAGGTTCGCGACCAGATCTTCGCGATCGCCACGCTTGGGGAACACATGCACCGGTGCCTCGAAGTGCGGCAGCATGAACCTTCGCTCGCCATCCGGTGTGAAGCCGCTCAGCACCACTTCCATCGGACCCTTGGGCAAGGGCAGTTGCTGGTCTTCGGGCGCGGCCTGGTAGTAGCGTTCGTCGAAGTCGGCGGGCAGGAAGGGGAAGACCTCGTCCAGCCACTGCTGGTCGTAGGTGCCGGCAAAGCGCGCGCGCGCCGGCCAGCCGCGCGCCAGCGGGCCGAAGGAGATGGGCTGGTACTTGCCTGCGGGGTCGGTCACGGGCTGCCCGGGCACTTCCAGGTTCGGCAACGGGCTGCCATCGACCCATTGAGCCTTCAGGTGCTTGTGCCAGCCGCGGCCGGCCGGGTTGGGCAGGTAGGCGTCGTGCTCGCTCTCGTCTTCTGGGTGCCGGTCGGCGCCGCCGAAGGCCACGTCGTACGACAAGGGCAGGCTGCTGAAGTGTTCGGGTTCGCTGGCGCCGATTGTCGCGATGTTGGCCTTCCACACCCGCGGGCCCACCACGTCGGCTTCCTTCACCATCGGCCCCACCTGCAGCCGCACCCGCATGCGCGTGACGGCCTTTCCGGCCGGCGCATGCGCGCTGCCCACCAGCAGCACGTCGCAGGCGCGCTTGCGCGGCGCGAAGTCGATTTCGTGGACCGGTGAGCTGAAGCCAGGCGCGCCGGTGAAGATGTCGGCCATGATCAACGGCAACTGCTTGTCCGCCAAATGCACGGCCTCGCCCGGTTTGGGAAGCACGAAGGTGCCCTTGATCACCACCACCAGCAGTTCGCGCCCGCTGGGCTCCAGGCCCATGTTGTAGCCGGCGGTCATGCGGGTGGCGTTGATCAGTTGCATTGCCGTGCCGCCGTCAGTTCAGCTGCACCGAGCCGCCCTTGACGCGGTTCACGCCGGTCGACCGGCTCAGCACGTAGCTGCCTTCGATCAGCACCTTGCCCGCCTTCGTCAGCGTGATGCTGGCCTTGCCGCAGCGCAGCACCATCTGTTCTTTTGCGCTGACGATGAGGCGCTGGCCGTCGGCGTCCACTTCCACCTGCGCCGGCGGCTCGGCCAGAGGCCAGCCAGCGGCCTGGCGCACCACGCCCATGACAATGGGCCGAGTGGCGTCGCCGCCTTCGAACATCAGCACCACGGGCTGGCCGATGTGCGGTCCGTGCAGGTCGATCGTGCTGCGCGCGCGCATGGCGGTGGGTTGGCCGTCGAATCGCACCAGGGGCGTGTTGCCGCCGTCGGCCAGAGCCAGAAGTTCGCCCACGAGCACCCCGTGGATGAGCGCCCGCTGTGCCGTTGCGTCGGGTGCCGCTGCCGCCGATGCCGGGCCCTGCAGCAGCGGCGACAGGAGATCGGGCGACTCCTGCGCCTGTGCCGTCATCTCAACGGGCAAATCATGGGGGTTCATCGCCAGGGCCTCAGTTCTGCAGGATCTTCGAGCCCTTGATCACGATGTCCTTCGACGCCTTGACATTGATCTTGCCGCTGCCGTCGATCGTGATGTCCTTGCCCTTGATGGTGATGGTGCCGTCCTTCTTCATCGTGATGCTGGCGCTGCCGGTCTTGATGGTCACCGAATCGCCCGCGTCGATGACGAGGTTCTTGCCCACTTTCAGTGCGTCGTCCTTGGCCACCTGGGTGCTGCGGCCCTTGCCGACGGCGGTGGACTGGTCGCCGCCCACCGTCACATCGCGGTTGGCGCCGATTTCGCTGGTCTGATTGGCGCCGACAGACGTGCTCTGGTTCGCGCCGACGCTGGTGCTCTGGCTCGCCCCGACGCTGATGCTCTGTGCGGCGCCTATCGCCACGCTTTGCAATGCGCCTATGACGATTTCCTGTGCTGCGCCGATGGCGATGGTCTCGTTCACGCCCACCGTGTGGGTGCGTTGCATCGCGACCGAAGCCGTCTCGCTGCCACCCACGGTGATGCTGCGGTTGGCGCCGATGGCGATGCTTTCGTTGGCGCCCACGTTCTCGGTGCGGTTCACGCCGATCGTGATGCTCTCGTTGTTGCCGACGTCTTCTGTGCGGTTGACCCCGATGGTGATCTTCTCGTTGTTGTCGACCGTTTCAGTCCGGTTGTGCTTGATGTGGTTGGTCTCGTCGCGGTCGATGGTCTTGCGCCTGTCTCGGCCCACCCAATGCGTCTCGTCGTTTTCGACCTCGATGTCCTGGTTCTTCTCGGCATGCAGCCAGACCTGTTCGCTGCCCTTCTTGTCCTCGAACCTCAGCGCGTTGGCGTTGCCATAGGTCCCACCCTTGGACGAACGCGAGAGCACGCCGCTTTGCGTCATGTTCGCCGGCAGTTCCCACGGCGGCATGTTCTCGGCGTTGTAGACCCGGCCTGTGATGATCGGCTGGTCTGGGTCGCCTTCGAGAAAGTCCACGACGACTTCCTGCCCGATGCGCGGCACCTGCACGAAGCCAAAACTCTTCCCCGCCCAGGGCGAACTGACACGCACCCAGCAAGAACTCTTCTCGTTCTTCTTGCCGTAGCGGTCCCAGTGAAACTGCACCTTCACCCGGCCGTACTTGTCGGTGAAGATCTCGTCGCCGGCCGGCCCCACCACCACGGCCGTCTGCGGGCCCTGCACGACAGGCTTGGGGCTCTTGCGGGCGCTGCGGAAAGGCACGCTGGACTCCAGCGCCGTGAAGCGGCAGCTGAAACCCGCACCCGGGGCGTTGCCGGAACTCTCGTACGCCGTCTGGTCCACCACCGTCTGCGTGCCCGTCACCAGGTACTCGCAGTTGTCGCTGTCGCGCAGCGAACCGTCCAGCTTCACCAGCCCGCCGGTGGAAAGCGCACGCGCGTCGGTCTGCGCGCTGGCCTGGCGCGTGACGGAGGCATATTCCTCCATCTGCGCGCGCACGAACTGCTCGCCGTCGCCCTCCAGGTCATAGAAACCCGGATAGTCGAACACCTCCATGTCGCCCAGCGAATGGGCGCCGGGCTGGGCGCGCGACTGGCGCAGGTCGGTCTGGGTGCGCGTGAAGTCATAGTCCTGGATCACCGCCGAGCCGGGCTGCACGCGCTGCGTGCTGGCCAGGTCCCAGCAAGCCTCCAGCCCCAGCCCGGCGGCCTGCCCGCCCTGCTGGTAACGCACCATCAGCGGGGCGCAGCCCGGGCAGGGCTCGCTGGCGCTGACGGAGTCGGCCAGCACCAGCGTGTGCTTGCCGGCGTCGTGCTCGAAGAAATAGTAGATCCCCTCCTGCTCCATCAGGCGCGACAGGAAATTGAAGTCGCTCTCGCGGTACTGCACGCAGTACACCCAGGGCGTGAACGCCGTGGTGGTGCGCACGTCGATCTTGGCAATGGGGTGGTCGGCCAGCACCGTCTCGATGATCTCCAGCACCGTCTGGTTCTGGAACACCTTGCAGTCCTGGGTCTGCGAAAGGAACCAGAACCAGGGGCGGGCCGTGATCAGGTACTGGAAGAAGCGGCCGGACTGGCCGACCAGCGAGACCTGCTCGACGATGCCGTCGAAGTAGCGGGGTTCGGCCAGCAGAGCGCTGTTCTGATGCAGCCGCACGGTGATGTGCTGGCCCAGCAGGTCGTCGAACTTCAGGTTCGGCTTGGGGCTCAGGCCCAGCACCGAATAGGTGAAAGGCTCGCTCAGCGCTTCCTGGGCCGTCAGTTGGCCCAACAGCAGGTCGGGGCCGAAGGGGCTGTCGAGTTCAGCGAAATGTTCCATCATGCCTGCAGGGGAAGTAGCCGGGTTGTCCGAGACGCGGCGGTTGGAATGGTTGTGGGCTTGACGCATAAGATATCAGGCCGGGGGCACCCCGGCTTTGCGTGCTGGGCTTCTACGGCAACAATCCACCCCGGATGAGGTGGTTCGCCCGTCCTCCAGGAGCTCCGTCATGGCCGAAATGCCCAGATCCGCCGCGCAGCAAGCTGCCGAAGCGCAAGCCTTCCTGGCGTCGCGCGCCTATTACAACCATCGCAGCCAGCTGCAGAGCCTGCTGGCTGCCCGGCCAGGCATGTGCATGGCCAGCGGGCTGATCGTGCAGCAGCAGACGCTCGATGGTGACTTCGATCTCGACGAGCCCGTGGTGCAACGATTGTTGCAATCGGCTACGAACGGCCCGGTGATGAGGGCTGCGCCCCCACCCGCTGCGCGACCTGCAGAGCCCCCCGCGGGCCCGAACGCGCTGCAGCGTTATCTCAACCCGCCCGACCCTGAAGGGCAGCCCTGGACGGCGCTACGCCTGGGTGAAGAAGCGCCCGGCGCGATCTACGGCGCGGGCAATGTGCTGGCAAACAGCAGCGCAGCACTTTCGGGCGCCATGCGTGGAATGACTGGGCAAGATCTGGCCAGGGGTCTGCGCGAAGGCATCCAGTCCATCCGGGCCGGCACCACCAACCTGGTTCGGCTGTCGCCGCACCTTGAGCTGTATAACACGGCCCGTGCTGGCCGCAGGCCGATCGTGCGGCTGCGCGTGCGCGGGCTGCCCTTGACCATGGTGCAACAGGCCATACCGGCGCTGGGCGGTGCGCAGAACCAATGGCGGCGGAACCCGTCACAGAATGCCAACACGCTGCCTGCGCGCAACATGACGACGCAGCAGATGCACCAAGCCGCCAGGCTGGCGGCAGACCATGGACAGCCCGCCTGGCTGCGCTGGACGCAGGGCCGCGTGGGTGGGGGCGTGCTCGCGTTTGCCCCGAGCTTGGCCGTCGACCTGTACAACACCACCAACGTCGACCTGCGCGGGCGCGAATTCAGCTTCAACGGGCGGGATTTCCTGGTGCGTTCGGCGGGCAGTCAGAGCGGAAACGCGCTGGGGCTGGTCGTCGGCGGGATGGCTGCAACGGCCGCCATCGGTGTGGGGGTCGTGGGTGCGCCAGTGGTGATCATCGGCCTGGGCGCGGGCGTACTGGTGCAGCTGGTCTGGAACTGGTCCGGAGGCGCCGATGGTGCCAAGGGCATGGCCAGTCGCGCGCTGAACTGATGCTTCAGCGCGGTCAGCTGCTGTCTCTGCCCGTCAGCGGACTTCTGATGGGCATGGTGAATTCCCTGGCATATGCCCGGCTATGGGGCTGGCCGCTGGCTTTGACGGCAGGGGCTGTGCTGGCGCTGGTGCTGTGCTTGACCGCCGCCTGGGTGGCCTACCGCTCCGATGGCGGCGCCAGGCACCTGGTGGCCAACAACGTGATCTTTGCCTTGTTCATGGCGCCCATGGTGGGCGGTGGCTGCCTGGTCCTGGCGCAGATGACGCAGCAGGACGATTGGGTCTTCGTGGCCTGGGCCTGTGGTGTTGCCACGGTGCTGGCCCCTGTGCTGGGCCCGGCCTGGCAGACGTACAAGCGGCTGGCAGCCGAAGGCACGGCCGGACCTTGGGCGCGCAAGCACCTGGACCTACGCGCTGGCGTCTTGCTTCCTGGCGCATTGAGCGCAGAAGAATCGCCGCGACCGGCCATGGCGCCCTGGCAGGTCGGCCTGCTGGCCGTGAACGTGCCGCTGGCGTGGCGCATGTCGGGCGGTGGCGACACGGCCCTGTTGGCCTTGGCCGTGGTGGTGCTGTCGGCCACGTTCGTGTGGGTGGGTGTGAAGCAGGTGGGCCCGGCACTCGGCGCAGCCTGGTTCGTGCTGGCCGTTGAACGTCGCAGCGGGCAGCGGCTGAGAAGTCCTGAGTGGGCCGGGTTGCAGGCGATGCGCCGCAGCCATTGGCTGGCGCGCTGGTTCATGCGTGATCGCGACGCCTGAGAGCGCCCGCCAGGCAGCGCTCAGCGCGGTGCCTGGCCGAAGCCGGCGCCAGCAGGCGTGCGCATCGGCCAGCCCTGGCGCCCCGTCAGTCGAACTCGTAGCCGAAGCCGCCGTCCTTCACGCCCACATGCACCTTCACCAGCGGCTGGCCGGCCAGCATGCGCTGCAGGAATTCGCGGCTGATCTCGGGCAGCATGGTGTTGGTCAGGATGGCGTCGATCATGCGGCCGCCCGATTCGCTTTCGGTGCAGCGCGAGACGATCAGGCCCACCACGTCGTCGCCCACGGTGAAGGGGATGCGGTAGCGCTCCTGCACGCGGCGGGTGATGCGGCCCAGCTGCAGCTTGACGATCTGCGCCAGCACGGTGTCGGACAGCGGGTAGTAGGGAATCACCACCAGCCGCCCCAGCAGGGCCGGCGGGAACACCTTCAGCAGCGGGTCGCGCAGCGCCTGGGCCAGGCTGTCGGCCTCGGGCATCAGCTCGGGGTCCTTGCACAGGCTGGCGATCAGCTCGGTGCCGGCGTTGGTGGTCAGCAGGATCAGGGTGTTCTTGAAGTCGATCAGGCGGCCCTCGCCGTCTTCCATGCAGCCCTTGTCGAAGACCTGGAAGAAGACCTCGTGCACGTCGGGATGGGCCTTTTCGATCTCGTCGAGCAGCACCACGCTGTAGGGCTTGCGGCGCACGGCTTCGGTCAGCACCCCGCCTTCGCCATAGCCCACGTAGCCCGGCGGCGCGCCCTTCAGCGACGAGACGGTGTGCGCTTCCTGGTATTCACTCATGTTGATGGTGATGAGGTTCTGCTCACCGCCATACAGCGCCTCGGCCAGTGCCAGCGCGGTTTCGGTCTTGCCCACGCCCGAGGTGCCGGCCAGCATGAACACGCCGATGGGCTTGCTGGGGTTGTCCAGGCCCGCACGCGAGGTCTGGATGCGCTTGGTGATCATCTCCATCGCGTGGTCCTGGCCGATCACGCGGCCGGCCAGGGTTCCCGCCAGGCCCAGGATGTTCTCGATCTCGTTGCTGGCCATGCGGCCCACCGGAATGCCGGTCCAGTCGGCCACCACCGAGGCCACGGCCTGGTAGTCCACGGTGGGCAGGATCAACGGGGTCTCACCCTGCAGTTCGGTCAGCTCGGCCTGCACGTTGCGCAGCTCTGCCAGCGCGGTGGCCCGGGCTTCGGGGGTCAGGGCGGGCGCGGCGTCGCCGGGCAGGGCTTCGGCGGCCTTCTTTTCCAGCGTGCTGCCCGTGCCTTCCACTGGCGCGGTGGCGGCGCGCAGCTGGCGGCGCAGTGCCAGCAGGCGGTCGACCAGGCCTTTTTCCTGCTGCCAGCGGGCGTTCAGCGTGGCCAGGCGTTCACGTTCTGCGGCCAGCTGGGCCTGCACGTTCAGTTCGCGCTCGCGCGTGTCCAGGCCGATGGCGGCTTCGCGTTCGATGATGCCGGTCTCCACTTCCAGGCTCTCGATGCGGCGCGCGCTGTCGTCCACCTGGGCCGGCGTGGCGTGCAGGCTGACGGCCACGCGCGCGCAGGCGGTGTCGAGCAGGCTCACCGACTTGTCGGGCAGCTGGCGCGAAGGGATGTACCGGTGCGACAGCTTCACCGCAGCTTCCAGCGCTTCGTCCAGGATCTGCACCTGGTGGTGCTTTTCCATCGTGCTGGCCACGCCGCGCATCATCAGCGTGGCCTTGGGCTCGGTGGGCTCGTCCACCTGCACGGCCTGGAAGCGGCGGGTCAGCGCCGGGTCTTTTTCGATGTGCTTCTTGTACTCGGCAAAGGTGGTGGCGCCCACGGTGCGCAGCTGGCCGCGCGCCAGCGCCGGCTTCAGCAGGTTGGCGGCGTCGCCGGTGCCGGCCTGGCCGCCCGCGCCCACCAGGGTGTGGGTTTCGTCGATGAACAGGATGATGGGCTTGGCGCTGGCCTGCACCTCGTCTATGACCGAGCGCAGGCGCTGTTCGAATTCCCCTTTCATGCTGGCACCGGCCTGCAGCAGACCGACGTCGAGCGCGCGCAGTTCAACTTCCTTCAGCGCCGGCGGTACGTCGCCGCGCACGATGCGCTGGGCAAAGCCTTCGACCACCGCGGTCTTGCCCACGCCGGCCTCGCCCACCAGGATGGGGTTGTTCTGGCGCCGGCGCATCAGGATGTCGACGAGCTGGCGGATTTCATCGTCGCGGCCGACGATGGGGTCGAGCTTGCCGCTGCGCGCCTGCTCGGTCAGGTCGGTGGTGAAGCGCTTGAGCGCTTCCTGCTTGCCCATCGCGGCCGGGGCGATGGCCTGGCTGGCTTCGCCGGGTGCGGCGCTGCTGTCGCTGGCGCCCTGGTCGTGTTCGGGCGACTGCGCCAGCAGCGTGGCGAAGCGCTCGCACAGGTCGTCGACCTTGACGCGCTCGAACTGCTTGCTGATGCTCAGCAGGGTGGCGCGCAGCGTGGGGGTCTTGAGCATGCCCACGAGCAGGTAGCCGGTGCGCACGCTGCGGTCACCGAACAGCAGCGAACCGTAGACCCAGCCACGTTCGACCGCGCTGTCGATGAAGGTCGAGAGGTCGCTGATCGACGAGGCCCCACGCGGCAGCCGGTCGAGCGACTGCGTCAGGTCTGACGCCAGCGCCGCGGCGTCCAGTTCGTAGTGGCGCACGATGCGGTGCAGGTCGCTGTCGGCGTTGTTCAGGATCTGGTGCAGCCAGTGTTGCAACTCGACATACGGGTTGCCGCGCAGCTTGCAGAACACCGTGGCCCCTTCGATGGCCTTGTAGGCCAGGGGATTGAGCTTGCCAAAGGAAGTGGTGCGCGCGATCTCAGCCATGGTCGGCTCCGGTCAGCTGTTGTTGGTAGGGGATGTTTGCAGGCTGAGGTCTTGCCGCAGCCGAAGGTCGGATCGGTCGCGGGCTGGCCGGCGGCCGTTTCCAGCCCAGCTGGTCAGCCCCAGGCGCAGGTGGCGGCCCAGGCGCGGTGCGGGCACCTGCGGGCCGGCCAGGCAGAGCTCGGCGTCCCACTGCTTGTCCAGGCCGGCGTACAGCGTCACCCAGTCCTGCAGCTGCTTCCAGCCTGGCGTGCCTGGCAGGAAGGCCAGGTATTCCGCCAGCGTCAAGGGGCCCAGAACCACGCGGAAGCGGTACTGGCGGTCCCAGACCTTGTGGCCGATGGTGGCCGAAGTGCCCAGCCGCAACGCGCGCGAGCGGCCGCTGGCCGTGCCCAGGTGGTTGCGTTCGGCGTCGTGCAGCAGCAGCCAGTGGCCGACGTTCTGCCGTATCGCCACCGGCACACCGAAGTAATGCGACAGCAGGTTCTTCAGCCCTTCAGGATGGCGGCTGCGCTGGCCCAGCAGGCCGGCCTGGTTCAGCTTGGCGGTGTCGGCCAGGGAGTCGCGGCCCTGCGTACTGGCGTCTAGCCCGATGGCTGCACCCAGCCAGGCGGCATAGCGGTCTTCGGCCGGGCGGTCGCGGTGCACCACGGGCTGGGTGTGGGCCCAGGCCCGGTAGAACAGGCTCAGCAGCCGGTGGTGGAAGACGTCGAGAAACCGCGCCAGTGTCGGGTCGGCGTGGTTGCGCGCGCGGTCGCGCACATATTCGGTGAAGTGCAGCGGCATCGGCCCCTGCGGGCCGAGCAGGCCGAAGAAGCGCACGCCCAGCCGAGGCCGGGCGCCGCTCTGGTCCAGCCGGGCCAGGGCGGCGGGGGCGAAGTCGAGTTCGGGTTCCTGGCCCAGGCGCAAGGCTTCCTGGCCCGGACGCGAGGCCTGCCCGATGCGCGGTGCCTGCTGGCGCAGCACCTCGATGCGGCGCAGCAGCGCGAAGAAGTCGTGGGCCCAGGGTTCGCGGGCCACGGTGTCCAGCAGCGACTGCAGTTCCTGGAGGGTGGGGGTGCTTGCGCTCACAACGCCTCGCGCAGGCCGATGCGCGGCGGCCAGGTGGCCACCACGCCACGCTGCGTGGTTCGCAGCGTCATCTGGGTGAAGCTGTTGATGGCGGCATGGCGCGAGAAGAAACGTTCCAGAACCGAGGCCAGCACATAGGCGCTCATGCCCTGGAAAGCCAGGTCGTCGAGTTCCAGCGTCAGCGCCACCCCGGTGCCGTAGGTCAGCGGCCCTTCGAAGGGCAGGCGGCGCACCACACGTTGCGCTTCGAGCGAGCGCACGCCGCCGACCTGGCGTGTCCAGCTGGCGTCTTCGGGCGGGCCGTACAGGCCCAGCGTCGTGCGCAGCGAGGCGGCGGCCTCCGCACCCGAGTCGCTGCTGAGCGTGACGTGATTCAGCGCCAACTGGCTGACCAGGCGCCAGCCCAGGTCGCCCACGGGGCGGCGCGAACTGGGACGGGTGGGTCCGCGCAGCACCTCGACGCCGCTCACCGGCCCAGGCGCATCCAGCTTCCATGCGGTGTTGTTGCGCCCGGCCAGTGGCAGCAGGGCCGGCAGGTCGCGGTTGGTCACCCAGGCGGTGACGGCGAGCTGGCGGATGTCTTCGCGGAAAGGGCCGTGGCGACCGTCGACCAGCGAGAGGAATACCTCGTCGCCGAGGTAGGCCGAACGCGAGCCCTGCAGTTGTTGACGGTCTGACTTGCGCCGCGGTTCGCGGCGCACCGTGAAGTAGGCCTGTTGTTCACCGGTGGCTGCGGCATGCGTTGCATACAGTGGCGCGAACTGGCGCGGGGCCTCGCGCCCGGCGCCATGCCCCACCACCGTCTGCAGGCTGTGGACTTCGAAGTCCATCGGCTTGGTGCGGTCGGGGACGGCGTGGAATTCCCAGGAGTCCGGGCCCAGCACGATGCGGTCGAGCCGTTTGGGGAACAGGTTGATGGCTGGCGTGCAGTGCAGCGCCAGGCTGGCGCTGTCGACCAGGGCTTCGAGCGAGGCGTCACCGCGCGAGAGCAGGACGACGATCTCGGCCTCGTCGCCTGCCACATGCGCCCAGCGGGCGCCCAGGTCGCCCAGTTCGAAGAACAGCAGGCGTTGCGGCAGGGCCGCCACTTCCTGGAGCAGGCGGTGACCGGAAAAGCTGCGCATCGACTCGGGCAGCAGCGCGTGTTCGTCGTCGAAGCCGAGCGCACGCACGCTGTCGGCGGCGTCGCGCCACTGGGCTGTGGCGCGCTCGGGTGCTGCCGGGATCCAGGTCCCCATGGCCGCGCCCAGCAGCAGTTCGTGCAGCCGGAAGGCAACGTCGTCGGGAGCGCTGATGTAGAAGGCCAGGCGGTCCATCCGCGTCAGTTGCGAAAACTTCAGGCCGCCGCCGGCTTTCAGCTTGATGCGCAGGCCGCCCTTCATGCCCTGGGCCGGGCGCAGCCTGGCCAAAGGCAGGTCGGGGGCGTAGCTGAAGTACTGGACGTTGGCCACCTGCACCGGCCACAGCGTGACGGCGTGGGCGGTGCGGAATTCGCAGCGTGTGTCCTGGCCGCGAGGCAGTTCCGATTGCAGCTCGCTGCTGCGCGCAATGACATGGCCCTTGGACAGGTTCGGGTCGTTGACGTCGACCGCCAGCCGGGCCACCAGCATCGACGGCATGGGCGCCAGGAAATTCGGGTACAGCGACTCCAGCAGGTGGGCAATCAGCCGCGGCTGCTCGGCGTCCAGCTTGAGCTGGATGCGCGCCGCCAGGAAGGCAAAGCCCTCGAGCAGGCGCTCGACGTAGGGGTCGGCGACTTCCATGCCTTCCAGGCCCAGGCGGCCGGCGATCTTCGGGAAGTCTTCGGCGAACTCCGCACCCATTTCGCGCAGGTGCGTCAGCTCGTCGCTGTACAGGCGCAGCAGCCGGGTGTCCATGCCCGCCTAGCGTCCCGGCCGGCTCACGACCGAGGCCACGTCGCGCACACTCACGAGTCCGGCTTCCAGGTCCAGCTGGGTGCGCAGCAGCACTTCCAGCGGCACCGGCTGGGCCCAGAGGTGGCCGCTGATGTCGAACTCGATGACGTTGTGGGTGTCGAGCACGCTGTTGAATTCCAGCGCCCGCACAACCAGGGTCTCGGGCAGGATACGGGGTTCGAAACGGATGATGGTCTGGCGGATGAGCTTCTCGAGCTGGGTGATGTCGAGCTTGGATGCCAGCTGCCCCGACAAAGGCGGCATGCCGTAGTTCAGCACGCTGGCCCCTAGTTCCGGCATGGCCTGGGCGTCACGTGGCAGCGACTGGGTGGCGTTGAACAGCCAGGCCAGGTCGCGCAGCACGGCCTGGCGCAGCTGGCTTTTCGACATCACCCGGGTGTCTTCGGCTTCCACCCGCGACAGCGGGGCTTCGTCGGTCAGGCGGTCCAGAAGCGCCGGCTGCAGCCGGTCGCGAACATCGGCCAGGTTAGCCACAGGCCCTGTGCTCGTTCAGGCGCCGGGCGCGTCTTGGGCGTCGGCGTCGGTGGATCTATCGACACAGGGGCTGAGCAGGATCTCGCGAATCTCGAGCAGACCCAGTTCAGGGCCGCTGGTGGTCAGGATGCGCTGGCCCAGTCCGCTGAAATGGTCGTCGCCGATGCTTTGCCATTCGGTCTTGCGCGCCATCTGCAGGCCTGCGTCGGTGCTGAGGGCGCTACCCGCATAGCGCGTGGGGATCAGCGCCACGACCTCGCCGCCATTGGTGAAGCCCAGCTGGGCGGGCGCCCAGACCAGGTCACGCAGGTCTTCGGGGGCTTCCACGGTCACGCGGGTGAGCGTGTCGAAAGGCACCCAGCAGTAGCGGCCGTTGATCACGGCTTCGAGCACCGGGCCCAGCCTGGAATCGGCGTCGGCGATCCAGTCGAAGGCTTCGCCATTCAGTGTGCCGGGGGTGGCGGGGGCTTCGTCGAAAGCCTGGTTGCGCAGGCTGCTGGCGCCGGCGGCATCGCCTCGGGCGTCGGCTTGCAGGGCTTCGGCCAGCAGCGGCACCCAGGCCTGCGGGCGGCCGAAGATATGGGGCGTGGTCTTGCCGGCGAACACGGCTTCGCGCACGGCTTCGCACTGCAGGGCTTCACGGTAGGTGGCCACCATGGCCAGCGCGCCGGCGTCGAGTTCGCCGCAGGTCTGCAACTGGGTCAGTGCCCGTTGCCACTGGCCCAGCACGCACAGCAACTGGAACAGGAAGACACGCAGCTTCGGGTCGCCCGACTTCGTGCGTACTTCCTGCTGCAGGCGCTGCAGCGCAGCCTGTGGGTCGCCTGCAGCCACCAGGGCCTGGGCAGTTTCCGCGGCACTCATGCGGCGGGCAGGATCTCGTCGGCAAAGGAAACGTTGGTCACCAGCCGGCCATTGGCGTCCTGCTGCTGGTATTCGACGTCGACCTTGGTGAAGACGATCTCGATGCGTTCATGGGCTTCGCCGGTGGCAGCCACCTCGTGCGAAACCTGCTGCAAACGTGCGCCGCCCAGCCGGATGGTGAAGTAGTCGAGCGGGTCGCCCCCGCTCTTGCGCATGCACAGCCGCGCTTCGCGCACTTCGTCATTGGTCACCAGTGCCGACATCAGCGCCGTGGTGGCCAGGTCGATGGTCTTGATCAGCGTCAGCGCCGTGTAGGAGCGGCGCGCGGTGGCCTGTACCGAGCCGACCGCCGAGGCGCTGCTGACGCCCCAGGCCCAGGACAGGATGATGATGTCGTCGAGGTGGCCTTGGGCCGAGGCTTCGCCCTTGATCTTGCCGGCCCGACGGGTCTGCAGATGAAGGAAGATGTCACTTCTTCCGGAGCCGGTCACTGGCATGATCAGGTTCTTCCCATGGGTGGACGGGCGCGGGGCTGCACGCGCAGCCCCGGCACCGGATGCGCAGGGCGCGTGGGATCAGCGGAACTCGCTGGCCTTGACGTCCCAGCCGAACTTGACCGAGCCGCCCATCGCACCTTCGGTGTCCTGCGGCTTGTAGTCGAATTCGATGTCGCGGTAGGTCATGGCCACGCTCTCGCGGATTTCGCCCTTCTCGTTGCCACTGGGCGTCACCGAGGTAATGAAGACTTCCTTCATCGTGATCTTCAGGAAGTCTTTCTGGCCTTCGCCCGACTTGCGGGCCGTCAGCACCACGGTGGCAAAGTGCTTCCCATCGGCGCAGCGCTTGGCCAGCACCGGGCTGGCCTTGTCGTAGTTGTGCTCGAAGGTCATGTGGCCAGGGTCGCCCTTGCCCTGACCCGAGCCGCCGCCGAACGGCGCGCTGGGGTTGCTGACACGCCAGTTCCAGGTGATGGCCTGGATCTCGCCTTTGTGGTCCTTGTGGGTCGACTCGCCGTCGACGTCGGCGAACTTGATGTGGGTATCGGTTGTCATGACAGGATGCTCCTAATGGTGGGGGCCGCAGGTGGTCGTGGGACCGATGGAGGTCAGGGCTGCTTCTGCGACGGCAGCTTAGACACGAGTCGCAGCGACACCGTCAGCCCTTCGAGCTGATAGTGCGGCCGCAGGAAAAACTTGCTGGTGTAGTAGCCGGGGTTGCCTGGAACTTCCTCGACCGTGACCTCGGCTGCCGCCAAGGGCTTTTGCGACTTGGTGGTCTCCGATGAGTTCGCCGGGTCGCCGTCGACGTAGTTTCGGATCCAGTTGTTGAGCCACTTTTCCATGTCGGCCCGCTCCTTGAAGCTGCCGACCTTGTCGCGCACGATGCACTTCAGGTAGTGGCCGAAACGGTTGCAGGCAAACAGGTACTGCATGCGCGCCGCCAGGTTGGCATTGGCGCTGGCGTCGGGGTCGTCGTACTCGGCGGGCTTCTGCAGCGACTGCGCGCCAATGAAGGCTGCGAAGTCGCTGTTTTTCTTGTGGATCAGCGGCATGAAGCCGTTCTTGGCGAGTTCGGCCTCTCGGCGGTCGCTGATGGCGATCTCGGTCGGGCACTTCATGTCGACGCCGCCGTCGTCGGAAGGGAACGTGTGCGTGGGCAGGCCTTCGACCGCACCGCCGCTTTCGATGCCGCGAATGCGCGAGCACCAGCCGTAGAGCTTGAAGCTGCGGTTGATGTTCACCGCCATGGCGTAGGCGGCATTCGACCAGGTGTACTTGCTGTGGTCGCCGCCGGCGGTTTCTTCCTCGAAGTTGAATTCCTCGACCGGGCTGGTCTTGGCGCCATAAGGCAGGCGCGACAGGAAGCGCGGCATGGCCAGGCCCAGGTAGCGGGCATCGTCGCTTTCGCGCAGCGAGCGCCAGGCCGCGTATTCAGGCGTGCCGAAGATCTTGGTCAAGTCGCGCGGGTTGGCCAGTTCCTGCCAGGAATCCATCTGCATCACGGTGGGGCTGGCGGCGGCAATGAACGGGGACAGCGCAGCGGCCGAGACCTTGGCCATTTCACCCAGCATCTCCACATCGGGCGGGCTCTGGTCGAAGTAGTAGTCGCCGATCAGGCAGCCGTAGGGGTTGCCGCCGAACTGGCCGAATTCCTCTTCATAGATCTTCTTGAACAGCGGGCTCTGGTCCCACTTCGTACCCTTGTAGCTCTTCAGCGTCTTGCCCAGCTCTGCCTTGGAGATGTTCAGCACGCGAATCTTCAGCATCTCGTCGGTTTCGGTGTTGTTGACGAGATAGTGCAGGCCGCGCCAGGCGCTCTCGAGCTTCTGGAAGTCGGCATGGTGCAGGACGGCATTGACCTGCTCTGACAGCTTCTTGTCGATCGCGGCGATCATGGCCTCGATCGAGCCCATCACGTCGCTGGAGATGAGGTTGGTGTTGGCCAGCGCCTGCTGGGCCAGCGTCTGCACCGCGTGTTCGACGGCCGACTTGGCTTCGTCGGTCTTGGGCTTGAATTCCTTGTTCAGCAGCGAGGCGAACTCGTTGCCCTGGAACTCGACGCCCTGCAGGGCTGAACCTTGGACTGCGGATTCTTCGGCCATGGACGTTCTCCGGATCTGGGGGGGTGCGGTGGGCTTACTGGCCGTCGGCCGGCTTGGCGCTGGAGGCCAGCGACTTCAGCAGGGCTTCGTCCTTGATGACCTTGGCCAGCAATTCTTCGGCGCCGGTCTTGCCGTCCATGTAGGTGACCAGGTTGGCCAGCTGCTGGCGCGCTTCGAGCAGCTGCTTCAGGCCGTCGACGCGGGAAGCCACCGCGGCGGGCGAAAAATCGTCCATGTTCTCGAAGGTGATGTCCACTGCCAGATTGCCTTCGCCAGTCAAAAGGTTGGGCACCTGGAAGGCCACGCGCGGCTTCATCGACTTCATGCGCGAGTCGAAATTGTCAACGTCGATCTCGAGAAACTTGCGCTCGGCCACCGAGGGCAGCGGCTCGGTGGGCTTGCCCGACAGGTCGGACATGACGCCCATGATGAAAGGCAGCTGGACCTTTTTCTCGGCGCCGTACAGCTCGACGTCGTATTCGATCTGGACGCGGGGCGCCCGGTTGCGCGCGATGAATTTCTGACTGCTCGTCGCCATGTTTGGCCTCCGGTCGGTTTTGTTGAACTCGCGAGATTATTCTTTGTCGGGCCGGCCCGCCAGCCTGACGACCTGATCCGTGCCATCTGGCGCCATGTCGCGGATGATTTCCAGGAAATTCTTGTTCATCAGCCTTTGGGCCCGACGCATCAGCAGGGGTGCCGGGTGGCTGGGTTCGTTGCGCTCCAGCCATTCACACAATTTGCCGAGGGTCCGGTAGACATCCTCGCGGCTGTTGATGGCGCCGGCGGCAGGCGGCGCTGGCGCCACGGCGGCAGCCCCGGGTGCTTCGCCTGGCGAACCCGTCGAGGCGGTCGCATTGCCACTGGCCATCTGGGCCGCGCGCGCCACGGCCGCCAGGAACCTGCGCAGCTGGCTCAGGTCGGGCACGTCGGCAGCGGACAATTTCGACTTCAGCGTGGCCACGATACCGTCCACGGCCTCCAGGCCAGCCTGCATCTGCTGGGCAAGATCGGCCTGTTGCGGCAGGCGCGTCGCCACGGCAGCGACGATGCCGGCTTCAGTGGGTACCAGTTCGCCGGGCAGTGGCTCGGCGGCACGCAGCCCGAGTTCGATGTCGCGCATCAGCGGGCTGCCACGGTCACTGGCAAGCAGACGCGCCTCGCGCATGTCGCGCAGCACCAGCGGCGGGCCGGGGTAGGGGCTTTCCTGGGGCGTCAACGGCGACAAGGCCGAGAGTCGCAGCAGCGGATTGTTACTGTCCGACACATCGAGTTGCGGGTGAACATGGTCCCAATGCTGCGCCAGCAGGCCCTGAATCAGCTGCAGGCCGTGGACAGCGCCAAGCCAGCCGCGCAACCGGGTGCCGGCCCGCAGCTGCCACACGGCGACGCGAATGTCGCGGGTGCGAGTGGCCAACTGGTTGGAAAGCTCCAGAACCGTCGGCCAGTCGGCAGGCTTGGCGGCGATCACGGTGTTGCCGTACTGCTGCTCGGGCTTGCCATGGCCTGCCAGTTCCATTTCCAGGAACTGGGGGTCGTATTCGAGGTCGTCCCCGCAAGGGCGGGCCTCGGACAGTGCAACCAGCAAGGGGGCCAGGTCGGACATGGGCTTGAGCGGATTCCGGTCGGGGGATGGAAAGGGCAGGAAGCGGGCTGCTCACCCCGGCATCCAGCCTGTCCACATTTTGAGCGCAGTTCGGCGGGAATCCCAACCATCAGATGGGGGACATCCGTCTGACGTCGCCAACTGGGTTCGCGTGGTGCCAGCAACCAGCTCCTGGTCCGCTTGGCGCACATATGTGCTACAGTCTTAGGCTCAGTCGCGGGGTGGAGCAGCCTGGTAGCTCGTTGGGCTCATAACCCAAAGGTCGCAAGTTCAAATCTTGCCCCCGCAACCAAGAATTCA
>LNFM01001760.1_pt1 | contig 55966 bp, 41 predicted proteins | sample 596031 | NCBI WGS metagenome assembly LNFM01 (sample SAMN04254537, study PRJNA301005) | activated carbon metagenome | isolation source: dual media filters at the Ann Arbor, Michigan drinking water treatment plant | place: USA: Ann Arbor
CGGAGGGAATACATGTCGGTCCGGACCCCTTTGGTGGCAGACGGCGCCGCAAAGTACCCCATCCACCGCGCGAAGGCGAACGGCGAGCGGGGCCGGGCCGTCGCGCAATTTCCGTTGCCAAATCTTGCAGGCGCCCCACCGGGCCCGCCGCAAGCGACTGATTCCGCGCACGCGGACCGCTGGCACAACCGTTGCTCCGTCGGGTGAAAGGCCGCAGGACTTCGCGCCCTGCCCCGTGTCACTGCCCGCCCGCATCCGGAGTCCGTCGATGACCCAGCACCTCACCATTGCCTACACCCCCGATCCCGATGACGCGTTTCACTACTACGCGCTCGAGACCGGCCGCATCCGGCCGCCGGCGGGCTACACGCTGGGCTTCGAGCACGGCCACATCAGGGACTTGAACGAAAGCTGCCGACGCGCGCGCTATGACGTGTGCGCCATCTCCTCGGTGTTCTTTCCGGCCATCGACGACAGCTACGTGATCCTCGGCTCCGGCGCGAGCGTCGGCCGCGGCTACGGCCCGGTGCTGGCATGTCGCGCCGGCGACGCCATCGCGCGCGCCGACTCGCTCGTCGGCCGGCGGGTCGCGGTGCCCGGCGTCTCGACGACGGGTGCGTTCCTGCTCGGTTACTTCTACGACGCCTTCATCCCCGTGCCGATGGCTTTCGACGAGGTCGAGGACGCGATCCTCGACGGCCGCGTCGACGCCGGCGTGCTGATCCACGAAGAACTGCTGAACTTCGATGAACGGCCGCTGCGCAAAATCTGCTGCCTCGGCCAGCGCTGGCACGAACACACGGGCCTGCCGCTGCCGGTTGGCCTCAACGTCGCGCGCCGCAGTCTCGGCCTGCCGACGATCCGGCTGCTCGAGAACCTCATCCACGCGAGCATGGACCACGCCCTCGCGCATCCGGACGACGCGATGGCCTTCGCCAGCGGTTTTGGTCGCGGCCCCGAGAGCCGGGTGCGCGAGGACTTCGTGGCCAGGTTCGCCAACGAGGACACGCTGTTGATGCCGGCCGACGTGCGCCTCGGCCTCGGCACGCTGTACGCGAAGGCGCTGCGGCGCGGCTTCATCGATCACCTGCCCGCGCTCGACATCGTCGACCCGGACGCGCTCGCCGTGCCGGCCTGAGCGCGCGTCCCGCATGCACCTGCTGCTGACCGGCGCGACGGGTTACCTCGGCAAGCATCTGCTGGCCGGCCTGCTGCGCGCGGGCCATCGCGTGACGGCGCTCGTGCGCGGCGGCGATCCGGCACGTCTGGCGACGGTGCTGCAGGCGTTCGAACTGCCGTCCGGGCTGACCGGCGCGGCGACGCTGACGGTGCTGGACGGTGATGTCACGCGCGCGGACTGCGGGCTCGATGAGACAACGCTCGCGCAGTTGACCCGCGCTTCGCCAGCGGCATTTCTGCACTGCGCCGGGCTCACCCGCTTCGAGGCGCACCTCGCCGACGAACTGCAGCGGCACAATGTCGACGGCTCGCGTATCGCGTGGCAACTCGCGCAGCGCCTCGGCATTCCCGTCTTCCATCACGTGAGCACGGCCTATGTCGCGGGACGCACCCGCCAGCCGTTCGGCGCGGCCGATCTCGACTGCGGCCAGGCGTTCAACAATCCGTACGAGGCCTCGAAGTTCGCTGCCGAATGCGAACTGCGGGCCGCCGCCGCAGCGACCGGCGCGGCGCTCGTGATCCATCGCCCGAGCATCGTCGTCGGCGGCCATCCGCTCGGCGAGCACAATGCGGTCAGCACGCTCTACACCTTCATGAAGGCCGTGCAGTTCATCCGCGAATGCTGCCGGCGCGACGAGGAACGCGGCCGCCACGCGTTCGCACGACTCGGCTTCCGGCGCACGGGCGAGGACTATCACGTGCCCGTGCGCGTCGCCGCCGACCCGGCTTCCACGGTCAATCTCGTGGCCATCGACGATGTCGTGAGCACGGTGCTCGCAGCGCTGGCGCAACCCGTCGCCGGCATCCGCACCTGCGCGCTGACCGGCAGCGATATTCCAATCGCCGACATCGAGCGTGCGATCACCGGTGTGATGCGCCTGTCCGGTGTGAGCCTCGTCGACGCGCAGGCGTTCGACGCGGCGCCGCGCAACGCCATCGAGGCGCACTTCCATCGCGTCACCCAGGTCTATGCGCCCTACCTGTTCGCCAGCCCCAGCTTTGCGCCGCGGCCGCACGCGAGTCCGGTCGACCCCGTCGCGCTGACGCGTGACTTCCTCGCCCAGCTCGGCGGCGGGCGCCGGCGGCGCGCACCGGTCGGGCAGCTTGCGCTCGGCACTCTCGGCATCCACTTGCCGCGCGACTATTTCTCGGCACTGGCCGACGGTGCGGTCGGCCGCCACTTTCTGGCGCGCCACGCCTATGTCAACGCCACGATCGGCTTTGCGCTCAGCGGCAGCACACCCGACGTCATCACGCTGCGCTTCGCGCAGGGCACGGCCACCGCGCTGCCGGCCGACGCTTTCGCCGGCGCGGACTGCCGCTACGACCTCGATGCCGCGCTGCTGATGCGCATCGTGCGCGGTGAAGCGGATCTGCGCGCGTCGTTCCTCGCCGGCAAGGTGCGCATCACCGGCAACACCGAGCTCGCGCTGAAGTTCGGTTCACTGCTGGGCATGTACTACCGCCATCTCGACGATCACGTCCTCGAGGAATTGACCGCGTGACGCCGACGGTGCTGGCGCTGCTGCTCATCGAGCGTCATCCGCGCGCGCTGGTGCTGGCGTTTCTCGCGCTGGCCGCGCTGGCGCTGGCCGGTGGCGGCTTTCAGGTCGGGCACAGTTACGAGGACTGGATCGACCGTGACGATCCCGCGTGGCGCGACTATCGCGCCATGGCCGACGAGTTCGGCGCCGCCGACACGGTGATCGCGGCGTTTCCGCGCGCACGACTGAACGCCGCGAACGTAGCCGGCTATTACGCGCTGCTCGACGACCTGCGCGCGCGACCGGGCGTGATCGAGCTGTTCGACCCGGCGGAGCTGTTTCTCGGCGCCGACGCGTTCACGCCACCGCAGGCGGCGAACGTCGAGGATCTGCGGGCGATGCTCGCGACGGATACGCCGGACTGGCGCAACGTGCTCGTCGCGCGGGACCTGTCGCTGCTGAGCCCGCTGCTGCTGCTCGATCCGGCACAGCGCGGGACGCATGCGGGCGTGCTGGCTGAGCTCTCACGCGGCCTCGCGGCTCTCGATCTGGCGCCGCTGCTCGCCGGCACCGTCGTGTTCGCCGAGACGCTGAAGGAGGCCATCGCTGCCGATCTCGTCCGTGTGGTCTGTCTGCTGGTGCTGAGTTCGGCGCTCCTGCTGCTGTATTTCTTTCGCGATCCGATCGCCTGCCTCGTGGTGTTCGCCGGGATCGCGCTGTCGGTCGTCTATTCGCTGGCGCTGTGCGCGCTGATTGGACTGTCGGTCAACCTGCTGACCTTGCTGCTCGTGCCGCTCGTGTTCTGCGTGAGCCTGACAACGGCGATCCACCTGTTCGCGCGGCGCGAGGACGGTGTGTGGCGCCTGCGCACAGCCTACCCGCAGGTCGTGCGTCCGCTCGCGATCGCGACCGTCACCACCGCGCTCGGCTGCCTCGCGCTGGCCAACGCGCCGCAGTCGATCATCGCGCGCATGGGCCTGGCGATGCCGGCGGCCGTCTGCTTCACGTTCCTGACGTCGATGCTGTTCGTGCCGGCGATGCTCGCCGTGCTCGGCCGTCTCGCGCGCGCGCCGGTCGTGGTGCTGCGGTCCGGCATTCCGCCGCGCACGCTGCGCCGCGCGGGCAGCGCGTTGCTGGCGGTCCTGTCAGTCGCCGCCGCGTGCAGCCTGCCGTCCCTGACGCGCGAACCCGACGCATTCCATTTCTTTGCCGACGACGCGCCGCTGGTGCAGGCCTATCGCAGCATCGAGGCCCGGATCAGCGGTCTGCTGGTCGTCGACCTCGTGATCCGGAGCACGCAGGGCGCGGTCGATGGGTCACCCCGACGCGAGCAGATCGAACACTTTCTGGCCGATCTGCGCACGATGCCGGCAGTGACGACCGTGGTGTCCGGGTATGCACTGCTGCGCCTCGGCGCCGCCGCGCCACCCGCGCTCGGTACCGCCTTTTTCAACGCCGAGCGGAGCGCGACGCGCGTGTCGCTGCGTCTGCGCAACACCGGCGGTCAGCCGTATGCAGCGCTGGCGGCGGAGATCCGCGCGCGCTGGGCACGGCTCGCGCCCGCCGGCCTCACGCTGACCCTGACCGGCGTGATTCCGTTGATTCTCGACGCCCAGGATCGCCTGCTTCGCATGCAGGGGCTGACGCTGCTCGCGGGACTCGGTGTCGCCTGCGTCCTGCTGCTGCCGTTCTTCCGCTCGCCGTGGCTGATCGCGCTGGCTGGCGTCGCGACCTTCGTGCCGCTGCTGATCACGGCCGGAGCGATGGTGTGGCTGTCGATCCCGCTGAACGCGATCAACCTGTTCGTCGGCAGCGTGATCCTCGGCCTCGTCGTCGACGATGCGATCTACCTGCTGCATGCGTATCGCGAGACCGGCGACATCGACGCTGCGCTCGCCGAGGTCGGCAGCGCGCTCGGCATCACGTCGGTCTCGGTGGGTCTTGCGTTCGCATCGCTCGCGTTCTCGCAGCTGGTGCCAATCCGCCAGTTCGGGCTGCTGTCGGCGATCGCGGTGGCCTGCGCATGGGGCGTCGACGTCTGCCTCGTGCCGACCCTCGTCGAATGGCGCCGGCGGCCGGCATGAGCGCCCGCCTGCGCGCGGTGATTGCCGCCCACTTCGACCCGCGCGACGGCAGTCCGTACTGGCTCGCGCGCGCCCGCGAACTCGGCATCGACGCGCTTGATTGCGTGCGCGAAGTCGACGATCTCGCGCTGTTCGGCCCCTTCGATCTCACGGCATTGAGCCGCCATCCGATCGAACACTTCATGCCGCGTCACGTGCTCGCGCAGCCCTGGCTGGTGCTCGCGGAGACCGGCGGCACCAGCGGCGAACCACGGCCGATCGCGTGGTCCGCCGACGATTTCGAGGCGGCGTTCATCGCGCCGTTCCTGCGCCGGGTCGCGGACTTCGCGTTCGACGGCGGTCACTGGCTGTGGCTCGGACCCGGCGGTCCGCACGTGATCGGCAAAGCCGCCCAGCGCATCGCGCAGCTGACGACCGGCGGCGACGCCTTCAGCGTCGATTTCGATCCGCGCTGGTTCCGCCAGCTCGCGCCGGCCTCGCTCGCGCGCGCGCGCTATCTCGAACACGTGCTCGCGCAGGCACTGCGCGTGCTCATGCTGCAGGACGTGCGCTACCTGTTCGCCACCCCTGTCGTGCTGACGGCGCTGGCCACGCGGCTGACGGCGACCGTGCGTATGCGCGTGCGCTTCATCTATCTCGGCGGCATGCCGCTCGCCGCGGAGTCGATGCGCGCGATCGGCACCGCGTTTCCCGCCGCACGCTGCCTCGCCGGTTATGGCAACACGCTGTTCGGCGTCACGCACGAAGCGCTCGCCGGCCCCGCCAGCGCCGCGCCGCCGCGCTACCTCCCCGACAGCGACAGGCTGATCGTGCGCGTGGTCCCGCTCGACGGCGCCTCCGCCGTCGCGCGCCTCAGCGCACGCGCCGAACCCGGTGCGCGCGGGCAGGTCGTGATGCACCGGCTCGATCCCAGCGCGTTCCTGCCGTGCGTGATGGAGCGCGATGCCGCAGTGCGCGTGCCGCTCACGAGCGATCAGGACGGGATTGAGGATCCGCGCCCTATCGATCACCCCGATTTCAAAATCGACAACGGAATCTACTGACATGTCCGATCACACGCCCGACACCGTCGAACAGATGCTCGCCCTCAAGCGCGACTACCTGATGCCCTGCGTCTTTCACTTCTTCCGTCGGCCCATGGTGCTCGAACGCGGCGCAGGCAGCCGCGTGTTCGACAGCGCGGGCAAGGCCTACATCGACTGCTACGCCGGTGTCGGCGTCAGCAACTGCGGCCACGCGGAGCCGTCCATCGTCGCGCGCGCCGCCGCCCAGCTCGGCAGGCTCGCGCACACCACGACGATCTACCTCACGCAGCCGATGCTGCGCCTTGCCGAGGCGCTCGCCGGCTTCATCGGCGGCGGTCTGCGCAAGAGCTTCTTCTGCACCAGTGGCTCGGAGGCGAATGAAACCGCGCTGCTGCTCGCGAAGCTCGCGACCGGCCGCAACAGCTTCATTTCGCTGTCGCGTTCGCTGCACGGGCGAACCTACCTGACGAGCGGCGTCACCGGCATGGCGTTCTGGCGCGCCGATCCCGAGCCGCCGTCGAACGTGCACTTCGCGCCGAGCCCGACCTGCAGCGACTGCCCGCTCAAGCTGAGCCGGCCGGACTGCGAGCTGCGCTGCGCCGAGGCCGTCGGCGATCTGCTGCGCGAGAATCCCGGTGAGATCGCTGCGCTCATCGCCGAGCCCGTGCAGGGCAACGGCGGCATCAACGTGCCGCCGCCGGGATACTTCGAGCGTGTCCAGACCCTGCTGCACGAGCACGGCGCGCTGCTGATCATGGACGAGGCGCAGACGGGCTTCTGCCGTACCGGCCGGCGTTTCGGGCATCAGCACTGGGACATCCAGCCGGACATGATCACGGTGTGCAAGGCACTCGGGAACGGCCTGCCGATCGCCGCCCTCGTCGCCACCCCGGCGGTCGCGGCCGCCTACACCAAGCCGGGTGCTTCGACCTTCGGCGGCAATCTCGTGTGTGCGAGCGCGGCGCTGGCGACGCTGGACTTCATGCGCGACCATCGGCTCGAGGAGGCCGCTGCGCGCGCGGGCGAGCGGCTGCGCGCAGGGCTGCTCGGGATCGCGGCGCGCCACGCCTGCGTGAAGGAAGTGCGGGGTCTGGGGCTGATGCTCGGCATGGAGCTGGTGACACCCGCCGGTGAACCTGCCGGCCCGCTGCTCGACGATCTGATGGAGACCCTGAAGGATCTCGGCGTGCTGACCGGCAAGACCGGCCCGGGCCGCAACGTGCTGACCTTGATGCCGCCACTCGTGATCACCGACGCCGAGATCGATCAGGTGCTGCGCACGCTCGACGAGGTGTTTGCCGGGCTGCCGCTACGCGCTACGGTATCCGCATGAAGATGCCGCGCGGTCTGTTGCTCCTCGGTCTGCTGTGCGCACTGGGCACGGGCCCGGCGTCGGCGGTCGAGCCCGACTGGACGCCGTACGCTGCGGTGCTGGCCGCGCACGTCGCGCCGGCGCACCGGCAGGGCGTGAAGCTCAATGCGGTCGACTACGCGGCGCTGAAGGCGGACGCGCGATTCGCCGCGGCGGTCGCGACCGTCGAAGCCTGGCCGTTCGAGCAGCTCGAAAGCGACGCCGAACGCGTCGCGTTTCTCGTCAACGCCTACAATCTGTTCGCGCTGAAGATGGTCGTCGATCACTGGCCGCTGGCCAGCATCAAGGACATCGGCAGCCTGCTGAAGCCGGTGTGGAAACGCCCCGCAGGCACGCTCGATCGCAAGCCCGTCACGCTCGACGACATCGAGCATCGACGCCTGCGCAGGATGGGTGATCCCCGCATCCACATGGCGATCGTCTGTGCGTCGATCAGTTGCCCGGACCTGCGGCCGGAACCGTACACCGCGGCCACGCTCGACGCCCAGCTCGACGATCAGGCCACGCAGTTTCTCGCCAACCCGGGCAAGGGGCTGCGCCAGGAGGGCGACACCGCGCACGTGTCGAAGATCTTCGGCTGGTTCGAGGACGACTTCGATGTGCGCGGCGGCGTCGCGGCGTTCATCGGCCACTACCATCCGCTGCCCGCGGCCACCGGCATCGATGCCGACCTGCCCTACGACTGGTCGGTCAACGGCCGTTGACCACACGCAGACATGCCACCGTTGGCCCGTGCCTCTCACCTCGGTTGGGCTGACGCAGGAAGCCCAGACATCAGCCCAGGGGCGCGCGTGGTATGGCACCGATCATGATCGGTGTGCCGCCGTCTTTCCCCCATGACCCCCGCAGTCCGGCTGCCGCGGTCCAACGCCGTGCGAGCCCCCGAACCCGGATTCCGCGATGCTGCATCCAGGTGACGACGAGCGACACCGGGCATCATGAAATCTCGGTGTAGCCCGGGTGCAACGCAGTGGAACCCGGGATCTGCGGCGTCTGACAGGCCGCTCCCGGGTTCCGCGCTGCGCGCTACACCCGGGCTACGGCATTTTCACAGCTTCCTGCGTCATGCCCCGTCGCGGTCATACTCCTTCGCTGATCCCTCGGTGTTCTCTGTGTTCTCGGTGGCCATATTCCTGTTCACGCTTGTCACCATTCGCGGCGCTCAACAGCAGGCACCGCCCGGCGCGCAGGCCGTGGCGACGGGCGTCGGGCCGCAGTCGAACAGGCCGAGGTGCGTGTGCTTGTCACCGACGACGGTGAAGTAACGGCCATACCAGCTCTTCGCCACCATGTCGGCGCTGTTGCCGCAGACGAGCATCGGCTTGCCGGTGTGGAACAGGTGGTGATCGTCGAGCATGAAACTGTGCGGATGGCCGGGGATGTCGCCGTTGTACCAGGCGACCTGGCCGTAGTCTTCGCAGCGATCCTCGAGCGCGAGCTTGAACGCGCGCACGGTGAGCGACGCGAAATTCACCATGCCGATCTTGCGTTCGATCTCGGCGTTGCCGATCGCGATCGGGCTCTGCGCAACGATCCGGAAATCGGCGCAGCCCAACTCGCCCATCAGGCGGCGGAAGTCTTCCTTGTACAGCGCGCCGGCCAGGCATTCGCCGAACAGCACCGGGTCCTGCTGCAGCTCGCGCGGGATGCGGCGGTCGGCATAGACGTCGCTGAAGTAGAGTTCGCCGCCCGGTTTCAGCACGCGGAAGATCTCGGCGAACGCGCGGCGCTTGTCGGGCGAGAGGTTCAGCACGCAGTTCGACACCACGAGGTCTACCGAATCGCCGGCAATGCCGGCCGCGGCGAGGTCTTCGATGTAGCCCTGCACGAACTCGACGTTCGGCACCGCAAAGCCGAACTTCTGCGTATGGTAGTCAACGTGCCGCCGCGCGACGGCGAGCTGCTCGTCGGTCATGTCGAGGCCGATCACGCGGCCCGTCGGGCCCACGAGTTTCGACAGCAGGTAGACGTCCCGCCCCGAGCCGCAGCCGAGGTCCAGCACCGTGCGGCCTTCGAGCGCCGGCGGAAACGGGCTGCCGCAGCCGTAGAAGCGGCTCTTCACCTCGTCGTGGATGTCGCGCAGGATCTCACGCACCAGGGCAGGCGGCGAGTCGGCGCTGCAGCAGGCGGAGGTTTTCAGATCCTGCGTCTTCTGCAGCACCTGGCCGTAATAGGCTTTGACGGCGTCGAGGGTCGAGAGATCGTTCATGCGTGCTCCTGGTGTTCGCGGCCGGTCGTCGGCGGATCATAGTGGCCGCGGCCGTCGGTCGGTACCGGCGACGCCGTAACTTTTGGCCACGGCCGCCCGTCTATACGCAGGACCACGGGCCATCTGACACCGGGTCTGACCATCCACTACCGAGGAAGCTCACATGACCACCCTGACTCTCCGTGAACGTGAACTCGTCGCGCTGGGCGCGGCGCTCGCCAGCAACTGTGTGCCGTGCATCGAGTTCCATGTATCGGCCGCGCGCAAGGCCGGCCTCAGCGACGCCGAGATCGGCGAGGCGATCGCGCTCGCCGACAAGATTCGGCAGGTGCCGGCCGCCAAGGTGCTCGATGCCGCCACGGCCCAGTTGGCGAGTGCCGGCGCACCGGCCACCGCGACGAGCGCCTGCTGCCCACCGCCCGCAGCCGGCGCCAAGTCGTCCTGCTGCTGAGGAACAGGCCCGGCCGGCGCGGGCTGGCCGGGCCCTGCAGGAGAAAGAGCACGATGAACACAGAGACCGTAGAGCTCCCGGATTTCGACCGGCTCGCGCGCGAGTTCTCGCCGTCTTTGCGGCGCTTCCTGCAGCGCCAGGTCGGCGATGCGGCGACCGCCGAAGACCTGCTGCAGGAAACGCTGCTCCGCGTTGCGCGCGGACTCGAAAGCTTCGCGGGCCGCTCGTCGCCGAAGACCTGGATGTTCACGATCGCGAGCCACGTGGCAATGGATCATCTGCGCCAGCCGGCCCGGCGCCAGCAGATTGTCGCGATCGATGATGCGGCGCAGATCGACGATGGGGCGGTCGCGCTCGACGAGCGTCTCGCGTTCGACGAAATGAACAGCTGCGTGCGCGAGGTGATCGACAGCCTGCCGCCCGATTACCGCACGGCGCTGATTCTGCATGACCTCGAAGAGATGGATTGCGAGCAGACCGCGAAGGTCATGGGCGTCACGATCGGCGCCGCGAAGGTCCGGATACACCGCGCCCGCGCGCGGCTGAAGGCGGCGCTTGAACAGACCTGTGGTTTTTATCGCGACAGTGACAGCGTGTTTCGCTGCAGCCGACGCGAGGACGAGAGTCCCGCCGCCGAATGAAGCGGTGGCTGGCCCATGCAGCAGACGGTCCGACCGGACACACGGAGAATCCGCGAATGGCAGAGCAACTCGACACCCGGCGTGAAGAGGTGTTGGTGACGGCCGACTGGCTGGCGCGCAATCTCGACCGGCCGGGCCTGCGCATCGTCGACATGCGGAAGGGCGACGGCTATCAGGTTTCGCACATCCCGGGCGCCGTGACCCATGGCGGCAGCCCGTTCCTGCGCGAGAACAGCGACGTCATCGTCGCCGGGTCCTTCGCGGCCATGATGTCACGACTCGGTGTCGACGAACGCACCCTCGTCGTTGCGTACGACGATGGCAACGGCCTGTTCGCCGCGAGACTGTGGTGGGTGGCGAAGTATTACGGACATGCACAGGTCAAGGTGCTCGACGGGGGCTGGGACCTATGGCTCGCCGAGGGCCGCCCGGTCAGCGCTGCGGTCACAGAGGTCGCAGCGACACGCTTCATCGCCCGCCCACAGGCAGACTGGATCGCAAGCACGGATCAGGTCCAGGCTGCGCTCGGCGATACGGCGCGCGTGCTGCTCGATGTGCGCGGCATCGATGAGTGGACCCGAACGACGGACGGAGAGAACGTCGTCGCAGGGCATATTCCCGGTGCTGCACACCTGGTGTGGAGCAGCGTGCTGGACGCGGCGACGAAGCGCTATCTGCCCGGCGCTGACTTGCGACGACGGTTCGAGGCGGCCGGCGCGACTTCGGATCGCGAAGTGATCACGTATTGCCAGGGTGGTATCCGCGCCGCGCACAGCATGCTGGCGCTACAACTGGCGGGCTTCGAGCGTATTCGCAACTATGAAGGCTCATGGGCGGCCTGGAGCCGCAGCGGCCTGCCGATCGAGCCCTACGTGGCATCCGCACCGGACAGCTGAGGTTCCCGCCGCCGCGGTCGCAGACGCCAGACGATTCAGCACAGGCAATTCACCATGAAACAGCTTACCGTTTTCGCCGGCCGTCACCTTGCGCTGGGCCATCTCGTCTGCCGGCGACTCGAGGCTGGGCTCGACGGGCGTCTCGACGTCACGCTGCAAGGTCACGATACCGGCGTGGCTGCGCCGGAATTCGAGGTCCTGCGTGAACTGGGAGTCGAGTGCATGGATATCACGTTGCGTGACAGCGCAGCGGACTACTTGATCGTGCTCGATGCGGCTGAGGCGCCTGCGCCAACGCCAGACGGCGGCCGCGTCATCGACTGGACGTTGCTGTCCGCGCCATTTGCGCAGGCAGCGTCGGAGGCTGAACTGCGGCCACGCTTCATGGCTGTGGAAGGTCCACTGCGTGCCCGCATCGACATCTTGCTGGCACTGCTCGACCTTCCGGTCGGCCCATCAGGAGCGGAATTCCATGGCAGCATCCGCGTGTACGATCTGGCGCGCAGTGTGCGCTTCTACGCGTGGTTGCTGGACATCTGGCCCAGGGAGTGGACGCATCGCTATGCCACGTTCGTCCATCCCGATTTTGCGCTCACCTTCGTGCTGCTGGTCGCCGACGACAAGACGCTCCACCATGACACGCTCTATCACCTCGGTATTGGCGTCGCCGATCGGGCTGCCGTGATCGAGGCTTACCATCGCGCGCTCGTGGCCGGCGTGACCGTCGGCAAGCCGCCGCGCACGACCTGGCGCGGCACCCCGCTGCACGAACTCTGGCTCGCCGATCCCGACGGCACGCTAATCGAAATCTACGCCCGCTTGACGCTCCCAGAACTGGCCGCGATGCCGGCGAATCTGGAACCGGAGTACCTGGTGCCGGGCACGGCGCCCTGAGGGTCTGTTCGCCCGCTGACACTTCGTTGGCGGACAACGTCGACGTGGCGTCTGCAGTGTCACGGCCGGCGCAGCAGTCCGAGCACCAGGAAGGCGCTCAGTCCAAGTCCGCCCGACACCCAGATGGCGCCGGTGCCGAGGCGCTCGAGCAACAGGCCGAACAGCACCGGCGCCGCCGCCATCGCGACCCTCGCGGGCATCATCAGCCAGCCCTGGCGCGCGCCGTAGCCGTCGGCGCCGAAATAGACCAGCGGGAGTGTGCCCTTGGCGATCGTCATCACGCCGTTGCCGGCACCGTGCAGCAGCGCAAAGGCGGCAGCGGCGCCCGGGCCCAGCGTCAGCAGCAGCATCGCGCCCAGCGGATGGGCGAAGGACGCGACCCGTGCCGAGGTCACCGGCGACACGTGCTTCAGCAAGCCGAAGTCCAGCAAGCGCGCCGCGACCTGGGCCGGCCCGACCAGCGCACCGACGCCCACCGCGACCGCGATGCTGGCACCGGCGGCCTGCAGCATCAGCGGCAAGTGAGTCGCCATGGCCGTGGCGATGAACCAGGTCACGGCGAAGACATAGGCCAGCAGCAGCGCGGTGGTACGGGCGCTGGGCGCACGACTCGGCCTGGAGAACGCAGCGTCGGCCGCCGCCGGTGCGCCGCTTGCCTGCGTGCCGGTCATGATTGCGCCTGGTGTGCGCGGCCGCCGCAGCGTCAGGTGCAGCGGCAGGCCCAACACCAGGTGCAGCGCCGCCCACACCAGGCAGCATCCGCGCCAGCCGTAGCGGGCTTCGAGCAGCAGGCTCAGCGGCCAGGCGACGGTGCTGGCGAACCCGGCGATCAGCGTGATGCCGGTGATCGCCGGGCGCGCGCCTGCACGGTAGTGCTGCACGGCCGTCGCAAACGCGGCCTCGTACAGCCCGGCGCCCATCGCGAGGCCCAGCACCCCCCAGGCGACGAGCAACCCGGTCAGGCCTTCAGCCCGGCTCAGGGCAACGAGCCCCAGCGCGAAAATCACATTGGTGAGCGCCAGCACGATGCGTCCGCCGTGGCGATCGAGCAGGCGGCCGGCGCCGGGCCCGAGCGCAGCCGACAGCACCAGCGCCAGCGAGAACACGCCGAACACGACCGAGGTCGCGACGTCGAGATCGCGCGCCATCGGGGCGGCCAGGATGGCCGGCAGGTAGAACGACGATCCCCAGCCGAGCACCTGGCCGAGGCCGAGCACGATGATCGTCGCGGCTTTGCCTCCCTCGGGCATGCTTGCCGCGGTCATCGGTGCTGCAGAAAGACGCCGGACTGACCGAACGTCACAGCCGGCGCATCAGCGCGATGTCGGCGTGACCTGGCACGCGGGTGCCACGACCTGGAGCGCCGTCTCGGGAAAATAGCGTCGCCCGATCCACAGCGCCACGTTGACGAGCGCGATCAGCACCGGCACTTCGACCAGCGGCCCGATCACGGCGGCAAACGCGGCATTGCTGTGGATCCCGAACGTCGCGATGGCAACCGCAATCGACAGTTCGAAATTGTTCGAGGCGGCGGTGAACGACAGCGTCGCGGCGCTCGCATAGTCGGCGTCGATGCGCCGGCTCAGGTAGAAGGACAGCGCGAACATCAGCGCGAAGTAGATCACGAGCGGCACCGCGATGCGCAGCACGTCGAACGGCAGCGCCACGATGCTCTCGCCCTTCAGCGAGAACATCACGACGATCGTGAACAGCAGCGCCACCAGGGTCAGCGGGCTGATGCGCGGCACGAACTCGCGGTGATACCAGTCGACACCGCGCGTCTTCACGAGCACCAGGCGCGTGAGGAATCCCGCTGCGAACGGAATGCCCATGTAGATGGCGACACTCTGTGCGATCTCACCCATCGTGACGTTCACCACCACGCTGTCGAGACCCAGCCAGGTCGGCAGCAGGGTCACGTAGAACCAGGCGTACACCGGGAAGAACAGGATCTGGAACACCGAGTTCAGCGCCACGAGCCCGGCACAGAACTCCGTGTCGCCGCGCGCGAGTTCGTTCCACACGATGACCATCGCGATGCACGGGGCAATGCCGACCAGAATGAGCCCCACCGAGTAATCCGGCCGGTCGCCGAGGAACACGATCGCGAGCACGAACATCAGCGCCGGCGCGATCACCCAGTTCTGCAGCATCGCGAGGCCGAGCAGCCGCTTGTGGCGAAAGATCTTGCCGAGCTCCTCGTAGCGCACTTTTGCGAGCGGCGGATACATCATCAGCACGAGACCGACGGCAATGGGTATCGAGGTCGTGCCGACCCGCAGGCTGTCGAGCAGTGCGTTGACGCCGGGCACGAACCAGCCGAGCGCCACGCCCGCGGCCATGGCCGAGAAAATCCACAGTGTCAGGTAGCGATCGAGGAAGGACAGGCGCTGGGCGATACCGGGTGCGTGCATGAAGGCGTTTCCTGGTTCGAATTCTGTCGCGGCGCGCGTCAGCGTGCCGGTGTGACGGGATGGCTCAGCGCGAGCAGGCGTGTCACGCCGACAGGCTCGGTCGCGAGCAGCGGCACCACCGCGTAGCGCTGCGCGTGCCGGTGCGCGACCGCGTCGATTTCGCGCGCTTCGTTCAGCGCCCGCTGTCGCAGCAGCGTCGACACCGGCCGGCTCGCCGCAACGCAGTTGTTGATGATCCAGGCCCACGGCTCGATGCCCGCGCGCCGCAGATCGGCCTGCAGGTTCGCGGCTTCCAGCACCGGCGTGGTTTCGGCGAGCGTGACGAGCAGCACTTTCGTGCGCGCGGGATCCTGCAGCTGCATCATCGGCGTCGTGAAGTGCACCTCGCTGGTCGCGAGCTGACGCGCAATCTCGCGATGGTAGGCGCCGGTCGCATCGAGCAGCAGCAGGGTGTGGCCGGTTGGCGCGGTGTCCATCACCACGAACTTGTGCGCGGCTTCACGGATGACGCGCGAGAACGCCTGGAACACCGCGATCTCCTCGGTGCACGGCGAGCGGAGATCCTCCTCGAGCATCGCGCGGCCAGGCGCGTCGAGTTTCGCGCCCTTGGTGTCGAGCACGTGCTGGCGGTAGCGCGCGGTTTCCGCGTGCGGATCGATGCGGTCGACCGTCAGGTGCGGCAGGGCACCGTTCAGGGTCTCGGCGAGGTGGGCCGCCGGATCGGACGTCGTCAGATGCACCTCGTGTCCGCGCGTCGCGAGTTCGACGGCGACTGCCGCCGCCAGCGTCGTCTTGCCGACCCCGCCCTTGCCCATCAGCATGATGAGCCCGTGGCCCGCCCTCGCGAGGTCGTCGACGAGTTGCGACAGCACCGGGGCATCGAAGTCCGGCAGCGCGAGGTCGCCGATGGTCGCGGCGGGCGCTGCGGCCGCGTCGAGCAGGTGACGCAGGGCGTCGAGGCCGACGAGGTTGAAAGCCTTCAGCGCAATGAGATCGCGTGGCAGCGCGCGCAGCGCGTCCGGCATCGCCTGCAGCGCGGCCTCTTCCCGCGCGCAGATCGCAGCCGCCAGCGGATCGACGCGGGCCTCGTCCGCGGGCAGCACGCCGTTGATCACGAGACACTGCCGGGTGAGGCCGATCGCGGCCAGTTCTTCGTGCGTGCGCGCCGCTTCGCGCAGCGTCGCACCTTGCGCGCGCGCCACCAGCACGAGGCGCGTGCGCGCCGGATCGGCCAGCGCGGCGACGGCGGCCTGGTACTGCGCGCGCTGCTTGTCGAGTCCGGCCAGCGGACCGAGACAGGACGCGTCGCCTTTGCCGGTCTCGAGAAAGCCGCTCCACGCGCCCGGCAGCTGCAGCAGACGGATGGTGTGGCCGGTCGGCGCGGTGTCGAAAATGATGTGGTCGTAGTCGGCGGTCAGCGTGTCACTGGTCAGCAGCGCGGTGAACTCGTCGAAGGCCGCGATTTCGGTCGTGCAGGCGCCGGACAGCTGCTCCTCGATGCCGCGCACGACGTCGTCCGGCAGCAGGCCGCGCACGGGCCCGACGATGCGATCGCGATAGGCCTGCGCGGCCGCCTGCGGATCGATCTCCAGCGCGGCGAGACGCGGCACGGCCGGCATCGCGGTGATGCGGTTGCCGATGTCGAGGCCGAACACCTGGCCGACGTTCGACGCCGGATCGGTGCTCACCAGCAGCACGCGCTGTCCGGCATCGGCGAGGGAGACCGCACTTGCGCAGGCGAGCGAGGTCTTGCCGACGCCGCCCTTGCCGGTGAAGAACAGGAAGATCGGCGGTTGTTCGAGAAAGCGCGGCACGGACTTGCTCAGCAGCAGCCTGTGCCGGGCGCGCAGGCCGTCGGCGGCGCGCTGGCGTTGCCGGATCCGCTGGTCCAGCGGGCGAGTTCGGTGCGCGTCGGGTAACGGCCGGCGAGTGCCATCTCGCCATCGACGAGCACGAGCGGCAGCGCGTCCTGGCCCGAGCGCTGGAGGTAGGCGCGCACCACCGCGTTCTCGGCGAAGGCGAGCGGCTGCTGCGCGAGGTTGTAGCGTTCGATCTGCGCGCCCTGCTGTTTCGCCCAGTCGAGATCGGCGGCGAAATAGACCAGCGCCTCGTCGACGTCGACGCCGCAGACGCCACTGCTGCAGCACAGGGCGGGGTCGTAGATCTGAATGGTGCTCATGGGAATGCTCCGGGGTGCGATGACGGGGAGATCAGCTGCGGCCGATGTCGTCGAGGCGGCGTTGCAGCGCCAGCGTGTCGATGGCCTCGAGCGGGAGGTTCAGGAACAGATCGATCCGGCGCCGCAGGTACTGCGCCGCCTGCACGAAGGCGCGACGCTTCTCGATGTCGCTGCCCTCGACCGCCGCCGGGTCTTCGATGCCCCAGTGCGCGGTCATCGGCTGGCCCGGCCAGTGCGGGCAGACTTCGCCGGCGGCGTTGTCGCAGACGGTGAACACGAAATCGAGCGACGGCGCCGCCGTGCCCGCGAACTCGTCCCAGCTTTTGCTGCGGAATGCGCCGGCTTCGAAGCCCAGTGCCTGCACGACCTCGAGCGCGAACGGATTCACGCGCCCGGTCGGGTGGCTGCCGGCCGAAAACGCCCGGAACCGGCCCTGGCCCAAGTGATTCATCAGCGCCTCGGCGATGATCGAGCGCGCCGAGTTGCCGGTGCAGAGAAACAGCACGTTGTAGTGTCGGTCGGTCATGGTTTCACTCACGTTGGGCCCGACGCCGGCGGGCCTGACCGGACAGCGGTTCGGGACAGCAGTCCGCGGCCACGAGCCCGGCGCAGCGCGCGGGTTCGCCCTGACAGCATTCTTCCGTCAGGTAGGCGATCAGCGCGTTCATCAGGGACAGCTCGGCGCAGTAGCGCTGGAAGCGGCCCTCCGGGGTCGCCCGCACGAGGCCGGCGTGGGCCATGGTCTTCAGGTGAAAGGACAGGTTGGTGGGCGGCAGGCCGAGCTGCGCCCCGATCTCGCCGGCGACGAGCCCGTCCGGCGCGTGGCGCACCAGCAGGCGGTAGATGTCGAGCCGGTGGCCCGAGGCGAGGCATTCGAAGACGGTGCTGGCGGTGTCGCGATCCATGATTCAACGATACAAGGATCGTTGAAATGAAGGAAGCGGCGCGGCCGGTGCGCGCGGGGCTGCCTGCCCCGCACTGCGCCCCCATCCGGCCAGGCGACGGCCGCCGCTGCTACAGTGGGCGCGGGGTTCCCGAACCGGAGCGGTGCATGTTCAAGAAAATCATCGTCGTTCCCCGCTGGTCGGGGCTGCCGTCTTCAGACTGGTACCCGTGGCTCCGGGACACCCTCGCCGCCGAGCTCGCGATCGAGACGCTCGATCTGCCTGAGCCGGGATCACCGACAATCCCGGCGTGGACGTCGGGGGTGCAGGCGGCGCTGGCCGAACACCGGGAGGCGTTGCCGGAAACGCTGCTGGTCGGGCACAGCGTCGGCGTGCGGGCGGCCATGCACGCGCTCGAACGGCTGCCGGCAGGCGTGCAGCTTGGCGGTCTCCTGGCAGTCGCAGGCTGGTGGACGGTCGATCGCCCGTGGCCTTCGATCATGCCGTGGATCGAGGCACCGCTGGCCCTGTCACAGGTGCGCGCGGCGACGCGGCGGATCGAGGTGCTGCTGTCCGACAATGACCCTTTCACGTCGGACTGGCGGGCGAACGCGGCGCGCTGGCGGGACGGTCTCGGCGCCATGGTGACCCTGTGTCCCGATGCGCTGCATTTCAACGCGGCGCAGGAGCCGGCGGTGCTGGCCGCGATTCGCCGCCTCGCTGGCAGCGATGGCCCGGCTCCCATGGCACCCGCGCCGTGACGCCCCTCAGGCAGTCATGCCTGCCTGCGTCCCCGATGTCTGCAACGCGCAGTGCCGACAGCCGCGGGCGGACGCTCAACGCCGCGGCCTGACCGGCTTCAGGTCACCGTCGGCGATCTGCAGGCGCACGCGTTCGCCGACGCGCGGAAACGGGCGGCCGTAGGTCAGACGCGCCCGGATCCCGTCGTCGAGACGCACCGTCACCCGCGCGCGCCACGGCGCGCCGCGCCCTGCCGCGCGCAGTGGCACGACGCCTATCACGTCGGCTTCGACGGTGCCGTCGGCGACACGCCCGTCAGCGCCCGCCGGCATCGCCAGCAGCGCTGACAATGCGGCAAGCCCGGCCAGGGCGATCGGCCGCAGCTGCGTGATCGTTGAAAGCTCAGGCATGGCAGTCCCATCCGGTTCGGAAGCAGGGCCTCGACGATGCGCGAGCACCGTCTCCCGCGCAAGTCGGGCTTCCCTGATCGAGACATCGGGTTCGCGGGCGCTCGCCGCCACGCCGTGCGCGGTGAAGTCCTACTCTTCCGGACTCTGCGGCTCGAGCGTGTGTCGCCAGCGGTGTTCCGCGCGATCGAAGATCCGCCGCGATTCGCGCGGCCCCCACGACCCGGCAGCATAGGTCGGAATGTCGGCGGATTCGCCGGCCCACGCGGCGAGGACAGGGTCGACGACCCGCCACGCGTACTCCACTTCATCGAAGCGCAGGAACAGCGATCGGTCGCCGCGGATCACATCGAGCAGCAGATCTTCGTAGGCGTCGGTCTTTTCATGGTCGCCGTCGCGAAAGTGCGCGTCGAGCGACAGCTGCCGCGTGCGCAACTCGAGCCCGGGCTCCTTCGCGGTGATCTCCACGCGCAGCGATTCTTCCGGCTGGATGCCGAGGATCACCCAGTTCGAATGCAACCTGTCGACATGGGTGCCACGAAAGAACTGCAGCGGCGGATGCTTGAAGCAGATCGACACCATCGAGCGCGCCTCGGCCATGCGTTTGCCGGTGCGCAGGTAGAACGGCACGCCGCGCCAGCGCCAGTTGTCGATGTAGACCTTCATCGCCGCATAGGTCTCGGTGACACTGCGCGGGTCGACCCGCGCCTCGTCGCGGTAGGCGGGCACGCGGGCGCCGTCGATGTCACCGGCGGTGTACTGCGCGCGATAGGTCTGGGCGGCCACCGCGCCGGGTTCGATCGGGCGCACGGCCTTCAGCACCTTGACCTTCTCGTCGCGCAGCGACTCTGCATCCATCACCGACGGCGGTTCCATCGCGACCAGCGTCAGCATCTGCAGCAGGTGACTCTGGATCATGTCGCGCAGCGCGCCCGCGCGCTCGTAGAAGCCGCCGCGGTTGCCGACGCCCAGCGTTTCGGCATGCGTGATCTGCACGTGATCGATGTGATCGCGATTCCACAGCGGTTCCATCATCAGGTTCGCGAAGCGGAACACCAGCACGTTCTGCACGGTTGCCTTGCCCAGGTAGTGATCGATCCGGTAGACCTGCGACTCGTCGACATGCCGACCGATGCGACGCTGCAACTCCTGCGCGCTGGGCAGATCCGAGCCGAACGGCTTCTCCACGACGATGCGCCGCCAACCCTGCGCTTCGTCCAGCATGCCGTGCGCACTGAGCTGTTCGGTGATGAGGCCGAACTCCGCCGGTCCGACCGACATGTAGAACGCGGCGTTGGGCGTCGGGCCCTGCGCGAGATGCGCTTCGATGAGCGGATACATGCCGGCGTCGTGCAGGTCGCCGCGCAGGTAGCGCAGGCGGTCCGCGAAGCGCGCGAAGACTTCGTCATCGAGCCCGCCGCGGGCCTTCGCGCTGATCCAGCCGTGCACGGTCTCCCGCCACTGCGGTTGGGTGAACTCGCTGCGGCCGCAGCACAGCACGCGCACGCCGGCGTCAAGCTGGCCGGCGCGATCGAGGTGGTAGAGCGCGGGCAGCAGCTTGATCGACGACAGGTTGCCGGTCGCACCGAAGATCACATAGGTGCACGGATCAGTCATCGCTGCGCTGCTCCTCACGGGTGCCGTTCCAGTCGAAATGAAACGCCTCGGTGACAGGCCGGTCGATGCGCCGATAGGTGTGCGCGCCGAAATAATCGCGCTGGGCCTGCAGCAGGTTCGCCGGCAGCCGCGCGCTGCGGTAACCGTCGAAGAACGACAGCGCCGCGCTGCATGCGGGCAGCGGGATGCCGCGCGCGATGCCGAACGCCAGCGCGCGCCGCCAGCCGGCCGCGTGGCGCGCGAACTCGCCGACGAAGAACCCGTCGAGCAGCAGGTTCTGCAGCGCGGGCGCCCGCGCGTACGCCGCCTTGATCTGATCGAGGAAGCGGCTGCGGATGATGCAGCCGCCGCGCCACACGAGCGCAATGTCGCCGAACGCGAGCTGCCAGCCGTAGCGCTCGGCGGCCGCGCGCAGCAGCATGAAGCCCTGGGCGTAGGACACGAGCTTCGAGCAGTACAGCGCAGACTCGATGTCGGCGGCGATGCCGGCCGGCGCCGCCGTGCCGGCCGCCACGCCCGCGGCGCCGAGCTTTCCGGCCGCGAGCATCCGCTCCGCCTTCAGCGACGACAGGAAGCGGCTGCTGACGGCTTCGGCAATCAGTGTCAGCGGCACGCCGAGATCGATCGCATTGCTGGCCGTCCATTTGCCCGTGCCCTTCTGGCCGCTGCTGTCGAGGATGTCATCGATGAACAGCGCACCGTCGGGCTTGCGCACGTCGAGGATGTCGGCGGTGATTTCGATCAGGTAGGACGCGAGCGGACCCTCGTTCCACGCGCGGAAGGTCCGCGCGAGGGCATCGGCGTCCAAACCCGCGCCGTCGCGCAGCAGTTGATAGGCCTCGCCGATCAGCTGCATGTCGCCGTACTCGATGCCGTTGTGCACCATCTTCACGTAGTGCCCGGCACCGCCGTCCCCCAGCCATTCGCAGCACGGCGCGCCGTCGACCTTCGCCGCGATCGCCTGGCACATCTCGCGCACACGCGGCCACGCCGCGGCGGAACCGGCCGGCATCAGCGCCGGGCCGTGACGCGCCCCTTCCTCGCCGCCCGAAATGCCCATGCCGACGAACAGCAGGCCCCGGGCTTCGAGGGCCGCGAGACGACGGTTCGAGTCTTCCCACAGCGAATTGCCGCCATCGATCACGATGTCGCCGGCGTCGAGGTGGGGCAGCAGTTGCGCAATCTGCGCATCGACCGCCGCGCCGGCCTGGATCATCAACAGGCACACGCGCGGTCGCTCGAGCGCCTGCACGAAGGTCCGCACGTCATGACAGGCGATCAGTGACTTGTCCGGATACTCCGCGATCAGTTCGTCGGTCCTGCCCGGCGAGCGGTTGTGGACCGCGACCGTGTAGCCGTGATCGGCCAGGTTCAAGGCCAGGTTGCGGCCCATGACCGCCATGCCGATGACGCCGATATCTGCGAGTTTCATGCGCACTCCACCTCTGGTCCCCAGCGCGGGGTAGCGGCTGCGCGACAGCGGGATTGAGACCGGCGGAGATCTGGCCGCGCGCAGCGGGGCCGGACGCTTCAGCCTACGCGAATCGGGCCCGGGTACCAGCCACTTCTTCGCCTCACAGTCACCCGGCGTGATGTCAGTGGTGGCAGCTTCGGTAGAAGCCGGGGAAGAAGGCCACCGAGAACACCGAGAACACCGAGGAAAGAGGAGGATGGATTCGCCGATGGCCGCCGCCGTGCGTTGCGCGTAAGCCCCTCTGCCCGGAAGGAGGGACTTGAACGGGGTGTTCCCGACGCGTTCACCACGATCGCCGCGGCGCCCCGGCGGCTTCCGACTGAACATTTTCCATCTCTGTGTTCTCGGTGTTCTCGGTGGCCAATCAAGAACCCACCGCTGACACAGTCCTCAGACCCGGCACTACCCGGTGCGCTGAGCCTCGCCCATGCCGTAGCGTTCGATGACTTCGTAGAAGGAGTTGCGCTGCGTCGGCTCGAAGCCCATCGCGCGGATCACCTCGAGTGTGCGCTCGAGACTTGTCTTCGGCGCGTGGCCCGCCTTGCCGAGCACGCTCTCCTCGAACAGCAGGCCGCCGAAGTCGTCGGCGCCCGCGAGCAGGCCGAGCTGGCCGGTGCGCAGATCCTCGCTGAACCACGACGACTGCACGTGTGGCACGTTGTCGAGCATCAAGCGCGCGGTGGCGATCAGACGCAGGTAGCGCATCGGATGGGCGGCGACCCGGACCTTCTTGCCGAGCGTCGAGTTGCCCGGCTTGAACGACCATGGAATGAACGAGCTGAAGCCGCCGGTGCGATCCTGCAGATCGCGCACCGCGAGCAGATGCTCGATGATCTCAGCCGGCGTCTCGACATGGCCATACATCATCGTCGCCGTGGTCTTCATGCCGGTCTCGTGCGCCTCGCGCATGATGTCGAGCCAGCGTGCGGCGCTGCATTTCTCGGGCGCGATCGCGTCACGCACGCGCTGCACCAGGATTTCCGCGCCGCCGCCGGGCATCGTGCGCACACCGGCCGCATAGAGCTGCTCGACGATGTGCCGCGTGCTGAGCCCGTACTGATCCGACAGGTAGGCAATCTCCGGCGGCGAGAACGGATGGATGTGAATCGACGGACAGGCCTGGCGGATCGCCGCGACATAAGCGAGCCAGTGCCCGAGCGTCACGTCCGGGTTGTGACCGCCCTGCAGCAGCACGGTGGTCGCGCCGGCATCGGCCGCCTTTTTGACGCGCGCGGCGAGCGCTTCGGGCGTCAGCGTGTAAGCGTCCTTCGCGCGGTCGCTGCGCCAGAACGCACAGAATTCGCAGTGCGTGACGCACACGTTGGTGTAGTTCGGGTTCGTGTCGTAGACGAAGCTGACGGCGGGGTCCGGGTGGCGGCGCATCCGCGCCTCGTGCGCATAGGCCATCAGCTCGCCGACCGGAAAGTGGCCGGTCAGCAGCGTCAGGCCGTCCTGCGCGTCGAGTCGCGCGCCGCGGTCGAGTCTGGCGATCAGATCTGTATGCATGGTCCTGGCTCCGGGTTCGCGTTCGGGTCGATCAGGCGGGATGGGCGTTGGTGCCCGCGCCACTGCGCGGGACGGGAAGGGGACGGTGGCGCGTGGCGTGCACGAAGTCCGGCCAGTCGTGGCGCGCGAGTTCATCGAGGTAGCGTTGCTGCCCACGCAGGTCACTGGCATCGAGCACGGTGCGGATGCCGCGCAGGTACACGCGTGCGGCGTCCGGTGTGAGCCCGGCCCGCGCGGCGTCGGTCGCGGCCGCGCGCTCGAGATGCGTCGCCTCGGCGCGCGCATACGCCGCGAGCCAGGCGAGCAGACGCTCGCGCAGCGCGGGCGTCGCGTCGCGCCGGATCACCCAGCGCGCGAACACCATCGGCAGGCCCTGCAGGCGATGCCAGCGCTCGGCGAGATCGGTGACGTGTGGATAGACGGCCAGCCGTGGCGCGCGGCGCAGCGCCGCGTCGCCGATCACGAGTTCGCCGTCGACCGGCCCGCCGTCGGCTGCGACGCCCGGGACCTCGATGCCGCGCGCGGCCAGCAGCAGGTACAACAGGCGCACGGAACTGCGCGAGTCGGGACTGAGCGCGATCCGTGAATGGCCGTCCAGCGCGTCGAACGGGACGCGCGAGAAGAACAGCACGCTCAGCGACGGCCCCGCGCAGGCGATGCCGTAGTCGCCGAGGAGTTCGACCTGCCGCCCGAGTTCGACCAGCGCACCGACCGGCACGATGCCGGCCTGCGCACGACCTGCGAGCAACGCCGGCCCGGCTTCCCGCGGCGGCAGCGCCAGCAACGCACAGCCGGCCGGTGCGCCGTGATGCACGAACGCCCGGGTGTTCAGGTAGGGCGTGATGACGAGCCGGATCGCTGCGCTCACCGCGTCTGCCCGGCCAGCGGTTGGTAGTCACCGCCGCGCTCGACGGCCTCGAAGCCGGCCAGTTCGATCAGCCGCCGCATCTCCTCGCGCGCCATCAGTTTCGGCGTCGGCGCGCCCGATCCGTGCGCGACCTTTTCCATGCCGATCGTGCCGTCCAGGTCGTCGGCGCCCCACGACAGGCCCGCTGCCGCGGTCTGCAGGCCGATCATCGGCCAGTACGCCTTGATGTGCGGAATGTTGTCGAGCACCAGGCGCGACATCGCAATGACCTGCAGGTTCTCGTACGGAGAAATCGCCCGCGTGCTGTCCTTGCCGTACTGCATCGCGAGCGGAATGAAGGACACGAAGCCGCCCGTGCGGTCCTGCAGATCGCGCAGCCGGAACAGGTGATGCAGGCGTTCCTCGAGGCTTTCGCCGAAACCGAACAGCATCGTCGCGTTCGACGGCACGCCGAGCCGGTGCGCGCGCTCGTGCACATCGAGCCAGTCGTCGGCGCCGAGCTTGTAGCGGAAATGCGCCTGCCGGATGCGCTCGGAGAACATCTCCGCGCCGCCGCCGGGCATGCCGTTCATGCCGGCCGCGCGCATCGCCGTCAGCACCGCTTCGAGCGTCAGCTTCGCGGTGCGCGCGAACCAGTGCATCTCGACCGCCGTGAACGCCTTGATGTACAGCGCCGGGTAGCGCTCGCGCAGGGCCGCGACCAGCGCCAGCGAACGGCGATAGCCCCATTCGTGGTTGAGGCCACCGACGATGTGCACCTCGCGCGGCGCATGGGCGTCGACCGCGCTGAAAATCTCCTCTTCCGTCTGCACGTAGGCATGCGCTTCACCAGGCTTTGCCGCGAACCCGCAGAACTGGCAGTCGCGCACGCAGACGTTCGACGGATTGATTTGCAGATTGTCGACGAAGCTCGCGCGAAGACCGTGGCGCGCGACGCGCGCGGCGTTGGCGAGTCGGCGCAGCTCGAACAGACGCGCGGGACTGTCGTCGCTGAACAGTTCGAGCGCGGTCTCAGGGTCCAGGCGCGACGAGGCCACGCGGGCGTCAGCGGTCAGCAACGATGGATGCATGTCGGTTACTCCATGACGGGGAATTGGCGCAGGCGCGAGACAAGGCACTCGGCCAGCCGGTGGGAACTGTGTTCGAGATTGCGCAGCAGGGTCGCGCGGTCGTCGGCGTGATCGCTGACTGCTTTCAGCAGCGCGCACGGCACGCCGCGGGCGGCGCAGCGCCGCGCGATGCGCTCGCCCTCCATGTCGACGAGGTCGGCGGTGGTCGCGAGCCGCGCCCGGATCGCGGGGTCGAACAGCGGCGCCTGCCGCGATACGAGACGCGCGGTATCGAGATCGCGCGCCCAGCCGGGCGGGGCCAGCTCGAGAAAGCGCGTGACGGCCACGGCGCTGTCCGCCGCTTCGGCCACCGCGCTCACGCGGCGCAGTTCGCCGATCGCCAACCCGTCGTGCAGCGCGCCGGCAATGCCGGCGTTGACGACGAGGGCCGGACGCAGGCGCGCGAGCATCGCCTCGATCGCAGCGTCCGCGGCGGCGAGGCCCATGCCGGTCAGCATCACCGTGGCCCGCCGGGCCGGGGCGCTGAAGCTCGGAAACGGAGTATCCGTCTGCACCGTCGCTTCGAGCAGGCGCAGCAGCGGCTCGGCTTCGGCCAGCGTCGCGAACACGAAGCTCGTGCCGGCGGCGAGGTTCATGTCGCCGCCGCGCGCAGTCGATCGCCGAGCGCATGCACCGCCGCGCGGCCGTTCGCGCCGAGGGTGTGCGTGCGCGCGGTGACGTAGAGCGCGATGTAGTCGCGCAGCACGCGCTCGTCCATTTCCTGGGCGTGACGACGGATATAGGCCGCGATCGCCGGATCGTCGCCAGCGGCCGCGAGCGCGAGCGATTCGCGCATCAGCGCTTCGAATGCGGCGCCGTAGCGCGCGTGGAGTTCGCGGCGCATCAGGTAACAGCCGAGCGCGACCGGCAGCTTCGTCGTCGCGCGCCACCACGCGCCGAGATCGACGAGACAGTGCAGGCCGTGGTCCCGATAGGTCAGTCGAGCCTCGTGGATTACCACGCCGGCATCGAAGTCGCCGCGCAGGAGAGCCGGCATGATGGCGTCGTAGCGGCGATGTTCGAGCCGCGTGCCCGGTGCGTACAGCCGGCACAGCGCGGCGCCCGTCGTGCGCGCACCGGGCGCGACGACGCGCGCGGTGGCGAGATCCGCCGGCGACATCGCCGTGCGCGTCAGGATCAGCGGGCCATAGTCGTCGGCGACGGCCGCGCCGACGTCGAGCAGCGCATAGTCGTCGCTCAGCTCGGCGAACAGCGCGCAGGACACCTTCACGATGTCGTAGCGGCGCGCGAGGGCCGCTTCGTTGAGCGCTTCGATGTCCTCGAGCGTGATGGCCAGATCGGCATCCGTGAGCCCGATCCGGCCGAGCGCGACCGCGCCGGCGAAGTAGGTGTCGTTGGGGCACGGCGTGAGGCCGAAGCTCAGACGGCGACGCGCGCTCATGCATCCACCAGGAAGCGGGTGACCGCGCCGGCCAGCCGCGCTTCGTGCCCGATGAAGAAGTGATCGGCGTCCGGAAAGGCCTGCAGTTCGCGCGGGCCGTCGCAGGCCGCGAACAGCGCTTCGATGCGATCGGCCGGGCACGCGAAATCGCCCGGGGCATAGAACAGCGCGCGCGGAATCGACAGTTGGAGGCGCAGCGGTTCAATCGGCCACTTCGCGAGCGGCGGAGAAATCAGGCAGAGCCTGCGCACACTGGGACTGGCCGCGAGCGACAGCGCCGGCAGGCAGCCGAACGAGTACCCGATCACCGACAGCGCGTCGACGCCCGGCAGCAGCTGCCGCAACTGCGCGAACGCGTGCGCACAGTCGCCTTCGATCTCCGTTTCATAGCGCGGACAGCTCGAATGCTGCCAGAACTCGCGCTGGTCCTTGGCGAGATCGCGCGCCGTCTCGCTGCCGCCGATGCCGCGGTAGTTGAAGCGCAGCACCGGCACGCCGTGTTCGGCGAGCGTCGCACTCAGGGCCTGCAGCACGTTGTTTTCCATGTCGCCGCCGAGGAACGGGTGCGGCGGACAGATCAGCACGGCTTGCGTCGGCGTCTCCAGCCAGTCCGCGTAGGTGAGGCGCCCTTCGAGCGTGAGGCCGTCAGCGTCGAAACGCAGCGCTTCCTCGATCACGCGTCGTCTCCGAACGCCCGCGGCGGCAGGCGCAGGTAGCGTTCGAGCAGCTGCGGGTCGTCGAAGTCCGCCTCGTCGAAATAGATCATCTGCGTTTCGCGCTGCCGGGGGTGCCCGGCGTGATAGAGCCCGGAGGGCGTCAGCAGGCTGCATTCGTCGCGGTGCGCGCCGCGCACGAGCCCGTCCATGCCGAAGAGGCTGGCGGCATGCCCGTTCAGCGGCAGTTGTTCGAGCTCGTCATAGTCGCGCAGCGTGTAGGCGACCGACGTCGTCGGCAGCACCCCGGCCTGCGCGCGGCTGCGCAACGTCACGAGCTGATGATGACCGGCGGAGAAGTACAGCACGATGTTCTGCGCGGCCGCATCGAGACCGCTGACGGTTTCCGGCACGACCGCATCGAACTTGCCGGGCACGTCCTGTTCGAGGTGCCAGGTCTTGCCCTTCAGCGGCGTGGCCCACGCGGCGGCAGCCTTGCGCTCGAGCGTGTCGCTGGGAAAGATCTTGTAGTAGCAGCCGCAGTTCGACACCGACTCCACGAGCACCGGCGTGTCGTTCGCATCGAGGCTCACGCGTATCGTCCAGCCGTCCAGCGGCCCGGCCTCCGGATCGAAGCCCTTCATCTTCGGATGCCGCGGATACCACAGCACGTAGACGAGCTGGCGGACCGTACGACCCTGCAGCGGCTTGTGATCGACGAAGGCGTACAGCGCGGGGGCGTTGCTGTCGACCGCGGGAGTCGCGTGGCGGATGTCGGGGCCGGTCAGGGCGACGGTGCCGATGCGATCGAAGTCGGCCGGATACGTCGTGCCGTCGGCGAGTTCCTGCACGATCAGGGGCGCGTGACGCGCGAGCAGCGCGCGGTCGGGGCGACTGAGATCGGCGGGAGCGCTCAGCGCGCTGCCCGGCGTCAGCAGCACGGCCTTGCGGAAGTCCGGCGCCAGCGCGCCGCGGAAGTCGTGCCAGTTGTGGTAGGCAATCCAGCCCTCGATCAGCGGCACGGCCGGTGCCGTCAGCAGGCGACGTGCGAGGCGCCCGCGCTGCATGATCGACGCTTCGACGTGCCCGGTCAGCTCGCGCCAGTAGCGATCGAGTTCGAAGGTGCCCGCAAGCGCCTCGACCCGCGCGATCTCGGCGGCGAGCAGCGCGCCGTCGTCGTGTGCGACGAGTGCGCCGAGCGCGGCGCGCGGTTCACCGTCGAGCGCCAGCGCATGCGTCGCGGCGAAGCGGGTGATGGCGTCGTCCGACACACGCGTGAGCGCAGCGGAGACGGCGGTCAGGTTGAGGGCGCCGGCTTCGCGCAGGAAGCGGCGGATGAATTCGCGTTTCGCCGGGCCGTCACCGAGGGTGGCGTAGTCGGCCATCGCGTGGCGGAGCTTCAGGTCGACCTGCAGGAACGGGCGATCGGTGACGACCTGATAGCGCGCGTCGAGCGCATCCTCCGCGCGAATCAGCGCCTGCACGTCGGCCGCGCCCGGTTGCGGCGGCAGTTCGGGCAGGCGCGCCGTGCTCGCGCAGCCGGCGAGCAGGCTGGCACAGAGGGCCAGCGCAAGGCCGGCACGCGTCAGCAGGCCGGCTGTCACGGATGCGTGCCCTGCACCGCCCGGGTCAGCGCGTCGGCGGTGCTCGCGTAGTCGAGCGCGGTCACCTTCAGGTGATCGAGATGCACCAGCGTCACGAGCGCCTTCTTCGCCGGCAGGCCCGTCGTCACCGACGCGTCGCGGTCGAGGAAGATGCGGTAGACATACTTCTGCATCTTCGGAATCGCGAAGGTCCTGGTGACGAACGTCGGCATGCCACTGACGTCGATCGCGTACAGCGCGTGGGCGTCCGGCAGGTATTGCGCCGGCTTCGTTGCGAACGCCGCTTTCGCGAGCTTGTTGGCCGTCATGTCGCGGCTGAACATCAGCAGCCGGGTGGTCTCGTCGACCTGCGCGGGCTTGCCGTGCTGGTCGGTGATGGTGAATGGCTGCAGCGTGTCGCCGACGGCGAGCGGCGCGGCCTCGACGCCTGCGAGTGGCAGCAGCAACAGCAGGGCCAGGAACAATCGCTTCATCGGGATGACCTCGGGGAGTGTGCCCGGGACAAAGCAAGACGGGGGCCATCCGTCGGCAAGGCGGCCGAAGTCGCCGCCGGCAGGGGGTGACGCCCCGGGCGCGCCGCCGGTCACGCAAAGAAGGTCTGCAAAGAAGGTATGAAAGACGCCGGCGAGGGCCGGCTCAGTGCTGGCTGGGGGCGGTGCAGTCGGACTCGAAGCCGGGGGGCAGGGGCAGCGTCAGCACGACGCGGACGCGGGCGTCGACCCGGCAGGCAGGCACATAGCCGATGGCGCCAGCGGTGGCTGCGACGAAGCGCAGCATCGCTTCAACCGATGTCACGACGTGCGGTGGCTGCACGCCATGGAAGTAGCGTTCGTTCCAGTAGGCATCCATCGCCGGTGGGTCGAGATCGAACACCGCGCGCGAGAACGCCGTGCGCAGCGCTGCGGTGGGCGGCAGGTTGACGGGGATCAGCGCACGCCCGTCGACGTCGACGCGCAGTTTGCGGCGGAAGATCGCCGCGAGCGTGGGCGTATCCAGCGTTGCGAGCGCGTGCCCGGGCGGCACGATCACCGCGAGCGCCGTGTCGCCGGCGCGCGCGCCCGCCGCCAGCAGCGCGAGCAGCAACGCGGCGAAGACGGCGTGGAGCGTGGTGCGCACCGGGGGCCGTGCTCAGAACAACAGGCTGAACGACATCTGCACCCCGTCCGGCGCGAGATCGCGCGCGTCGCCCGCGCTGTATTCGAGCTTGAAGTTCAACGGGGGCAACGGCCGCCAGCCGAGGCCGAGCGTCGCCCGCGAGGTCTCGCGGTCGAGAATGCCGCTGCGATAGTGTTCGACGCGCCCGATGCCGTGAAGCTGTCCGACCAGGCGCACGACCGCCTGGACGAAGCCGCCCCGGTCGTTGCGGAACTCGCTGTTGTCGCGCCACGCGAACTCGCCGGACAGTTCGAGACGCTGCCAGCGCAGCAGTCCGTCGACGCCGAACGCATGCATGTGGCCGGGGGTGTCGGTGAACGCATAGCTCGCCCATGAGGCCGCGAGTTCGGCCCGATCGCCGAAGAAGTGATAGCGCAGCTGGGCGCCGCCGGCGTGGCGGAAATCGTTCGACAGGCCCGGCAGATCGAAGTCCTCGAAGTCGGCCACGCCGTTGACGGGATCGAGATCGGCGCTGTCGTCGACGTAGAGCGTGTAGTCGAGCGTATTCAGGCCCAGTGCGACGCTGCCGAGCAGTGCGGCACCGGTGCCGTGATCGGGAATCGTCAGCTGGGTCACGAGCGGACGGCTGACCGTCCACACCAGCGGTTCGGCGTGGACCTGGTTCCAGCGCCCGAAGGGCGTGAGGTAACGGCCCGCGCGCACCGTCAGCGTGTCGGTGGCGGCATAGTCGACATACAGCCGCTCGACGATGACCTCGATGTCGCTGGCGGTGGGCCCGCGATCGTCGACGACCACCAGGTGTTCGAATTCGATTTCGCTGAAGGCCTGCCAGCGCGGCGACGGCTGCCAGATCGTGAACACGCTGAAGTCGCGCAGATCGAGCCGGGCATCGGCGTGTTCGAGATGCTGGGCGCGGACCGCCGCATAGCCGGCGAAGGTCAGCGCGAGCGCGGGCAGCTGCAGGCCGCGGCCCAGCTCGTAGCGGGCATTGGCCAGCGGGTTCGCCGTCGCCGTGACCGTCGCCAGGGCGCCCGCCAGGGCCAGCGCGAGGCCCGTCCATCCGCGGCGCCACCGCGCGCTGCTCTGCATAAATCCACCTGTGTGCCGAACGCGTCCGTCGTGTCTGGTGCTGGACCCGGCCGGGGAGTGCGACAATGCGTCGAACTGGTCCCGGTCTTGCATCGATCGTCGGTCGATGCGCGGCCCGTCGCCATGCAGCGCGCAATATACAGGCCAATCGTCGACGCATGAGCACCCACCTGCGATGAATCCCCCGCGGCACGCGCAGCGATGACGATCAGGCGCACCCTGTTGCTGGCACTGCTCGCGTTCAGCGTGCTGTTCGCCACCCTGATGACCCTGCTGGCGTATACCCGCGCGCGCGCCGCGCTGAGCACCGAGATTCGCGTGCACCTCGCAACACAGGCGCAGACCCTGACGCAGCAGATTGCCGCGGCGCTGTTCGAGCGCCTGCAGGACATCCAGGGCTGGCAGCGGCTCGAGGTGATGCAGGAACTGAAGGTCGGTGACGTCGACAAGCGCCTCGCGCGCTACCTGCACGATGTCGCCGTCGCCTACGCCGGCGTGTACACCGATATCGTCTGCGTCGCCGATGGCCGGGTGGTGGCGGCCAGCGACGCCGCGCTGATCGGGCAGCCATTCGTGGCACCGGCGGCCTGGCTCGAGGTCGAGTCGCGCGGCGAGGTGGTGACGCTCGCCCGGCCCGTGACGCACAACGGCCGCGCCACGCTGAACTTCCGGCTCAGCATTCCCGATGCGTTCGGCGCGCAGTCGCTCGGCGACATTCATGCCCGTTACGACTGGTCCGAGATCGAGGCCGCGCTCGATGGCGCGGCCACGGGCGGTCGCGAGGCCCTGTTGCTCGACGCCGATGGCGTCGTGCTCGCGGCGTCGACGGATCTGCGCGCGCGCGTCGAGGCCCGGGCCTTTGCCCGCCTGCGGCCCGCCGACGGCGAGGCGGGCGTGACCGTCACCGACGGTGCCGCGCTCGGCATGGCGACCCTGCTCGTCGGTCATGCGCCGGTGGGTGCCTGGCGCGGACTGCCCGCGCTCGGCTGGTCGGTCGCGGTGCTGACCCCCGAGCGCCTCGCGTTCGCGCCCGTGCGCAGCCTCCTGTGGTCGCTGCTCGGGGCATTGACGGCAATCGTGGCCGTCGCGGCCGCGCTCGCGATGGTGCTGTCGGCGCGCACCGCGGGGCCGATCCAGGCGCTGACGCGGTATACGCGCGAACTGGGCCGCGATCTGGATGGCCCGACGCGACGCATTGCCGGCAGCAGCGAGATCGTCGAACTCTGCGCCGCGTTCAACCGGCTGATCGACGACCTGAAGCGCTCGCGCGTCCACCTCGTGCGTGCGAGCAAGCTCGCCGCGGTCGGTGAGATGGCGGCGAAGCTCGCGCACGAGGTGCGCACGCCGCTCGGCATCATCCGTTCCTCGGCGCAGCTCGTCGATCGCCAGCCGGGGCTCGATGAGTCAGGCCATGAAATGATGAGCTTCATGATCAACGAGTGCGATCGCATGAACCAGCTCGTCACCGGCCTGCTCGAGAGCGCGCGCCCGCGCGTGCCCGAGTTCGCGCCCTGCGATGTGCACGACCTCGTGCACCAGGTCATCGAGATGCTGCGCGAGCGCGCCGCCGGGCGCGGCATTGCCGTCACCGCGGCGCTGCACGCCGCGCCGTCGGTGATCGACGGTGACCGCGACCAGCTGCTGCAGGTGCTGCTGAACATCGTGGTCAATGCCATCCAGGCGCTGGCGAACGGTGGCCACATCGAGATCACGACGCGGCTTGACCTGGATGAGCTCTGCGTCGTCATCGCCGACGACGGCCCCGGCATCCCGCCTGCGCGGCGCGAGGAGATCCTCGAACCCTTCGTCAGCGACCGTGCCGGCGGCATCGGGCTCGGGCTTTCAATCGTGCGCGAAATCATCGTCATGCATCGCGGGCGCCTTGCCATCGACGACAGCCCGGGCGGTGGCGCCCGGTTCACGCTCTGCCTGCCGCGCCATCGGCAGCCGGAGACGCAAGCGGTAACATGACGCCATGAGCGCCCGTTACAACGTGCTGGTCGTCGACGACGAAGTGAAGATGCAGCGCATCCTCGAGATCATGCTGCGCGACATGCAGCTCGACGTCGTGCGCGCCGACCACGGCAAGGCCGCGCTCGATGTCGTGGCGCGCGAGGCGGTGGACCTGATCATCACCGACATGCGGATGCCGGTGATGGACGGCATCGAACTCGTGAAGGCACTGCACGACGCCGGGCAGACGACGCCCGTGATCGTCATCACCGCGCACGGCACGATCGAAAGCGCGGTGACGGCGATGAAGTTCGGCGCGGTCGACTACATCATGCGGCCCTTCGAAGTCGAAACGGTCGAGCTGGCGGTGAAGCGCGCGCTGTCACTCGGCCAGATCCGGCGCGAGAACCGCTTCCTGCGCGAGACGCTCGCCGAAGACTGGCACGAGTTCGTCGGCCGCAGCGCCCCGATGCGCGAGCTCTATTCGCTGATCGGGCAGGTCGGACCGTCGGACGTCAGCGTGCTCGTCGCCGGCGAAACGGGCACCGGCAAGGAGCTGGTCGCGCGGGCGATCCACCAGGCGTCCGGGCGGTCGGGCCTGTTCGTGCCGATCAACTGCGCCGGCATCCCGGACACGCTGCTCGAGAGCGAGCTGTTCGGGCACGTGCGCGGCGCATTCACCGGCGCGCAGGCCGAACGCGTCGGCAAGTTCGAGATGTCCGACGGCGGCACGTTGTTCCTCGACGAGATCACCGAAATGCCGATCGAACTGCAGACGCGCCTGTTGCGCGTGCTGCAGGAACGCTCGATCGAGCGCATCGGCAGCAATCGCGCGATCGCGCTCGATCTGCGCGTGATTGCGGCGACCAACCGCGATCCGAAAGCGGCCGTCGCGGGCCGGGCGCTGCGCGAGGATGTCTATTACCGCCTGAACGGCTTCCGCATCGACGTGCCGCCGTTGCGCGAGCGCGGTGAGGACATCGTGCTGCTCGCCACGCACTTCCTCGCCCGCCACGCCCGCAAGCTCGGCAAATCCCCGCCGATCCCCAACGAGGCTGCGCGTCGCCTGCTGCTCGGCTACGCGTGGCCCGGCAACGTGCGCGAACTCGAGAACCTGATGGCCCGCGCCGCGCTGCTCGCGCCTGCCGTCGCGATCGAAGCGGTGCTCGCCCGCGAACTCGGTGTCCTGTCGCCCGCCGCGCCCGCCGCGCCCGCCACGCCCGACAGCGCCGACCTGCGGCTGCAGCCACAGGTCGACGAACTCGAACGCCGCCTGATCCTGCGCGCCCTCGAACAGGCCGAAGGCAACAAGGCCAAGGCCGCCCGCGCGCTCGAAATCAGCGAACGGACCCTGTGGTACAAGCTGAAAAAGTTCGACCTCGGGTGATCAGTGTCCCGGCCGATGGCGGGGTGCGTGGCGACGGGCGCCTGGATGGCCACCGAGAACACCGAGGGATGACGGAAAGAGATGGACGGTGAGCCTGGTGTGCCGAGCGTGCAGCAGCGTGGGATGTCGAGCTTCATGCAGGGGTCTGAAGTCCCGAAAATCTGATTCGACCCATTCTCTCGTTCTCGGTGATCTCGGTGGCAAATCAGTGTCTTGCCACCGGCTGGCACCCCGGCGGCGCCGACGATTCAAAAGCGCGCGGCCCACCGGTAGCATGGCGGCATGAAAATGACCGCTGAAGAATTTCGCCGCTGGGACCGCAAGTCCGTCACGCTGGTGGGCATGTCGGGCGTCGGCAAGACCCACCTGTCGAGCCGGCTGCGCGAGGCGCACTGGTTCCACTATTCGGCTGATTACCGCATCGGCACGCGTTATCTCAGTGAACCCATCCTCGACAACATCAAGCGGCAGGCGATGCAGGTGCCGTTCCTGCGCGAACTGCTGCGCTCGGATTCGATCTACATCTCGAACAACATCACCGTCGACAACCTGACCGCCGTGCTGACCTTTCTCGGCAAGCTCGGCGATCCCGCGCTCGGCGGACTCGATCTCGACGAATTCAAACGACGCCAGAAGCTCTATCGCGATGCCGAGGTCTCGGCGATGCTCGACGTGCCGGAGTTCATCGCGAAGGCGCATGAAATCTACGGCTACCGGCATTTCGTCAACGACTCGGCCGGCAGCCTGTGCGAACTCGACGACAGCGAAGTCCTGCGCGTGCTCGCCAAGCACTCGCTGATCGTCTACATCGAGGCGACCGAAGAGAACGGCCGCGAACTGCTGCGGCGCGCCGAGGCGGATCCGAAGCCGTTGTACTACCGCCCGGCCTTCCTCGACGCCGAACTCGCGACCTACATGCAGGCCCGCGGTCTGCGCGAGATCGCCGAGATCCGCCCCGACGACTTCGTGCTGTGGATGTTCCCACGCCTCTTCAATGCCCGCATCCCGCGCTACGAAGCGATCGCCCGCGATCATGGCTACACGATCCGCGCCGATGTCCTCGCCCCGGTGCAGACCGAAGCCGATTTCCTCGCGTGCATCGAACGGGCGCTCGAGGCCTGATCCGGCGAGGCACTTTGCAGCCCGGAGCAACGCATCCGGGGGCTTGTGCCTTTTGCAATGCTGATCAATTCAGCCACCGAGAACACCGAGAACACAGAGGAGAAAAGAGCTGGCTGGCGGCATCCTGAACGGTCGTGGGCTTGATGCGGGGCGGGGCGGTCGTGAAAGTGAATGTCCGGCGTCCTCGTGTAGCCCGGGTGTAGCGCGCAGCGCGGAACCCGGGAGCGGCCTGTCAGACGCCGCAGATCCCGGGTTCCACTGCGCTCCACCCGGGCTACACCGAGCTTTCAGGAGGTCGGGTGAGAGAGATTCCTCATGGTCGCCGGGCCTCCTGCGTCAGCCCAGGCGACGGGGGCTGTGGCGGGATTGATCCATTCCCGTCTTTCTCTGTGTTCCCGGTGTTCTCCGTGGCAAAAATCTCTTTATCTTCGTTTCACCACACGTCCACGAAGCGCCGCGCGCCGCGTGTGATCGGTCCCGCGCTTTTCAATCCACGCGCGAGCCAGGTGCGGGTGTCGGCGGGATCGATCACGGCGTCGACTTCCATCTGCGAGGCGACGTTGACGGCCTTGCCGTCGGCGTACATCTTCGCCAGCAGACGCTCGTAGAGCGCCTTCTGTGCGACCGGGTCCTTCTCCGCGTCGAGTTCCTTGCGGAAACCGAGCTGGACCGCGCCTTCGAGCCCCATCGGGCCGAATTCGCCGGTCGGCCAGGAGATCGTGAAGAACGGCCGGTGGAAACTGCCGCCGCACATCGCCTGCGCGCCGAGACCGTAACCCTTGCGCAGCACGATCGTGAACATCGGCACCTGCAGGTTCGCGCTCACGATCAGCAGGCGTGAGCCGCGGCGCACGGCGGCGGTCTTCTCGCTGTCCGGGCCGACCATGAAGCCCGGCGTGTCGCACAGCGAAATCACCGGCAGCCCGTAGGCGTCGCAGAGCTGCAGGAAGCGCGCGGCCTTCTCGGCGCCCGGGCCGTCGATGGCACCGCCGAGGTGGCGGGGGTCGTTCGCGAACAGGCCGAACGCCGCGCCTTCGATGCGGATGAACGCGGTCACGATGCCGACGCCGTAGTCGCGCCGCAGTTCGAGCACGGAGCCGGTGTCGGCCAGCGCGTCGATCACCGCGCGCACGTCGTACACGCGCAGCCGGTTCTCCGGGATCAGATGCCGCAGCGCGCGCTGATCGGCGCAGGTCCACGTCGGCAGCCGGCCCTGGAAATAACCGAGAAGCTGGCGCGTGGCTGCTGTGCCTTCGGCTTCGTCGCGCACCGCGAGATCGACCACGCCGTTCGCGGTCTGCACCTCGATCGGCCCGATGTCTTCCGGCGTGAACCGGCCGAGTCCGCCGCCTTCGATCATCGCCGGGCCGGCGAGCCCGATGTTCGAATTCGCCGTCGCGATCGTGATGTCGGCGCAGCCGAAGATCACGGCGTTGCCGGCGAAACAGCGGCCGGAGTTCACCGCAATGCGCGGCGCGACGCCGGACAACTGCGGCCAGGTCGAGAAGGTCGGCAGGTCGAGCCACGCACTGATGATGTCCTCGACGTCGACATCGCCCGGGCGCCCGCCGCCGCCTTCGGTGTAGAACACGACCGGCAGCTGCCAGTCCTGCGCGATGGCGAACAGGCGGTCCTTCTTCTTGTGATTGAACACACCCTGCGTACCGGCCAGCACGGTGTAGTCGTAGGCCAGCGCGAGGCAGCGGGTGTCGCCGTCCGGAAACAGCGGCGCGTTGACGGTGCCGATGCCGCCGACCATGCCGTCGGCCGGCGTATTGCGCTGGAGATCCTCGAGGCTGCGGCGGCGCCGCTGTGCAGCGACGATCAGCGCGCCGTACTCGATGAAGCTGTCGGGATCGCACAGATCTTCGACGTTCTCGCGCGCGGTGCGGCTGCCGGTCCGGCGGCGGCGGGCGACCGCATCGGGCCGGTGCACGTCGAGGCCGAGCGCGTGGCGTGCGCGCACCTCGTCGAGATCGGCGCGCGTGGCGTCGAGGTCGAGCATCACGGCGGCAGGGCCGTCGTCGCGCGCGCTGTCGTCTGCGAACAGGAACAGCACCGCGTCACCGTCACCGAGCGTCTCGCCCGGGGCGGCGGCGACCGCCGCGACGATGCCGGCGAACGGCGCCTCGATCACGTGATGCATCTTCATCGCCTCGAGTACCGCGAGCGGTTGGCCGCGCGCGACGCACGCGCCGGCGTCGACGTCGATGCTGACGACGCTGCCGCGCATCGGGCTCGGCACCGCCTGCGCCCCGGGCGGCGCGGCGGCCACCGCGCGCGTCGTCGACGTCGCGGCGCCCGCGGCGACAGGGGCGGGCGCGAGAGCGGCCGCCGCGTCGAACAGGGCCGCGGCTTCCTGTTCGACGAAACGCGTCGTCACGTTGACGGCCTGCACCTGCGGGTGGCGCAACAGCGCACGCAGCAGGGGCAGATTGGTGTCGATGCCGTCGATGTGGCACTCGGCGGCCGCGCGCTCGGCGCGGCGCGCGAGCGCGGCGAAGTCGAGCCCCGGTGCGCGCACGATGATTTTCGCGATCATCGGATCGAAACTCGGGTTCAGCGCGTAGCCGCTGTACGCCGCGCTGTCGACGCGTACGCCGGGGCCGCCGGGGGCCTCGAAGCGCGCGATCACGCCGCCCGACGGTTTCGTCGTCCCGTCCGCGCCCAGCGTTTCGGTGTTCACGCGCAACTGGATCGCGCTGTCGCGCGGCGCCGGCGGCGGCGTCGCGAGGCCGAGGTCGGCGAGCGTCGATCCGTTCGCGACCGCGAACTGCAGCGCGACGAGATCGAGCCCCAGCACTTCCTCGGTTACCGTGTGTTCGACCTGCAGCCGCGGATTCGCTTCGATGAACCAGAACGCGTCTGCGGCCACGTCGACGAGGAATTCGAAGGTGCCGAGGCCGCGATAGCTGACCGCACCGGCCGCGCGGCACGCCGCTTCGAGCAGCCGCTGGCGCAGACTCGACGGCAGCGCGGGCGCGGGCGCCACCTCGATCAGCTTCTGATGGCGTCGCTGCAGGCTGCAGTCGCGCTCCCACAGGTGGGTGACGCCGCCGTGCGCGTCGCCGAGCACCTGCACCTCGATATGTCGCGCTGCGGCAACGAAGCGTTCGGCGTACAGCGTGCCGTCACCGAAGGCCGCGCGCGCTTCGTCGGCACAGCGGGCGAGTGCCGCGTCCACGTCGATGTCCGGCCACAACACCTGCATGCCGCGGCCGCCGCCGCCGGCGGCGGCCTTGATCACGACGCCGGCCCGGGCGCCGAGCGTGGCCCTGAAGGCAGCGACATCGGCCCGCGATTGCAGCGCGGCCGAGCCTTCGAGCACCGGCACCCCGCAGCGTGCCGCGAGCGCGCGGGCGGCGATCTTGTCGCCGAAGAGTTCGAGTTGTGACGGCAGCGGCCCGAGCCACGCGAGCCCTGCCGCTTCGACGCGCGCGGCGAACGCGGCGCTTTCGGCGAGGAAGCCATAGCCCGGATGCACGGCGTCGCAGGCGGTGTCGACGGCCGCGGCGAGCACCGCCTCGTGATCGAGGTAGGCGCGTGCGCCGCGGCCGGGCAGCGCGACCGCGCGGTCGGCGCGCCGGACGTGCAGACCGTCCGCATCGTCGCTGCCGTGAATGGCGACGGTTTCGATGCCGAGATCGGCGGCGGTACGGTTGATGCGGATGGCGATCTCGCCGCGATTGGCGATCAGGCAACGATGAATCACGCGAGGACTCCGGGCAATCGACAGTCGGCGACCGTCGGGGACGCGGCTCAGCTGAGCCTGTGAGTTTTCCCGCCGTCACTGCCGACGGCCGGCGGCTTCGCAAGTTATCACGTTCGCGCGATGCGGGGCTTCAGGATCGTTTTGCAAAGTTGCTATAGTCGATGCGTCGCTGGCGCTTGCGCGCAGGCGCACTCCGCGTGGCACCGGTGTGGGGTGCTGCCGGACTTCACGGCCCGAAGGGCATCCGACACCGCAGGCCGGCGTTGCCGGTCCGGTTGTCGTGCAGCAAGAACAAGAACAGGCGCACTCGGCGCGTCAGCGCATGCCCGGCCGCCAAAGGGGAGAACGGTGATGTTGAGGGAAGGCGATCTGCTGTGGACGCCTGATGCGGCGCGCCTGGAGCAGGCGGAGCTCACGCGCTTCATGCGCTGGCTGGCGACCGAGCGCAACCTGCATTTCGCCGACTACGAAGCGCTGCGCGCATGGTCCGTCGCGTCGCTCGAGGAATTCTGGATCGCAATCGTCGAGTTCTTCGACATCCGCTTCTCCGCGCCCTATACCTCAGTGCTCGAACAGCGCGAGATGCCCGGCGCGCGCTGGTTTCCGGGCGCGCGCCTGAACTTCGCCGAACACATGCTGCGTCGCGCCCGCACCGGCGCGCCGGCCCTGCACTACGCCGGCGAGGCCGTGCCGCTGCAGGCAATCACCTGGGACACCCTGATCGAGCAGGTCACACGCCTCAGCGCGCGGCTGCGCGAGTTCGGGGTGCAGCCGGGCGATCGCGTCGTGTCCTTCATGCCGAACATTCCGCAGACGGCGGTCGCGTTCCTGGCCGCCGCGAGCATCGGCGCGATCTGGTCGAGCTGCTCGACGGATTTCGGCGTGCGCAGCGTGCTCGATCGCTTCCAGCAGATCGCGCCGAAGGTGTTCTTCTGCGTCGATGGCTACCGCTACGGCGGCAAGGATTTCGACCGCCGCCGGGAAGCAGCGGACATTATCGCGGCGCTGCCATCACTGACGCACGTGGTACACCTGCGTCTCGTCGATCGCGACGCAGCACCGCCGGTGTCCACCGCGTTCGACTGGGACACGCTGCTCGCCGCGCCCGCGTCCGGGCCGCTGCAGTTCGAGCAGGTGCCGTTCGATCATCCGCTGTGGGTCGTCTATTCATCGGGCACCACCGGCCTGCCGAAAGCGCTGGTGCACGGCCATGGCGGCATCACGCTAGAACTGCACAAGGGACTTGGCCTGCACTGCAACCTGCGGCCCGGCTCGGTGATGTTCTTCTACACGACCTCTGGCTGGATCATGTGGAACCTGCTGCTTGGCGCGCTGCTGACCGGCGCGAGCGCCGTGATCTACGACGGCAACCCCGCCAGCCCCGACATCGACGTGCTGTGGCGGCTCGCGAGCGAGACGGGCGCGACCTTGTTCGGCGCGAGCCCGACCTATGTCGCCATGATGCAGAAGAACGGCGTCGTGCCGCGTGAACGCTACGACTATCCGGCGCTCGAGGGCATCCTGCTCAGCGGTTCCCCGGTCACGCCCGAATCGATGCAGTGGCTCTACGCGCACGTGAAATCCGATCTGTGGGTCACCTCGCAGAGTGGTGGCACCGACATCTGCGCGGGATTCGTGACGGGCGCGACCATCCTGCCGGTCCATGCGGGCGAAATCCAGGTGCGCGGGCTCGGCATCGATGTGCAGGCGTTCAACGACGCGGGCGAATCGATAGTCGACGAAGTGGGCGAGCTCGTGGTGTGCCAGCCGATGCCGTCGATGCCGCTGTATTTCTGGCATGACCCGGACATGCAGCGCTACCGCGAGTCCTATTTCGGCGAGTTCCCCGGCACATGGCGCCACGGCGACTTCTTCAAGGTCAACGCGCGCGGTGGCTGCTACATCCAGGGACGCTCGGATTCGACCCTGAACCGCTATGGCGTGCGCATCGGCACGGCGGAAATCTATCGCACGGTGGAGACCGTCGAGGGCGTTGCCGACAGCCTGATCGTGAATCTCGATCTCGCGGGGGGCCGCTTCTTCATGCCGATGTTCATCAGGCTGGCGCCCGGTTACACGCTGGACGACGCGCTGGTCTCGCGCATCAACCGCGCGCTGCGCGAGCAGTGTTCGCCGCGCCACGTGCCTGACCGGATCTACGCGGTCGACGCCGTACCCTACACCCTGACCGGCAAGAAGCTCGAGGTGCCCGTGCGCAAGATTCTGATGGGATTCGACATCGCGAAATCGGTCAGCCGCGATGCGATGATGAATCCGGCTGCCCTCGACTACTTCATCGACTTCGCCCGCGAACAGCGCGACTACCGTCTCGGGGAATGAGGGTCGTGCGCCTGCGGCTGCGCGAGAAGATTCCGCTGCTGCTGCTCGCAGTGGCGTCGATCGCGGGTGCGTTGTCGTGGTTCCTGAACCTGCACTATTCGCTGTCGCACGTGCGGGCGAGCGCCGTAGCCGAGGCCCGCGAGGCAGCCCTGCACCTGCGCGAGGGGCTGCGCCACGAACTGCAGGAAGTCGATGCCGACGGCCTGCAGCGCGCGCTGACCGGCCTTGGCCTCAACCACCATATCTACAGTGCCGCGATCGTCGACGCCGCGGGCCGCGTCATGGCGTCGAACCGGTCGATACCGGGCGAGCCGGCGACGCTGCCGCCATGGCCGGGCGGGATGCGGCCGCGGCGCGAGACGCCGGGTGGCGCGCCGGACTTCACGTCGATCGAACAGGTCGACGGCCTCATCGATCTGCGTCTGCCGCTGGCGCCCGCCTCGGCCGAACTCGTGATGCGCTACGACTATACCGGGCAACTCGATGCGGCCCGCCGGCACGCGCAGCGCCTTGCCCTGTTGTTCGGGCTGCTGATCGCCGCCAGTGCCGCGATACTCGGCCTCTATCTGCATCATCGTGTCACCGGCCCCGCCGCGCGCATCGTCAGTATCGTCGACCGCTTCGGTCGCGGCGAGCGCGATGCGCGCTGCGCGATGAGCGGCACTGACGAGCTGCAGCGGGTGGGGCAGGCGCTCGATCGCATGATGACGCGCGTCGACGAATCGCAGACGCGGCTCGCGGAGGCCGAAGCGGGCCATCGCATCCTGATCGAGAACCTGCCGGGCGCGGTGTTCGTCGACTACACCGACAGGCCGGGCTGGACGAAATACGTCGGGCCGCAGCTCAAGACCCTGTTCGGGCACGACCCTGACCAATGGATTGCCGGCGGTTACGAATACTGGCGCGCGCACGTGCATCCGGAAGACCGCGAGCGCGCCACGCAACTGTGGCTGCACAGCTGCGCGACCGGCACGCCTTACTTCTGCGAATACCGCCTCCTGAGCCCGAACGGCCGGCAGCACTGGGTGCAGGACACGGCCGCGGGCCAGTCCGTACGCGTGCAGGGCGAGCGTCTGAGCTATGGCTTCATGCTCGATGTCAGCGTGCGTCGGCAGGCGGAGGAGGCACTGCGCGAGAGCGAAGCGCTGATGAAGACCGCACAGTCGATCGCGCACATCGGATCGTGGTCTGCCCAGCCGTCACTGGATGGTGTGATTCATTGTTCGGAGGAATGCTATCGCCTGTTCGGGGTCGACCCGGTGGTGTTCGATCATCGCGTGCGCAGCTGGCTGGCCGGCGTCCACCCCAGCGACCGGGCGCTGATGCGCGCCGCGTTCACGCGCCTGATCGACACCGGGGCCACGGCCGATCTGCGCTATCGCTTCCGGCGTCCGGACGGGCAGCTGCGCTGGATCCACTGCCATGCCGAACGCGTGCACGTGGCACGGGACAACAGCGTGATGCTGACGGGCGTGGTGCAGGATGTCACCGAGCAGGTCGAGGCCGAACGCCGCATCGAGCGTCTGGCTTACCACGATCTGCTGACGGGGCTGCCGAACCGCGCGCTGTTCGCCGATCGCCTGAAGCAGGCACTCGCGCACGCACAGCGCGGCGAGTCGCACGTCGCCGTGCTGTATCTCGACCTCGATCACTTCAAGAGCGTCAACGACACGCTGGGGCATGCGATCGGCGACCGCCTGCTGCAGGTGATCGCGAACCGCCTCACCGCGGCGCTGCGTGAAGGCGACACGGTGGCGCGCTATGGCGGGGACGAGTTCATCGTGCTGCTGCCGCATCTCGCGACGGTCGCGCACGCCGCCGAAGTCGCCGAACACCTGTGCGCGGCGCTGCGCGAGCCGGTGCTGGTCGACGGCCAAACGCTGCACGTGACGGCGACGATCGGGCTCAGCTGTGCGAGCGCGAACGACGGACTCGACAGTGAAACCTTGATCCGGCACGCCGACATCGCGCTGTATGCCGCGAAGAGCGCGGGGCGCAACACCTACCGGTTCTTCAACGGCGACATGGATCGACTGGTCCAGGAGCGCCGGCAGCTCGAAGGCGACCTGCGGCTGGCGCTTGAGCGCGGCGAGTTCCTGCTGCATTACCAGCCGCAGCGCGACTTGAAAACGGGCCTGATCGTCGGCGTCGAAGCGCTGCTGCGCTGGCAGCACCCGACGCGCGGCCTGGTGTCGCCCGCCGAGTTCATTCCGCTGGCCGAAGAATCGCAGCTCATTCTGCCGATCGGCGAGTGGGTGCTCGGCACGGCCGCCGCGCAGATCGCGGCCTGGCGGGCGGCCGGCGGGCCGCGCCTGCGCATGGCGCTGAACCTGTCGGCGCGCCAGTTCCAGGATCAGGCCCTGCCGGACAAGATACGCGGCGCGCTGCACGCGATGTCGATCGAGCCGTCATGCATCGAACTCGAAATCACCGAGTCCAGCATGCTGCGCCAGGCCGACCATGCGCTGGAGATGCTGCACGTGCTGCGCGACATCGGCGTGCAGATCGCAATCGACGATTTCGGCACGGGCTATTCGAATCTCGGCACGCTGAAGCAGTACCCGTTCGCGCGCCTGAAGATCGACCGGCTGTTCATCCGCGACATTCCCGAGAGCGCCGAAGCCAGCGCGATCGTTCGCGCGATCCTGGCGATGGCCGATGCGCTGAAACTGACTGTCGTCGCCGAAGGCGTCGAGACGGCCGATCAGTACGACTACCTGCTCGCGCAGGGCTGCCACGAAGTGCAGGGCTACTACACGGGCCGGCCGATGTCGGCCGACGCGCTGATGCGGCAGCTTGCGCTCGATGCCCATCCCGTCCGCGCGAGCCAGGCCGGCTGAGGCGTCTTTATCCGGGCATCGAGGTCATGGTGTCGCGGTGACGCCGCGCGTAGCGCGCGCGGCAGCCACGCCGAATGTCCACCGGGCTCTGCACGTCCCCCGCCGCAGACGCCTTCATGCCGGCCTCCGGTGTCACGCGCGTCCGCGCGGCGGCGACGGCGGAATGATCGCCTTCACGTCGTACTTCGCCTTCTTCGCTGCGCGCTTTTCCTTGAAAGTGGTTTGCGGCTGCTTCTTCGCTTCTTTGTTGCTGTGCTGATTCTTCGACATCGGGGCTGTCTCCTCGGGCAGGTGAACGCCGACGCGGCGTGACCCCGCGAGGCTACCCGGGACGGCGCCGCGCTTCCGTGCGCCAGCGCACGCAGGGTCGCGAGCGACACCAGCGGTGTGCGGCAACGTACATAGCGCGCGCGGACCGCCCCGTACACTCGACTGCCCATCATGCCGGCAGGAATTCCCTTGATAAGGACATCACGTCCCGAACGCTCGTGAGCGCGCCATGGTTGGCCAGCCTCACGCCCGGCAGCCTGCCCGAATCGAGGCTGGCCGAGTCGCCGTGGCGCAGCGACGGCATCATTCGCGAAGAGCTGTTCAGCATCGAGCGGCTGGAGCAGCACGCGGCGAGCCTCGCGGCGGCCCAGCGCGTCACCGCACGCCTGCAGCCCGGCCACTCGCTGAAGGGCCGGCTGCAGGACAACGAGGCGCGGCTGCTGGTCGCCTATCGCAGCCTCGCGGGCGCCGCCCGGCAGGAATGTCTGATCACGCCCGCAGCCGACTGGTTCATCGACAACTTCCATCATGTCGAAGCGCAGATCCGCCAGATCCACGACGACCTCCCGCCGCGCTACTACCGCCAGCTGCCGAAGCTCGCCGACGGCCCGTTCGCCGGCTATCCGCGCGTCTTCGGCATCGCGTGGGCGTGCATCGCGCACAGTGACAGCCGGTTCGACACGGAGACCCTGCGCCGCTTCGTGCTGGCCTACCAGCAGGTCGAGGCGCTGACGATCGGTGAACTGTGGGCGATCGCGATCACGCTCCGGATCGTGCTGGTCGAGAATCTGCGCCGCGCGGTCGACCGCATCACGGCCAGCCGCGAGGCACTCGACGCTGCCGACGGCATCGCCGATCTGCTGCTCGGGGCCGGCGTCGCCGCGCGCGATCCCGACGCGCTGATCAGGCGCCACCAGGCCGGGGAGGCGTTCTCGCCGGCATGCGTCGTGCAACTGGTCAAACGGCTGCGCGACCAGGACCCGCGCGAGACGCCGGCGCTGCGCTGGCTCGAGGATCTGCTCGTTGCGCAGGGCACGAGCGCCGAGCAGATGGTGCATGACGAGCATCAGCGACAGGGCGCATCGAACGTGACCGTGCGCAACATCATCACCAGCATGCGGTTGATCTCGGATGTGAACTGGGCCGACTTCTTCGAAGCGGTGAGCCCGGTCGACCGTGTGCTGCGCGCCGGCAGCGGGTTCGACGCGATGGATTTCGCGACGCGCAATCTCTACCGCAGCGCGATCGAGGATCTCGCGCGCGGTTCGAAGCACACCGAAATCGAAGTCGCGACGGCGGCCCTCGAGCGGGCGCGCGCGGACGGGGACGCGAACCGGCGCACCGCCGACCCGGGCTACTATCTGATTGCGCGCGGGCGTCGCGAGTTCGAGCGCAGGCTCGGTTACCGCACGCCCCTGCGCGACTGGCCGCGCCGCCTGGATGCTTCGATCGGGCCGATGGCCTACTTCTGCGCGATAGGTGTCGTGACCGCCACGGTGCTCGCGCTGCCCCTGATGCTGCTGGCGCGCGAGGGTGTCGACAGCGGGAGCCTGTGGCTGTTCGGTCTGCTGGGGCTCGTGCCCGCGCTCGATGCGGCGCTCGCGCTGGTCAATCGCGCCGTCACGCGCGGCATCGGCGCGACGATGCTGCCCGGCCTCGCGCTGACCGACGGCGTGCCCGCTGAACTGCGCACCATGGTCGTCGTGCCGACGCTGCTGACGACACCGGCAGCGATCGCGGCATTGATCGCGCGGCTCGAAGTCCATCATCTCGCCTCCGGGCCCGGCGAACTGTACTTTGCGCTGCTCACCGACTGGACCGACGCGGTCGCTGCGCATGCGCCCGACGACGACGCGCTGCTCGATCTCGCGGCGGCCGGTATCGCGCGGCTCAATCGGCAGTACGCCGCGGGCGCCGACGGCGCGCGCTTTCACCTGCTGCATCGGCGCCGGCGCTGGAGCGAAAGCCAGGGCTGCTGGATGGGCTGGGAGCGCAAGCGCGGCAAGCTGCACGAGCTGAACCGTCTGTTGCGCGGCGCAACCGACACGTCCTTCATCGCCATCGCGGGGCAGACGCCGGTGGTGCCGGGCGCCGTCCGCTTCGTGGTGACGCTGGACACCGACACCCGTCTGCCGCGCGGCGCGGTCGCGCGGCTCGTCGGCAAGATGGCGCATCCGCTGAACGAACCCACCAAAGACGCCACGGGCCGGCGTGTCGTCGACGGCTATGCGGTACTGCAGCCGCGGGTCACGCCGTCGCTGCCCATCGGGCGCGAGGGTTCGCTGTTCCAGCGCGTGTTCTCCGGCATGAACGGCATCAACGCCTACGACACCGCGGCGGCCGATCTCTACCAGGATCTGTTCGGTGCCGGGTCGTATGCCGGCAAGGGCATTTACGACATCGAGGCGTTCGAAGCGGCGCTCGCCGATCGCGTGCCCGAAGGCTCGCTGCTGAGTCACGATCTGTTCGAGGGCACGTTCGCGCGCTCGGGACTCGTGTCCGACATTGAAGTCGTCGAGGAATTTCCGTCGGGCTACGGCACCGCGGCGGCGCGCAATCACCGCTGGGCGCGTGGCGACTGGCAGCTCCTGCCGTGGATCTTCGGTCGCACCGATCTCGGCACCATCGGCCACCGCACGCTGCCGCTGCTCGGCGCCTGGAAGATGCTCGACAATCTGCGCCGCACGCTGTCCGCGCCGACCTGCCTCGCCGCGCTCGTCGCCGGCTGGTTCCTGCCGCTGCCGCTGGCGGCAGCGTGGACCCTGTTCGTGATCGCGACCATTGCGCTGCAGCCGCTGTTGCCGGCGCTCGCGGCCCTCGTGCCCCAGCGTCCCGGGATCACCTGGCGCAGCCATCTGCGCGGACTCGTCGACGACTGGTGGCTCGCGATCCTGCAGGTGGTCTTCGCGGTGAGCTTTCTCGCCCACCAGGCGTGGCTGATGGTCGATGCGATCGTGCGCACGCTGTATCGCCTGTTCATCAGCCACCGCAATCTGCTCGAATGGGTCACGGCCGCGCAGTACGAGGCCAGCGAGCAGTCCGGCCTTGCGCGCACCTACCTGCGCATGGGCGGCAGCGTGCTGTTCGCGCTGGGCGTGATGGGCCTGCTCGGCGCCGCCGCGGCGCCGGGAGCGTGGATTGCGGCGCCCTTCCTGCTGCTGTGGATCGCCAGTCCCGCCATTGCGCTGCGGATCAGCGTCACGCCGCCGGTCGCCGGCCGTCTGCCGCTGTCGGCCGCCGACAGCCGCGAACTGCGACTGGTCGCGCGCCGCACCTGGCGTTACTTCGAGACTTTCGTGACGGCGGACGATCACATGTTGCCGCCGGACAACTTCCAGGAAGATCCGTCGCCCGTCGTCGCGCGTCGCACCTCGCCGACGAACCTCGGGCTGTATCTGATCAGCATCGTCAGTGCGCGCGACTTCGGCTGGCTCGGGACCCTCGACGCGGCGGAGCGTCTTGCCGCGACGCTGGCGTCGATGGGTCGGCTCGAGCGTCATCACGGCCATTTCTACAACTGGTACGACACCGGGAATCTGCAGCCGCTCGAGCCACGCTATGTGTCGTCGGTCGACAGCGGCAACCTCGCCGCCCACCTGATCGTGCTGGCGAATGCCTGCGCCGAGTGGCGCCGTGAACCGGCACCCGCGTTTGCGCTCGCCTGCGCCGGCGTCACCGACGCACTGCGGCTCGCGCAACGACATCTCGACGCCGCGCATGACGGCCTGATCGGGTCGTCGCGCGCCCCGATCGCCTCGGCGATCGACGCGCTGCTCGGGGTGCTGCTCCCGCAGCCAGGGATCACCAACGGCGTCGTCGCGCGGCTGTCGGACATGGCCGCGCGCGCCGCCGCGTTGCACGGACTGGTGCAGGCCCTCGACAGCGCAGGCCTCGACGATCTGCGCTACTGGGTGGAGGCGGCAACCCGCACGGTCGCGAGCTGGCGGCGCGATCTCCAGCAGACCACCAATGGCCGCCTCGAGCTCGAGACCAGCCTCGGTGAGCTCGAAACCACGGCGCGCGAGATGGCGATGGCGATGAGGTTCGATTTCCTGCTCGACGCCGAGCGCAGACTGCTGTCGATCGGCTATCGCGCCGATGACGGCACCCTCGATCCGAGCTGTTATGACCTGCTCGCCTCGGAGGCGCGGCTCGCGAGCTTCGTGGCCATTGCCAAAAATGACGTGCCGACGCGCCACTGGTTCCGGCTCGGCCGACCGGTCACGCCGATCGGGCACGGCGCGGCACTCGTGTCATGGTCGGGCTCGATGTTCGAGTACCTGATGCCGTCGCTGGTGATGCGCGCACCGGCCGGCAGCCTGCTCGAGCAGACGAGCCGGCTGATCGTGCGTCGGCAGGTCGAATATGGCGCCGAGATGCAGGTGCCGTGGGGGGTGTCGGAGTCTGCGTACAGTGCGCGCGATCTCGCGCTGACCTATCAGTACTCGAACTTCGGCGTCCCCGGGCTCGGCCTCAAGCGCGGGCTCAGTCGCAATGTCGTCATCGCCCCCTATGCGACGGCGCTTGCGGCGATGGTCGACCCGCATGCGGCGACGCTGAACTTCGCCCGGCTGTCGGCGCTCGGCGCCTGCGGGCGTTACGGCTACATCGAGGCCATCGACTACACGCCGGCGCGTCTCCCGGCCGGCGCCCGGTGCGCGTTCGTGCGCGCCTACATGGCCCATCACCAGGGGATGACGATCGTCGCGCTCGGCAATGTGCTGTTCGACGGCCGCATGCGCGCGCGCTTCCACGCCGAGCCGCGCGTGCAGGCAACCGAACTGGTGCTGCAGGAACGCACGCCGCGCGATCTGACCGTGTCCCATCCGCGCGCCGAGGAGGTCGACAAGTCAGGCCCCTACCAGGCGGCGCTGTCACCCGTCGCACGCGAGATTCGCGCGACGCGGACCGCCACGGTGCAGACGCAGCTGCTGTCGAACGGCAGCTATGCGGTGATGCTCACGAGCGCCGGCAGCGGTTACAGCCATTGGCGCGGCCTTGCGATCACGCGCTGGCGTGAAGACGGCACGCGCGACAGCGACGGCCAGTACCTCTATCTGCGCGACGTGCACAGCGGCGCCGTGTGGTCCGCGACCGCGCAGCCCTGCGGACTCGAGCCGGACAGCTACGACGTGACGTTCACCGAAGACCGCGCGAGCTATGCGCGGCGCGACGGCAAGCTGACGACGACGCTCCTCGTCGTGGTGTCGCCCGAAGATGACGTCGAAGTGCGGCGCGTGTCGATCACGAATAGCGGCAACGGTACCCGCGACATCGACGTGACCTCGTACGCCGAACTGGTGCTCGCGCCGGTCGCCGCGGATCTCGCGCACCCGGCGTTCTCCAAAATGTTCGTGCAGACCGAATATCTGCCCGGCCTTGGCGCGCTGCTGGCAACGCGCCGCCGCCGCGACGCCGCGGATCCGGAGGTCTGGGTCGGACACCAGCTCAGCGTCGAAGGCGAGGAGCTGCAGGCCCGCGAGTACGACACCGATCGCGCGAGCTTCATCGGTCGCGGCCGCGGCACGCGGGCGCCGCAGGCGATACATTCGGACGAACCGCTGCCGAACACCGTCGGTACGGTGCTGGACCCGGTGTTCGCACTGCGCAGCCGCGTCCGGATTCCGCCGGGTGCGACGGTGCACCTGTCGTACTGGACGGTCGTCGCATCGTCGCGCGCCAGTGTCTGCGATCTGCTCGACAAGCATCGCGACGTGAACAGCTACAGCCGCGCGGCGACGCTGGCATGGACCCAGGCCCAGGCGCAGCTGCTGCACCTGGGCGTCACGGCCGACGAAGCCGACCTGTTCCAGCGGTTGGCCGGGCACGTGCTCTATGCCGATCCGGCGTTGCGGCCTGCCTCGGATCTCATCGTGCGCGGCAGCGGGCCGCGCGACGCGCTGTGGGCGGAAGGGATCTCCGGCGATCGGCCGATCGTGCTGCTGCGCATGGAGCACAGCGAGGACATTTCGGTCGTGCGGCAGCTGTTGCAGGCGCACGAATACTGGCGCCTGAAGCTGCTCGCCGTCGACCTGGTGATCCTCAACGAGCGCGCATCCTCGTACGTGCAGGACCTGCAGAACGCGATTGAAACCGCCGTGCGCATGAGCCAGACGCGGCTGCATCTCGGCGCCGACGGCGCGCATGGTGCGGTGTTCATGCTGCGCACGGATCTGATCTCGGACGCGACGCGTGGCGTGCTGTCGGCGGTCGCGCGCGTGGTGCTCGTGGCCCAGCGCGGCAGCCTCGCCGCGCAGCTCGATCGACTCAGCCGATTGCCGAAAGCCGCGCCGCCGCCCGTCGAACGGCCGCGGGCGCCGGCGCGCGCGGGCGTCACGCCCGCGCCCCCCGCGCTCGAGTACTTCAACGGACTCGGCGGCTTCGGCGACGACGGCCGCGAATACGTCATCCATCAGCACGGCACGCTGACGACGCCGGCGCCCTGGATCAATGTGCTGGCGAATCCCCACTTCGGCTGTCAGCTGTCGGCCGATGGCGCCGGTTACACGTGGTCGCTGAACAGCCGCGAGAACCAGCTCACGGCGTGGTCGAACGATCCGGTCAGCGATCCGCCCGGCGAGGCGATCTATGTTCGCGACGAACAGACGGGCGAGTGCTGGAGCCCGACCCGATCGCCGCTGCCGGACCGCGGTGGGCGCTACACGACGCGCCACGGCCACGGCTACAGCGTGTTCGAACACGAGGCGGCCGATCTCGTGCTGAGCCTGCTCGTCTTCGTGCCGCCGGACGATCCGGTCAGGATTGCCCGGCTGACGCTGCGTGACACGTCCGGGCGCGCGCGGCACCTGACGGTGACGGCCTTCATCGAATGGGTGCTCGGCACCTCACGCGCGGCCTCGGGGCCCTTCGTGATCACGAGCATCGATGCTGCGACCGGCGCCCTGTTCGCGACGAATCCGCTGAACCTGTCGTTCGGGACGCGCGTTGCGTTCGTCGACCTGGCCGGGCGCCAGAGCGAATGGACCGGCGATCGCCGCGAGTTCATCGGACGCCACGGCCATCTCGGTGCGCCGGCCGCGCTGGTCGCCGGCACGGCGCTGTCGATGCGCGTCGGTGCGGGGCCCGATCCGTGCGCGGCCCTGCGCGCGCCGCTCGAAGTGCCCGCGCACGGCAGCACGGAGATCGTGTGCGTGCTCGGGCAGGGCGCGAGTGTCGCCGAGGCGCAGGCGTTGGTGCTGCGTTGTCGTGAACTCGATCCCGACGTCGCGCTGGCGGCGGTCACGGCCGGGTGGCGCGACACGCTCGGCGTGCTGCAGGTCAGGACGCCCGATCGCGCATTCGACCTGATGGTCAACGGCTGGCTGCTGTACCAGACGCTCGCCTGTCGTACCTGGGCGCGTTCCGCGTTCTACCAGGCGAGCGGTGCCTACGGCTTTCGCGATCAGCTGCAGGATGCGATGGCGCTCGTCACCGCGCGGCCCGACCTGTTGCGCGCGCAGTTGCTGCGCGCGGCGGCGCGCCAGTACCCGGAGGGCGATGTGCAGCACTGGTGGGTGCCGACGACCGGGCAGGGCGTGCGCACGCGCATCAGCGACGATCGGATCTGGCTGGCGCTGGCGACCGCGCACTACATCGACAGCACCGGTGACACGCATGTCCTCGACGAAACGCTGCCGTTCCTCGACGGCCCGCTGCTCGAGCCCGGCGCACACGATGCATTCGGGCAGCCTGCTGTCACCGCTTACTCGGCGAGCCTGTTCGAGCATCTCGCGCGCGCCCTCGACGACAGTCTCGCCGTCGGCGCGCATGACCTGCCGCTGATCGGCACCGGTGACTGGAACGACGGCATGAATCGCGTCGGGCACGAAGGGCGCGGTGAGAGCGTCTGGCTCGGCTGGTTCCTGCATGTCGCGCTGATGCGTTGTGTGCCGCTGGCCGCCACGCGCGATCCGGCGCGCGCCGCGCGCTGGGAAGCCGCCGCCGCGGCGCTGCGCATCGCCCTCGAGCGCGACGGTTGGGATGGCGAATGGTATCGCCGCGGCTACTTCGACGACGGCACCCCGCTCGGCTCGGCGCTCAGCGACGAATGCCGGATCGATTCGCTCGCGCAGTCGTGGAGCGTGATCTCGGGCGTGGCCGATCCGGCGCGTGCGGCACAGGCGATGGCCGCGGTTGACGAATGGCTGATTCGCCGCGACGACCAGCTTGCGCTGCTGTTCACGCCGCCGTTCGAACACACGGCGCACGATCCCGGTTACATCAAGGCCTACCCGCCCGGCCTGCGCGAGAACGGCGGGCAGTACACGCACGCGGCGACGTGGTCGGTGATCGCGCTGGCGATGCTCGGCGACGGCGCTGGCGCTGCGGCGCTGTTCTCGCTGCTCAATCCGGTGAACCACGCAGCGTCGGACGCCGGCATGCGCCGTTACCGCGTCGAACCGTATGTCGTGGCGGCCGATGTGTACTCGGTGGCCCCGCACGTCGGGCGCGGCGGCTGGACGTGGTACACGGGCGCGGCGGGCTGGCTGTATCGCGCCGGCGTCGAGGCGATCCTGGGGCTGCGGCGCGCGGGTGCGACGCTCGTCCTCGACCCCTGCATTCCGCCGTCGTGGCCACGTTACGAAATGACCTTCCGGCACGGCGGTACGCGTTACGACATCGTCGTCGAGAATCCGGACGGCGTCGCGCGCGGCGTCGTCGAGACCGTGCTCGACGGCGTGTCCTCGCGCGGGCACGAGTGCCGCATTCCGCTCGGCGATGATGGTCTGGACCATCGCGTGCGGGTCGTGCTCGGCGACGCCGCGGCCCTGCGCGATGAATAGCCCGCCCCCGCCGCGCGCGCCATCGCGCGCCACCGACGGACCGGCCGGGCGTCCGTCGCCGGCGCCCGAGCAGACACCGGAACCACCGCGCCGCCAGCCGCGCCTGTGGTGGCTCGGCGTGGCGCTGTTCATGATCGCGAACTATGTCGTCACCCAGCTGTTCTTCCAGGAAGAACCCGCAGTCACCGTCTCCTACACCTTCTTCAAGCAGCAGGTGACCGCCGGCAACGTCGCGAGCCTCGTCAGCATGGGGGAGGCGATCGAAGGCGAGTTTCGCCAGCCCGTGCGCTATCCGCCGGCGTCGGCCGGATCGGGCGCGAGCACCGGCGACCAGGCGGCCGCGCCGCCGCAGACGCTCAGCCGGTTCGCGACGCGCCGGCCCGCGTTTGCCGAGCCCGGGCTCGAAGCCCTGCTCGAGGCAAAAGGCGTGGTCGTCGAGGCGGCGAGCGAGCGACGCTCCTCGCTGTTCGAGGTGCTGGTGAGCTTCGGACCCACGTTGCTGCTGATTGCGGCCTTCGTGTGGATCAGCCGCCGCGCGGCGTCCGCCGGCGGTGGCCTGTTCAGCCTGGGCCGCAGCCGCGCCAAGCGTTACAGCGAGGCGGCGCCGGCGGTCACCTTCGATGACGTCGCCGGCATCGACGAGGCGGAGAACGAACTGATCGAAGTCGTCGATTTCCTGAAGAATCCGCTCAAATACGAGCGTCTCGGCGGCACGGTGCCGAAAGGCGTGTTGCTGGTCGGGCCGCCCGGCACCGGCAAGACGCTGCTCGCGCGCGCGGTCGCCGGCCAGGCCGGCGTGCCGTTCTTCAGCCTCAGTGCGTCGGAGTTCATCGAGATGATCGTCGGCGTCGGCGCCTCGCGCGTGCGCGATCTGTTCCGCGAGGCGCGCGAAGCCGCACCGTCGATCATCTTCATCGATGAACTCGATGCGATCGGTCGCATGCGCGGCAGCGGCGCACAGCTCGGCGGGCACGACGAGCGCGAGCAGACGCTGAACCAGATCCTGACCGAGATGGACGGCTTCGATGCGCGTGTCGGCGTGATCGTGCTGGCGGCGACGAATCGCGCCGACGTGCTCGACCAGGCCCTGCTGCGGCCCGGCCGCTTCGACCGGCGCGTCGTCGTGCAGCGCCCCGATCGCGCCGGCCGCGCGGCGATCCTCAAAGTGCATACGCGCCACGTGCCGCTCGCCGACGATGTGTCGCTCGAACGGATCGCGGCGGAAACGCCGGGCCTCGTCGGCGCGGAACTCCGCAATCTCGTCAATGAGGCGGCGCTGCTCGCGGCGCGCAAGGATGCGACGGCGGTGCGCGCCGAAGACTTTGCCGAAGCGATGGAGAAGATCACGCTCGGGCCGACGCGCAACATCCTGCTGAAGCAGGCCGATCGCGAACGCACGGCCTATCACGAGGCCGGCCACGCCCTCGTCGCGCTGCTCGTGCCCGGCAGCGATCCGGTGCATCGCGTGTCGATCGTGCCGCGTGGCATGGCGCTCGGCGTGACGTGGCAGATGCCGGTCGACGATCGTACGAGCTATGCCGAGGACGCGCTGCGCGCGCGCATCACCGGCACGCTCGGCGGCCGCGCCGCCGAGAAACTGGTCTACGGCGTGCTGACGACGGGCGCCGAAAACGACCTGCAGCAGGTCACCGAGATCGCGCGTCGCATGGTGCTGCGCTGGGGCATGAGCAGCGCGCTCGGCCCCATCAGCTTCGTCGCCCCGCAGGACGATGGCCTGCCGCCCGCGTTCCAGCAGCAGCCCTACAGCGAAGCCACCGCGGAGCTGATTGACTCTGAAGTGCGCCGTATCGTCGACGACAGTCATCGCCAGGCCGACGAGCTGCTGGCGGCGAATCGGCCCCGGCTCGATGCGCTGGCGAAAGCGCTGCTCGACGCCGAGTCCCTGAACGAACGCGAAATCCACGCCGCGACCGGCATCCCGGAGCGCCAGGAAGCGGCGCCGGAGGCTGCGCGGGGCGCGGTGTGAGTGGTGGATTTCGACGGGCGTGGTGCGGGGTGATGTTCGGCTGATTGGCCACCGAGAACACCGAGGAGGACGACAGAAGAACGAGAATGCCTGGGTGGCGTGTTGAATCGCTGAGCGCCAATATCGATCACCCGCAACGAACTCGGGTTTGCCCCCGGGCGACGACAACGCAGCGCGCGTATGGCCTCTCGTAGCCCGGATGAAGCGCAGCGCTGAGGGATCCCCACGAATCAGGCGCATTCGGCGTGTGCATGGATGATGAAGGGCAGGGCCT